>ENA-UOVY01000403-UOVY01000403.1-plant-metagenome-genome-assembly--contig:-NODE-403-length-23200-cov-601.372348_pt1 | contig 23200 bp, 20 predicted proteins | sample MGYA00249840_ERZ761561 | MGnify/ENA primary metagenome ERZ761561 (study PRJEB28882, sample SAMN05720143) | plant metagenome | isolation source: Guanajuato, Mexico | place: Mexico:Guanajuato, Mexico...
GGCGGCGGCGGCGGCGGCCAGTTGGCCGAGTGGAGCCGCCGCCGCCGCCGCCGCCTGCCTGTCCACCTGGCCGAAACGCCGGCCGGCGACAAGTTGCGAGCCATGCAAATTGCGGCCAACACAACGCCCACTGTGCGCGGCCGCTCCAGCTCATCCTGTGACGCCCACCAATGCAACCGGCCAACTCTGCTCGCTCGGCCAGAGCTGCTGCCTTGTTTTTGTTTGCGCCAGACAGACAGAGTTGGAGGCGGAGACGGCAATGGCGATGGAGATGGAGATGGAGGCCAACGAGAGGAGCGAAAGAGGCCAACGAGGCCGCCGGCTCTGTGGCCTCGGCTCGGCTTGCTGCTGGGCAGAGCGCTGAGCCGCAAACTAGTGGACTAGTTTTGCGGCAAATTGCGCCCATTGCGCGACACATTCTCACGGCCCCGAAAACAACTGGGCCCCAAGTTTTCTCGGCTCAAATCTCGTCTTAAGCTCCATCCTCGGCGCCAGTCCTCCGCGAGCTTGGCGGCCGCAAAACAACGACGAGTCGAGCCAGCCAGCCGAAACACATGTCGCCGTCAGCTCGCTCGAGTCGGCGCCTCGCCCGGCGCACAGACAGCCCGTCTCGACTCTAGGTGATCGATTGGCTCCTCTCGGGCCTGAGATTGATTGCGGGCCCGCAATTGGCTGCACCTGCAAGCACTGAGGGCGCCCACAGTGTGAGTTAATAATTCAGCAAACAGCTTGGCGGCCAGGTAAGAGTTCATTGACTGGCGCGAATTTGGGAGCGAACCTGGGCGCGCGTTTTGCAAACAATTTTGGCCAATAAAAGTTGGTCATTAGTATTCAATTGGATCCTTCATTTGGCTTCATGCGCCAAATTGCCCCCAACAAAATGGAGCCAACGAAGGCTGAGGAGTGGCAGCTGGAGTTGCACTTGCTCTTGGATGGGCCAACAAAGGAAGCCGCGCGCATGAATGAGCGAAGTGGCGACATTTGAGGCTGCAGCCGGGATGCTCGGCTGGCCGGCGAGCGGAGGGCGGAGGGCGGAGGAGGCAAAAGGTCAGGTTTGAAAATTGTTCCATTGCGCTCGAGGTAGCTCGTTAAATTTTAGGCGACGGAAATCCGAGCCAAAAGAGAGAGAGAGAGAGCCGGTTACAGTTAGATGGGGCAACTTGTCTCGGTCTTGCTGCTCTCTCTCTGTGGCGGCGGCGGCGGCGGCGGCTCTCTATTGGACGGGCAGATAGAGAGCTGGCGGGCGCACGCTTAGGCCGGCCACTCGGCCAAGCCGCCCGATGAAAGCGGAAAGCCGCCTGGATCGTGCCAGAGTCGTAAACTCCCCGCCAGACTCTCCATCTTTCTAGAAGCTCAACTGATGCTTCGAGGCTGGTTGGCAAATTTAATTAGCATTTTTACGGGCGAAAGACAAGAGACAAGCGAAATCCTGTATTCGCTCATCATCATGCAGACAGATGTCGCCAACTGGAGGGGGCGGAAGCAAAGAGCGGACACCTTTTTTGATGGATGGCAAGTTCGTCGCATTGCTCAACTTGGCACGCTTGCGCCAGCTATCGGCAGGAAAAGGAACCAACAAAAGTGAGTCACAACTCTCCACCACACCAGCGTTATCAGGATCTATTCTGTTCGTGCTTTAATATAGTTTTGTGATGCGAATTGAACCCGATCGTCTGCTTTCTGGCGCCAGTTTGCTCACTTTGGCCACCAAATCTGGGACAATCAACTTTAGCTTCACTTCCAAAGTTCGATTGGCCGTTTCTATGGATAAAAGACGTTTGGGCTTTTGATGAGACTGAGGAGGTGGTGTGATGATTATGGTGGTCGCTGTCGCCTCCTTGCGGGGTTAGTTTGAATTTCACAAAAAGAGGCAGATGATCGGAGGGCAGGTGAGGCTGGGGGAAACCTCGAATTCGGTTGCCCTTCAACCAACCCTTGTCTAGGGGACCGAGGAGGCCGATCAACTGGAGCGAATTTTGCGAGTAGAATATATAATCGATGATCGCTTTAAATTTTAGAGTGTAATTTGTATATGGCATCGTCTCCTTCCCATAGGCACTAGCTAGTTTGAACGGATGGTCGTAGTCAAAAACTGGCTGCTGCTGCTGCGTCTCGCTAGCTAAGCTCAATTTGCTTAGCTCATCTGTTAAACTGACACCTGAATCAGAGGAGCCTCTTGTTGAGGTGCAAGAGGAGCTCGTTGAGGTCGAGGTTGGCGATGATGACGGCGAGTAGAAGCACCAAGCAGGCGAAGATTGGCGTCGAAGTCCATTTGTTAGCTCGCTATTGGGGTTAATAGAGGAAGCGAGTAGGCTGTTGGTATAGTTTTCGTGGATCGCGAGAGCATTAGCGCAACTTGTATACTTGAAGCTCTTGAAATCCTTGTGTAAGCTGTTAATCTTTCCGCTAGTCAGATAAGTTGTGACGCCAGAGCTCGGTATTGAGTTGAAGTCACCTAGTAATACGAGCGGAAGGAGCCCGTCGTTATCAGTGTTGGCGGTTTGGTAGTTTAGGTTGTTGTTGTTCAATGTTGCTCTACGAGAGTCAATCTCTAGGTCGCATGCTAGCTCAGAAAGGTGTTGTCGTTGTTGGATTTGTGACTTGCGATGATGCTTTGCAATACATTGGAGCTCGTTCATGAGCATTATAGTCTGGATCAATTTCACGTCGCAATACTCTGGATCCCAATGAATATGAGTATTGCAAACGAGGATTTGATGTTGCGATGGCTGGCTCCCTGGCTGGTTAAGTTTCATCACAATTTTTCTGGGATTTTGTCGTTGCTGGGACTGAGCCTGTTGGGGTTGGGGTAGAAACTCTAGAATGGCAGCCAGACCAATGTTGTCCTTGGTCATAACTCTATTCAGCATGGCCTCGCTTCCGTGGGCATTGGCCATAGCAATTTGATTAAATTCGAGTAAGTTCCTCTGGATGAGTTTGAATCTGTTCATGGGAAGAGGGGGCGACAGTTAGTTGATGGGCTAAGGCTAAGAGTTGCTTCAAGGTGCAAATGTACCAAATTCTATCTTACCTGTTCAACTTGTAAAATATTGCACAACCGTCGACGCGTTTCCTCTTCTCGCTATCCATAGTTCGTGCGCGCGATTTTGGTTCAAAGATGGACTCGTAATTGCCAAATCTGAACAATTCCGGTTTGAAATGCTCCTCAAACTGCTCCAGCTCCAACTCTTGAAGTGCGATTATATCCGAATTGAACTCTAGCAACTGTTTCAAAATCAACTCTCGCCTGTAAGTCCAGTCGAGGGCGATATCTGGTGAAGTTGGAAACCACTCGTTGCTAACCATTCTGTCGCAGAGAACATTGTAACTTATAACCGTGAATTCGGGTTGCCCCGATTGTTGGCTGCGGGTTACTTGTTTCGTTAGTTGGCTCGACTGTATCCAGGGTCGCGGGGGTGGAGCTGGGTAATGGCGGATGCTAGAGTAATCTGTCGCTGGATGGTGATCGCTAGAGTAGAACAGGTAAGGCCTACAGTTCGCCTGCGCCGACTCTATGGCCGGGATTAGGTTTCGGGTATTGGGCTCGGGTGCAGGAAGGAGTGGACTCGTCAGGTGGACCTGTCGCGCTAGATTAGGAACCGACTGGTGGGTTAGCGGTGGCAGAGTGTCCTGGTCGGGGGCATCCAAAGCTCCAGACACCAGCAGGAGGTTTGAGTCGGCCGAGGAACTGGATATGGTGGACGAGGCTGAGGAGCTTGTTGTTGAGAATGAGTCAGAGAGGGTTTGCGTCAATGGTGACGGCTGGCGATGGTTTTGGTTTTGGCGACGATAGTTTTGTTGAACATTGTTTGGTCTGAGCAGCTCTTTGCGTGAACAAATTTGGAGCATGGAGGAGCTCGGCGAACTTGAAGCCGATGAGGCTATAGACGAGGACGAGGATAGAGATCTACGCTCGTATCGTTGCCTATGGATTTGATTGTTCTTTGTGAACGCGTTTGTTGGCCTCGGTCGCTTGGCGCCGTGGCCATCGCTAGACACTTGTTGAATGTGCCTGTTTGCAGCAAAGCCGTCGCTCGGATTCATCGAATGGTATTTGTGGCCTCTATCTGTCCGGCCAGCAACTTGTTGCTGTTGGCACTGGAAGAGCCTTTGCTGGCTACCAAGCTGCGGCTGCTGAAGTCCATCGGCAAAGTCGCGCTCTTTATCTTGGCCTCGTCTGGCTGCTTGTGTTTGGGGTTGGCGCATAATATCGTGCTTGTCTTCTAGCAGCAAGGGTGGTGCCCTTGAGCCGGCGGCCCTCGGTTGGCCTGAGGGAAGCGGATGGAGGGAGTCTAGGGCGGATACAAGGAGATCCGCATGTTTCCCATGTGTTTTGCTGCAATAGGTGCTGGCGGTCGCATTTGCTGGCACTGGAATGGTCGTGGCCAGTGTTTTTGTTTTCATTAACGCCGCTGGCCTGGTCCTGTGTTGGACATTTGCACTCGGTTCTTTGTTCTTTTGTTCGTGTTGCTGCTGGCGCTGCGCTCGCTGTCTCTGCTGCTGCTGCTGCTGTTGATGCTTTGGCGACCCTTTTGCCTTGCACTGCGCTATGGAAACCACTGACTCATTGTCGCCGGGTGCATTGTGCTGCGCGTGTGCTGCACGTCTGCCAGCCCGCTCGCCGCCCCCAGCCGGCCGCCCGTATGAACTCTGCGGCGCCTCCTCCAGGTGCAGCCGCCTATGCGCATCGACCCGCTCGCCGCCCACCAGCTTGGCAGGCGGCGGCGGCGCCTCTCCCGAACCCGCGACCTGTTGCTCACCTGTCCTGCCCATCGTGTTTCGCTCTCGCCCCTTGCAAGCGCCAAGATTGCCCTCAATTCTGTCTACCTGAGCCAACATTGGACCCCAAATGAGCAGCGCGTTTCCCATCATGGCCAAACTCGGCTACAATCGGCTGGCTCGCATGCTGCTGCTGCTGCCGCCCGAGAGTCTGCTGCTGGTCGCTGTTTCAATGTTTGGTGTCAAGTTTGGAAAATCAACCGAAACAAAACAAACGGCACCACTCTCATCTCAAAGCCGATCAAATCTTGCCAACCAGCCGACGAACAAACAAACCTGACGTGAGAGCCCTGCGCTGGTTGGCCGATTGTCAACACGAGCCTCTAGCAGTAAATAGGCGCTTACAAAGGCTCCCTCGTTTGACGCCAGCCAGATTAAGCGCTCGTCTGTTCCAATTGGAGCACCTGATTGCTCAAGCTCACACTATCTGTTAATTGTTCGGCTCAATCTCTTGCCTAATGTTGTTGTTATTCTTCTTCTCTTTCTTCTTCTTACTTCTCCCTCTGCTCTTTCGCTAGAATAACCCTGATTTTTGGCAAACACTCTGAATGTGGCCGAGCTCTTTGTCCGTATCGTTTGACTTCCAATCGTAAGAGTTGGAAGCGATGCGACGAGTCTTGAATCTACAAGTTTTCGTCTCCCTTTCTGCTCCAGTTTTCTCTTCTTCTTCTTTCTAGCAGAATAAGCTGTACTCATTTTCGTCGCAAACTCTCTCGCTCTCCCCACTCCTCCTCTCGCCACCTCAGCTGCAAGACCAACTCTCTCTCTCTCTAGTCGCTCTAGTCGGCTTCACCTGCCCGAGTGATGCTGGCTGGCTGGCTGGCTGGCGCGCTGCGAGCTCAAAGCGCACTCGCCTCTCCAAAGCCAAGTGGCTCAGGTGCGCGAACTAGCGGAATCGCTTCCCTTGGCGGATCAATTGTCTTGTTACTCCGGCTAGCTGACAGATCTATTCAATTTGCCAGCCCTGAGCCAAGCCGATGCAACCGCCGCCAACTCTAGCTGGCTAATCGCCGGCCGCTCGCTCGCCTGCCAAGCTCAAACAGCAAGCTAACCAACCAGCTTGACAGCAACAATCCCGAATCGGCCAAGTGAGCACGGATCAAATGGAGCAGGCGGAACAAGATGGCGGCGCAATGTTATAATAACTTTGTGTGTTTCTGGTTTGCTGAACTGGGAGCAAAACGCTGCAACAAGTGTCACCACCGGCGAGTTTCGCCACTTGTTTCTGTTTCCTAGTTCCTCAAACAGCAATACGAGCGACAGTAATGGCAACAGAAACTCCCCTCCCCTCCGCTCGAGCTGGAAAAGGTTTGCCTGAAAGCCCACTTACCACACCAGGTTTGCTCTATTTCCCCAACACATACACACACACACACTTGACTCGCGGCCGCAAGCCAAGCCAAGCGAGCGAGACACGGCTGAACTCTTTCCCCTTCCTCCGGCCAGCAGCTCGCTTGCCGGCTCGCCTTCGCTCTCCAACTACCTGCGCCAAGCTGCCGCCACTGCTTCTTTTGCGCGCTGCACACCAAATCAATCGATCGCCCGGCCACCAATACAACACTTGATTCCAGACCACTTTCGCCAATTGTTTTGGGCGCCTGGAACGAAACTAGTTTCCGAGCCAACCTGAGCTCGCCCTCTCTCTCTCTCTGTCTTGCGAGCTATTGTTAGCCTCAAGCTAATGTCTTGTCTCGCTCTTTCCGCTCTCGGCTCCGAGCTGGCTGAGCGGGCAGCCTTCTCTGAAGCCCGTACACTCCCACAACCAACTCGCACCCAAACCCTCGAGCGAGTCTGGCGCCGGCCAAAACGTTTGAGCTCTCTCCACCGTGCAAGTGTCGCCCCTGCTTCTAAGCTCCTGCCGCCGCCTCCTCCTTCAAGCAGACCTTTCTAAACTCCTTCCAGTGACTCCTGCCAAATTCCACCAGGCTGTCCTTTCGAAGTCTCCTGCTATTATTTCACTTTCCGAGCCAAGAGCGCAATCTGTCCGGCAAACCACAGATTGGCAGGCCAGCAGCCTTCCTTCCCCCCTTCACTCTGCCTCCAAAAGCTAAACTTGGCCAAGCTAACGCGGATCGCACAAACTGCAGTGTTTTGCAACTTAAACCGCCGCCTTCGAGCCGGTCGCTAGGCAAGCCACTTCGGATGGGCGCAGCTTGGAACAGCGCGGCAGCGCGCCCGTTCAGCCTCTGTGGTCGCTTTGAGCTGGCCACATTGGTCTCTGCGCACTTGGGCGCAAAATTCAAAATGCCACCTCGAGACTCCGCTTGTGTCGCCCGTTTTGGCGCTTGTGAGTGCGCGCGAACGGACCCCGACTTATGGGACGCGCGCGATCTGTGCGCCAGCGAGCGTCTGTGCGCGCTGGCAAGCTAACGGAAACTAGCTTGGCGCCTGGAGGCAAAACTCGACCGCGCAGCTTGAGGACACTGAGTGGCTCTGAATGGCCCACGCGTGGCAATCGCACAAACATATAGCAAATCCAGCCAGAGTAACGCAAACGAAAGAGCTCCCGCTTTGGGGGCCACTTGTTGCCACATAATGGCCAACCCTTATTGTTATTTTTACCCCAAACTCGAGGGGCCGGCAACATGAGGAAGCCGGTGACGGGCATTGGAGAGCAGGCAGCGAGCGGTTGATGCTCGCGTCTTGTGCTGGATTTGCCCCCGTCTTGCTTGGCGGTGCAGCCTCGTGATCGCACAGCTCAAAGGCGCAAAACCGAGCTGCTTTGACCGCGACGAATGCCAACGAGTGGAGGGCGCCCCATTTGGACATGTCGTATGTTTGTTGCGCCACAAATGTCGCGGCAAAAACAACAACAACAACACTGGCCGCGGGCGCCCACCTCAACTTGCAGTTTATTGCCCCTGCAACTTGGACCGGCTTGTTGCAGGCCGCATCTAAGCGGCTCATCTGCGCGCTTGTTTTGCTGGCCTTCGCATTGGAGGCGCGACCGCAGGCGCAATCTCAAGCATTAGTCACGTTTAGAGACGTCGAGGGTGGCGAGTTTGTTGAACTCGGCCGGCCGCCCGCTCGCTCTGGCTGCCTCTGGCCCATTGAAGCCTGCAACTCCAGCTCTCTCTCTCTCTCTTTCTCTGGCTCAGAACTCTTTCGTTACAAAGACCCCAATGCGAACGGCGCCAGCGGAGATGATGATGACGAATGGAAACGTCGTTGGCTGAACAAGTTGGCCGGCGGCGCCGCCTAGCGGTGGCCAGGCGAGTTTGGCTGGGCGAAGTGGCTCGCCAAGCTAGAGTCGCTGCCTTCCCGCTTGCCCGCCCCTCACCTTTGGCGCGCTTGCCAGGCCGAAGGTCGGTTTCGGTAGCCAGAGTGTGCGAATGGGCGAGTTGCGGCAAACCGCGAGCTGCGGTCCCGCGCCGACAAGAGAGATGGAGAGCGAGTTTGCTGGCCGATCAGCCGGCATTGGCTGGCTGCGAGCTCAGCCTAAGGATGTGGCCGCGATCCGCGCCACAGCCTAGCGCCAAGGCTAAGCCTGCGTCTGTCTGAAGGCCGCCGCCGCCGCCTTGAGCGTGATCGCGCGAGTAAACAACGCCAACTGCTTCCGTCTTGAGGAAGTGAGAGAGCAAAGACGAGTGTCTGCTCCAGTTTGAGAGCACCTGGCGCCAACTCGGGCGCTCTACATGTGGCGCCGAGTTGCGGCCGCCAACAATGGGCGAGGAGAGGGCGGCAGTCTCTCAGCTGAGCGCGCTGATGCTATGACGCCAGCTCGCTAGGGGCGGCCGGCGGCCTTCGGCGCTCCTAGCCGCGCCGGTCCATCTAGCGTGCGCCTCTCTGCCGCTCTCGCTCTGCTCGCTTGGGAGGCGGAAACTTTGCTTCAAATTTCTGCTCAGCTCCCCGCTCAAACTGAGCCCCATGAAACCACCAAACGCGCTCGCATGAGTTGCGCCAAACGGCCGCAGCGAGCTAGGCCATAGAGCGAGCGAGCGAGCGAGCGCGCGCGATAAGAATCAATCTGTCGCCTGGCTGCAGAGTCAGCCCATCGTCACATGTTGCACGCGGTTGAGTAATCTGAATCCCGGCTAACCAAACACGAAACGGGAGGAGCAAGAGGAGGAGGAGGAGAAAGGTTAGGCCGCCGTTGGCGTGTGTCCATGGTGATCTCTTTAGATTCCTTATCTGCGGCCCTCCCGGCGCAAATCCGAGCGCTAGCAGCAGCAGCAGCAGCCGCTTCTGCCCCCAACGCGCCGGCCGCGGCACAACCTCCCTAGTCGCCCATTCCATCCGTGAGTTGGCCAAACCTGGCAAGCGTTCTTTTTCCAGGAAACAAAGCCGAGTATTGTTTTCTAGCTGCTCACTTTGCTATTTGCATCCAAGCTCTTCGCCAGCTCGCAACTAGAACATTCACCTGCCAACAACACTCTCCACTCAAACCCCAAGCCGACCAGCTCAGCCAAACTCGGCCAAGTCCACTCTACCCTCCAACTTCCCTCATCCTCCTCAAGCAGCCGGCTCAAACAAGTTAAGAGCAATGGACGACAGACGGAACAAGATTATAGTGGGCGTTGTGATTGCAATTGTTGTCATCGGGGTCGTGGCCCTGATAGTGGTCAAGAAGAGCTCGCCAAGCTGCGAGCTGGTCGACAGCTTGCCAGCGCTTGACGCAACTAAGCTACACAATATCTCCTCCCAAGACAACTTTGCGTTGGCCAACTTTGCCGGTTACCTGAAGTACGAGCTCGGGCCCGATGTCAAGGGCGACGAAGCGAAGAGGGTCTACATGCCGCTCAGCCTACAATCTGTGAATCTTGAGGCCGAGGATTCTGGAAGTGTCCTCACTCTGACAGAGGACTGCGCAAAATTGTCGCTTTCGCTCAAGAAGTCGGGCGACGGTAAGGTGAATTTGGCCGATATTCAAGTTGACCTGACAGGTCAGCCGAGCCGAAACGAGAAGGTTTGCCGCGTTTCGCCAGGGATCGTTATTTCGGCGGGAAAGCACTACTCGTGCAAGAAGGAGGTGAGCTACGATTGTGTTGCTCAGTATAAGGACGACAAGGGAGTGGAGAAGACCAAGACTGTTGCTCATCTTGTTGTCAGCAGCATTGAGTTCGAGATCAACGGCGACCCCGAAAAGATCAAGAAGCAAACATTCAGCACAGAGGCCGAGCCTTGCAAGTGAGAACCCTCATTGGCTTCAGTTACTTTATTCGCCCATTGGCAAGCCCTCCAAGATTTGGGTGTGTTGTGGTTTGATGATTAAAGATTGAAGTTTTACTTGCCGAATTGAGGCCCCGTTTGCGCGCTTACTCTCGAGCCTTTCTTGCCAGCAAGACGCTGCTGTTGCATTGGCCGCGCCAAGCTAAAGATGGCTCGGATGGCAGCGGTGATCCCGTAATCTAAATCCTCTGTTCCGTTTTGAGTCCCATCGATCTGAGTAGATGGGACCACAATTTGCTCTACCCTCGCCCAGGTGCTCCGCAAGCTGCGCAGCATCGCTCATGGTGCGCGGACACTGCAGCACATGGGTGCCAAATCTTGATAACAGCTGATCCGAGAGCTTGAATGCAACCTAAACAATCTAAGCCAAACTTTCCCCGGCCAAGATAATATTTATATCTCACAATATCACAATGACGGACACAGAGGCTGGATCATCATCACAGACCACATCTCTTCAGGAGAGCTCGGAACAAGATGAGCAGCTTGAGCCGCGACCCCCAGATATTGAGCCGCGTGGAAACACGAGCAAACCCGCCACGATAAGCAACACGAGCCTTCGTCTACATGATGACAAATTGCCAATCATCGATGAGACTACAATGAAGGAGTGTGAGGAGTGTCATATGGAATTTTTGCGCTCCTACCTTTATCGCAACTTTGGTGTCTACATCTGCGACGACTGTCGCGATCCGAAAGGCGCCCATGAGCTCATTACGAGAACAGACTCTAAAACCAAGTATCTACTCAAGGATTGCGACCTTGACATGAGGAAACCAACGCTTCGATATATCCTCAAGAAGAATCCGTACCAAAGCAGAGGTGATATGCGACTCTACCTGAAATTTCAAATAGAAGAACGTGCGTTGTTAGTTCATGGCTCCGAGGAGCAACTTGAAGAGGAGCTTGAGCGTCGCGAGGAGCGAAGAGCAACCAAAAAACAGAAGGTGTATGACAAGAAGATGAAATCTTTGTCAATGCAAGTTCGATCGAGCTTATATAAGCGCAATTTAGCCGGTCATGAGCACGAATATGGCGAGCCAGTTTGTATAGATGAAGACAAGGACCTGTACAGGAAAGAGTGCAAGAGTTGTGGCCATAAATGGGAGTACGAGGAAATGTGATTTATATGAGGAGAATCTAATTAGCCCGAGAGGCTAAGGACAGATACATAGAGATTACCTGATCAGAACGTTTATTTATTTTCTAATTTTTAGACTCCCTTTGCTGAGTTTAAGATCTCACGTATTCTGCAAGATCAAAGTGTCCACCTAGTTTGCCGGGCGGCACAGTTGTCTGTACACAAATACCAATGCCAACTTTGCATGAGATTTCAACCAGCTCCCTCCAGATCAAACTCGTTTTAAAAGAGAGTGGCGACCAAAATGTGGTCCTTGGAATTGGAAAATTTACGTTCAAGTCGCGTAGAATCTAGCTCGCTTTGTCGGCTAGAGTTCAAGATCGCGACACATTATACAACAATAGATTGTGAAGAAACCCATTGGCCTGTTGGCAGGCGAAATTCTCCTACTTAAATCGATTCTACCTTAGAAACGATTGTGTTCAAAATAAACTCTCATTTTCACGTATCAGCGCTGGTTGTTGGATCTAATCCAGCACACTGGTTATCGAGCTCGTCCTATTTGGTTCATTTGAAAATCAGCGTATGGGGGTGAGCTTTTCACGCCACTTGCAAACTAGCAAGGCCTTGGTCGTTGCCCGAGCTTTGTCGATTGAGATCAACTCAGCGACCATGTTCTGTTGAGAGACTGTCCATTCTCATATTTTGCTCGGACCATTTAACTCCTGTCGCAGGCTTGTTAGCGCTCCAAATTTGGCCGAATATTCACCTGGCCACCGATTCAGCCGCATGATGAACGGCCACTCGAGTTGTCAATCATCATCCGCTTGGAAATTGCCCCTGGACACGACTATAGGTAGCCCCGCTCGCTGGAATAAGGTTGTACGAGGTGCACAACCAGTGGCATATCTTGCTCGCCCAATTTCAGGCTTCCGTACAGCTGCCGACCAAACCAGCTCGCCCTTCCGCCTGTTTGGTCCCGAGCTATTGGTCATGTCAGTGACAAGAAGCTTTCCTCAACAGGCGGCCCTCGGGTAGATGATTGTTCTGTGGGCCAGCAATGCAGTGAGCAGCTTCATGCAAATTGATCCGACTATCTGGCCGCGAAAGCGCGACGCTGCCAAGCAATGGGCTGTTTGCGTTTAAGCCTTTAGCTTTTAGTTAGCGAGGGTTGATCTTGCAGCCGTCAAATTTGGCCTGGCGCCGACGACAAAAATTGCCCCCTCGAATCGATGTGTGCCGAGTTTGTCCGCATCTGGACGAACACAGAGTGAGCAGAGAGTTAGGACTCCTGCGGCAATAGTGAAATTTTACTCCAACCATCAAGCCATGCTCACCTGTCACTCGGGTCTACAATCGAGTGAAACAGGAAGAGCAGCGGAGTCAGGGGCAAAACAAACGGCGCCGTCAAGAGTGGCCAATTGTCCGATTGCACTGGATGCAGAGGCACAAAGTCAAACCCCCGGCCCCAGGAGTCATGTTTATCCTCGAGCTGAGCAATTGATCTCGTCTAACGTAGACCATTTCTTTCATTCATTCAGCTCCACGTCTATCCTGTGAGCTGCACGTTTGCTGTTTGCCATTTGAATCGGACCAAGAGGATGCCAGCATCAGGCGCCCGGTTGACACTAAGGCCAAGCGGGGCTCTGGCAAGTGCGACTGGATAGCAAGGCCTCTGTGAATGAGGGTTGGCCAATTGAATCAGCCTCCTCACAACAATCAATGGCCTCAAAAGTGCAGCCTCCAAAGTCGAAATCGTGATCCTATTCGATTGAGTCGCTAAGCAAAACAAACAAGGCCGGTGGTCTATTGAAAGTGCCACTCTCTTCTCCAGTTTTGGTCGCCTCCTAAAGAAAGCCACCTCTTCGCGCAACAATATGAGACAACTTTTTTCCCTTTGAATAAACTCACTTGCTCAGAGGTTGAGCGACTTTGCTTTGCGCTGAGTTTCTCGTACTTGAAAAGGATTCAGTTGGAGGCGAAACCTTCAGCTCAAGAGATGAACCAAAATTTGCTCCCTTCTCCATGAGCTGTTTGAATTAGCCTTGCTAACTCATCACGAAGCTGGCAAACGAGATTGTTTGTGATCCAGCATTCGGCCCATCCTTTTCTTGCCAAACTGCGAGCGGATAAACACAGTTGGCCAGTGGGGCCAACGGTGTTCACGTCTGCCGATACATCTGCCTGTCGCGCTCGCATCTCCCGTTCAATGGCCGCTAACAAAGAGGCAATCTACGATGATTAATGTCAATAGAGGGGCTGGCAAACTTTGCACCGGTTGCAATGGGGCTTGTAAACCAGAACTAGTAAGCCTCGCCCTTTTGCCGAGCGGTTGGCTATTGGAGTCACGTTAGAGAGCAACGCTCACTGCAATTGTGTTCCGGCCGCGATCACACGCATTCACGATTGCTGGCGCCGTCGCCGATTTGCTGCTCGCAACCTGATGGGCGGAGCCAACGGGCTTCAAACCAACTGGCTTCCAAATGTCAAGCTGCTAGAGACAAATCGGTGACAAGCGAAAGGTTTGGGCTCCGCTCTCGTGGCTTTGCGAGCGCTCAGCCAGTTGTGCTTCGAACAGTGACAACTGTACACCCATTTGTCGCCGCCAGCCCTCCTCGTCCTCCCTCCAAGTCACCGGCCAGCTGCAAGCTTGCTCGCTTGCCAGAAACCAGTTCAGGTTGCGCAAAAGTGGGCAGAAAATTTGCTTAGCCTAGACATTGAATAAGGAGGCAGAGCGGCCAGTAAATCCTAGAGCCTCCAGCTAAGAGCAAGCGCCTCCGTTTGGCGCGCAAGGGCTGCCGGCTTTCCACCTCAGGCAGCGGACTGCCTGCCAACAAAACTCAAACGACAGTCCCAAATTGGAACCACACAGACGCACACCTGCCGCCCAGTCAGTCAATTCACACCATCACAATCGCTCCCTTTATTTGTAATCCATTTCCATCTAGCCAGTTTACAATGGAGACTGATCACAAGCGAGAAGCAAGCAAGCGAGCAGCAGCAGCAGCAAACTACTGCTCTTAGAAGAGGGAAAAGTGGACGAGTTGATTTTGCATGAAAGCGGGTCGATTTCACTTCATCAGCTAGAAAGTTCTTGCAGTTTGCAAAATGCAAGGGCCAAATTGAGCCAAGAGAGTTTATTAAGTCAATTTGGAATTTGAGTTTGCAAGAGAGAGTTGGCTGTGGCTTCATAGTGATTGGCAGAGCGAGAGGCAAGCGCAACTTGGCCGAGAATGAGCAAGCAGCCGAGATTCGCGACAAACTGCGCCACCATTGGGGGCCAAGCTAGAGCAGAGCGAGCAAATCCGAGTAGTCTTTTGGGCGAGCGAGTTCGAGCGGCGCGGATTGAGCGAAACCAGAGAAGCCCATCCAAAATGACCAGATACTCAATGGGCGCGAGCGCCCTGGTTGCGGTCCTGGCGCTTTTAGCCTTGCTCGCCGCCATCACAACAGTCGAGTGCCACTTCAAGAGAACCCAATACCACGAGCAGGTAAGTAGGCCCAATTAGTTGGGGAGGAGGCCGCGAGAGGCCGCAAGTTTTAACCTTCATGAAACTCCTCAACTCCCAGGGCGTGCATGGGCCAAAGAGCTACAAGTTCGGTTACACTTCTGGCGACCACAAAAATCCGCAAGAGCGACACGAAGTCTCGGACGGCCATGGACACGTGAAGGGCTGGTACTCGTTTGTTGATGCAACAGGCAAACACCAGATCGTCCACTACGAGGCTCACCCGAAACTCGGATTCAAGGTGTACAGTCACAAATCGCAAAAGGCTTACAACAACGGGAAGCGCCATTATGGCTCGTAGATGCTGGCAACCCAGAGAGCTATCTTCTGTATACTAAGCGGATCGAATGTATTTATTACCGAGTCACTATTTATCGCCCTCAATTAGTTGCTGGCGGCGACTTGTTGGAATCAATAGGACAGAATATAAACGACACCCATTTAAATCGGCCAAACTAACTCTTGGATGGAATTAAATGGGTCTCTCTGATTTTTGTTGAGCAAAGTTTTCTCAACAGCTCTGCTTTGCTCGGATTCCAAATAATCCTGAAAGGAACGATTACAACTTGTGTCTGCATCGAGATCATTTTGTCATTTCGACGATGTTTGGGTCGCTTGCATTGTCGAGAGCGTTTCAAAACTTGCACTCGTTCAGTTGAATCTGATGCTAGACAAAGTTAGAGATGCTTCAAAAATGCTAATGAAAGTGGGATAAGAATCGCTGCGCTGGCATCAGGTTTGAGCGGTTTTTTAGCCGTCAAAACATTGAAACTGCTGCGAGCTGTCTCAATTGTTTGAGGCGACTATTCTGGAATCGAGTTCACCCGAGATCCTGGCAATTCTACCCGCTCGCCCAGCTCAGGTGGACGCATCAAGTCCGGATAGCATGAACCTGGCCCCAAATAGGTTGTTCAGTCTTAAAATGGACTAATCACTTTAATTAGCATCACCCACGAGAGTGATCAGTTACATTTGAGCAAATTGAATAATCGGTCTGCCGCGTTGATGGCGCATCTCTCTCAATCTCGGGAGGTGCACCTAGGTGCGCACCCACATCTCCTCTCCTCTGGACATCAAATCACTCTGCAGTTTGTGTGATCCATCGAGCCATCTCTCAGTGCATACGCGTCACAACTTATTTGGTTTGGCAAATAGTAGACGGTTAGAGTCTCCTGACCATTACAATTACAATTGTAAGCGCACTCTTGACTACTTACTTGCACATCTTGCCCCCCTCGGAGGGATTGCTCTTACAAATGATCTCGCAAAACCTGCCTCGATTTCCACATATGTTATTGCGAGAGTCGTTCCTTTTCACCAAGTTTTCCTTTTGTGCATCCTCCTCCACCAAGAGCACTGTGTCGGTAGAGACTGGGTTTGGCGCTACAACTATGTCCTGAGATAGGAGGCCAATGATCAGGAACAATAATGCCAATTTAACTCTCCTCTCAGAACTCATGATTTAAACTGTTCTTGCAATACTGTGACGATGTTCAGTGGGCATGGATTTGCATGGACAGAAATCGGGTGGGACTCGAGTTTGGTGATTCAAGTGCCAGAAATTCTCCTCGAAGCATATCAAAGCTCTATGAGCATTCACTCGCACGACTTCCATCCAATGTCTCTCCTGGATATCTACCACGTCTCTGCGTGAAAATTTAACCTATCGCTGGGTCGTGTCCATTCAGATGAACCTGTGTTGAAATTGTCTGAGCAATCCTGAGTGAGACTCTATCCATCTGAGCCTCACGCGTCGACGGTTGTTTGTCGGTTGGAGTTGATCAATCATGTCATGTTTCCACTCTAACAAGACAAAAATCTGATAGCGGATATTGAGCTCGAATTATGTCCTCCTGCAATGTTGTTTTCTGCTTCGCGTCCAACAATTTTCGCCGCCAATCGACATCTTGATCATCGAGCTGGAGTATCAGTGTTTGAGCGCAAGCAGGTGAGAGATAGCAATGGATTTTGGTTGCAAATTCGAGTTTGCATAGATTTCGCGTTAGAGTTCATCGCGAGCGAGGGAGCGGCGAACAGTTCATGCTCTATTCTGGTATCGTTCAATCGAGAATTGGATTCATGATACATCCGCAAGTGGCGAGCGATAAGCATGACTTCAACTTCAGAGAATGCTCTCGTTGGACATGTCGCGTCGATTTCAGAGGGTTGGCCACAGTAATCATTGCTTGTCTGTGTTTGAACTCTGTTACTATCAAAACAAAGCACTCTCGCGCTAGAGTTTTGCAATCTACTGCAATTTTGTTCCGGATCGATTGAATTGGGCACATTCGCTTGATTCTAGTACGAAATCAACCTGTGGCGAGTCGAGCTGCCCGATACGGAGAGCGAACCAAAAACCTGGAGTCAGTCGGCTGCACTCACCCGAGAAAAGTTGAACTCTTCCGTAGAGACTGATTGACGAGAGGGCTAAAGCTGTTAGTCTGTCAGTTTATTCAGATGTTTAGGTTCGCACAAGACTTTAGATACTTGGTTGCAATTTCCCGGTGAGCTTTGGCACCTAACCGTCTAGCGGAGACTCCTTGTTGTCGTACACAGTCATTCCGCCGACGCTCACCCTTATGGGCCCTCGCATCTTTCCGTCCGGCCCCTTCTCTCTGTCCAGATTAACCTTGACCAGGCCGGACATGACACTCTGGGTCAAGCGGACCCCGTTTGAGGGTCCTCGCGTGTCCATGTTGAGATGGAAGAAACCAGGCACGTTTACGGCGACGTGTCTGCCCTCTGGCGAGAGCGCGCTAACTCCGGTGTCCACCAGCGGCTCCAACTGGGCGTCGGCTACCTTTGGGTTGCATGCGAGCAGAGTTATGAGGAGTGTAACCAGAAGTAGGATTGAGGCGGCCTGTTGTTTCGTGTTCATTTGTTGGGCCATTTCGAGTGTCTCTTTCTCGCTTGTTTCTCTCCTATTTGCGGCTCAGTGTTGGATTGTGTTTCAATGCGCGTCGAGTATGCTCTGCGTTTCAACTTCACTCTCCTGTTGCTTCTTCCAACTGGATTTGAATCTGCTCCAAATGTCACAAAATCCAAGCCTTAAATAGTTAGCTAGAGTCAACACAGCGAAGGTTCGCGATTGCAGACGAGGTCGCACAGTTCGAGGCCCCAGACATCCGCTGGTGGAGGTTGTTTGACTGGCAGTCAGATTGCCAGCCAAGCGGCCAGGTGAGCAAACAAGCGGGCGTCATAAAGGGGGGAAGAGGGAGGCTCGAGTTGCGGATGGATGAGGTCGGAGGCCGGCCAGCGTCGCTAGGCAAACACATTTGTACGCATACGCTCATCGGGTCGTTGAATGATCAAACCTCCTTGGAAGCCACAGGTGCCGGCCCTGTTTCTGGGGTCGAGTCGAACCTCTGAAGCGGTTGACTATGACGAACGAGGCAAACGAATGATGGCGAGAGCACTCGGAGAGAGAGAGGGGGAGGAAGAGAGAGAGGCTCTTTGTTGTGAGCCTTTGGCTCGGTCGACTGTTCTAGAAAGAAGCCATTGAACACTTGAGAATTGAACCAGCCAAATGAGCAGTGAACAATACTGTGTGGCTAAAATATCTTAAAATTAGAGACAAAGTTTTATTACTCTCTGATTGTGGCGGCTGTTTGATGTTGAATCAAGTTTTGCTCTAATCTCGGGTAAAACATACATTCTTCTCCTATCATGAGTTCTGTTCTGTTCTCCTCTACTCTTCTTTCACGTCCGATGAAAGTCTCTTCTTATGGAATAAATGTGGCATTCACTTGGAGACCAAGTTAAGGTTGTCTTGGTTGCTCCAGGAGGTGGTCAGTGTCGGGCAGGTTGAGATTTGTGTGCGCCTAGCTCGTCTGTGGCGCTCGGTTTGATCGGAGGCTTTTGTTTGGCTTGGCGGCAAACGGAAGTTGGTTGGCGAGGGAGCAAACAACTGGCTGCTCTTAGTAGCTCTCGAGGGTTGGACGCTTCTCCGGCTCTCCTCTCCACTGGCTCTCGTTTCCGTTGGGCTGATGGGGGAAGTGCGAGACTAGCGGCCAACACAAACTTAGAATATCAGACGAGCGACTTTGCCTCCTCTCCTCCAAACCCAACTCCTTCGAGCCAAAGCCAACAAGCTCGCTCTCTATCTCGTCCGAAAACCACAGCTTTCAATTCCGAGGTCGCCTAGTAGGCGGGCGCTGGCGCTGGCGCTGGTGCTGGTGCTGGCGCTGGCAGTGGTGCTGGCGCTGCAAGCGGCAGTGGCGCAGCGACTGGAACCTGGCCAATGATTGGCTGATGGCCGATCACTGGCGAGTGCACTGTCGAGCGAATGACCGGCGAGGTGACCACGTGGTCGTGGGCAATCTGGTGTCCGGTTTCAACTGTGTAGCTCTTCACCTGGGCGGGCGGCGCCGGGTGGATGGTTTGGACGGGCGCTGGCGGCGGCACTGCCGACACGATTGGCAGGGCTGCTCAGTTTGTTGGTTATGGGTTGGTTAGTGTTTGAGCTTTCATTTGCCCACTTAAACGATCTAAGGTTGTCGCTCTGGAGCGGGCAGCTTACCTGGGGCGGCGGCAACCGGAACTGGAGCGGGCGCGGCCACTGCAACCGGCGCCGGGGCTGCGAGCACTGGCGCTGGGGCTGCCACTGCGACTGGAGCTGGCGCTGCCAGCGCAACTGGCGCGTCGTGTCTCACTTCGGACTTGAACGCGTAACCGTTGACGTCGGCCGTCTTTCCAACAACCTGGTCACCAACATGACTGTGGCCGACGACAGCGTTTCCTGTTTGCACTGTCTGCAAGACGGTGGTTGGGCGCGCAACTGTATGCACTCCTGGCGCCTGAGGGATGAGTCTCTGGCTGTGGACTGCGGTTAGTGTTGGCACTGCGGCCACCGCGGGAACTGCAGCCACTGCGGGCGCGGCAACTGAGGGGCGAGCCATGGGTTAGCGGCCGTGGCTTTTGTCGCTGGCCAGCTGGGGCCTGAGCCTTATGTTGGGCAGGTCACTTACGTACTGCGCTGCGCTTTGCGCGTGGAGCGGCCGCAGAGAGGGCGATTAAAGCTGAGAAGATCTGGCAAAGGGGACTCGAGATGGTTAGATTTGCTTGCCTGCTTCTCTTTACAAACTGCTCCATCCTTGACACTTACAAGAAGCTTGTACATTTTTCCTTCCTCAATTTGAACTCTCTATTCTAAATTCAAAACAATCTCTTCCACTTTCACTTGCAACCTGTTTGCTTTGAAGCACTGAAATCAGAGTGTCTTTTTACCTCCAATCCTTTGAGCTCTTGAACGAACCTCCAATGGACCAGGCGAACTGGCGGCAATTCCCTTATATACTCGCCGCGAGCGGACGACTAGCGGCTCGCTCCCGCCTCCAGGCCAACCTGCCCATTTGGCAGCCGTTCCTTGGCTTCGGCCCGCAAGGCGCCTGTTAGCGCGCCCATCGTCCAACTGAGCGCTCGGCCCGTCCAATACGTGCGCCCTCCCCTCCTCACTGTAGCTCGACGGGCGGGGGCTGCAAGCCGGCCTGGCTCCTGCTGACGCTCACTCGGCTCGCTTGCTCGCGCCCCGCTCGGCTTACCTTCAATTTGGCCCTCTCTCCCGCTCGCTCTCTGCCGAGCTGCAACCCAGCCAACGGTGCCCGGCTGGCTCCAAATCACTCGGCCTGCGCGCTCTAGGCCGGCTCCTTCTGGGCGCAGGAGCAGAGCCAACCGAGTGCGCGAGCAACCCACTGCAGTCCATCGTACGCGTTAGCACTCTGGCGGGCTGCTTGGAAGCTGCGCGAGAGATTGAGGGTAGCCGGCTCAAGTGGCGCCAGCGTGCGTATGCAAAGGAGCTAACCTTTTAACAGCCAGCAAGCGAGTTAGCTCTCGCCGGATCAGGTAAGGGATAAATTTTAAACGATTCTTGTAGATGTGGACGACAGAATGTTGACGTGAACGCGCTGCAGCCAAAGCGAGCTAGCTAGCTTCAAATGGCCACCTTGCACGAGCTAAATTGGCTCCCCCTCTCAACGCACTCCAGACAAGACCAGACCCTTTTTAGCCCAACAAATTTAGGCTCTGACATCCATTGTTGCGGCTTGTTTGCTGGCTGCCTAGTTCCACTTAGACGGCCAAAGTTTCATGCTGAAACAACGCAAACTAGGCAACCAAAATGAGCAGCCTAAATTGAGCTACCAAGAACAAATTTCATTCATCCAAACTCAAGATCTGTCCTTTGTGAGCTTGTCTCGAAAAAGCCGATAGTTGGCCGACTTGTTGCTTGGAAGCAAGTGCGAGTTGTTTTATCAGGGACACAATTGATCTTTGCGCTCCCCTCGAGCGTCTAGAATGAACCCTCTCGCCCTTGCAAGTGGTTCCACTGGCCCACTGTCCCCAATCATCAACAGTTTGTCTGCAATCCCATTTGAGGCTCGCCGCTAGTCGGATTTTCGCGGCAGCTTTCAGCTGGCGAGGCCACGCAACTGGGCTGGGTGGCAAAAATCGTGGAGGAAAAGTACACAGAATACATTGTTGTTTTTCGCCAACTTTGCCTACAAGAATAGGCTCAAAAGCTGAGCGCCTCCGCTAGCTAAAGCTAAGCCGATGGCCAGTTTTCATCGGCAACCATCCAGTTTGTTCGAGCTAACCCAAGACCAGCGCACTTGCTCGCTCCCTCGCCGCGCCCTTCCAACAAAACTCAAGAGTTGAGAGCCGCCCGGCCTATCGCCCAGAATAGGCCGGCTCCTTTTTCCTTTAGCGCTCCCAGCTTTGCTCATTATCCCTTCAGCTAGCTAGTGGCCAGTTCGCGCGCGGCCCTTCAATCAACCGAGCGAAGGCCCGAGCAATCGGATCGCGCGAGGACTCGCAGGTTGGCGAGAGAAATGGCAACCGAGAGGCCAAGTGGGCGAGCGCGCGCAAAATTGTATTGGGCAACCGAAACCAGCCAACAATCGGCGTCGCCCAATATCGCATTGGGCCAGCCAAACTTCTGCGCGCCTGTCCAACAGGTAAACTAAAATCTTTTCAACTTCTCCCTCCTCCAATTTGACTGGCCGACTCTGAGGAACGCTCTTTTCTCAAGCAAAGCCAAACTACCTCAAGTGAACCGTATTTATCATCCACTTGACTAGTTATCTAGCACAGCGTGCTTGCAAGTAGGTGACTGCCCGCAAATGCGTCCAAGAGCTACAATGAGCCCTAGAATCGTTGTTTCTCCTCCTCCTCTTCCACCTACTTCTTCCCTTGTCTCTCACCTGTACGGCCCAATGTCTCCATTTCTGTCGGGCGATAAATCTTCCAGGCTAAAATCGTACAGGTGCCTTATGATCGCAATGGTTGAAGTTGGTTTAAAAAGCTAAGGGATACACTCGAGTGGGAACCAAATACTGCACTATGATTGGAACGAACTCTGGTTGGATTGGCCATGGTTGTGGCCGACAGTGGAGCCGCCGTGTTGGCGCTACCTGTTTGCTTGCTTAATGGACTTCCATCTATTCCCCTCGCGTTTCCAGAAGCCGCTGGCCGATCAGGCTCAAGTTTAACAATCAGAACGCTCGCAAGCCAATGCGGCTCAAGGTTGGAGGCGAAAGTTGGAAAGAAAAGGGGAGAGCGGGTGGATTCCAGTCATGGGAGGGCTGGATTGGATGGATTTGGTCAATAGGGGAGCAGATCTATCTAAAGATCATCATCGATGAGGATGGTTCGTTGTCCTGGTCGTAGGCGAGCCGGGTGCCGCCAGCCCACAGGTAACCTTCCAACTTCTCGTAGAGCCCAAAACAAAGCCTGTTCCCCTTCAACAAGCGAACAACAACAACAACAACAACAAAACCAGGTTACTCATTAACAACACTAATCACCCCAACTTATCCAAGGCTCATGAGCCAACTCCGACAATGATCATAATTTCCAAAATTTACGCCATTAGAATTGAGTGATACAAGAAGATTTGAGCTCGGATAAGATTTTCTCAATGTAAACTGTGACCCAACTTAGAGAGCGTTTGCGCACCCGCCAGCGTATAGGCAACCAATCCCATACATTGACACTCCAAATTAATTAAGACCCACGATCTCTGTCCACAATCTAAGGGATCGATCAGTATTGAAACTGATCGACCGGATAAGGGTTACAACCAGAATATAAGGGGAGGGCGTCTGAAAGTTAGCGGCTTGAAACGAGTAAGGTCAAAGAGAAATGAGTCGAGATTCAGTCTTGCTGAACCTCAATAATCCATTTCGTTGACGCAAAGTCGGACGAATCTTTCCCACTTACAACTCTTATGAGAGCGCTAGAAGTTCAGGGACTCAAAATGGCACTTTAGTAACATCAAGTCTATGCAGAGTCTTAATCTAAACTAATATTTTGTACTTAATCAGGCTTCTTAGGAACAGTTGATGCATGGATTTCTTCGTAACAGTTGCAAGTGCTATTTACATTTGATTAAGAGTTGAGGAGATTCAAAAGATTTCACAGTATCGGCAAACATTACATCCGGCCTCTGAATTTACAACTGCCAGGTATCATAGCCTTGCCCATCAAATTCGAGCTGAGAGCCGTATGGAGGCGCTATGAAGTTAGCTCCCTGGAGATTACCTAAGCTCATGTGGTGGCTTGGGCGCGCCTGCACGCCCGGTGGTAGAGTTGCATATTGGCTCATGTATTGGTACTTGGATCTTTGAAGCAATTTTAAATTTTTCTCGTAACTCTTGCGCATCTTTGA
>ENA-UOVY01000405-UOVY01000405.1-plant-metagenome-genome-assembly--contig:-NODE-405-length-23100-cov-12.733695_pt1 | contig 23100 bp, 17 predicted proteins | sample MGYA00249840_ERZ761561 | MGnify/ENA primary metagenome ERZ761561 (study PRJEB28882, sample SAMN05720143) | plant metagenome | isolation source: Guanajuato, Mexico | place: Mexico:Guanajuato, Mexico...
CGTTGTGGGTAAACGGGAAACCCGACTCTACGAACCCGAGGAAAGGCTGCACAGCTTCCGTAGGGGCGTTAAGACCGGAGCTTTTTGTAGTGCTAGCAGGAATGCAAGTGAATGAATCCCATCCCCTAGCGAGCTTTAAAGTCAGCGAGGGCGTAGCAACAGCGCCTTATTGAAGTAGGGCGCGCTACGGCAACACAGTACGTCACGGGGTGGGGGCTTGCTGTCTACTTCGCGAGCCTTCACTGCCCTGTTCTGTAACTTCCCTTCTTTCGTCCGTCCACGAGGCAGTCAAAAGAAAGAGAGAAAGGGGCGGCTATAACGCAGGAGTCGTGGCGGTTGTATGCCACGAGGTCCCTATAGACAAGGGGACAGGTGAATCATCGCTTTTGGGCGCAGGCAGCCCTCTACCATCCATCCCATTGCATTCCTCTCGTAGAGTACTGTACCGTCTCAGACCATACCCATCTATGGAAAAAAAGGATTTCTCCTATGACGAATCTCCATTTTTTTATTGATAGGGATCCCCATTCATTCCGTTATTCCCGTAACTACGGATTGATTGTCCCTACCTAAATGGTAGTGGTCTAGGGAGCGCAATTGCTAGAGCACGGGAGAATGAATAGTAATGATTTAAGCAAGAGCAGCCGGACGGACTACTATAGTGAGTCTAGTGACTACAAAAGTTTTTTTGTCTTTGTAGTAAAGTAATAATGTCTGGTATAGCAGCCTTTCTGAGCGAGCCTCTGGGATCTCCTGTAAACCCCCATTATTTGGTAAAGGGAGGATATTAGGGGAAGCAGTGAGTGGATATTCCCCTGCAGAGAGCCGGATGAGGGGAGACCCTCACGTCCGGTTCGGAGGGCGGGGATATCCCGACCCTACTATCATTATGCCTTTGCAATGTTACTTGGTTCAACTCCATTTGTGACCTTTTCTCGTATGTGGGATTCTCTATCTTCTTGGGTAGATTCTAGATCGTCTTTCATTTTCATAGTTAGTTGTTTTCTTAATAATAAGTCAAGTCAAGAATAATAAAAGTTCTGTTCTGGAGGAGCTTGCCAGGATGGCTTGGTAAGCAAGCAACCAGGCGCCAACTCCCAGTTCTTTCTCTTCTTTCTTTTTTAGTTTAGTGACAGTTCATCAAAACAATTGTCCGACGATTGCTAGACCGACCACGAAAAAGATAAAAAATCGGGGTCATCTTCACCCTTTTGAGGGAAGATGATACGCGGAAAGAAGAAATAAGAAAATCGTTGGGGTTATGTATCTTGATGCCCACTCGAGGTTTTCCGACTGAAAGGGCCAACATCGAGACCGACAATCAAGACTTCCGTCCGATGTCGCGCCGGGGACCGTTGACTTGTCCAAAATTTCTATGGAAAAGAATTCCAATATCATACGATGGAATGGGCGACAGAGAGCATCTTTAGTCCGCCTGACTTCCGAGTCATAAACAGACGAAGACGTCCACATAGGTTCCCATCGTAACCCCACATCCATGGGGATTTCAAACAACTTAGAGACATACCGTTCAGCCAACTCGACACAGCGTGCTCTAAAGTCGGTTAATAATTCTTTAGGAAGAAGCAACGTCTGGAGGCGTCGACGATCGATTCAAATTCAAACTCGCGTTTTCTTGCGTAGGGAGATGCATTTTTAAAGTCAAAATAGTGAGAGGCGATGGATCCCTCACGGAGTGATCTGTCTTGGCATCACGACGTTTTATCATCCTTCTATGAAACACCGGGATGCATCGAGGGATACCACTACGAGTAAGGAACACCGGAAACGGAATGGCGAGGGGCTTATCAAAACAACCTCCGTAGTGCCTCATCAAGCACACGGAACAAGACTTCAAATAAAGACCCGTATTTACCTAGTGAACTAGAGATTCAAGTCAACAATGATAATAGACAGGCTGAAATAAGACAATATTCTAAACTGTTGATCTAACTCCAAATAGTTACAGGAACAAGTTACAGTCCTATTCATATAGGCAGACCGACCTTATCCTATTCCTTCTACTCGACGGTCAGGAATAGCGGTCTGATAGAGCTCATATCCATCCTTTGAAGTCAGGAAATGGCAGTATTTTCACTATTCTCATAGATGAGCTCGACTTTGGCACCAGAACTCCTTCAATTTGAAATAATTAAAAAAATAAAATAAAGAAAACGGTAAAAATTACGCATCCAGGTATCCCGCGACGGAAGCCCTCCCTCTCCCGTCCTGATAAATATCTTTCTTCCTTACTGTAAGTAACGGCTTGCATCCTAGACTAGAAGAAGTTCCCCGCTCGCCTTTTTCGATGTGGTTGTGCCCACTTCGTTTCATTACTTCTTCTATGTGTTTGCCTTGCTGAGTGAGACTGACGTAGTGCGAACGTCGAGCAGTGCTCGCTCGTGCTTCTTCGGAACGGGCAAAAACTCATATGAGATGTAAGGGTGGAGCTTGATGCTGGCAAACCCACATTGGAAAATGATAGCTTCGGGAGGGAAGCCTGCCTTGGACTAGCGACGGCGCTTTCCAGCCCAAATGATTCAAAAGTGGTGGAAAGTGACATCAATGCACAGGGGGACCTATGACACATACGGTAAGGGAGACAAAGGATTTATAGGCCGTCGGAACGAAACGAAAGAACATGGAAAACACTTTTGAAAGTGAAAAAAACCTTTTGAACTCGACATCTCTCTTGGGTTGAGAGCGACAATCAGGACAGACAAAAGGGACAGGGAAGAGAACGAAAGTGAGCCTGAGGAAAGGCACTGTTAAGCCCTCCACATACAACACATTCATTGCTTACTTTTCATCACTGACTCTTTGTGTCAGGGGGTGCCCCCCCCCGAACCCCCCCGTGACAGAGGGCTCTAGCACAAGCAGCGACACGTTCGTTCGGCTGGAAAGCTCCTTACTTCACTCGTGAAAGATCGGACAACTCTTGCTACTAACAGGATTGATTTTCTCCCCTACTTTGGGGAAAGTTCTCAGTCGATTCCATATCTTAACTCATAGTCAGGTGAGGGACTCATACATACTTTATATGATAAGATGACATCGACAAGGAATGCGGGCTCTTATCCGTTCCGTTCCCTTTCGTTCGTCCTCACTTCACTACTTTCATCCGAAGAAAAATCTCGTATCCGTATTGATCTACGAAATCCCTGTAAGGGAAACCAACGAAATGTCGCCCATGTGGTTCTGAGGTATATTATACCACCTGGTTTCGCCAACCAGTACATTTAGGACTTCTGTGGGGATGTTCAGCACGAAAAGGCAAGGCACTAGTGAACACCAAATCCCGCATCTCCTACAGCAGGCCAAACCTAAATACATTCGTTCTTTCCTTCTCCGATCTAGAAAGTGTGTAAGGCAGGGCGGGTGAAGACAAAAGGATATCAATAGGAGTCTGATAATCCAGATACACTGTGGCATACCATTGAAGATATCTTAAATGCATCCTGAGACATTCCTGGAGAAGGCGCTCTAATCATTCTTAACTACCCAGGTTCGCAACCTATCGGTATCGAATTCATCGAAATCCTTGGGGCGCACTCTTTCTAGAAGATAGTGCCCCAACATACCGAGCTGATAAGAACTTCATCTTCCCTTTTCAGTAAATGCTAACCATAGCTCAATAGGCAAAGGTAGTATACCAGTTGGGGAATGAGCAAGCAACCAATGTCGGTCCTTTCCTACTTCATTATCGGGTGGTGTGTGCGAGCTTAAGACGTCGAAATTCGTAAATTCGGAACGACGCCTTTCACGAAGGAAGGGAGAACCCAGCCGCGAGAGTGCCTTTCTCACCTAAAAGAAAAGCAGTCCGATACAAGGCCGTTCGACGGTCGAGGCAGAAAAAAGAGTTTTGGTTCACCCGATCAGAGATCTTGCTACATAGCTCTTCCTCATATCGCGAGCAGCTGATATCCCCATGAACAAAAATGATTCATCAGAAAGACGCGTTGAGCTTTCTTTCCTTCGCTAACCCGAGCAAACCGCCCTTGCTTAGCTTAATTCTCCAACCTTATCTAAGTCAATTCCAAATGAACTCTGCCCTTTCCACTTCAAAAGAATGGCTTCTTCTTTCATGCCATTCCTCATCCTCTGGAAAAGGAACTACAGCTCACTAATCAAACTCACCCATTGCCCATCTGGCAAACCGATATTCAGCTTTCTTCCCCACCCATCGCACATGTTTAACACGTGTTACAGGCTGCTAAAATGTCATTATCGACTAACTGATGGGAGGGTCTTCTTACCCTCGATCTCGATCTACATCCGAAGGGAAGTCCTCGAGCGCTCTCTGCCTCGAGTGCGGTCTTTCGCTCCATCTCTAAACATTCCTTCCTACCCCGGCCCCCCCCTGGGGAACCCTCCTTCGCCACTCTCTCTCATATAATACGTCACGAATAAGGCGGGTTCGTAAGAACCCGCATTCACAAACAAATTCATACGGCGAGATAACGACTACAAGGTCGATGAAAAAGATCCCTTTCACTACCGTTTCATTAGAACTTCTCTAAAGAAAAGGAGAATCTTCCCGCTTCGGATGATGCCTCAGTAGCGCGCTTTCACCACTGCAAATTGGTTCTGTTCCTGCGGCTCATGGATATTTCAAAGCTGGCTTACGACAGAGCATTTGGATATGAAACTCTCACAAGGACTCCCTTCGAAGAAAGAAGGAAAAGAACGACATGGGACGAACTTGCTCTCATTATCTGTCTGCCCGCACCTCTGATGAATAAAAATCCAAGCACATTACTCGAAATTACCTGATCGCGTCAAGGGAATGAGGCGTTCCCGCAACCTCCTTTTTCTATACCTAGATCGATGAAGAAGTACCAGTATGTGACCTAAAAAGTCCATTCCTGTCGAAAGGGGAAGATCTTTAAATTCGGGATGTCTACTCGTCGGTTTATCCCGAAACAACAGCGTATCTTCCATCTCGAGATGATTGAATTCATTTGTATGCCCGATGTCTAACCGTAAAAACGAAAGACAAGGGGCAAGAAAGAGGCCCCCGAGTGATAGGTTCGGAACGAGCATATATATGCCCCAATCACGAAATGTTTTTCATGATTGCTTTTACGGGAAGGACTTCTTTGGTTTTGATTCGGGGTATGACGTAGTAGAAAGAAGAGTCCTTTGCCTTAGCACGGAGCTATAGAGGTTGGAATGTCAAAGTTTTATTTGTTTGTTTATATATCGTATAATAAGATGATCTTTGTACTCTTTCTAAAGATTACGTGCAATCAGTCTGTTCTCCAAGCCGTCAGCTTCTCCGCTTACCTCTTTCTACTGTCGTGTCGCTGCTGGATGCTTTTGATGAATAGGAATAGGAGTCAAAATCAAAGCTTATAATGAGCATCTATTGGAGTCGATCATTTCCAAGATCTAATTCTTCTTTCTTATTATGTCGTGGAAACGCCTCACAATCTTCCGTTTTACGCTTAGGCTTAAGGGAAGAAATGTTCTTGTTGGATGCAGGACCTGGTACCCCCAAAATTTGTATGCAAGATGAGCCTACAGGAGTGCCAATCAACCGAGCCACCAGGTTTGAGAATAAGGTGGGATCCCTGAATGTAGTGGCTGGTGAATCACTGATCAAAAAGCGTATTTTGGAGAGATTCTTCATCGATCTAGTGGCCGGTGAATCACTGATCAAAGAGCGAGCAGCCGCCAGGTTTCATGATTTTGTAGGATCCCTGGATGGGGGGGATGGTGAACCGCTTCTTCTTCCACGAAGATTCAGACAAAAGCGAGCTTGGATGGAACTGAAGAAGATTTGGCGAACGAATAAAAAGGTAAAAGGGTTTATTATTAACAAAGTAAAAGGTGGTTATTCAGTAGCCATCGCAGGTTTCATTACTTTTCTTCCATTCGGTACTCTCATAACTCAAAGTACCGCGAATGATCGATTCACCATTAAGAGCATTAACCCCAAAAGGACGAATATTGTGGTGTTATAACAGCGGCAGATCAAAGAAGAACTTTCTGAGAAAAAAAAAAGAAAGAGAAAATGTTTCCAAATCCGAAGCCCACCTTAATCCATTCTTTTGTTGAGGGTCTGGCACTTATTCCGTCCCTCCATTTACATAGCGAAGAAAGGCTCGTGCTCGAATGCGTGACTGCGGAGCGCCTATCGCCCTGGCACGGCACTCTAAAATGTTGGGTTGGGACAGCAATAAGACTGAAACTAGGGAGACGAAGAATGGAATTGAAGAAGGCATAGTCGCGAGATAACAGAATAGAAGACCAACCAACGAGTGAGTGGCGAATTATTTGAATGGTGACAAAGCCTGACTTCGTGAAATGCGGCTCGAGGCGCTCACGTTTTTTTGGCTGTCTTTTTTGATCAAATATTATCAAACGGCGAAGCCTGGCTTTCAGCGGTATTTTCACTTCCACACAAAAAGAGAAAGACGAATTGCATATATGATTATGGTTTGCTATCTTCCCGAAGATACCAAGCGGAAGAACAATTGGGCGGTGTGTCACCCTCCTGAGCGGTATGAAGCCCGTAGACAATGGCTTTAGAGAGATGCTTTGATTTAAGACAAGCCTCAAGTTGAAGAAATGAATGCAGCTTCATTCTTTTGCTGCATTCATTTCTTCAACTTGACACGCGCGCGAATGGAAGGAAGGGCTGACTCCCCAGCATCTCGTTCAGAATCTTTCCTCTTTTGGGCAGTGGACGTGTGAATTCCTTTCCAGTTTCTCGGGAGGAGGGAAGGCGCTAAGGAAAAGCGACTACAGACTCCGCAACAAAAAATCACCCAAAGAACGAAAATAGTTTTTCTTTTCTTCTTCGACGAATATATAGGCTCTCAAAAGCCATGAAATCTCCCTACGCGACGCCCCTTCTGTGAAGCGGACTTTACTGGTTGTGTTTTGAAGAGTGGTTTCGAGATCCAGTGGCGGAGGTAAGTGCTGTCCTCGAACGCTAAGCTAACTCCCTATGTTGATTCCTTCTGTTGTGCCTGCCGATTCGATGACTCCGGAAAAAGGTGGCATCGGCTTCGTCACTTTGAAAAAAGGGCCGAGGACAAGTGAGTAGTTGAATATCTGACAGGCGGCTAGCCGACATAACCAAAAGGACTAAGCTTAAAGAGGACCATAGACCGAAGAAAAGATATATACGCCAGCTCGAGTGCAAGCTACAGTTCCCGTTGTTCCGGCTATCGGCTACCTTTCTGACTACCGGAAGTGGAAGGGCATACTCGGAGCCAGTGATCAAAGCGGACAAGATTAGTTGAATGACGGGATGACTTGACATGTCAAATGCTTATTAAAAAATCTTTTCATCCACTGAAGAAAAGGCGGAGTCTTCAGTCTCATGAAAAATTTTTATTAGGGCCCAAGCAAGGCTTTCAAAGAGGTGCACGCATTCGCCACTCGTATTGGGAAGCAACCAGATCTCCTATGGAAAGAAAGTCAGTCAGCGGGTGGAACAATCCGAGCAAGCAACCACTTGTATGCCTCAACAATCGCTCCCTTCCCCTTTGACGATTTACTCTTTTGGTGCTTCCTTCCCTAATGGAAGGAGCTCCCGCATCCCATTGTTGACAGCTTCCGGCGGATTGAAAGACTCTCTATTGAGATTGCATCCGACGAAAGGGAAGTTTACTTGCTCAGGATCAACTGGCCCGTCTGACCCTTTTTTCAACCCATTGATACGTTGCGAGCTTCAGATCTGTAGGATAGAGAAGGAGTTCCCACCTCTCATCCTTTTTCAAGGCAGCCCTTACGCATAGAGATTCCCCACTCCTTTCCCCCTGTACCTCTTCCAATAGAGTTGGCTCCTACACTCTGATCGTACGCTTTGGAGGTCTTAGGTCTTGGAAAGGGCTTCCTTTTCCCTATTGGGACGAGCTTCATCCCTTGCTTTCCGGTACCTGACTGGCCTACGCTCTTTTAGTTTCCGAGCCCTCAATGCCCTTTCCTTTTTTTGATCGAGCTCGGTATGACGCTTCCTAAAGCGAGTGTCAACTATCGATCTCTGACGAAGACCCGTGCCCCCTCTCTTGAGGAAAAGAAGAGCTTTCGTGACCAAGAGGACCAAGGGTTCAGTTCAGATGATCAGTGAGACCGCACAAGAAGACGGGATTGACATCATTGCTCAGACTGTTGTTTTCAGACTTCGTTCCCGAAAGAAAAGACCAAGCAACAATGGACAGAGAGGGAACAACTCTTCCTCTTTCTGGATTTCGAGTGAGCGAGTCTACAAAGAAAACGACAGTCTGCCTTTGAAGCGCGGTACGGATATGGAGCCAGTGAGCTTTCGAACCCCACTCTAGTCTTCGGGACTCGTGAGCAGGCTAGTCGAGAGAGAAGAAGAAGAAGCTTCTCGCCTAAGTGAACTACGAGAGTCAGTCTCTCATTTAGGAGATCAGCTCAAGCGAAGGTCTTCCTATTTTGGATTGGAGCGGCAATACGAACATAGATAGAGTCTTTCGGGGCTTCCTACCTTGATTTAGGGTAGGGGAAGAGGTAAACCCTATTGCCACCATCGAGCATAGAATCAGACCGAGGAGAAGGGCTGGAAAGCGCCTCCCGACGGTTGGACTCCACTTCTCACTGGGGCATTGGAAGCTTTGTCCCCCCTCTTTACATGGACGAACAGACACTCCTCGACGAAAGGGCATCAGTTCGCAAGGGTATGCATCATGATAAGTTAGGAATCCAGATTAGTGGATTCGGTGAAGATACTGCGGGAGAATGGAGTAGAGTACGTAACCACCGCCTCTTATTAGGTAGGTACCCGCAAAGAAAGGGGCTTGCGGAAAAGGGTTCCAATCCTGTTCTTTTGTGAGATACCTTTTGGAAACCCCAAGTCAAAGTGCGCTCTCAGTCATCTAGGTTTAGCCATTTGTATGTTGTCCATGCTACGCCCTTCCCTTGAATCTGAATCTCCTGTTCTTGTTGGTCAACCATTCCTATTTGACTGTTTTGTTCCCCCAGGAATTGCCTGCCCTGGACCCAAAAAGTCACAGATGCTCGCGACGTCTCCCTGCAGCGGGTTATGACATAACATAAGGGAAGTTTGATCCTGCCTCCATAAGGATGCCGCGAGGTTTTTTTTGTATCGGACCACCATATGGGCAAATTCCTCATGCTTGCCCGAAAAGTCACCGAAGTTGCGATACATTGCCTCTTTCTGCCTCAAATGAAGGAAGAAAACAACGACACGAGATTCTTTCCCAGGCTAGGACGTGCTGCTCGAAGTTCCTTCCCAGTGAACTGAACAAGCCGTACCTAGATTGATTAAACAGTACCGAGATGTGAGCCTACGGTCTCCCTTCCTGCTCCAGTCAATCAGAAAGACAAAGAAGGAGATGCTCGCGTCTCTCGTTGAAGGTTTGGCTTGACTCTGTTCGCTGAGCTCCTCGCCTTGCCTTTGTAGGATGGGGATTGGTTACATGGCCTGTTCATTCTGCTTTAGCGCGCTATGGTAAGTCCACTACTGAGTGAGCAGCCAATTTGTGATACTCCGAGAAGTGAAAGAGGGCTTTTGCATTCCCCGGAGAGTTTTCTTCTTTGCTTATCAAAGGCAGGAATGGGATTGGATAAAGCGTCAACTCTGGAGGCGTAACCGCCGAGGGTTAGGTTCGTAGCAACTAAAGAGGTTCGCAAGGCCGAAGGACAAAGGTCTGGTTTAGACTACGAAGAAAAGGCTTCGGGCCTATCTAACTTACTGTTAGCTAGCTTTGCCACAGCAGTACTCCTACTTCCAGATCCAGAAAGATTTTAAACAGCAACATTATAGTGGCATAGTGAAACCCCCGATGAGGTTAAAGTATAAAAAAAAGAAGACCACCGCCTCTTTACCTGTCTACGTTACGGTCGAAAGGAGCACCCTTATGAATGAAATCCTGTTCTGCTCGGAACCCAGGTTGGTACCTTCTTTTGAAGAGCCTTATTCGGCTGAATCAGCAGATTGGAAAGGCGGGGATCCAGCAGCTGTATCGGACAAGGATCGAAAAAGGCTGGCTTGGATTTTCTCGGGCTGAGGAGAATGATATAATTCGGGAGGCGGAGCGGAGACTTTACATTCTTCTGTTTACGAAGGTGGTTTGCCAGGATGATCCACTATTTTATTTATTTGCATATTCAGAGTTGAACGAAAGATGCGAGGATTGGGGAGCACCCACCTTTTGGCGGGCGGCTGGGAGCGGATTCCTATGCCTCGAGAGCTGGTAAAGACACTGAAGCGAAGGGGAGCGACTATCCCCCGGCAGCACCGCGAGAGGAATTGCTGCTGCGAAGCCTGTCGGTCGGATTGTCACAGCCAACTAGTAGGGCGTGGTGGTACGGGTTCTTTACGCATCCGCCCAGGTCCTGCTCTTTCTATGGAATCGGTGTGACCCGCCACATGGACTGCTTCTTTTAGTACAATCGACGGTTTTCTGCTCTATATACCCCTTGCTACAATATTGAGATGGGACGATCCCTGTTATTTGCAGTGCACCTAAAAAGAAAGAGACTGAATAGTTAGAGCACCAAGTGTTAGGCAGTGGCAGTCTTTTACACTTGCCCTAAAAGTCTCTTACCGATGTCCTCACTAACAAGGAACCGGCTCGAATCCTCAACAATCTCAAAAAAAAATAGATAAATTTCCCCGGGAAATTTATCCGACGCCTTCCTTCCCTCCCTAATGAAAAGTCATTAGGGCGAACCATCTTTGGAAGCCTCCCGGGGAAGGGACCCGTCACTTACTACATTTGCAGGTTGAGTTCCAGTCCCACCAGCGTCGAGGGATATATATTTTGCAACCGAACTGAAATGAACTGCCAGATCGACCAAGTGAGAAAACACTCGCGAAAGCGCTTGTGCCCCCGAGGCTTGTAGCGGCAAGGCACGCTGGGCGAGAGACTTTGATCCCGGGATTTTTCAGGCAGAGGGATTGGTCAGCAAGCGAATTCCCTTTTTTGACCAGAACCTCCAAATCAAAGGGGATTGGTAGCGCCCCTGATTGAGACTAGACCATTAAGGGACCGTCAGGAAATCCCCTAATCTTCCCTTTAAAAAGTCTGAGTTTGGTCGGTTAATCAATATTCCGTCCTCGCAGGCATAAACATTTAATCGCCATTGGCGGGTATTGCACACCGCCCATCTCTATACGGGCGTCGGGTGGGGCACAAGGCAGCAAAAGAAGCGGCTCAGCCAGCGCAGCTCGGGAGTCTTCGACGCAGCGAAGGAAGAAAAGAATGGCGTAACTCTACCAAGACGGATATGGCACAGCGCGGCACGCACAAAGACAAGGCTCGCGCGACAGGGTGCTATCGAAGTAGCCCTATTGCATGGATAGGAAGGCACTTCTTCGAAACGGATTCTGCGAGTGCCAGGGGCTGTGCACAATCAAAGAGGGGCGGCTACTTTCCAGCTTGCTGCTTTCACTATGACCTTCCCCACTTAATCTTCCTCCATATAGGCGGGGTATAGGAGAAGCCCCAGAACTACGCTTGAAGCTTCATTCAGATCGATTCCAGTCGCCGCTACGCCACATCAATCCGGTAGGCTCGACCCTCTTCCGTCAGCAGCTACGGATTCTCCGGGCAGCCATATTTGCGTGGAATTACATTAGTACATTATTCCGACGAGCAGGAAAGGATTTCCCCGATTCGCACCGACGTTTTCTCTGTCGGGCATGGAGAAAGCTCCGACGGATTGACCCGGGGTTAGACCACTCTACGGAACCCCTTTGGACGACTGCTCTGTGCTTGCCGGTATCTTTCGTTCTTCCGGCCAGGACCAATGGAGCCTGACGGCCATGATCGAGTCATGACGAGCTAGACTGATGACGCTCTTTCGACGGACCGGCAAAACTTTCTAATGCTGATGATCAAACGTTGCTTCAGATGTGTATGAGAAGGAAGCTTCTCACAGATATTGACTCTTAGATAGATACCAGCATAGTATATTAATTAACAGTTTCTTGAACGTCGGTTGCACTCGTAAAGCGAGCGAGGGATTAAGAGAGCAGCGAAAGAAGCCCACGGAGCGGTGATATTTCCTGACTAGCAAGTGGAGGATCATTCCAGGCTCTAATCCAGTCTCTGATGGCGTAGCTGATGTGTCATGCTAGGAAGCTAAGCTAAGGCATTTATTCTTTCTCAACGGGAGTGAAAACCTTCCTCTATGCTGACAGAAGCGGAGAGGCAGGCAACAAAGAAGGAACCAGGCGGGGGACATGGTAATAGCAGTCTCTGTTCACTCATGCTTGCTGCTTAAGACTCTCTCTTCCCTCTACACCTGAAATACCGAAGTAGTTTGACGGCGAGGAAGAGCGTCGAAGAAGGAAGAAGTACCATTGGCGAAGTTCCTTCCTCCAGTCTTTGTATGTATGGGATGTACCCGAGAAAGAGATAAAGCAGCTGAGATCAGAATGAGTAGCATTGGTCTCCCCGTTTGGTCCGACGCGAGCAATGTAAAAAAGATTCCATCGATCGGTGAAGCACATCAACGGAAGTGTGCACTCCCGCGCTCTCCTCTGACGCTTCGGGGTAGCTCATCGAAAAAACGGACTCCCCTGACGTGGGGCACATGGGTTTGTGAAGATGCGTTGGTTGATCCGGAGACATGGCCACTACTGGCCTACGGTCCTGTCAGATTGCATAGCACATGCTGACGAGCTGCGATGCCTGCCAGAGGTATGGACCAATCCAGCGCAAGCCGGCTTCCGATTCCTACCCGATTATCAAGCCTTGGCCATTTCGAGGTTGGGCCATGGATATCATCGGAAAGATCTATCCCAGATCGTCAAAGAGGTCATGCTTTTATCCGGGGATCCCCGGCCCAGCCTTCTCCACCTTCCGCCCTGGGTAGAAGCTGAGCCTCCCCAGAATGTTACTTCTACGGAGGTAATAAGGGTCTGGTATATCTTACTTTTATTCGTCCAAATATTGCTTATGCAGTTCATGTAGTGAGTCAATTTGTGTCTGCTTCTCCCGTCCCCGTCGCGGCGTTAGGAGACATTCATTGGTTCTTCCGCAGAAGACCACACAGGCCATACGGGGAAGGCTCTTATGCCTTGCCAGCAGAAAGAAAGAAATCCAGAGACCGTCTTCCCTATCGCCCGCCCAATGCTTACTATCGAGATTGGTTCGTCGGGCTTTGCCCCCATTCCAAAGTTTCCGAATTCGCTTTCGAGATTGAGCAAGTGTAAAAAGTCTAGAGTGATCTGGTTTGCACGGCGTTCGGATTATGTCTACCTGAAAAACAATCCGGGGACTAGTTGAGGTCAAACCCTCTTTTACAAGATTACAGACTAGAAAACGCGAGGACTCGCTTTCTTTCTGAATCTGCTTTCTCTATTGACATATAAGAGTTTCGACTTGAGCGCTCCCTCGAACTCGAAAGAAAACGGCGAAGGAACGGCTTCTCTCTCGTGCTATGGCTTTGCTTCTTTCATTTGTCCTTGCCCGAGCCTGCCTGCCTCCCTCAAACCTTCCTTCATTCAATGCTTGACAGCTTTCTTCATGCGTTCAAGGCGTGACACGTCCATTATAAAAACCCGAATTGGTGAATTGCCCCAGTCGGAATTCATACTCTTATTGTACTTCTATCAGCTCTAGGACAAGGGAGTTTCTAAGCCAAAAAGTGAATAGAGTAAGGCTACGTCAACAGCGACACCTTCTCTGGGGATTTCCTCAGTCTATACTTACTCTCTAACCTCCCTCGACGAGGGGATGGTGAAACTGTCCTTCCCGCGCTTAGCTTCCTTATCGCTTGCCCGGTTAGGAAGACGGCGACTAAGCAAGCCTAAAAGGCTCCCGACGGCACTGTTGACGGCTTATTGTCTTTCAAGAGGAACTCCTCGATAAAAGTATACTTATGCATTTGAGTCTGTTTAGTCGTGCCTATCCCCGACTTCGCTAACGCTCGCCTTCACTCACTTTATTTTATTATTTATGTGATTATGTGACACGTCTATCTTTGAACTCGATTACTGTAAGCTAAAAGACAAGGCGCGGAGCGGTAGGGTGTAACTAAACCGGCTCGGTTCTGAGAGTACTATGACCCCGACTCCGTTAAGGAGGATCGCGGAACCAACTCTTTGAATCTCTGACTAAGCCTGTTCCTCGAGTACCGTTTGCTAACTACACGGCTAACGGAACTAGTAACCGTTGACTGCTTCTTCTCTTTTCTTTAACAAGTAACTATAACTCTCTTTCTCTTTCTTTCTTCATTCTCGATTCTTCCCCCTTCGTTGTTTATATCCCTGAATATGTCAACAACTCTCTTCTCTGTCTACGCTCGTTCCTGCCCTTAAACGAAGCTCTCTCCGTTTGCTAGCGCAACCTTCTCCTTGCGGAATAGAAATGATCTCTTACGACTAGCATTGCGATTCACGCATCTCGAACAAGCGTGCCTGAGATCTCCGTGGGTAAATATTATAGGATACTCGCCGTCTCACAGGTTTATCTTCCGCAAGTACCGCTTCGAAAGTACGTGATGTGATCTTCCCATCGGCGCATTGACAGTGTTCTTTTTCCAGATGATGTACCCGATTTACGGCCCCCAGTACTTCAGTGCTTTCACCCTCTTCCTCCCGTCCCTATCGGGACCCCCTACCTCCGTCTCACCAAGCGCCCGCCCCCGTGTCTTTCCACTTCTGTCGTTAAGGAAAGCAAGGCCTCCCCGAAAAAGGGGCATTTCGTACCAAGTGGGGGATACTGCACGCACCTCGCGAATGAAGATACAGAGAGAGAAAGCCCTCCCATGTTGAGTCAGCTGCAGAAAACCTATATGACATGACTCCGGAAAGTGAAGATGGTGGAAGCCCCGAATTTCTCCACAACGTGCTTGACTTTCGGAGGACTAAGCGCTTCTAATGAGACCGTTGGGGGAGGGTATCCGTGCTCTTGGTCTTCAAGTTGACCATTAACGGGTCCTTAGTCATCTATTCGTCCAGGCGAAGCATTAAAGAAGACAGATGAAGACGTTCCGCTTGGGCCTCTCGCCAGAGAGTTCCTTCGCGTCACTCCCTTGATTGGCTTGACGAGCGGTACCAAGGGTTCATTCAATCTATTTTATCTTTCAAAAATCCTGTGCTGTGAAAACTTCATGTGTGGTTTATGCGCCCCTTTCGTCGAGGGACCCTTCGCGTATCTATTCTCTATTCATAAGTGGAAGCCCTTCGCTCCACTTCCGTCGAACTGGCGAAAGGTGCACCAAGCGTCCTTCATTCGAAAGCGAAAGCGCAGATGGTTACTCTTTATTTCCAGCTTGGAGTCCGAACTTTTGAAATCTGAATCGTCGGAAATGGCCACCACCTTCTGGTACATAGCTGCCACCTCCGCATTTCCGATAACAATATCGTAACCCAATACCGCATAGGCAGTAAACCCAGATCCCGGATCCACGGAATCGGTACTCAACCACACGGTGTTGTGGTGTGCTAGAGTGAATAATATCCAGGAACCGCGCGAAACCAAGTGGTTGTCCCGTGCCGAACGCCACCAAACAGTAACCTTCTCGGCGATGGGCCGTCAGCTCTAAACATATTGGCTACAAGCCCAGAGCCCACCCAAGCAGCTGCAAGAGCGGAGCCGAATACACCGAGGGACATCTTTCCGACGAAGCAGGGATGGAAAGGTATCGATTGCGGCTTTGAGATCAAAACGCGAACGGAGTCTCCACACCCAAAAGTCGAGCCAATGGCTTACACTGATCGTAGGTCCCATCCATGGGGATCAACCGAAGTGTATCCATGGCCCAATCATGGGCTGGTCTCAATAAACACTGTTTCTGCTGTGACGGGATTGCAAACAGCAAGAAAACTCCAATCCCACGCGCACTGCAGTTTCCTGCTTTGTTTGGAGGGCTGTGGGAATGGAATAGCCATACCAATTTCGCGGATTGGAACATTTTTCGCCATAGCGGTGTGAAGCTATACGACTCAGCTCTATTTTCCGACGGCCTTTTCTTCGCTATTTCTTCTCCCGCATTCGTTCTTTTCCAGAAGTACCGGGTAGTGTACCCCCCTTCCACCACTGTTTTCACCCGTAGAGCTCTGCTCGATCGCCGAAAGGACGAATCCCGGTCGTTCACGCGTACAAAAATGCCTTCTTGCAAAAAGCATATTGGTATCGATCCGCAACTATAGAAGGATCGTCGAATTGGCTGTACCCCCACCAGAAAGTGGGTAGTTCCTTTCCCACTCGGTCTTGATATGCGAATCTCAAATGTCGAATGAAGGACTGACTCGAACAGATCACAGGCCCCTGAGCTCCAAAGGAATCAGACCTTCCCGTCGAATAGTGAAAGACGTATAGCACGTAGACTGACTGACTACACGGGGAGTTACCCATTATTCACCCAGAAGGAACAGGGGAAGGAGGGCGGTCCAATCAATTTCTATCAGATTGAGAGCATACCACGTCTGTGTCGAATCCTGTGTTTTAAAAGGGGTAGCCACGTCGGCTTTTCCGAAGGCTACGTTCCTTTGTTTGATTGAAAACCAAACCGTGGTCTCGTCCATTACCCTCCGATCCGGTGGTTAGGGAGTCAAAAAAAAAGCTGTCGAATTGGAAGCGGGCTTTGCATTCCATCCATCCTCCAGTGGAATGTGTGGGAGGCGACTCTTTTCCTTTCCCACGCTTCTCAGTCCAGTCCAACGACAAATAATTGATGGGAGGGTCTTCTTCCTACGGCCTCACTTGAATTCGCTTTTCGTACCTTCTGTTACCAACACCGCTCGATCTTCTCCCGTCTCATCGTATAAACTCTTTGCCGAAACGAGTCAAACTCAAACAGATCCCTTCCCCTGAAAATCGAGATAAGTAGTTCTCGAACTGACATCAACCGTTCTTGATCAGCCAACTCTACATCTCGCTGAGTAACAGGTCCATCCGAGTAAAAAACACGAGACGACTGATTCGCTCGAAGAATGGACAGAGGCGACTTAGTCGTAAGAGATCCCACTTAATTGCTCAAGCTTGATTCAAACTGGCACTTGTTGGCTCGAAAGCCGGAACAACCCTTCCTCAATTGGCAGTTTCGAGGTGACGAGTTGATTATAAAGCCGCTTCCCCTGTAGTTGTCAGCTCGTTCTTGACAAATCCGATCGGGTCTTCATAATCTGGAGTAAAAGGATTCGAACCTTTGCATGCCGATACCAAAAACCGATGCCTTACCACTTGGCTATACTCCATACGGTCGGTCCCTGGGGAGAGGGGGAAGGGAGAAGCAGGGCTCGAAGAAAAAAAACGAGCCGTGCGATTGATTATGCGAGGGTATATAGCAAGTAAGCAGCGACGGTTCTCTCTTTAGGACCGACTACAACAAGCTCGGGACTCAGAGAGAAACAAACGGTGACGCTCTCTGCTCTATTTGCTTGCAATGCCTTGCCTATCAAAGTAGGCGAACGCCGGGGACTCCTCTTGCCCTTGTTATGCAACACGCCAACAAAGAACCGTCGGTTCCGTTGCGCCCTGTCTTCCGAGGCGACCATTTCGCGCGGTTCGATCCATTTCCCGATCCGATTCATCCGATAACGTACCTATATGAGTGGGATGGATGGTAAATCATTTGCATGCAGTCTTTTTCGGCAGGACCTAGACACGGAGGTTCGGGAAGTAGCGCGTGCCAGCATTCACTGGTGGAAGGACTGGCAGCAGCGAGAGCATCATAGTTGACATGGTCGGAGCTACAGTCCCAATATCCGTCTCTACTCTTTCTGTAATTGACTCCCTCCCGCTCCCGACTCCGCTTCTCCCTCCGATGCGGGTAGATTAATTCCAAGACCAAACCCATTGATTCCATTGGTGAAAAAATAGCTGATGCGAACTCGGTAGTGCTACTGAAACCACTGGTCTTGCTTGTACATCTTCTGTTGCCAGAAAAGGAAGACGTGTTGGGTCAGTCCGGGCACGTCAAGCTTGCTAATACGGCCCGGCTGCCCCTATACATAGTTTGATCGATTGCCTTTTAGAACAAGGCTTAACATACGCGTTTTCTAGATGGACAAGCTCTCCTTCTGTGCGCATCGATCGACCGACGTAGGGATTTGCATGGGGCCTTGCGCGTCGCGTCGGAGATTGTCTACAGCTTCTTTCTTATGTATTACGATTACATCGCCTTTCATTTCTTATTTATGGTCTTCCAAGAGACAAGTGCTCCTTTGCCTTTATATAAGATATCATTTTGATCCGTTCTCAACATTCATATTGAGAATGGTATGTGTATCGAAGGTATATGATCCGATCGTGGGGAAATAGATCTAACACGTCCGGTACTATGACGTGTCTTTGGTTCCTTCCTTAACGTCAGATGATGGCAGATTCGCTGTGACAGAAGGAGTTCCTTAATAAGGAAAAAGGCCTCTCCCCGATCTTGACATTGATGATTCCTATTTAGCTGCTGTATATGAAACTTCTGTTCTATCTTAATCTGCTGATCCGTCTACCCATTATGGTCTATCTAAGCGATCATAAAAGCAAATCCTTTCTTTTCAATTTCTTATTGCCATGCCAGTTCACTCTTTTGATTTGACAAATGCAATATCATCTCTTTTTATTGATTCCGATCGTATCTGCATACTTTCATCCTCTTGGTATGGCTTGCGTCTTGCGGAATCAACGATAGATTAGCTTTTGAGCTTTTTCTCCAGTAGTACAGCTATGAGATCTTTGACACATTTAGATCGACGAAAGGAATTCGTCCACAGAGACTCTCCGTAGACTTTAGAGGACTACGACTGATCCTTAAAGGTAAAAAAGCGCATGTCGTATTTATTAATTAATAACTCTCGCGAATACTTTTTCTAACCGGCCGGATTTAGAAATAAAGAATATGGTGTGGAAGGGGACAACATACATCAATATTCACAGTTGGGTCGAGTGAAGGTGAAGAAATGGATAGAGAGCCCTATGATTGAGATGTTTGCGTCAAAAACTCCTCTGATTTAGGATCTCTTCTGGTGTAGCCCTTGTTGAACGATGAGCATCTCCATGGTCGACGGAGGATTTTTTAATGTGACGTAGTGCAGAGCTGCGTCGGAATGATGATTTTAGAACCGCTCCGCGCCTTGTTCAAAGATGCTTAAGTTAAGATAGCAAGGCTCCCGGAAAAGAAATTATGGCTTCAATCAAATCTGTAATGCGAATTCTTTGATAAAGAAATAGAAAGAAAACCGGGGAAATTCCCAGAAATAATGCCATCTGGACTCCTATTTTCCTTTTTACTTTTACACGAAGAAGCCTTGATCCTTTTTATTCCAATAGTGCTCTCCATTGGGCTCCGGATCTCCGCAAACTGTACTTGATTGACTATTGACGCGGGATCCGCAGCAGATGCACCATCCCCATACACTGATGAAGTGAGAGATCCAGAGACACCGTGCGATGCAAGGTAAAAGAAAGCGCAAAATGCATAGTCACCACCGACGCCTGGTTTATGCGTCTCCTTACCATTGTACCGGCCAATCGCATGGAGATCCAGCCTCTTCGCTACGCCCCTGAAGTGAAGGCCGAAGGTTCAACCAGAAAAGAGTTTCTACTCCTTTTTCAAACAAAGACTGAGATGAGAGAGATCCCGTCCTTTGACGAAAACAACGCAAGCGTCGGCTCGATCATTGGTTTCAGGGGAGGGGAAAGAAAAAGGAGAAGTGACGTCTGTGAAGCATGGGGTCATCACTATGGATTCATTTGTGTTCAAGCTCAATCACTTTCTGGAAGGATACCCCGGTGCTCCCATCTCCTTGATCAGTCGAGCAAGAGCTTCTCCCCTTGTGGTTCTTTTTGCATCTTCATCCTAGCCAGAGGGAAGGCGTCGAATGTCTCACTACTCGTCTGAATGCTTTGCTTCTTCGAGGAGGTCTTCTTGGTTCGAAGGATGGAAACGGTTTGTTTGAGCTCTCGTTTCTTCTGTGTCGTCTTTGTCCTCTTCTCCCTGTCCCAGGTAGGCAAGGCATGGTGTCTTTCCCTCTATGACTGATCCCGGATATGAGAGCTATGCCACTCTCGAAGGGTCGCTTTCCTGATCTAGGTGTGGTTCTCTCTTTTCACCTATTCCCTTCCGACGATCACCTCTTGGCTAAAAGGGAGCGTACAGAGATCCAGACAGGGCTTTCTCCACTCGTAATCCAATCATCTTGCTTCCCTTGACCAAGTGAAACCAGCCAGCCCTTGATTCTCAAAGTTGGAGTCTTTCCATTGGTTTTACTAGATACCTGGAAACCGGGATTTTCAATGCCTCTGGATGCTTCCGGACGCTTGAGGTTAGACCATGATGTGAACCGTCGACTTGTTCGCCATGCTTTTTTCGTCGAGAGCCGTGGAAGCTGGTCGAATCTGGTAGGGAGAGGTGAGGAACTGCTCATCCACTTGCCTACCAACTCGAACGAAAGACTGAGAGCCCTGATCCAACTACTCGCTCATGCAAATCAGACTTCAGTGGCCAGGTCGACAAGGCGATGGAATCCCTTAGGGCTTACTGCCGGAATAAAGCTGGCAATCAATCTTTGTCTGAATCGAAGGAGGCGATCACTGCGCAAGGGAATGCCCAAAAAGGAAGGCTCTCAATGTGGTGGTTCAATCCATGGCGGAGGAGCATTAGGAGGAAGAGCCTGACGATGGGGGCACTAAGGCTTCTCAACTCTCTCTGCAAGCATCCACTATTCAGAGGAAAAGGGATGGATGTGTGAAAAAGGATCCTGTGATTACGGGCAAAAAGCTGTTCTCACTCGAGAAATTGGAAAAGCATGAACTGGTACTGGCATCTCAACCGCCACTTTCACTTGAACTGGCACTTGCTTTCAAGCCGGTACTGCTACATTATTTTAAGCCTACGATTTCTCTTATCTTCCATTCTCTCTTCTCGGCTTTCTGTCTTTTCGGTCTCAGTTACCTTTTCTTTTATGTCTTAGAAAGCTGTGGATTCCCCTCCCGAGTACAGTACCCTCCCAATTGACGTCTTGAACTACACTATGCATCTGTTAGTGCTATGCCCGACGATTCACTCTCCGTCTTTATCATTCTTTAAATACATCCCGACATATTATCTGGGAAAGAGGGAGAGTCTTGACAGACACCATACCTAGCCACGGAAGGGGACCTACATGGGAGGAAAGAGACGGAAGGCCAAGCCGAGCCAGTAAGCAGTCTTATGCACTAAAAAATCTCGCCTTTGAATATATGGAATCCCGCTACTTGAATTGAACTCGAGAAGGCTGAAAAGGAGAGGTAAATTTTCATAATAGGAAAGAGACACTGCCCGCAGATAAGAACTAGTTTGAGGTGGGGCATCAGTGAATCCTTTCACTGGAATACCGAATCCCTTCCTTTTGACCGGAAGCTGGCCTAAAAATTTTTATAAAAATATAATGGATAGGGCAATCCCAGTATTGGAATAAGCAAAGCAAAGAAAGCAGGGCAGTGCATGGGCAGCCAACCCCGGAATAGAATACTGTTTATAAACAAAAGGAACTACCGGAATAAGCCAGTCTAGCCCGACCATCCCCTCACCATAATAGGGGTCAAGCAGTGGAGGCAGTAGGACAATGATTCAGAGATCTCGTTCAGGTACGAAACTAAACGGGTTTCGGAGCGGGGTTCACTCTAATCTAAGCCTTGACGCCTTCCTCCTTGTCGATGATTATGGATCGCTCCTGCCCTCGGTGTCGAGGTATGCTCTCTTCCACTTACTTGGATCGCTCCTTCTTTGAGGCAGCGGAAATCCCGGTGTCAGAGCATCCCGTCGTACTCGTAGGTCTCCAGACTAGACCTCCAACCCAGACTCATCCCCCTAGGGCACCAGCACCCATCAGAGATTTCGCCCTGCTACAGCGTGGTGGGAAGATGGAGTCAGTCTCAAAGGAAGGCCGCACGTTTGTAGGAACATCACAATGATACGAAAGATCAGAGTTGTTTTGATGGAGATACGAGATTTCGACGATCAGAGAATCGGACAATGATTCGTTATTTGACTTGATTGACAGTCGGGATCTGCATCGCTTTTTTGCTTTTCAGCTCTTTTTCCCTTCGTTCAGAGACGCTTAACAGCGCCTGAACTTCACTAGGAAGACAAGCACAAGGCAACCACTCAAAGAACCAAAGACACGCACAAGACAACAAGCACTCAAGCCTAGACCTTCGTTCGGAGACACTTAACAGCGCCTCACTTCACTCGTCATTATATATACATATCGAGTCTATTTTTTTGATCCCAATTCATTCATTTTCCAGCTATAGAAGAATGACACTGACCCGAAAAGAAATTCCATGAGTGATGTAAGGGCGAAGCTGGCAGTTTCATCAAAAAATACGGGTTTCGATTGATTGATTGAGAACCTACATGCATGCCGAACCTCATTTCGTGATGACCGACACTTTCCGGTACGAGATCCGGTTTTTCTTTCATCACAGAACCGGACCATCACTCAACGGAATACCAGATGACCATCAATACAGTAGGGATAATGCGAACCAATGGTACCATATCTTCCAGTAGTGAGAATGCGCAACATCAGGTGACAACTCGGTATGTTTTAAATCTAGATTGGGAATGTGTTCAGTCTAAGGAAAGCATGCAATCTCTATCTCTACTATACCACGACGAATCACGAAAGCAAGAGGCAAGAGATGCGCAACAACGGTACCAATCGGACAACAACTCGGACAACTGGAATGCTCCCGATCGAGATCAACTCTACACTCGCATCTGTTAAATTTCGTAGGGGGACAATCGGGGCTTTCAGGCTCTTCCAGCCGTCAGCTTCTTGCTTTCGCGATTTTCTTTCTAAAAGAAAGACTTTTTACTGCGCGGGATCTATCGCGTTTTGTCAGAGCGGATTTCTCCCTTAACTCTCTCAATTTCTTTGTTCAAGTATGGAATTCTCTCCCAGAGCTGCGGAACTCACGACTCTATTAGAAAGTAGAATGACCAACTTTTACACGAATTTTCAAGTGGATGAGATCGGTCGAGTGGTCTCAGTTGGAGATGGGATTGCACGTGTTTATGGATTAAACGAGATTCAAGCTGGAGAAATGGTAGAATTTGCCAGCGGTGTGAAAGGAATAGCCTTGAATCTTGAGAATGAGAATGTCGGTATTGTTGTCTTTGGTAGTGATACCGCTATTAAAGAAGGAGATCTTGTCAAGC
>ENA-UOVY01000410-UOVY01000410.1-plant-metagenome-genome-assembly--contig:-NODE-410-length-22944-cov-584.062257_pt1 | contig 22944 bp, 23 predicted proteins | sample MGYA00249840_ERZ761561 | MGnify/ENA primary metagenome ERZ761561 (study PRJEB28882, sample SAMN05720143) | plant metagenome | isolation source: Guanajuato, Mexico | place: Mexico:Guanajuato, Mexico...
CGGCGCTTGCCGGACAGATGATGGCGCTTGGATGAATGAGCGGGCCGGATGAATGGAGCTGGCGGAGGCAGACGGACAGAGGGACGAACTGCGCCACCAAGTGGAGGGCCCGAGCGGTTTTGTGAATGGCGGCAGCGAGTCGATTGCGCTCCTCTAAGGGCGTTGCAGGCAAACAAGATTGATAGCCGGGCATTAGCTCGTTGCCGGCAACTTGCTCGCGGAGCCCACTTGCGGCCGCCAAGCGCAAGTTGAACCGCGAGCTGCCACGCAAGCAACGAGCGCCAGGAGTCCCCTCGTCGTGATGTCTCCCCCGCAGGCTGGCCTCAGCGTGCTCCATGTCCGAGTCAGCATCCAGCTGAACCCTTGTTGTGGCGGCCAGCGCGCGCCGGTTGCAGGGCGGCCAGGTTTTCTAGCCAAGCGGAGGCTCGTTAGCTGCAAACCACTCGAGTTGGCCCGAGCGGAGTTGGGCCAGGAAGATGGACAAACACAGATAGTTGGGAGTTGGAGGAGGATGCGCTCGTGTTGCTTACAGTTCCGTGATCGTCCCCCCACCCCCCCTCCAACTGCCAGCTCAAGGGGCCGCGCGCTGATATTAAGTGGCGCCCGCGGTTGGTGCCAGTGGGCCAGCCAGTGGCGGATAAGATCTCATGCCGGGGCCAAAGCTCGCCTTTGCTCTGGACGCAATAGGTGGATCGGCAGAATTACGCACAATGACACATCTCTGACGAGCTGAAGCCCGCTAAACGTTAACCAGCCGGCCGGCTAACACCGAAACTCGCCAGATCGATGGTAATCGCAGGAGCCCATTCTCTCTCCCCCCCCCCATTCTCCTCCTCCACCTCCTCCCCTGGTCGCGCCGATTGAGCCGCGTCAGCAAGGCCACCGACTGATGCTCGCCTTCCTCGGGCACCATGAGTAAACAGGATGTGCATTAGCGGACTATGTCGCGCCATTATTGTTAGTTGGCCCACTGGACTCGCTTGCTTGTTTGAGGGCGCCGACTTAGCCAACCAAATATCGGGCGCAAGGAGGAGAGCTGCCAGCTAGAAATCAACTGCCGCCGCTGCTCCACTCTGAGAGTGGAGCTTCTTGCTCTTTAGCCCAGTTAGAGGATCCAAGAGAGTTGCCACGACTATCTTGGCTGGCCCCTTGAGCGGCAGTTAGTTTACTCGCCCAGTTCCAAGACTTGGAGGCAAACAGAGATACAAGTATCCTAGAGCGCGGCCGCTATAACGCTTACGATGAAACCTCCCTCCAAAGCGAGGAATCTAGCCGCCAACTTGGCTCATGTCCGATAACTCAACAATGAGGCGAGAACTCTCCTCCTAGCCAACGGACTCTCCGCCAAAGCTCCTCCTCTGCAAAGGTCCTGACTTTTGAAACTGACCTAGTGCAAGGGGAAGAATGGAGGAGAGTGAGAGGGAGATAAGAGGGCTGAGGAAGTGAGGAGAGTTGGCCAAATGCTGCGCAAGAGATCCTTTGTCACGTCGGCCGCAATCAAAAATCCTCTCGGTGTTGTTGTCGTCGTCGTCGTCGTCGTCGTCGTCATCGCTGGCCGACAAGGCGCTTTGAGAGAGGAGCAAACGGATGCGCCAAGCTGGTTGGGCCAGCCGAAGGAGCTAATCTTGTGCGCAGGCTTGCCCATTGCAGTAGCAAACCTGCTCATTGGGGCCTCGTTCCAGACGGGCACCTGTCACACCAACTTCCGCTGTCCACTATCGATCGCGCCAAAGCGCCATCGGGCTGGCGGGCCACATTCTCTCCCCCCCCCTCTCGCCTCCACAGATAAAGGTGCTGGCCGCTCTCCTGTTCGGAAGTCCGCCTATGGCCCCAAACTCGCACCTTTTAATCATTATTGTCAATAGCTTGGGGCTTAGACTCTGTGCGGCTGGCAAGTCGCTCGCTGTCTCTCTGGCTGCGAGAGGTTAGATTAGATTTGGCGAGCACGCGAGCGCGAGCAGCGCCAACAAACGAACAGGTCCTCTCCATTATGAGATCCTCCTCCCCTGTCCGGATCCTTCAAGAGGGGTGGCCTTGGTTGGTGGGGATGGCGCGCAGGCTTCGGATTGTGACACAATCTAAAGGTGCTCTCTCCTTCGCTGCCTCCCTCCCTCGGCCAACAAACAGAGCAAATGCCACGTATTGCGGTGGCCAATCTGCCGGCGCCGGTTTCCATCGCGGACATCGTCTAAAATAGTGATGCGGAGAGAAAATTGGGCCCCACTGTCATGGTGGCGAATGTTTATGACAAGTTTATGCTTAGTCTCTTAGCTGTTGGCATCCTGTTTATTTATGCTCCTCACTTCCTTCCCTCCACCGGAGCGAGTAGCCTCCTAGAGCTGCTGTAACAAAGCAGCGTCTGAGTTGTTATATTTATTGCCAGCGATATGATCTTGGCGCACTTGTTTCGTCCAAAATTCTAAGTGGCCGAACGGGATTCAGGCGAAGGATGCGCAGAGGGCCAATATGGACTTAGGAGGAGGAAGAGGAGGACGCTGTTCGCGTGTCCTGAGGTCTGGCGAGAGGAGCGGAGAGGAGAGGAGAGAGTGCTTTTGGGAGCGATCGCGGCTTGATCATCGGCAAACAGAATGGTTAGAGCTGGCCAATTTTGTCCAAGGCTCCTCCAGTTCAAGGAGCATGTAATTGCGTGGCACGTCGCCGTGGTTTCGGGAGAAGTTAGCGGACTTGTACGTGGCTCTCCCGTCGTTGGCCAGCTTGCTCGCCTCCCAGATCAGATGAGCCGACGGACCAGCCCAAAGCGGACTAGTGTTCGCCTCACCTCGAGGGTGACAAATTCCATTTGCCTTGATCCGCAGCGTGGAGAGAGAAGAACGCAAGCCGATGAGCCATTTCGATGGACGCGACAATCCAATTGAATTCGATCTGCCAGATTTAGAGCTATTCAGCTGCACGAATATCAAACTAAACTCGCTGGCTCTCTTGCTTCCCTGTTTGTGAGCCTGAATCCAACTCCAGTCTGCAGGGGTTCCAGAAGGAGAACTGGCCAAAAATCTGACATTTGCAAGGGGCGAACCTGGCCAATGGGGGGGGGGGAGCGAGGAGGAGGAGGAAGTGAAGAGAGGAGGTAGATGGAGTGAAAGTCCAGCTCATCCTTGAGCGAGCTCCCCCGGAGGTTATATATGCGAGCGTTGCATTCTGCCGCCTTGTATTAGGATGAGATGAACGATGGGCCCGGCTAGCTGGCTGCCGCCGCAAAGGTCGGCGATGCCCCGTTTCGCGTCCCACTGGTCCGCTGTGTCCGAGTTTATAGGTGCGAGCGATGGTCGGCCGGGCCAATGGGATGGCGGCGGCGGCGGCGGCAGCAGCAGCGACCACGATGACACACCTAACCCGCAAACCCCAATCCTCGGGCCAGCCAATCTGGCCGCGCTCACCTCAAGACACCTTGTCGGCCAGGTAAATAACATGGAGGTTTAGCTGGATGAGAGCCAGGTGATGGGCGATGGTGGAGGTTTGGTGGTCGCGGGACACATGCTGGCTGGCCTTTCGCTCGGCCAAGTAGGAGTAGGGGGAGTGAGAATGGAGAGTGTTTGCGATGGAGGAACTAAAAGTGAGATGAGTTTTCGGGATGGAGAGTCGCTGAACCTTGAGATCCGTCGAGCTGGGCTGGCTGCTGGCGCTGGTTGCGTTGCAGCGATTGGAGCGGGCAAATGCGCACTTACGTAGGAGCCGGCTAGTGGCCGAACACATGGCGCTGAGACCACGTTGGCTCCTCCAGGCGCCGTTACCGGATGGCCCCCTTTCCGCCCCCTAGCTCTGGGGTCGACTTTGCTCCTCCTCCTCCTCGGGGGCTTGAATTGCGAGACAGCCCCAGTGCATGCGGAGGATCGACACTGTTGCCAGTTGCTCCTATGCGCGGCCAACCACCGCAAGTTTGGCTCTCGCAAATGGAAGCCAACAAGCGCGAAAGCCGGGCAACAGTTGTCCCCTACGATCACTTCCTGGCTACGGGCGCGGACGCACAAGGGGCGTCGGCGCTCGTTAATGGTGCTACCTCCCTCCGAAACCATTACTGGCCCACGTCTGTCCGCTTTGCGCCATTGTCGCGCTCGCCCGCCGGCCGCTCTATCCGGTTAGATTTATCTCCCTCACTCGGCCGCCCCTCCGACGACAGCGGCGGCTGCGACCTTGGCCACGCCGGCTCGCTCGTTGGCCCATTCAGGTGGCCGCCGCTGCCGGCAGAGAGTGGTGGCCGCCGATCGGATGGCTGTCGGGCGTTGTGCTGGCTGCCGCGCTCCACCGATTCCATTCATTGAAGCCGCAATCTGGCGCAAAACTGGAGGGCCGCCGCAGAGTAAGCGAGCGAGTGAGAGCGAGAGAGAGAGAGGAAGAGATTTTGGATCTGATCTGTTGGCTTTGGGAGCCGGACAGGCAAATGGGCGGCAATCGGGGATGATGGTGATCATCATCATCATGATGGTGATGCGCCCTCGCGGCTTCGGACAGAAGCAGCTGCTGCCGGCTTCGTGGTGGTTGTTTTAGTCGTCGTTGCTGCCGTTGTTGCTGTTGCTGGCACAATTTTACAATCCCGCGTTGGCTTCCTAGCGCCGCCAAAGTTGCAGTAGAAAGGCGGCAGGAGTTTAATAATTGTCATTTGCAACTTCCAGGATCCGACAGGAGAGTGGCATTTGGACTGGATGTAACGAGCTGAGAATATTATTCAATCGGTGGCCCATGTTTCCTCTCCGAGCTGGCGCGACCACAAACGTGCGTCGCGCCTGAGCGAGCCAATATCGGCCCACAACAACACAATCGCCGCGCCCCGAATGGGGCCACTTTGTGCCGGCGATGACGCAGCGCCGGCGAACTCACGACGAGCTCGCGTCGCCATGGACTCGGAGTCGGACTTGGAGTTGGAGTTTGAGTTAGAGCTGGAGCTGGAGCTGGAGCTGGAGCTGGAGTTTGGGGCCAAACCAACGTGAGCTCGTGCGGCCGCCAAACTGATTTAGTGGCAGCAGCCGGCTGGCCGGATAGGTCAGTGCGCGGCCGGCCGCGCATTGTGCCAGCAGCAGTCAGTGGATAAGTAATTATTGTCTCGAACGGGCAGCCTAGAGGGCCGGACAGGAAGATTCATTGGGCCCCGATGGGGCCACACGTTCCAATGGCAGCGTTTAACTCGCCCCTAGATTTAAACTTCGGCCAAGGGAGTTGGTGTCGGCGCTCAAACTTGCCTGGTTTGGCCGGAGCGCCGGTCGCATTGGCCGCCGCCGCCACCGCCAATGATTAGCCGCCCAATGGCCAGCTCTGTCTCGTGCCAGATTGGCCCCAGTCGCGGCCAGGGCGACCAACTCGGCGCCGGAAGTTGGATATCGCAGCGGCGGCGGCGGCGGCAGAGGCATTGCCACTGCCGCTCCCTCGGGTGCAGGCGGCCGCCGGCTGCGCGCCCCAACGGGAAGCGCCGGCTCAACCAACTGAGGATTGGACGCATTTGAGGGCGCTCGCCAACAGAGATCCGCCGTGTCCAAGGTGCGCGTTTTGCAGCGGCGGACTTGGCCGCGAGTGATTGATATGACGCGCAAACGGCCGCTTGGCCCCCTTGGCTCCCAATTGAGGCCAAAGTGGTCCGCGCGGCTAGCTGGCAACAATCTAACGCGAGCCAGTGAGTTAAGACGGCGCAATGCAAACTAGCAGACTGGCTCCACCGCTCTCGCGCGAGTGCCAGTTAATCTTGGGCCCTTTTAATTTGACTACTTGAACAGCAGGTAAACACGAACAGCCCCTCTCCTTCCCTTTCTCGCCGTTGGCGCCCAGACCCAGGCGGCCAATCGCCCTCGAAGGCTCAGTGGCGGCGGCGGCGGCGGCAGTGGCAACAACAAGCGGCTAAGCGTCCCACCGTCGCGGCAGCAGGCACAGGGGGCCCTGTTATCGGCGACGTATGATGCTAGCAGTCCAATTGGGGGCCGCGGAAAGCTCCCCACTTCCTGGCCTCCTCCGCAGCGCCGCGCCCCAAGGCTAAACCCTCGGGTCGCCCCAAAGGCTAGTCGCCATCGCCTCAGGTTGCTGGCGGCGAGTCATTATTCCTGGAAGCGAGCGGCTCGGCCAGAAGATTGATCCTCTCGCCTTCGTTTGCTCTGCTGGACTCGCGTTGGCCAGTGTCGAGTTCAACGAAGCAAGAGAGGAGAGAGTTTTGGTCGAGTCGGAGAATCCCCCTCGACGGCTACCAAGCCAAGCTTGCTCTGCCCCCACCGAGCCTCTCTCTCAGCGAGTCCAATCTAGTGGAGGCGAGCGAAAAAGAGCGAGAGCTAGATGACGGCCACTGTTGTGCGATTGGCCAAACTGATGGGCTGCGGCTAGCTGATTTCGGGCGCCCACTTCCAGCGGCCGTCTGGTGGCGGCCGAGTGTTGCTTGTTAGCGGCAAGTGTCGCTCGTTTAGCCCGAAAAGGAGAGGGAAGGGGAAGTGAACATGGAGTAGATGCGTTCCGTGGCGAGCGAGCGCCACCGAGCTCGTCTCTCGGGGCGATCGCGAGTTTTGGCCTGAGTGGCTCTCCTCTCTCTCTCTCGCTCTCTCTTTGGAGATGATTGGCGCAAATTTGCGCCCGATTGCAGCCGCCAATCGGATGCGGCAAGGGCGCCAACAACTCGTGTATCCCTCAGCCGAGAGCATGTTACCCGCAACCCTCTTCGCCCTGCTCCATTCCGCTAGCCGGCCGGCCGGCCTCCCGGCCTCCCGGCGAGCTAACTAACTGGGCCAGCTGGCATCGCCGGCGGTGCAGGTTGCGCGCGGGCCTCTAGGGCATCATTGATTCTCGTTGTGTGGCGGTCGTGCCACCCGCGTTCCCATTCCCACTCCCATTCCTATTCCCATTCCCATTCCCTCTTCCATTCCCATTCCAGTTCGAGCGCGCTGAGGTGTCAGTCTGTTGTTGGCCGCTGCTTTTAGTTTGCGCCAACCTATTCATGGAGGCGCCAAAACTGCACTTGTCCGAAGCGTCCACCAATCCACTCTTGGCCCGACTGCGGACAACATTGGGCGCCCATAGCGCTGGGATTTGGAGCCGATCAGCCCCGGGCGGCCGCTCGCCGAAATGGCCGCCAACTTGGCTAAGTAGCGCCATTGATCGCTCTGGTGGCGCGCGCGTATGGGAGCAGAGAGGCGGAGGGGATTTATAATGGATTGACAGATGTACTTGAGCGCTGCTGGCCGGCCGCAAGCTCGGCGGTCGGATCATTTTGGGCCGCCAGCGAGCGGCTCGCATTGGCCCTTTGTTGGCCAATGCTGCCAAACTCGACCAGACTAGAGCTCTGAGAGGTCGCGCACCTAGCACTGGGGCCTCTGCTTTGGGCTAACAAAGTTTTGGCTCCCTGGAGCCACGTTGCAATGGTGTGTAAGTGGCTCGCGAGAGCTGCAAAAATGTTGCCCCCGCCCGTCGCCCGAATGCAACGCCTCAAGCTGGCTAGACGCCAACTGGGCGGCCGAGCTCCCAATTTGTCCCGCTCGTGCACTCTAGCGGCTTGTTATTCTATGCAAAATGCGATCGCAGACCATCAATCCTGTTACTCTGGATGTTTTCCCGCTCGCTTCAAAAGCAAACGAGTGTCTACTCTCCGAGAGAGGAGATAGTGGTTCAGTGTGAAGGAGCGCAGGTAGCTCGGATGGTCCATATGCATCGAGAGTGGCTGGTTCAGGGGAACTGGCAGCCGTTTGTTGGCGCCTCCGACGGTCAGAGGGCTCGCTGCGTTCACCTACTTTTCGGCACTGACATTAGCTCTTTGTTTTCGCGCGAGGCAGCCTGATTGAGGGCGCAAACAAGGAGTCGATAATGGAGCCGCCTCAAAGTGGCTGCAATGACCAAGGCAACATGTAAAGCCTCCTGCAACATTTCGAGCGCCAACCCGACTAGCCGCTAGTTTTGTTGCGCGCTTGGTGGCGCCACCAACTTGGCCGCCAAAGCCCGCAAAAGGAGGCCCATTTTCAAGGGTTGGCCATTGTTCTTGGTCTTAAAAACGTTTATATTGTTCAATAGGAGAAGTTTGGGCAGCAGCAGCAGCAGCGATGGCATTGAATTAGCAGCCAGCCGGCCAAACTCTCACAAAGGCCAATCAGCGTCAAGGTAATTGAGTCGCCCAAGCGGCTGGCAAAGTTAGAGCTCAATCGGAAGCCTTGAAGTCACAATGGAGACTGAACTGTTATCGTTGCGATAAAATTAAACTCCCAATTTGCTCGACTCCATTGATCCTTAGCTCCGATAATCGACGATCCCAAAGGATTCAGTAAACAGTGGGCAACAGATAAATGGCTTGGAGTAATGTTACAAATTTAGTGTTAGTGTTGTTGTTTGGCGCGAGAAAGGCGGGGGGAGGGTTTTGGTTACGTCATGGAGTTTGAACGGGCTCAGTTTGGCCCTGTGCAGATTTTGGGCCCAACGGGATGTGAGCTTGGCTCTCGTTGATCGAGATTTGAGGTGGGAGGTTGTTTTTAGAGAGTGTCAAATCAGGCGCGACTCGCCTTTGGCTGGCCGCAGAGTCAGGTGCGCCGAGCGGCTGCAAACACTTTCGCCTCCAAATTGAGCCATGTTCGGCTCGAGGGCGCCGCGACCAATTTGGTGCCGAGCCGAGCGGGCGAGAGTGAGGAGGAGGAGGCTGGTGAGTGTTTGCACTTACGGCTGGATCCTTTGCTTGCCGCCACAACGACGATGGCCGATCCATCGCAGCCGAGTTGAGGTAGCTAACAAGCGAGATCCAATTAGGCCAGTCGAGCGACAAGCAAAACTAATTGCCGCTCCGCTTCCTCGCCCTCTCTTGCCTCTGAGCTCGATCGGAAATGTCGCCCTTTCATCGGCGCTAGCTAACTGGCTGCTCGGTGGCCGCGCAAACTGGCCGCCGCCGCCGCCGCCGCCAACTATTGGCGAGTGGAGTCTTGTCAATTTGGAGAGAAAATTTGCATCCAAAGAGCAAAGATTGCTCTGTGCAGCAGGTAAAAAGTTTCCTTCAAGTTAAAGCGGCTCTCATTTGCCATGCGACAAATTGGCAAAACTCTCATTAACGGTCGTTGACAGTTCCAAGTCGTCTCTAAGCTCGGCGAGTGTGCCTCTCAAAGCGGAGGCTTGAAATGACTGGACGAGTAAACAAGCTAACAGGTGGCACTGGACCAGTTTTGCTGGTTTGCAGTTGGCTCGAAAAGCCGCTTATTTATTGCAGGAAGTGATCGCTCATCTCACTCTTTAGTCGCGGCGATTTTGGCAAGGCAAGTGAAAGTTGGAGAGAAAAACCAAAAGATTTTGTTTCTTGGAGGCGACAAGCGGAGAGGAAATTCGCTTATTAGTCAAATCGGGTGGTGGCCGCTCGGCGATCGGCAGCCAGCCACCGGCGGCGGCTAGCAAGCGGCGTGGCAAAAGCGAGCTTGTCCGCTTATCTTGGCTCCATCTCGAGACGCTGGAGCCCAAGAGCGAGCTGCCGGCCGGACGGGAGTCCACCTGACCCGTCCGAGGCTGAGGCTGTGGCTGAGGCTCTTACTTGGCTGGCGGACGCGGCCTGGGTGAGACGGGATGACAAAATGGGCCAATATCTTGGCCAGGTAACTGAAGCTGGCAATCGGCGTTTGAAGAGCAGAGATAGAGTTACATTGGCTTCCAAAGCGGGCAACCTCAAGCGTGGCTCGCCTTGCCTGCACATTGAAAGAATTAAAATGGCGCCACTCTCGCTGGCGGGCGAGGATCTGTTTGCGCTCATTCTAATGGGTTGGCCCAGCTCGTCCTGCCCGAAACTCGAGCCGCCGGCCGCCAGAGCAAGCCAGCTGTCTCGGTCTACATTCTAATTTGTGCGCCGCTCTCTAACTCGCTTGAATCCGCTACGGACAGACTCCATCCATCGCGCTCGGCCAACAATTCAAGGTTGGGCCGAGCTGGCCGGCGAGCGAGGGGAAGCAACAAGAGGCGGCCGCTTATATTGGCCCTCGATAATCTAATGGCGGCTAAATTAGGGCAACGCGGTTTTGTTGCTGCGGCCGCGACCGCAACTATTGACGGTGGCCGCGATTGCTCGCGCTGAGAGGCAATTCGGGCGCCGGCTCATTCACATCATGCCATCGAGCGGTGGCGCCCGGCGAGCTTGCCGACAAACGAGCGATTGATTTCAGGCTCCTCGCGCGCTCTTTAATTGGAGCCCTCGAGCGCTGCCAAGGGGTTGCTGGCGCACAATTGGCGAGGGCATGTCCGGCCGGCCGGCCAGCGTTAAAGGTCGCCAGCCGCACCGGCAACCTGTCATTTGGCGTCACAGAGTTGTGGTGATTTATGCGCGCGCTATAATTGTTCAATCAAAGTGAGCCGAGCGGACTGGCAAGCTCGTGGAAGGGGCGGCCAGCCAGCCAGCCGGTTGGACGGGCTGGCGGAGCGCGGCCATCAGGTGGGCGCGCCCACCAGCTCTGCAGCGGGAAGTGCGATTCTAATCGTGCGCTCGCTAACTGCTCGCTTTGATCGCAAGTTCACGAGTTGGCGGCATTAGTTCAACAATTCGTTTGTTGGCCCTTCCATTGGCTGCCGAGCATCGTTTTGCCTTGGCGGCCGCGATCAATATCGGCCAGCCATGGAGGATCGGTTCATATCATGCAACCTGTTTGCTCTGCTCGCACTCTAGTTGGAACTCTCGAGCTAGGAATTGAGCTGCACGCTTGGCTTTGAAGGAGAGCGCCCGCAGTGTTTGATTTGGCCGCCAGACGGGGAGGAGAGGATGGGCACAACAACCACAATGGCTCTATCCATATCTCGCGGCCAAACGAGACTCGCTCCTCTCAACCAAACTGGCGCCACCAGCGACCACCCGAGCAGACCTAAGCCGCACCAAGCCGATGAGTTCCTCCGATGAATGGAGTGGGGGGGGGGATCATCGGGCTAATAAAGGTGGAAATTCCACACTTGCCAGTCGCCATTTTGCGCCTCCTCCTCCTCCTGAATCTGACTCGGCTCGCCGGAACTCGTGAAGGGGGGGGGGGCTGTGCTTTGGCTGAGCCCCTTGGAGCTGGATTGGCGTGGCGCCGTTGATCCTAGCAAGGGCGCCGGCAGAGGCGCGCAATCCGCTCGCTTGCAACTCGAGCCAGAGCGCCGGTTGCTCTCCGTTGGACCCCAAACGCGCGCTCTCAAATGCCTGTCAGTGTGTCTACGCCTTGAAATGCGCGAACCTTCCAGCCCATTAATTGGCCGTCGTCGCCGATTCGAGCTGTTGAGCCGCGAGCAAATCCTGTGAGATCTCAAAATCGCTCAATTTGAGACTCAGACAAGCGGTCGCTCACCTTTGGCTGGATTGCAGTTTGTTGGACAGGTAAGAGTCTCCGCTTACGCAAGACTTCGAGCGAGCGGGAGGAGTGAAAGCCGCCGCCTTTGCTTGAGTGCGCAAACTCTAACCTGGCAGAGGCTCGATTGCAAGGCGACTTGTTGCCCAAAGCGAGCTTGACGCGCGCTAACGAGCGCCATTTCAAGTGAACACTCGCTTCCTATCCCCTTGAAGCCTCACAACTCTCTCCGCCTCTCGCCTGTTTAGCGCCGCCAGTCCAGCCCACCGAAAACTGTCGGTTCGAGCGCCACTCTCGCTCGCTGCAGACCGCCGCTTGTCTGGCCGGGACTCAAGTCTCGCCAGGTGAGCAGATAGAGAGCGCGCGATGGCTTCGGGCGGCAGTGAATGTGCGTGCGGGCAACAAGTGTCGCTCCCGTAGCATTTCTGGAAGCCTTCTGGAAGCAAGCGAGCCAATTCAACACAACCCTCCTTGCTCGGCCGCCCTCTGCTCCGCTCGAGAGGTGGCATAATTATTGGCCGACGACAGGTGGCGGATGTGGCGAGTTGAGGTGGCAAATTGAATTGAATTGGAGCCGGCGAGTGGGTTTGTTTTTGAGCTTAAGCGGAGCGAGAGGACAACGAGCGAGCGAGCAAACAAACTCTTGGACGAGTCCCGTGAAACGAGCCTCAAGCGAGGAGCTGATGCAGCATCGGATTGCATCGATTCCAGGCGAAGAGTCAAGCGCCAATTTTGGTCCATTGTCAAGCCAACGCAAGATCAGTTCAGCCAACTCAAGCTCAAGTGGGCCCAGAATTGCAGCGAGCAACCAACTCGAGCGGCCAGATGGGAAAACTTGCTCGCGGTTAGTGGAGTTAGAGCTGCAAATCAAGGCCGCTTTGCAACAAGCGAGCAAACGAGTGAGGGCGAGCCACTCTTTACCTTGTAAGTGTGCCTTTTGCAACAGGAAATGAGCAAAACCGCTTCGAAAAGTACAAGTTTGGGCGTTCGAACTCGACTGGCGGCGAGCGGCTGCATCGGCGCTTTATGAATTGATTTGATCGAGATAAACTGTTTTCGGCGTTGTTGTTGTTTGCGACGGCGGCCAATTGGGCTGCTCTGGCCGAAAAGTGGCCGCTTTGCGCCAAGTTAGCCTCAAACACAAATCAAGTCCACCATAAATAGGAAACATAAACAACAAGTGCGCAAAACAGTGCCGGTCCAAACGAAACGAGAGCCATTCTCTGCTGGCCAGCCGGCTTGCACTGAGTAGACTGGCGCGGCCGTTTGCTCGGCTTTGCAGCAGCAGCAGCCGCCGCCACTGATTGGCATTCAAAGTATTGGCCGGCGGGCGGATTGAACTGACAGATTGGTTGATTGTCGCAGCTCTGCCGAGCTTGCGCAAGTTGCGCGCGAAAGAATGAACTCAATCGGGGGAATCGAAGCGGAAGCGGCGAGCAAGGCCACTGACCACAGGAAGTCGGCGCACGATGGTGGTGGCGGCGGCGGCGGCGGCGGCGACTCAAATCGGACACGAAGCGCGCTGAGGGGCGGCAGGAGCGAGTCAGGCTCGGCGCCGTCGTTGCGCCGGACAAACGAAATCGACAAAGTGGCCCGCGACCAGGCGGCTTCCCGGCCGCCGCAGCCAGCGAGCGATTTCAAGGAAAACAGAGGGATCTCAGCGGAACACCAGCGCCAGTTCCATCATAATCATGAGCAAAGTGGCGCCGCAAAGATAGTTGGAGCGCATTCGAGTGAACCAAGCGATGATGAGCCATTGATACATACGAACAACTTGAACACTAGCTCGCCCTTGCTCTACGTATTTCCGCCATCATTATCGTCGGCTGGCCCGCTTCCGCAGACGAAGCCCCAGACGCGCCAACCCTCAACCGCAAACAGAAGCTTAATTGGCGACCATCAAACCGACGAGTCCTCCTTTGCGCCCTCAAGAAGCGCAATTTTAGCCGCAACTTACTCAAGCTCGGCGACAAACAGAATGCAAGCGCCAAGGGACAAGGTGAACGTGGAGCCTTCAATTGACAACCTCGCGGCCCCAAACGAGTCGAGCGCCGCAAGCTGGCTGAGCCAGGCTGAAGCAACCAGCTCGGCGGCTCTAGTGCCGCAACTTGTTGTTCTAAACCTGGAGGTTGGCAGCTCGAGCGCAACGTTAACCTGGCACCTGACTCTCAATCAGAGCGCCGACGAGGAGCTGAGTGGCACCTTGAAATTTGTCTCGGCAACAGCAGCTGCAGCGGCTCAGCCAACAACTGGAGACGCCGAGCTGGAAACGAGGAGCGGAAGTGGCGGGCACAAAAAGGAGACGCTCGCCCGACTTCAACAAAGGGGCGCCAAGGACAAAGAGGCCGAGCGCGGCGCCAGCAGGGAGGCTTTCATTGTTGGTTCCAGCTTTGGGGGCGGCGGCTCAACTGGCCGGCTCATTGTAAGGCGCGACACAATGAGACTGCGAGCGCCACTCGACCCGAAGACGCCCAGACCTGTGCAGAGTCACGGCCGGCCTCGCCAAGCTGGCGCCGAGCCTGTTCCTGCCGTCGCCACCGCCGCCGAGGAGCCAGAGACAGAGCCTGAGGTGGAGACGGAGGCCGCTGGGGTGGAGGGTGAGAGTGAACAGGCGACTGGCGCCGAGTTGGCCAGAGTTGAGTCGGTGGCGCGAGAAATCGGGCGCAAAGCAATGCTAGCAAAGTTGGATGAGCAAGCGAACGCTTCACCTGTTGGCGCCTCAAACTCGTCAATATCGAGCCAGTTGGCCATAAGCAAGCGCTTGCAACTTAGCAGGGAGCAGACTCAAGCTGGAGCTGGAGTTGGCCACAAGCGGCGCCCACCAACCAGACCTCTCTCCACCAGCACCACCACACAGCGACCGAGCGAGCCGAATGGTGGCCAGTCGGCGGCCTCAGCCTCGTCGCCCTCGTGGACTGAGATTGGCGAGAGCTCACCACTCGAGCCCCAAAACCAGCCAGCCTCCTCCCAGAGGCCAACTTTGGCCGCCAACTCTGATGGCCTGCGCCACTCCGAACTCACCAGCAGCTCCACCTTGGCGCCAGACTCGAGAGGCTCGCCAGCCCAGAGACGGAGGCGTCTCAAGCCGCCAGCCAACGTGACAGGGACGCAGCCAAGCCAGCGACCAGCCGCAACCAGCGAGCCGCCCGTGATCAGAACCCAGCTCGTCCTCCTAAACAGGCTTCCTACTTCCACCTCAACTTTGGCCCCCTCTGAGAGCTCATCGGCGAGCAGCGCTTCAACAAGAACAACAACCACCACTGAGCCGCCCAGCAGCACAAGTCCAACCACCGAAAGAACGGCCTCAACGTTGAGCCACCGGACAGCCAAAAGCTTATCCAGCCACAGGGACGCCCAAAGTTCCTCCACAAGTCTAGTCAGAAACGCGAGCCAAAATAGCACACAGTTTGAGGAGATTTCGGCGCCAAGCGAGCGAGCCAAGGTTGAGGAGCAATCTAGCCAGTCCAGTTCGCGTGCGTCTGAACTCGGAACCAAGTCGAACCGGCTGAACAGTGCTGCTGTCACAGTTGGCCCAACCGCAACCAATGGCGGCAGCAGCACTCTCAGTCCGACCTCTCGGCGCCATCAAGTGTTAGCGCCAAGCACAACAAGTGCTCTTGGGGAGGGACCAAAGAGCAAAGGGGCCAACCAGACGCCGGCTGAGCCCTCAAAATGGTTAGTTAGGTTGCGGAGGTTTGCATCAAACGAGGTGGACATCGTGAAGGTGATCGTGCACAATCTCCACTCGAGTCTGGCCAAACTGCGCGACCAAAAGCCAATCCCTAGATACATTTCCTTCAAGAACCTCGACCCATCGAGCGGCTATGAGCTTTGCATCGAGTCTGCGAGCCCAAACCAACAGGTAGGCGACAAGTTCCAAATTCTGGATGCCAATCATTTCCTAAAATGCCATGACACCTCCGACGTTGAGCTCGCGAACTTGAGCAGCCGAGCGGAGGGCCAAGTTGCTCTAGATTCGAGCGCAAACACTGTAGAGCGACTTGATTTCAAGCGAGCAAACTGGTTGAATGAAGAGAACCAACTTCAACCGCTAGCCTTGCCACTTCATCCAAGTGAGTCCGCTGATCAGATACAAGCGCAAAAGGTTAAGAGTCTCTGCAAGGAATTCTTTACGCTGCCTGCAAACTCGGCCGAGAAGCTCAACTTTGGTCTCAGGGAATCGGCCGCTGAGGGTGGCGGGCGAAAGGTTGCCAAAGTTGGTCCGATTGCGTTCAGCGCCGAGAACGCCACCACCAATTCGGGTTCTCGGCGACCAAAATCTCTCAACAATGCGCTCAGAAGTCACCTTGAGCTGCTCGAAATCAACGACATCATGGCGCCAATGGGCTTTGGCGAGAAGGCAAACATGTTCGAGGTTGAGGCAACTCGAGGGCCCGGAAGCAGGATTGCGCAAACTGGAAGCGACAACTATTTCACAACTCGGCTCGCCGGCTCAAGCGGACTCGACGCGCAACAAACCGGCGATTACCTGACCAAGTCCATCTTGCCCATCATTGGTTGCGTGTTTGCGCTCATCTTCATCTTAACGCTCGCAAACATGCTGCTGAATGCGATCACCTGCAGATCATCGCCGGCCTCTGGGTCGAGGAGGCGTCGTTCGGGCGCGAGCAGGGCCATGCTTGGCTTGCCTGCCAGCCTAAGTAGGCGACAAACACTGGGGAGCCTCTACTCGGACAGCGACAACAGCGCGAACTCAAAGTCGCGCATCATGGTGGTGGGAAAGCACGGCGAGCCCTTCGCAAACAGCTCGGCCTACTTCGACGTGCCCCTCGAGCCGAGCAGAGGCGCGCATCTCGGCGCCGACCAAGGCTCCTCTTTTGGCACCGGCGGCTCCAGCGAGGGGAGCGGCGGAAAGCACAGCTCCAACTACCTCCTCTCGGGCCGCTTTCCACTTGGGCCCTCGTTCGAGGGCGACGAGAAGCACAACGCCGACATGGTGGGCTTGGCGCGCAAAAACTACGACAACTTCATAAACAACATCTACAATTCGCATGACCTTGAGCTCAGCCGCCAGCGAGAGGGCGGCGGCGGCGGCAGCGGAAAATCGTCGTGCGAGCCTCTAGGCGGAGACAAGCGTTTCAACCATAGACACGTCCACCATCATCACCTCCACAAACGAAGAGAGACACGCGAACAACAGGAGCTAGCCTGCAAGTGTTCGCCCAGCAAACTTGAGGCCCAAGGCAAGCAAAGTCAGGACGGCGGCTTTACGGGCAACAAGCAACGCATTCGCTTTGACAAAATCAACCCCATCTATAATATGGAAAGTCTGAGCCCCACAGGTGGCCGCTCACGAAACAGATCCCCCAAGGGAGTGTCCAGTTTCGGCCACTCGAATCCGGCGCTGCAAGCCGACGAGCAGGGGGAGCAACGGGCCGGCCAGCTTTACACTGACCAATGTGCCGCCTGCCAGGCCGAGCAGCTGGAGGAGCGAGAGATGCAGCAACGATCCACTAGCACGAACATCCACCAACCAGAGCAACCGCATCCGCAGGTAAAGTGTCGCTCGCAGCCGGAGTTTGAGTTTGAGCTGGAACAGCAAGAGATTGAGTGCGATGGAGAGGATTGCAACGAGACGAGGGCCTATCGCACCTGTTGCCTCGACAGACAGAAGCAGCGATTTGAGAAGCAGCAGCAACAGTTGGAACGGGTGCTAACTAAGAACGGCTCGCTCATCCCGCAACCGTTCATAAACCCTCAGGGTCCGCAGAGGTGCAACTCGCCAAGTTGCGAGAGTGTCGTCCGCGAATGCGAGCTAAGATCGGCCGACTCGGCCAACGGGCGAGTCTCGGATTCGAGCGATACGCCTCGGGGCGATCTGATTAGCCAGCACGACTGGGAGGACTCGGAGGTTGTTGGCGGCTTCGAGCAGCGGGCTCCCGAGAACAATGATCCCTCGAGTGTTGGTATGGGCGCAAACTTGGAAGTTAGAGGTACCGTTCCACTAGGCGCCAATGCAAGCCAGCAGCAGCAGCAGCAACAACAACAACAACAACCGCAAGATGGCCCCTCTGAGGCGGCAGTGGGTCCGTTGACCTCGCCCAATGGCCGCATCGCGACACCCTCGCCGCCGCCGCCGCTCGTTGACAGCGTCTCTACCTGGCCGGCGCTCGCCGAAGGCCATCATGCCCACAAGACGCTGGTCAGCGTGGCCGCGATGGGCAGCGGCTCAACGGACGCTCAAGCGAGACGCTTGCACGAGGCCATCGATAGGACAGACTTTGATCAGCGCCGCAACGAGTTAGCCTCGAAGCTCCACTTTGCAAACATGTCCAAATCGGGCTAGCTTGCAGCCTCCAAAACCATTAAACCCCACACACTCAACTCGAGGTCTCTGCCTAAATTTCGGTTTGTTGTTAAGAGTGAAACTGGGGGGACAGATCGCTCGAAGGAGGGAGAAGAGTTCGGCTGCGAGGTTGGTTCGCGTATCTGATAAATCGTATTTGATCCGTCGTCTTGGCTGCATCCACTCGTCAGCTTGGCTCCAATCTCGTGCGTTTCATCTCGGACAGGTTGGAGGTTTAGCGGGCCGCCTAATGAACGGGCGGAACAGCCTGAGCTGGCGCCCGATGACCAGCGGTAAAGTTTCGATATCTCCTCTCCGTTCCTGAATCTAGATAAAGGCGTTCCCTTGCAGGCAAAAGGTCCGCGGCCGCAAGATGCTCGTATCGCGCGCACAGGTGAAGCCGGCCTGTTCATCTGCCGAGTGCGGATCCAACCGAAGCGAGTCTCCTCCAAGTGAACGTGGCCGCTGTTTGTTCGGCTTTCAAGCGGATTGGGGACGAATTTTATGACTCTGATTACTTTATCTTGAGGGGCTCTTCTCTACGCTGCGCAAATCCACATCAATCTCGCCTCTTGCCGTTAGTTCACTGATAAACATGAAACTTGTCAGTGCAAGACTCTGGCAGGCGTCAGAATTGAACTGTCCAATTTGAACCCTCAGCCAGTCCGCTTTCGCGAGAGTCAGAGGTGGAGCAGTTTTCCAATGTCGCTGAATCGAACAAATCGCAATATCGATTCCCTCGAAGTGATCACATCCAGCAACAATGAAATCGCAACTCAACCAAGCCCGGCTACTACTGCTGGTGGCTCTTTGCGCACTCATGCTTCTGGTTGGCGAGGCCAAACAGGAGGATGCAAAAACTGATGGCAAGGAGAAGACGCACGAGTTTGACGAGCAAAATGAGATTGATGACAGGATAGTCGTTGGAGAGCCATACAAATCCTTGCTAAAAACCACAACCAGATTCGCTTTGGCCCAGACCAAAATATCGAACCACCTGAATCTGGATGTAGCAATGGATTTGCTCTCGGATGCTGGATTTATGCTCTCTCGCACCTCAACTCTGATCAAGCTGGTCAAGATAGTTGCAGTCACAATAGCAAGCTTGCTTGCAACAACACTCATCCTGCCTGGAACCTACAAGTTTGTGGACGCCGCTTGGCGAAATCCGAGCGCAACGCTGAACTTCGACAGGTATCTATCGAATGGAGTTAGCGAGAAATCAGTGCTGTCAGTTTTGGGATCTAAGACGGACGAAACTCTCAAGAGGATTGGCCTGCAGGACTACGCGTGTCGTGAGCAATCGCTCTGTTATATTGGCGAGATACTCAAGTGCTCATTCCCGCAAACTTCCGAGGGAATCATCAAGTTTGCATCGGAAAATTTCTCAAATACTGGAATCAAGGACAATATCTACGCTCGCGCATTCGTGTCTGGCTTTGTTGACCGAAATTGTAGCAGAGTGGCCACCAGCTCGGAGACCTCCAACTGTCTGGGTAACCTCTTCAACTCTATCTTGGTGGCGCCAAAGAGTCGAGCCAAACGGAGCAAGATGAATTCTTGAGGGTTGCGCCGAAACGAAAGTCTCATTAAATCATCACTTCATCTTCAACGAGCAAAATTGTTACGAGTATAGCCAAACGGATTTCTTTCCCATTGATTACGGATTTAATAGCTCGAACATTCGAGCTTATCTGATCCGAGTTGCGCCATCGAATGTTCGATCGAGCAAACGAGGCGAGCGACGACAGTCTAGCTTTGCGTGAGACTGGCCCTTGTTATAATTCTGCTTGGGGGATGTGCGCCATGGAAACCTGAATGGCAGCCGCTGACAATCAGTGCTTTAATTTGTATCAGGGATCTCGCAAATCTGTGGCGCCGTCCGCTCCATCCAGTCGCTTGGCCCCGTGTATGGCGCGCTCATCCATGCGGGCTGCTCAAATATCCAGCCTCCATACCAAGCAATACCAACCCGAACAAATGAGCCACAACGTCCTAGCTGGCGAGAGGTGAGTTCGATTGAACCAAATGCAATATTTGCACCCTCTTTGTATCCTCAGTTTTGTAGGTAAGTCCTAGTTGAGAGTCTTTTGATCACAAGATGACAACAAGCTGACCTCACCAATCAGCCATGGCTGCTGCCGCAACTGGACCAACCTTAATCAGGCAGCTTGAGCACGATGGAATCCGGTTGATTGAGACTGGTGCAAACAATTATGCCTTGACAACGAGCAAGTTTCGCACAAAAGGCTGGCAAACGTAAGTCTTTTCAGCATCGAGGAGACAAATCAACACCCTTATATTTTGGATGTCCGGCTAACCAATCGCTGTCACCAGTGTGTCCATCAATGAAGATTCAGTTAGCATGGTTACGACGACAGGCGAATCAACTCTACTGGATAGAAACGCCTATGCTAAGGACGAAATAGATCTCATAGAGAAATTTGCAGCTAAAGTACGAACACACCACCATGAGACCCTCGAGGGTTCGCCATATTTAGTAGTCCGAACCAGCAATGGAAACGCAACCATAAGGAGTGGTACCAAATTTGTCACCGTAAAGCTGACCTTCTTCGATCCTTGCGATAACAAGCCTGTGATGGACGCGGAAAAACTCGCAAGTTCGAACATAAACCCGTTAAAAATTGCCGGACAAGTTGCTGATGGTCACATCTATGGAAATCCAGAATTATCCGAGCACCTTGAGTACGCGGACTTGAAAGCCACTGACAGATATTCAATAGTTTATCACGACGAAAAGCACTTCAGTGTCAGTCATCCGAGTTTGCCTAATAAGTTGGCGCGCATTTTCCTTGACGCCGACACAATGACATTCGTATATTTGGACGGGAAGGTCCGAATGAAGCCAATCAATTGCTTGGACTTATCTGAATGGCATACCAAGAAAATACTAACGGCGGCTCTTCTACTATTCAAGCATCGTTATCTGGAGCTCGAACTATCTGCCAAAACTATCGAAGCTGACAGTAAGAGAACAGAGGCTCTAGAGCCTCTAGATCCTGGTGATCCCGAATTGGATGAAATTTTTGAATTGATCAAGGCCAATTTGGCAAAATTAGACGAAGTAAACCAAGAAATTATTGACACCTCTCAAATGGGAACAAAGACTGCCAAACGAAGGCGAACCAACTGAGGCCGGGCAGTAAGAGAGTTAGGAGGGTAAAGGCTTGAGCTCATTGATAGTCTCATGCTTGATATCTGGTAGCCTTCGATTCTCGTGATAAAGTTGACAGAATTCAGCCTGGACATGCATTCACATTTTGAGTGTTCAGCCCTGGACTATTTTTAGCACAATATTCGAGCAGATTTTGACATCACGGTCAGATCTCCGATGGAGTGGCAATAATTAGCATAATAATAAAACCATGAATTATCAAGCTCTTCTAATCACCCTATTTCTTGGGCTATCCGGTCCGACGTTGGCGATCAACAATGACCAGCAAAGCCTCTACTTGCAGGTGTATGCGGTCAGCGGAACTCCGCTGGATCCGGCTCAGACGTTCGAACTTATCAAGCAATTGAAAGCGATCTTTGCGAATCAGAACGACAGTGAGAGTAAACTTAAAGAGGCACAAGTAGACAAGCTCATCGAAGCTTGTAACATCACCGAAGCTAAATGTGTAGATCGACAGTACATGAGCGACATAAAGAGCTTAATTGATACGAACGCAATCCACACGATAAATATAGTGCCATACCTAAAGTCTTGCAGATTGCAGCAGTTCACCTTGTGTAGACCAATCCATCACAAAAAGCTCGATCAAGAGCTCGACCGCATCAAGGAAAAGTACTCCAAGGTTGATGAAAACTTCGATAGTGTTATGGAGCGTCTGTCTCGGGAAGTTAAGTCTCAGTACAGCCATTGAGTTGGATGCAAATTCAGCATGATTAAATTGAAGTCGAATAAGCGATTCATGGCTCAGAGTAATCTCTTTATATAGCACTGGTAGATCAACGAACGTGCCCAAGTTGACTTGGATTGAACAACGAAGATCGAGTTAGCGAACAACAACCGGCGGAGGATCGGAAACTCTATTGAGCTGTTATGTGACTCCATATCACCTGAAGAATTAGCGCCTAAGAAATTAAAGATCATTTGATTGAAAACCCATTCTATCTGTCTCTCCTTTTCTTATTCATCACTCATTGAACCTAAATCATTGTAATTAGTGCCCGGTTGATCAATTTTTGCAATATTTATTCGAGTGTACCAATCTTATACACCCGATTGCAGGCACATCTGATCATCTCTCGTTTGGTCCCCGAAAAACAGAGGCACAATATCGGTTACAGTCGGGTCCACCTAAGCTGGCACTCTGCGAATAACGATGGCAGGCATCAACGTTTTGAGATTGAGGTATAGATATATGAGTGCAACAGGTGTAGAACTCAGAGAACGATGTATAGGCTAAATGAGGTAGCTTCAGATAAATATATCTGTGTCTGGCTTCTAGGACTGGGTTCAACTTGAGAGTTTGACGCCACTGACTCGAAAGCTAACAAGTAAACTGATTGTGAATGCCAACTACACGAGGGTTATATTTAGTGAATGCAAGTAGGGCGAGATTGCAGCAATCAAGCTATGGTAACAAGGGAAGAGACTGCAAGCAAAGAAAAGCGAGCTCTCATAGAGTTTCCAATCCATCAGCGATTCGAGCTGTCTCTCGTCAGAACTTGAATGATACTCTTTTTGGAATCCGTCTTTGGAAATGCGAACGACTAAAACTGTACGCCAAGCCAGAGGCTGAACAAGTCACGAGAGTGGCGCCAAAGGTGTTACCGTATTGGTCATAGCAGCTTCTTGATCTTCCCACTAATTGATCAAGACAATTTTGGTGTAGTAGAGACTCAGCATGGAGACTCGCGCGAATACGCTCGTTTTCTAATAGGCATGAGACGTGTCTATATCTATTCGATTGCGACGATTCCGCAGAATAAATTTAAATAGAGGGCGTCAACATTCGTCCAACAATAGATGATCGAGAGGAGAGACCCATATGCAAGTTGAGGAGGTTGGGATTTCAGGGTAAAACAGAGAAGGAAACGAGCAAGCGCTTACCAGAAAGTAAGGGCAATCGCGATGGAACAAAACAGGTTAGAGAGAGGCGCGTGGGCGTTGCACCTGCCAAAGGCGGTTTGTTCGGGGCGCGATCCTTCCGTCGGCAGGGCTACGGTGGCACATGATAGATGCCAGCGATTTTGATATGCACTTGTACTTTAATAGCGAGGGACCAGAAAACTAAGTTCTGACCAAACAACTCCCGAGCTGAGGTCTACCTGATCCACTGTTGCCGCCTTTATCGCAATAACCCTTGCAGTTGCTTTCGCAGAGCCAGTATTGCGCTCATAACTCAGCAGTCTGGCTCTCTC
>ENA-UOVY01000418-UOVY01000418.1-plant-metagenome-genome-assembly--contig:-NODE-418-length-22473-cov-608.245160_pt1 | contig 22473 bp, 16 predicted proteins | sample MGYA00249840_ERZ761561 | MGnify/ENA primary metagenome ERZ761561 (study PRJEB28882, sample SAMN05720143) | plant metagenome | isolation source: Guanajuato, Mexico | place: Mexico:Guanajuato, Mexico...
GGCGGCGGCGGCTTCAGTTGCCGTGACACTGCCCTCTCCTTCGGCGCTGCGCACAACAATTGAGCCAGCGCCCTCTTGCCCTTGTTGTCTCTCCGCAGCTCAGCTGCCCTCAGCGAATGCATCATCGCCAAGCTGGGCGTTCCGGCCCCTGAATCCGGGCTGGCCACCTGGCCGACCGCCGCTCTGTCACCAGACCTCCCCCCTCCCAGCTCGTCAGCCCTCCAAAGGCTGAGCCGCTTTTGCTGGCCGAGCGGCAACAATGTCGCTCGGCCAGCAGCAGCATGTTATTATCTCTGGCCGCAAAGTTGCGCAATCGAAATAATGACTCCTCTCTCTCTCTCTCTCTCTCTACCTGGCGGCCGCTCACCCGAACTAATCCTCGCCAAGCCGGCCGCTGCAGCTCGACGGGCGGCCAGCTGATATGCAAATTAGTCGCAAACCATTAGTCCTCAATTAGCTCTAGCCTCCACCATCCGGCGCCGCGCTCACTGGCCATTGTTTGCGGGCGCATAAATCACTGCGGCCGGCAAGCGCAACTCGCATAAGTTGAGCGTCCCATCAAACAAACTAACCAAAAACATCCCTCTCGCCTCTCTCGCCAACTACTAAACTGGCTCAAAACTTGGCCAAAATGGAAATGGAAACGCAACAAAACCAAGATTTCTCGTCAGTTTCATGGTTGACGCGCGCGGGGGCGCAATGCGCGGCTGCCGCCACTCTGGAGTGCGCGTCATCATCCCCCCAAACAGCGCCCAAATGCCCATGCGCATCACCTGTAGATACCTGCGCCGCGAGCGCCTCATCCACCCGCCGCCACTGATGGAGGGCGAGGCGTGCGCCTCCAAGATCATGGAGGTGGGGCCGGCGGGCGCCAAGTTCCTTGGGCCGGTGCTCATCGAGGTGCCCCACTTTGCCTCGTTGCGCGGCAAGGAGCGCGAGATAATCGTTTTGCGCAGCGACAGTGGCGAGGTTTGGCGCGAGCATCTCGTTGAGGCCGACGAGCGGCTAGTCGAATCGATAGTGCGCTCTGCAGAGGCTTCGCCCAACCAGCTTGACGAGCAGCGGCCAAACTCAGACCAGGAGAACCAGAGCCAGGGAGGGGCCGGCGACTCAAAGCGGCGCCTAACTCGCATTGTCACAACCGAATTCCCTCAATACTTTGCAATTATTTCAAGAATAAGGCAGGAAGTTCACGCTGTTGGCCCAGAGGGTTCAGTGGTGAACTCGCAAGTTGTTCCCAGAGTTCAGGCCATTTTTACTGAGGGCGCTCTCACGAAGCGCATCAAAATAGGCCTCCAGGTAAGAGTTTCCCCAACAGTCGCCTTTACACTTTGCCTTGATCTCTGGCCCCAAATTGGGAGTCCAATCATTGTTGTTCTTGTCGTCGTTTCCCTTGTCTTTGCTAGCTTGCCGCCAAATAGGCCGGCAGCACCATTCCACTTCCATGCTTCTTCGTCCGTCCGTCCGTCCGTTCGTTTGTTTGTTTGTTTGTTTGTTTGTGCATCCATTTGAAAGCTCCCTCTGCTCGCTAATCTACAACGAAACAAAAACCCAAATCGCACCCGGAAAATCGCACTTGGAATCGTGTTGTATTGAACGCAGCCGAAGAGCAACAAGAACGAGCAGCAAGTTCAGAAGTCAGCGGCGGCAGCAGCAGAAGCAAGCAGCAGCAACAGAGAGCAAGACAACCAGTTGGAGCAAGTTGGCGGCGAGCCCGTCCATGAGCCAGATGGAAGCCAGACGCCGGCGCTGGACTCGCTCGCGGAGAGTCAGGGCCGGGCTGTGTCGCCGTCGAGCAGCCAGCAGCAGCAGCCAGCCCGACCTGGCTCGGCGGCCGCAAAACGGAGGAGCCGATTTCTCGCCTGCTTTGGGGCCAGCAAGGGCTCGGCCGACATGTTGGCGAGCGAGGAGTCCTCGGCGGGCGGCGACTCGCCTAGCCAGGCGCGCACCCTCTGCCACGAGAAGCCCGTCCAGCGGCGCCACATCTTGGCCGACGTGGTAGATTCGGACGGCGACACTAGAGGCTCGCCGTCGCCTTCGAGTCTGAGCGGCGAGCGCTCCAGTTCGAGCAGGCGCATTGTGGCAGAGCTTGAGCTTGTTCCAGACGATTATTACATCGAGAAGGAGCCGGCGCTAATTTTGAACGAGGAGCCGAAAACTTATGGCAAGCGGCTTGCAAGTAGCTCGGCGCAAACAGACAACAAGCTCAATTCGAACGGTTACCTCTCGATTGAGACGCGCAAGTCCGGCAAGAAATCGCGCGGCCTGTTGAGGGGCGCAAAGAAGCGGCGGAACAAAACGCAGCTAACCATCCGTTGCGACTCACAATCCTCGCAGAGACCAAAGTCGGCCCTTGGAAGCGAGCTTGCGGACTCCTCGCTGTCGACAGTTGCGGGCGACACGGCTGAGATGAGCAACAGAAACGGCGACGACGCCAGCTCCATCATCCAGGACGTGGTTACGAGCGACGACCAGAAGCGGCGCACCTGCACCATCCAGACGGACAGCGACAGTGTCATTGTGAATTATGTCACCATTTCAGCGGCCGACGAGCAAAAGGCGGCCGCCGCAACAGCAACGACGACGACGACGACGACGACCGCAGACGACGGCTACGTGTCTGGGAGCGGCGACATAGCTCGCCAGTCGAAGGGTTTGTTCGGCTTGGCGGCGACGTTTGGCGCCGCTGACAAGGCAGAGACAGAACAGAAGCAGAAGACGAAGAAGAAGAAGAGGCGAGCTGCCGAGGAGGAGGAGGAGCAGCAGGTGAGCTTGGGTTCAGGTGGCGAACAAGCGAGCAGATCTAGTTCGCCCACGAGCAAGGAGCTCAAGCAGAGGCTCAAGCTTGAGCGCAGGGAAAAGTTGAAGCGCGAGAAGGAGGCGAAGAGGAGAGAGAAGGAGCTCGAGGAGGCCGCAATTAAGGCTGAAAAGTCGCGCAGGAAACAGGAGAAGGAGGCTAAAAAGTTTGCCTCGAAATGTGCAAGCAAAGAGCAACAGACAGCTCAATCCAATTCAAGCCCGGCGACGCCACAACCGGAGAGTTGCGCGGACAAGCAGGACTCTGTGAGGCCAACTAGTGTTAAGTTTGCAAACACATTGACTGAAACGAGCGAGTTGAAGGAGGATGCGGCGCAAATTTGGCCAAGCCGCCAGTTGGACTCCATCGAGCGAGTTGCTGAGGAGGCTAACTCGAGCTACGGGCGCCAAAAGGAGCTCCTAAGCCAAGAGGATGGACACGACATGGTTGAGATGTCGATAAGCGTTGACAAGTTTGCTGGCTCAGAGCGACCAACTGAGCGCCTGTCCAGCCAGGAGGAGACCAGCAAGCGCTCGGAGACGCAGGGCGAGCTTGCTGGCGACGAGCAACAGGCTGCCGAATCGAGGAGCCTGAAACCGATTTTGAAACAACACTCGACTGGAGAGGAGGCGAGCGCTGAGCTGACTATCAGCGAGGAGCGGAGGTTGGCCTCGGTTGCGAGCCAACTGGTTGAGGAGGCGACCGAAGAGGCTGTTCGCGAGGCAGACCGACTGAAGCAAGCGGAGCAGTCTGGCCAAAAGCAGCAGCAGCAGCAGCAGCAGCAAGAGCAGGTGCTCTCAAAGAAGGAGCTAGCAAAGCAGGCAAAAGCAGAGGAGCGGCGACTTGCGAGCGAGGCCAAGCGAGCTGCAAAGGAGGCCCAGTCGGCCAAGAGGGCGGCCGAGCTAGAGGCAAAGAAGCTCGCCAAAGAGGCCAAGCTGGCTGCTGAGCGTCTGGCCAAGGAGGCCAAGTTGGCCGAGGAGAGGCTCGCGAAGGAGGCAAGCAGAAGGTTGAAGGCAGAAAGGAAGGCCAAGAGTGGCGAGGAGAGGGCAACGACGGCGGCGCCACTTGACCCGACAACTAGCCCTCAAATAGAGATCTCGAGGTCTGTTGTTGAAGAGGAGACCAGCGAAAGGTCGGCTGCTGTCGTTGCCGCCGATGGACGGGCGCCAACTGGTGAAAGTGGTGGGGAGACTAAACGAAAGAGGGTAAACAAGAAACGACGCCCGAGTCTCTCACCAAAATCTGGTTCAACTGCCGAGCTAGCGAGCTCGTCCGCAAACAAATCCTCCGGTTTCCTCGCGCGTCTATTTGGCAAACGACCGAAGACGAAGAGTTCATGCGAGAGGAGCAGCGAGCACGGCGAGCCTTTGGCAGCCGAGCCTCTGGTCCAAGATGCGAGGCCAAAAGCGGAGAAGCCGCTGATTGTGAGCGAAATGTATCCGAGCAACCCGGACGACGCCGATGGCGAAATGATCCTTGAGGTGAATGTACCCAACAATTTGCTTGGGAATGGTAGAATCGGCGAGAGTGTTGCCGCTGCTACTGGAACAGGTGGGCCCATTTTAGTTGGGGAGCCGGCAAGCAGTCAGCTTAGCGACACGGCCGCCAGTCCAACGATTGGCGCCACCCTCGACGAGAACACGCTGACCAGCGACGAACTCGGCCAGTCCTGCCCGGCGCGCCAGTTGCTGCAACAGTCAGAGCCAGAGGCGCCGCCCGTTGCTGGGGCCGCCGATTGCTCGCTCGATGACCAGGCGACGTTAGTCAACATTAGCCAAATGGTGACTAGCGAGCTTGAGGAGGACGAGGATGCAACTGAGAATGGAATCAGCCAGGTGAATGAGCTGGCGCACGAGCTCGCCGAACAGGAGCAGGCTGCTGCACCTGGAGACTTGCTCAATTCCGCGGAAAGAGGAAGCGTTGAATTGGTCAAGCAAGAGGTTGCGAGCGTCGAGAAAGAGGAGGACGAGAGTCAGCAAGGTCAGCAGGCGCGAAAAGGCGACGAGCTTAGGGAGGCAAAGAAGAGGAAGGAGCTCGAGGTGAAGCTCGAGAGGGAGGCCAGGAAGCGGGCGGCCGAAGAGGAGAAGTCGCGCAAGAAGTTGGAAAAGGAGGCTCAATTGAGGGCAAAGAAGGCAAAGAAGCTGGCCGAGAGCGAGGCCAAGAGGGTGGCCAAGGAGGAGAAGATTAGATTGGCCAAGGAGGCTAAAGAGGCCAAGAGGTTGGCGGCTCTGGCGAAGAAGCAACTGAAGAAGGACAAGGCGAAGGGGAAGGTCGCCGGCGATAGCATCGCCACCTCCACAGCTGCCACTGCTGCTGCTGCTACTGCAAGCGAAAGCGGACCAAGCGAAGGGGCCGCGGGAGCCGAGGAGCAGGTCGAGCAAATTCAGGCCCAAATCGAGAGCGAGCTGATTGAAACGAGCAACATGCATCCAGTTGAGACTGAAACTGAAGTTCAGCGCATTGTTGAGGAAGTTTTGGGCGATGATGGTGTCGTTACAAAGACCACCAAGACCATCGAGACCAAGTACGTGACCTTGCGCCAGGAGGAGGTTCTAACGAGCGAGAGGCGCGACATGCCCATCGAGGAGTACGAGCGAGCAAAGCGCACTGGCTCAATGGACGCCATTGCAGCCAACGAGCCCGAGCAACTGGCTCAACAGGTGGCGGCGAGTCCGCTAGCAGGTGAGCCAGCGGAAACTCACGCCGAATTGGAGGAAATACGCGCAACGCCCTCCTTTTTTGGCCCTAACTCGCCAATAACAGAGGAGAGCGAGGGCTCTGCGAAGAAGGCCCTCAAAAAGCGCATCAACTTGAACCAGAAGCTCATCGCTCGAGCCTACAAGTTGGCCAAGAAGGAGGCAGGACGAGCGAAGAAGAGCAAGCGGCTTGCTGAGTCCGAGATTGCGGTTTGCGATGAGGCCGCCAGGCGAGCCAACAAGCAGCTCAAACGGGCCCTCAAAGAGTCAAAGAGGGCTGCCAAGCGCGCTGCAAAGGAGCACAAAAAGATGGACAAGATGGACAAGAAGCTGGCCAAGCGTCAGAGGAAGATTGAAAAGTTGCAGCGAAAGCTGGACAAGCGCGCGGCCAAGCTCGCCAAGAAGGCGGCTAAGAAGCGCGACAAAGAGGCCAAGATGCTCGAGCGCAAAGCCTCGCAGCGTAGCACTAGTGGGAGCAGAAAATCGATAAAGTTAGAGGACATTGGAGAGCCCGTGCTGCGTTCAAGCTCTAGAATGTCGCTAGGTCAAACTGAAGCGATTGCAAACGCAATGGTTAGCAACTCGAGCAAAACTGTGATTTTTAAGACGCCATCAAGCGATGCTACCGCTGCCGCTGCTGTCGTCGCCGGTGAGGAGTTGCAGGTTGAGGTGTTGCATGACTCGAATCCTGTGGCCGAGTCTGAGGGCCAGGATTCGCATCAAGCGCCGATCCTCGCCGCCGCAGTTGAGCCCGACCCGCGCTCCATTGAGCCGGCGGAAGCAGAATCGGCGCCTGCTGGCGGGCATCTTGGTGGACAGGCGGAGGAGGAGACGAGTGGCGAGCTCCGCAAAGGCTCAATTAGCGAGGATGAAGAGATTGATGTGCTGAACGAGCTACCTGTTATAAAGGGACGCAATCAGCCAGAGCCGGCCAATTGAGTGATGAATCTCGAGTGCTTTATGACGGGAAACTTGTTAAGCTCGAAGTGAATATGGTTGATAATTAATCAAGAGGCACAAGTGGTCGTCTTTATGAACTGACACAATTGAATTGGGGATGAATCTTTACACTAGCGCACCAAATGTTTACATTATACACCAAAGCAAAGAGGCAAGAATCTAAGAATTCAGCTTTTACTCAAACAAAACTATTGAATTTGTCAAGATCTCAGCAGGTTATTAAGAAGAAGCGACAAGTTGGCTACTCTTTGGAATTGAAGAGGTTGCAATAGAGCTGCTCGTTTACTCTACTTTAGGCTGCAAATTTCCCATTTTAGGACAATTGTTTGTATTCAAATGATAACTCTTGATCATCAATTCAAGCACCTGAAAACGATCGCCAGTTCAACTTTCACCTTTTTGGAAAAGTTGATCCGGAAGAAAGAACAAGACTATATCTGTCAATTAATATAATCTTGTGTAACGAGAGGACAAAGTTGCAATTTTTTAAGCAATGGATTAAAATATACTATATAGTTCGCTCGATTTGTTTCTATTCAAGCGCGCGGATATTTTGAAATTGCCCAAAAACACGGCCGTCGCATCCAATAAAACAAGCACCACCAACATTTCTAGTCTACTCCTCTCTCTCTCTCTCTCTCTCTCTCCCTTTGCCGCCCTCCTTAGTTTCTCGCGACACCTGGGCAGGTTTATCTCTGAGCCTGTCCCGCTGTCACTTATTTTCTGAGAGGTTTTCGCCGCCGCTGCCGCCGCTCACCCCAAACGAGAAACCAAAAGGGTAGTTCACGTTAAAAACGCCCCCTCGCCCTCTCTGACCAACTCACCGCACCAAAGCCTGGCTTGAAAGTGCCCATTTTCACTAGTCTCTAACTGAAAGCAAACTTTTCCTCCTCCGCCCATCAATTTCCAAATCCCGAATTCAAATTCCCTCAAAAATGGCCCCAATTCAATAAAAAATGCCTTGAACGACTCGTTCGACCGAAAAATAGGCCCAATCTGTGCCAAACGAGCTTGTGATGAAAACCTTCGGCTCGCTGACCAGCATTAGCTTCAGTCCAATTGTCACCATTGAACCGAGACGACGAAAGTTCCACTGTCCAATTCGGCTTAAAATCCCACTTCCGGCCGGCTATCGTCAGGAACTGTCGGCCAACTTGCGCTTGCTTTGCAGCATTACTGGCGGCCAAAATAGAGCATCGTGGGAGGACGTGACCGGAAGCACACCGCTCTCAATTGTGGACGACTGTCTCCTGTTTACAACCACAGTTTCAGCTAGGTTCTGGCTGACTCATTGTAAACACCAGCAGCACTGTATCGAGTCGGCCCGCTTTGCAAACGAAATCTACAAGCAGCTGATATGCGTCCCATTCATGGCAAAGTTTGTTATATTTGCCAAGAGGCGCGACATAAACGAGGCAAACATACGCGTGTTTTGTATGACGGACGACAAGGAGGAAAGGACACTGGAGGTTCAGGAACATTACGCGCTGGTTGCAAGATCAAGGGATGTTGAAGTTTTGGGGGGTCAAAGTTTGTATTTGGAGTTTGGGGGCAACCTGCAGCCCAGTTACCTTGGCGGCTCGCGTTCGATGCCAAACTCTAGCTCGCTTATAAACGAGCAGCTTGCCTTTACCTTCCACGCCTTCCAGGAGAATAGGCTCGCCTTCGTGGTTCAATTGCGCGAGGTTGGCCAGGAGCCGAGCGGCAGGATTGCCTTCATGGAGGACTCGATCAAGTATTTGGCCTCGTTGAACGCACAGCAACGCGCCTACCTGAACGAGAACCGGCGCCGCGCTGTTTGCACGCTAGGCGTTGTCCTGCCGCCCATGTGCGTAAGCTACGACAACATCCTTGGAACCCCAAAGCGGAACTCGTATTACGCCTCGGCTCGCATTGGCGACCTCAGCTTGGCCGACCTGGCCAACGAGCTCAACTGTGCGCCGCCAAGGAGTTCAAACTACGACGGGGACGAAGCAAACTCGCTAAGCTCGCAAACGAACCCACAGGATGTCGACTCGCTGAGCGGAATTGAGCAAGCGCGCGTTTACACGCAAAGCGGCCAAGCTGGCGCAGACTGGCTCGAGCTGGCGCCCAGACTTGGTATTCCGCGCGACGAGGTTGAGTTTATAGCAAACTATTGCGCCACTAACCAGATTAAGGGCGGCGCGGGCGGCTTTGTCTCGCCGGCGCTCATCCTCCTCATGCACTGGTACAAACTCTCCTCGCCGGAAACGCGCGACCAAGACCTCGGGCGCGCGCTCCTAGCGATTGGCCGCGACGACATTGCAAGGAAGCTGAACTTTCCCATCGAGCCAAAGAGGATTTCGCGCTCAACAATGGAGTTGTTGCGCGAAATTGAGCTTATTCCAGTTAGGAGCAACGAAAACTTGTACGCCGCTTCCGAGCTCTCGGCCGATATTGGAGCTAGAGGGGCTGGCGCGGCTAGAAGGGGCAGCTCACTGAGGCGCCTCGACCAAAACTTTGCCAGCGAGAGCCAAAACTTGGCCTCAACGGGCAGCCTGCGCCCGAGCAGCCGCTCCTCAACTGGCCGGCCGAGCAACCAACACCAATCCTGGTTCTCCTCAACCTCAACTCCATCCACCCAAAGGACGATCGTGCGCAGCAGTCGCAGCTCGGAGATGAAGGCGCAAAATGAGCCCGAGCTCGGGAGTGAACCCCAAATGGAGCCGAGCAATTTGGGTAAGTAGGCCAGTTGCAGCGCTTCTGCTTCCGCTTCCGCCCCCAACCATCTCGCCAGAGCTGCCAAAGTTAATCAAGCCAGCGATCGATTAACTTTGTCGCGCCGATTTGGGCGCGCGCGCGCGCAAGCCGGCCAGCCAGCTGAGCGACCGGCAAGATGTTGCCACCACTCGTCTGCCCATCAATCTGGCTCCGCAAACTCATCCACTTCCTCCAGTCGCCGCCGCCGCCGCCCAGGTGACCGGCTGCTGCTTGCAAAGGCTGCGCGCGCCTCTCGCGGCGCCAAGCTGGGCCTCATTGTTGTGGCCGGCAAGCGGGGCCGCCTTTGGCCCACCGAGAGGAGTGGGCTTTCGCGAAATAATTGCACCAGCGCATTAGGGTTCGTGCCGCCAGCCTGCTAGCTCGTTAGCCGGTCGAGCCGGCAGAGAGTGGCTGCAGTCAGCCGGCGCTCGGCCAGTTGCGGTCGTCCCTCGGCGAGAAGTTAACTCGAGCTCGGCGGCTCCCTGACTCCGGCTCGCTCCCATAGACAGGCCTCAGTGCGCGCGCTCTCGCTGCACAACTGTGCTTATGCGGCGCCAGAGCGGCCCATTAGGCCGCTCGCTAGCTTCCAAGCCGCCCTTCTCACTTCCGAATTCGAACTCTCGCCGCTCTCGCTCATCACCATTTCCAATTTTGTGTCGCCGACGTAAAGCTAGCCTCGCCACTCAAATTCCTGTTACAAATCAAGCCGAGAGTTCCGATTCCTGTCCGCACGGTGAGCTCTGCCCCTCTCGGCGCTTTCGGCGTGATTTGAGCTACGAGCAATTGCGTAAAAGATCATGCATCTAGATAGCAAATAGATCGGGCGGCAGCAATCGTAATGGCCGCGCTTGAGTTGAATAGGAAGCCGGCGCAAACAGAGTCGTTGTCCCCAACAAACGCGCTGCCTGTGGAGGCAAGCGCAGGTACACTGGATATTCCTGTTAGCTGGCGCCGGTGTGAGCTGAACGAGATTTAGTGGTGCGATAGAGAGCGGGGGCGAGTTCTTATGATTGAGCCCGAGGAGAGGAGTGCGCGCAAGTGAGCCGAGTCAGATGAGAGTTTGCCACTTTAAAACGCTGCTTCCACCTGCTCAGCCGCCGCTACCGCCATTCGCGCCAACCATGCAACGCGGCCACAAGAGGAGAGCCGCAGAAAAAGCACCTGTTTGCCAGTAAATTCCGCGCTCTCGCATCAGCACGCTTACAAACAAACAAACAAACAAACAAACGAACGAACGCACATTCTAAGCTAAACCAAGTGCCCACAATTCGAGTTGGGCTCGAAGAGAGCAAACTATCCGCCTCGAAAAGCATGAACGGGCTTCGGAAGGGGGGCGAGCGAGAGTTTTGCGCCGGAGTTGGCCGACCAGAGGCGCCAACTGGGAGCAGGACAACAGACAGCACCGACGACGATGACTACCAGAAACGAACACTCGGATGCCTGGCAGACAGTCTGCTGGACCAGATTCTTGCTGACGCGCTTAGTGCTCACCTGGTGGCCGAGCGTTTGCCGACTCAGCCACCGGGGGCGCCGTTTCCCGGTAGCGGCAACAGAGTGGCCGGTGAGTTATGAGACGCAGCTTTACATGTAGTGCCCAAGCCAATACAAGCCACCACCACCACCACCCGCAAAGTGCCACTTCAATGGCGCCAATTCCAAATTTTAAACCTTACGCCGCCTGAATCGTAGATTGGAGGGAGAGAGGTAGTTTGCCAGAGGGGAGTTCGCACGTAGAATCCGCCTAAAGCTTGAGCGAACCGAGTCTATCCTGCCGGCTAACCATAGACGAAGTTCACTCAATTATGTCAGGTGAAATGCGACCGAGAGATCAGAAGCTGGCGCTTGGCCAGGATGAGAGTTGTGCGCAAATTTGCAATGAGTTTGAAGCTTCTCTTGGGCAACTCGCTTGGGTTTATCCGCTGTCGCCAGTTCGTGTTGGCGGACCAAACATTGTAACGGCGGACTGCGCGAACCAGATAGATTCCATACTGGAAAAGCAAGGTGCCGACCTGTCTGGAGGTGCTAGCCGATTACGTTCCCTCTCGCCAGCGGCTAGTTCGCAAGCCCATCAGCCTAAGGATGAAGATGGCGAGGTCGATTGAGGCCCCATTTTAGACTAAAGGATAAAAACAACCCCAATGGCTAGGCAACAACGTTTCGAAACTTAATAAATGTAATCAAACAGATGAAGTTCAGCTCTTATGGTTTCATTTTCACTACAATTTTCTGTCTAGATCTCCCTAACATCCAATCCCATCAATTACTCGCAGCGAGACATATGAATAACAACTTTGTGTCACTTGCTCCCATCTGACAGGTGGCAAGAGTGTAAGCTCGAGCCGAACACTCGAACAAGCTAGCCCGGCTGAGGCCAAACCAAGGAGCGTTTCGAGCGGCAAGAGGCAGCGTCGCCGTAAAGGTAAGTGGAGCTGAGAGAAATAACCAACTTGTGAGCTAACCGAAACGAGTTCACCTTTTTTGTGCAACTCTCCAGCACCAATCCTTGTTCGGCTTAGTTTATCCTTCACAGTTCATTTGATCCCCAACATTCGTGCCCCCCTCAAAACCTCCAATTATTCGTTTTATTCAATCAAATAACAGGCAATCAAGCTCTATAGGATTGAGCACAAACTTCACTGGCCAAAGTTGTTCTAAGACAGAACAAAATACCATAATACGATGGTGAAACTTGAATAATAAGATTTTCTCGTGATTGGCAATGAACCTGTTCGGCTAGGCAGCTTGATTTTGTGTATATTGATATTTAATGATGAGTGGCTATGAAGAAAACCACTGCTGGCAATGGAATACAGTTCACGTATCACAGCGCACGCTTGGAGTGGCTGCCAACGGAGAGGCAGGTACAATTTTCGTGATCCGGCGAGACATCGAGTTTTATAATGACGCGGCCACCAAAGTTTCGATCAAAAGTTCACCGCAACAACAGTAGACGCCTGCCCACGGAAACAAACCTGTCAGTCTAGCGAGACACAATTCATCCAAATGGCACTATACATGATCTGCCTTGTCATGAAAAGCACTACAAGTTCTGGTTCCCCCTTTACTGGTTATGTCATTTTCAAACAAGTTCAACTTGGTTGAAATCGAACCTTCAGCCTTATGCATTCGAAATGTCACCTTAACACTGCAATAGCATAACTTTTAAGTAATAATAAATCCGTTTAACTAAATCCAATTCCTAGCTTGGTTGCGTTTGTTGCGTTGCAAAATTTGTTAGTTGCCTAAATTTTGAGTGCTGAATTTAAACAATGCCTGAATCTAGTGTACCCTCGACCCTTAATTTAAGTTCACCCATAACAAATAGTTTTTCAACTTGCCTTTGGTGAATTCAAACTCTGTGGGCCTCATTTACATCACAATTCAGCTGAATCTCACAAAGTTTGCCTTTGAGACTTCCAGTCGGTTTGGGCCTTTGCCAGGCAGAGAGGCTGCAGCCAGCTGACAGAGCAGTTGGGCGGCCACCATCTCCTGACAGCAGCCAGGTGGGTCGCTAATTTTGAAGAAATTTTCTAGAATACATTCGGTTTGCTGCGAGTTTGGCCGAGCGAATTGAAACAGTCCCGCCTGTAGCTTCCCCTCTCCTTGGCACGAGCCCTCTAGCTAAGCAATTGTGCGTTGAAGCCAAAGGTGACCTTGGTGAATGAGCGACTTTGGTCGGGGCAAAGAGTTGGATGTTGGCAAGGCGCTCTGCTTGCTCATCCAAGCCGAGCTGGCTTGGTCCATGGCCTTTGTCCAGGTTTGATCCGCCTCCATCAACATTCTTAGCCCCGCGCGCAAACGGAATGCTTCCCTCCAAAATAGTAACGATTTATTGACCAATATTATCACTCGCTTGGACGCGAACACAGGTGAACCAAATAGTGGGCATTCAGTGGACTGTGAGGAGATGAGTGAGGAGAGGGAGGAAAAGGAGGAGCAAATTGGGCATTCGCAGCGTTGGAAGTACAATGGCGGCTTGGCGTTGGGAGCAGAGGAACGGGTTGCGGATTTGGCGCTAAAAATTCAAAGTAGTGCACATGCGCCCAGGGAAAGTGTCGAGCCGCTTGCCAGCACCACTGCAGCTGCCTGCAATGCTAGCGAAAGCTCAACTAGCCCACTCGGCAAAGACGCTTCAAGGGCAAGTTCAGCGGCTGCCTCGGAGGGAGCGCCTGCGCATAGGGACGAAGCTAGCGACTGGGAGGCGCCCGCAAACGGCGCCATGTCAGCGCTCGGTCTAACTGGCCACGATAGCTGCAACCCTGACCTAGATATTGGCATTGAAACGGGTGCTCGGCGAAACGACTGCGCAAGCTCCCCCCTAGACTCGGGCGACTTCTCGAGCGCGGCAACAACCACAAGCGAGCTAACTATAATCGCGGCGCTAGCTTTAGTCGCGGAGCAAAGCGAGCGCTCGACGAGAGGGAAATTGGAGCCAAAGGGGCTCGAGAGTTGCCTTTCGGGACAGGAAGGATTCATTGGGCGCGCCGAAAGTGGCGAAGGAGTTGAGGGTTCAAGCATTGACCTAAATTCTGATCGTCGCGCGCAGCTCAGCGAAAGGGACTCGGCCCCTAGAAGCCCACAAAACTCGGCCAGGTTCAGGGCCACGGCCACCGAAGGGGAAGCGTCGCGCTCGCTCTCAACAGACCGCGAGCAATCGCCAGGTTCGTGCGCGCAAGAGGAGATCGGACCGAGTAAGTAGAGCAACGACCTTAACCTTTGCCTCAAGGCCTCCGCTCGGCTGGATAATCTTGGCCGACGAGGGCGCGCGCTTTGTGCGCCGGGCAAGCTCGGCCAGTGTCATTGGATTGGCCGTTGGCCCACTTTTATCGCTTCCAACAACCTAGTTTGGTCGGCGTTGGACTCAATTCCAACTTGCTTGGCCCAAATTTGGTTGCGCAAGCTTGAATCTGGGTTTGCCTGGGTCGGTCGCTGACAGCTCGCCGTTGGCCGACGAGAGCCAGAGACTTGGTGACGGGCTGTAATAGGATGCGCGCATTGAGTTGAAGGTGGATAGGAGAACGGCTGAGTTTCTAACGAAATGTGTTGTTACGTTTTCCAGATCAGAGCGCCAGGTTGGAGGGAACGAGCGACGACCTTGAAAGTGGTGCGCGTCCAGTGGGCGGCCAAAGCGGACGGGCAAGCGTCGCTAGGCTGCGCGAGCCGCTAGGCACCGAGTGCGAGCTGACTTACGCACTTGGTTTGATCGGCGCAAACGCAGCTGGCAAGCAAATTGAGCTGGAACATATTCCATCGGGTGTGCAAGTTTCGGCAAGGCCGAGTCACCGGCCATTGGAGGAGCAAAGCCGTCCTGCTAGCCTCTCAAAGGAGTCCATCAAAGAAAGGTGCCAGGTTGCTGGCGAACAATTGCGAGTGGAGGCCAGTAAAAGCTGCAGAGCTCAATCCTCGCCCACAGCGACGCTTGTGGCTAGAGAGGAGGAGTCGCTTGAGACCACCAGCGGGGACAGCAGCGTTGCAAATAAGTCGCAGTTACCAGAGGCTCTGTTGGCGAAGCGAGCAAAGATCGAGGCTTTTGATGCTCGGAAGCGCCACTCGCTGCCAGAGGAGCCCAAAAGCGATAGGGAAAGTCCGTCTATAGCTGATGATGCAGACGGGGATGTCGAGTTTAGTGATGGCGGAGAGAGGAGAATGTCAGCAGTCTGCTCGGAGAACACCTTTCGCGCTTCACCTGAGCATTATTTTGGAGCCCACGAGACACTCGGTTTAATTGAGGCCCAACAAAACATTGAAACATCACAAAAGCTACGAATTGATCCCAAAATTTCAAGGCCTCATAGTTTGCACAAGTCGACTTCTGGCTTAGACGACAGCAAGAGTGGCGATCAATCCTCGTTATCCTACAAAACGGCCCCACTTGCTTGCGCAAGCTCAGCCTCAAACGCAGACTTTACAACTGTTTCGACGGCCTCCCTCTACGAGACAGCCAAGAGCAGCTCACTAAGCTGTCCTCGCACTGAAGAGTTTGGCCTTTCCTCATCCACTTTGAGTGCAAACCAAACAAACTTGAGCGAAATGGTAAGCCTGTCGGCGCTCGAGGGGCGCGCTGGAGTGGGGCTCCTCTCGCAAAACGCCGCCCCCTCTGAGGCTGGAAGCGCAACCATCACGCCCAACACTGAAGAGCTCGAGGACAACATTGGCCTGCTAGGCAGGCAAGAGTTTGAGTGCGGCGAGCAAGCTGAAACACTACCAAAGACTAGACATCAAATGGGCTCCAGTTCGTCGCAGGAGCTAGAGGAAATTACGGCAAACAGTTTGTTGATGGACGAGCAAGATATGGCGCTGGACGACGAGCAACTGAGACGAATTTTAACTTGTAAGCGTCTCTCAGAGGGTTGTAACAGGTTGAATTCGAGCTTCATAGGGAGAAAGAACTCGCTCCATATGATCGAGGAGATGCCGCCACTTACTGAGGGCGAAACTATGAAACACATGTCATATCATATGAGCCAAAACATCGAAAGCGCGGCAAGCTCTGGGGGTAGCTCGGGCAGTTTGCGTTGCTCCACGAGCCGGGCCCAGAGTGCGCTGCGAGATATTGCAATGAAGAGGGGCTCCCAAGATGAGAACACCTCTTGCAGTTCATCAACTTCGCTCGAGCGGTCGCCAACAAGGAGGAGAAGCTCAACTGTTTCGCAATGTAGCAGCGTCTTGAGCGAGGGAACCAGGAACCAGCTCAACTTTGATCTGTCGCCAGATCTAGCGCCCGATTCCTCGCTAATGGAAGCGAATGCAATTAGTCCCACCGAATTGGACAGACCAGCAACACCAGAGCCATCCTCCATCAGCGGCGACCAATTTGACTCGCGGCCAATATCGCGACTCTCGCACGAGGAGCCCAGTCTGGCGCTTCCATCGCCAGACTCAACCCTCGGCGACTCAAACGATAATGAACTCATGGAGGATCATCTGGAGCGGCTAACTCAGAGTTACGCCCATCACATGGACACCTCGATGATTGTTTGCGAATCTCAAACCAGTGAGAAGAAGGAGGCGATTCAAGCTGACCCACTCGAGCGATTAATAAGTGAAGTGAGCACCGTTGTAGTGAGCGCCAGGTCAAGCTCAAAGCGACCGGCAACCGAAGACTCGGCGACAGGCCAAATGCCAAATTATGGCCAAAAATCAGCCAAATCGGCCGGCGAAGAGGTCAAAATTTCCCACTTACCCCCCTCCAACGAGAACAACGCAAGCCTAGATCAGACAAACCCGAATCCACTAGCTCTCGGCGACGGTCAGGCTAAACAAGCCGAGACTGTTGGAGCACCGAGGAGCCAACTTAGAAGCCCTCAAACCCGATCGGCGCGTCTATCAGGCCGAAGCAGAACCCTAAACTCGCCGTCGCCAACCCTGCAAGTCGACTCGGTGATGGCCGCCACCGCCACCACTACTAATAGTGCTGGTGAGCAGACAAGAGGCCGCATCCGGTCTGCTCACTCAACCTGCTCATCCTCCGCCTCCTCCTCCTCATCGTCGAGCGGACTCTTGAGGAGCCCCAGGCCAACCACAGGCAACGAGGACAAGAGAAACAACGGTAAGCTGGAGGAAGCGACAAAGTTGTCGAATTGAGATCAAACTCGAACGACTCAACCCTTAAATATAAGCTTAACATTGTTCAGACCAATGGATTCCAAATGCTTGTGAACGCTAATCTTGATTGTTTGATTTGAATACTTGTTTGCTATTGGTATCTTAAAAATATAAGCGCTCGTTATAGATGAGTTCAGGTGCAAGCATTTGATCAGGATGGAACAGCGAGACTTTGTTTCCGTGCCAAAGGGAGCGCATCTCTTGTCAAGACAACAAGTTTCGACCCCGAAGTCAGCAGCCCCAAGCGGCTTGCATACAAGCTGCAACCTCTCGTGTTATTGCCATCGCCGTTCTAGAGCCGAGTGAGTTGGGCTCCTGTTGACAGTCTACCAGAGATGCGGATCCCATCCCTTCCTAAAACCAACTTTTTGGCTACAGTGAGACCGACCGAACTTGTTCAGCAAGACACCGAGATCAAGTAAAAGCTTGCGCGCATTTGAGTTGAGCCGATGGCTCGACGCAAACTGGCCCCCGAGAGGATCGGTTGTTGAATATTTCAGAGATTTTATATTTACACACGCAAGCTAGCGTTTGTTTCTGTTATCCAAATTGTATTGTTTGTCGGGACAAGATGATAGATTCAAATTGTTCCACGAAGATCTCATAATAAAACATCTACCAAACTCGACCATTATTTCAGCCCAGGTTCTGTTCAACCTGCCCCCTCAGATATGCTCTTGGGTCGACAAATTTCAATGGCAATCTGGTTGCGGGCAACTAACGGTTGTTTCCTGAATCAGGCTTCGTCTGAAGAAGCAAAGGGTTGACCGGGTGGAGAGTTCAGCTGGCTTGGCCTGGCTCTCTCGCCTAGTCGGCCGATCTCAAGAGGGCCGCAATTGTTCGCGTGAGCCGAGTGCGTGTAGGCGCCGCGAGCAAACGCAGGAGCAACAATGGGCTAGATGGGCCAACAGGTGACCATTGCGGTCAGCTGGTACGCGCGCGTCAATCGACCTGGCGAACTTGATTGGTGTTCAAGTGCGTCCGATGAGTAATGACGGAAGGGCCAGAGAGCAGACAGGTGGCTGGCAGACAGGTAAGCGTTGGCGCGCTTGCACGGCGAGCCGTCCAATTGAGGCTTGACCGGAGCTGGATGTTGCAATTTGCCAACATAGGCCGACAGCTCTCGCTTGTTGTTGCTGCCAGCCCGCCTATCTGTCTATCCGTCAATCCGTCTATCAGCTGGCCAGCGAGACCAATCGAGCTCGTGCTGATCGAGCGCAACTTCACAGGCATCAGGTAGAGCGAGATGGAGCCAATTTTGTGGCGCTCCCTCCAAGCGGCCGCCTCGTGGCGCCAGAAAGCCTAAGGGTTAACCTGGATCGCACAATACGCAATTGTTGCTCCCATTACAAGGCCAACTTCTGAGAGCTGAGTCATTAATTGCACACCTATAATCCTGAGCAGCTAACTTCAAGTAGAACCTTTCGTAAGCAGGATCAATGAACTAGAGAGTTAAAATTAGTTTCACCTGGACGATGTATTCAAATATTTGTCAATGGTTGTCATCCGGGACCAGTTGCGCAACAATCCCATTTCTGTTTGATTGTTGCGCTCGGATCCATCGATCGCTCGACGGTCGCTGACTGAAGACCCGATGGTTGCAGGTTTAGGAGCCGGCCAGCCCCGCCTCTGAGGGCCGGCCTACAAGTCTGGTTTTGGCATGAGAAGGGAGGGGTGAGGAGAGAGAGAGAGATAGAGTGAGGGAGAGAGCGAGAGGGAAAGGATACAGAGAGCGGGAGTTCTTGTGGCTCGGTCGGCGGCTCTGAGGGCGGATGCAGGTAAGTTGAGCTGCAACATTGTGCCCATAACTTGTTTCATCTTTTTCTCTCCAGTTTGACGTCAGTCAATCAGTGCAGGCACAACAAAGCAAAGTTTTCTAGTCTAACCTGCTCAATTTGGCCTGTTAACCAAAACAAATGCCCTGAATCTCAGGTTCAAAGCCAGTCGGCGAACAATCCATCCCGGCTAACGCAAGTTCGGGCGCCCATTTGAAAAGGATCGTTTACTCGATGGTTGTTTTCTTTCAAGATCCAACTCCTTGCGGGTTTGTAGCGGCCACTGTTAGCTCTTACATCGCGGCTGCTGTCGCCGCCGCTAGTTTCACTTCTGGCGGTGCCGTTCGTCTGGTTTGATGATTAGCTTAAACTAACGGATGTCGAGATGGCCAGATCGGCGGGCGGGCAGATCGACCTCGTGTGCCGGCTAGTCAGTTGCAAGCCTACTTGCTAGCAACGATTCTCCCGCCTATCTTCCAGCCCCCTTTGCTTGCTCGTCTAGAGCCCATGAAGATACTGCCACCCGTCCGTCTGACGGATCGTGGGCTAAATAAGTAACAATGTTCTTAAGCAATGAGCGGCCACTCTCGATTTGGAACTCGCACATACTACAACTAAATAACACTTGAAAGAACCAAGCAACTACCTGATTTGAAACAGAAAAGTTTTATAGCCTGAAAGGGAAAACAACATGTCTTCTATCAACACTAACAAGATGGTCTACGGTTCCCTGATGCTGGGCGCTTGTGCCATACTCTGCATTGCCATAGTAGCCCAAGCACAGTACAACACCTTCGACTCAGATTCAAATTCAGGTTAGTAGGGGTCCTGTTTATCCTGATAATCATGGAGCCGAAAGTATGCCGAAACTAACCTTCCTTCCCTCATACTCTTCTTCCTTCCCTGACTTCAGACTCCGATGGAAATCCTATTTTGACTCAAGCAGAGCTGGGAAAATTGGTCCGAAACTCGGCCAAGGCTCAAGCCGGCCAAATTCACCAGCGCCAGCAACAGCTCGCCGCCGCAACCAGGAACCTCTACAACCGACAACAACCACTCCAATACGCCCCAACCCAAAACAGACGCAACTATGGCTCATCCTCTGAGGCCATGAACGGTTTTGGTCCAGTCATGGGCTCGGCCTCACATGGTAGAGGCTCGAACAGCCAAGCAAACGACGACGATGATGGCCCAAACTTTGGCTCAAACTTTGACAGCAGCAACAACAACGATGGTGACGGTGAGGGGAGCAACAGTGACGGACCTACCATGAACCTAAACCAAGCTGCCTCAGGCTATCCAGGTCAAGGCGATTACAACAATGACGCTGGCGAGGCTGGATTTGGCTTTGGTGGTCAAGGTGCCGGATACGGCGAGGGAGCTGAATTCGGTCCATCAGAGGGCTTTGGAGCTGACGGAAGGCGCGCCAAATCCGCCTCGTCACCCTCTGGCTCGAGGAACTTTGGCTTAGACGACGACGCTGGTGCACCAAAGTATGGACCAAACTCGGCGGTCAACGCGGATGGCGATGACGAGGGGCGCGCCGGATATTCACCAGACGGCCAAAATGAGAATGAAGACGACGAGTAGTAAATCCTTTTCACCTATTAAATTTCGAGCCCATTCTCAACCGAGCTCGTTAATCTCGGTGAAGTCAACTCGATGCATGCTTTCTCCAAGCTTCGCTCCAACCGGATGCCAAACTTGAATGAGGTCTGCGCCATCAAAGCTTAGAACTTTGAACATCAAGAGCCAGAGAATGATCAATCGGATGCATCCTACTAAACGCCTTCGACTTGATGAATGAGTTTTGGAGATTTTGGAGACATTAAATTATTGCTTAGATCAAAATTCAGCGTTCTCGTATTTTATTGAAACAACTTGCAGCCTACCAGGAAACACCGAGTAAAGGTTCGCATGGCTCCTGCGAATGTACTCTTCTTGTCCACCTTGGACATAATTTTTGATTTCTCTTCGACCGAAAGGTTTGATATACTCTCGAGCAAATACGTTAAAAACTCCTTGGTTGATGAACTGATGTCGGCCCATTCAACAGCTTTTAGGATGGTAACCGGCACTGCATCAGATTTTATAAGTTCGAAGCAGAGAACTTTGAAAATGTCAACCCTCTCAGTCTTCATCCTACTCAAAACCCTGATCTTGTCTTGGATTGTGAATTTGGCCGCCATCTTGTATTTTCTATTGAAATTACATAGATTATTTATCAGGTTGAAATGGAAAGGGTTGTATTTCTTCTCGTGCGTTGCCACATGGATGCAAACCAACATAGCATCAGAGCAATGATTCAGTCCAAACCTGATGATAACGTTGCTTGCCTCAACGTAATCGACGACCCTCAGCAAGGCACTGAATATAGTCTTCTCGGCAGGCTTGCTGAGGCCTAACGCTTTGCAGATCCTCTCGTCAGATTTGCTGACATCTCCATTGATGGTCGATTTTGTGGAAGGATCCTGTGGAGCAGTATCATCGACCCTAGTTTCTAGCAGATACCAGTTAGGGGAATTAATTATTTCGTCATAGCTCGCGTCTGCCAAACATTCTGCTAACTTGCTTCTCTTGATGAGACTTTTCAGGGTTGATTGGATAGTATCCCTGTCGATATCACAGCCATAATTTTCTAGCTTACTGGTGTTGTTATTCTTGATTGCACAAAGAGCCTCCAACATGAACTCTATTCTGGTGCTGATTTCCGAATTAGATTTCAATAATTTAGACCTATCCTGGGCCATGATTATCAATTGTCTCATGGAAATGGGGTTGTCCTTTCTCAGTTGAAAACCAACACTATTTACAATCGATAGCATTAGTTCGACGGATTTTGGCCGAAAGTCCTCTGAGCATATTCGTTTGGCTAATTCAAATATCACGTTGGCACTAATAAGACCAATAGCATAGAAGTTCAAAAGGCAGTTAAGAATGTTATCAATACGCTTACCGGCATTGGTATCACGGTCTTTGTAGAGAGATTCAAATTTGAAAAGCAGCCGATGAATTAATGAGGCCCCGATATCCTGGTTAATCTTGGAACTCAGATACGACACAAGTAACATGAGTTCGGCCATGAGCTTTCTTTTCGTGATAGCATGGTCTAACAATATGGAAGATTCTAGAGTGTTGAAAATTGCAGCGTTGATAGAGGTCCTCGGCTGGGATGAGTATAGCTTCTCAAATTCAGAGGTGATGTAAGGCATGGTCTGGGCAGTCAATCTATTTACTAAACCCCTAACTCTATCATCCAGTTTCTTGTCCGTTCCACAGTTTTGCTCATCATTCAGTTCAAACGTAACTCTACTGGCTGATTTATGCACACTATTGGACAACTCGTTATCGCCGTAGAGTTTCACCCTTCTCTTACGACCCTTGCGAATATCTGCCCTGATATCGCCATCATCGCCCACTGTCGACCTGCCTTTTTTCTTAGCTTTAGTCTCGGAGTGAACCAGCACCTCGTCGTCGATCCACTCCAATATGTCACCCAGGCCATCATCATAAAATGACTTGGGATATCTTTTCTTGGTAGCCATACCTGAGTTGTAAAATTGGATTACAGAAATAAACACTGGGTCTACAGTTGTATTTATTTGTTTTAGTCGTTTTGGTACATACTATTCTTGAAAAGCATGGAATGTAGACTTCTCCGTTGCTTGTAGTGATGAAACCCAACAATGTTCTGTGAAAGTGTAATTCAAGTGCACGTTTTTGTTCGTTCAAATTATTAAAGTTGAGCGCAACACATCGGCTCACGATTCCTATGGTTTGCTCAAAATCGGAGTTACACACCGGAGAAAGTTCCCTCGTGAGCCGAGTGAATCGCAGTTCCGGAAGAAAGCTGTTGACGGTTCGCTTTCGAGCACTGATTCTTGGGAGGACTTTACAAAGAAGGAACAGAGGGATAAGA
>ENA-UOVY01000419-UOVY01000419.1-plant-metagenome-genome-assembly--contig:-NODE-419-length-22463-cov-4.697831_pt1 | contig 22463 bp, 19 predicted proteins | sample MGYA00249840_ERZ761561 | MGnify/ENA primary metagenome ERZ761561 (study PRJEB28882, sample SAMN05720143) | plant metagenome | isolation source: Guanajuato, Mexico | place: Mexico:Guanajuato, Mexico...
CTAGGCATAAGATATATATCTTATTTTTTTGTTAAGTGTTATGATTTATGTATGCATATAGATACCATTCAATGGTTAATGATTAGTTTAAAATAAAAATTTTATTTGCTGTGTTTTATTTATTTATACTTTTTTATATATGTCTTGTTTCTTGCAGTGGTATACTTAATAAGTATGATACAGAATCAATTGATAATCAAAAAGAATTAACATATGGGTCAATAGTTTATGATTATGATAATGTAACTATACTTGAAAAAAGATTAAAAAATAATCAAAAGGCCAGTGTTGGTGTTTTGCTCTGTTATACTAGTGATAAACAAGAAAGCTTTATTTTATTAGGTAGAGAACGAATAGGTAAATGTGATGGGGCTACATGGTGTGAATTAGGTGGAAATTTAGAAACAGGTGAAAGCTTTTTAGAAGCTGCTATCCGAGAATCAAAAGAAGAAAGCGGAGGAGTATATAAATTGAAAACCAATGATTTATTGAATAGTAAAGTAATGTCTTATAATGAGTATAAGCAAAAAGATGGGCGTATTAGAGAAGAACTATATGTTTTACTAAAAGTAGATGAGTATTATACTCCTGATGTATTGTATAGATCAGTCAGTGAACAAAATAAGGATGCTTATAGAGAAAAAGATGAGTTTAGGTGGATTGCATGCAATAGTTTATGCATGGTTAAAAATAATCCTTGCGTATTAAAAGATATAGATGGCAATGAGTCTACATTTACGTTAAGAACATTTTTCTACGAAGCATTAAAACGAGATTCATTTCGGATGAAATTAAAATCCATAATGTGATGTAATTATACGTTAATTACATAAACATAACTTATGGTTAGTTAGTGATAATTTTTTTATTTAAAGAAATTTGAATTTAGATTCAACAATAGACACAAAAATTTAGAAAAAGAAGCTATAAAAATTATGAAGAGATTAAAATTTTTCTAGTCAAGAGATTTTTATATACATATTCTTATAGTCAATTAAAAACTTGGTCATGAATGTGAGAATATGATTTACCACATAATGGATTTACTAGGTGCTTAGCATTCAAGCTACAAAAATAAACATGAAAAAATGCAAAATTATGATTTACAAGTAACAGCTAGAGCACTAATAGTCAAAAATAAGCAATTACTGCTTGTCAGCAATGATTATGAGATTTGGTATACACCTGGTGGACACTTAAAACCAAATGAAATCCTTCCAGATTGCATGGTAAGAGAAGTAAAGGAAGAAACAGGCATTGATGTTAAACCAAATCAGATTGTCTATATTGCAGATTTTTTTGATAAAAAATATAATGTACATAAGGTAGAGGTGTATTTTACTGCCGAAATGGATGTAGAAGAATTTCCTAAAGCTTGGTTAGATAAAGATGGTCCAGTTAAAACTTCTAAATTTTTTGGTTTTGAATCTTTAAAAGATATACATGTTGTACCAACTTTTATAAAAACAGGGAAATGGTTAAATTTTGGTCTTGATGTTTATCAAGGATCAGAAAAGAGGGAAAATATTTGATTGTGTGATTCGTAGAGGTTGTTGCACATTTATTGAGTCTGTCGCATTTGTTTTAGAAAACCCTTAAATTGGAGTTTTTATTTGAAATTTAGTGTCGATGTTGGCTATTACTTGTAGTAGTTGGAGAATAGATGAAACTTGGCCCTGTCGCATTTATCCTATCTGTTAAGATTTAGGCTAAAAATTTTATTTTTCACTCTAAATTATTTTTCAAGCTGAAAATCAATTACATAAATTTTTAATAAAAATTATATAAAAAATAAATTTTGAAGATCTCTTGACATATTTTACAAACGCGACAAATCCAGTCTAAGTATAGATGTTTCAAGAATTATGTTTCATTTTATTTAGATCTATATTACCTTTAATAGCTGGAATAGACCCTGTATTAGAGTATTGCCATATTTTCCACTCTTGCCAACCATTTGGTAGCTCATTTGATGATGGTGGCCTATTTCTGTATCTAGCAATCCATAGCGGACATTCTTTAACTATATCAGGGGTAGTTTTTACATGTTGATCCCAGAAGTTTTGTCTGGTGTATATGAAAGGAGTTATATTTATCTTCTTCAGATACCGAACACTGTCTTCTACTACGCTATTGACTAAATTATAATCTGATCCATTTGTTTCCTCTACGTCTAGTGCTATGATTGGCTCATTATTAGTTAATTTAGTCTGATCAGTTGATTGTTGTGCTGCTTGTATTTGAGCTATAAAATTATCCATTTGATCCTTAGCCGAACTTGGTCCAAACCTTAGGAAGTGATAGGCACCAGGTTGAAACCCTGCATTACATATATTTTTATAGTTTTGTATAAATTTAGGATCTTGATAGCTTTTACCTTCTGTTGCTTTAGCAATAATAAAAGTTTTATTACTATTGCTAGGGGTTAATTGGCTCCAGTCAATATTTTCGTTATGATGAGATATATCTATTCCTTCTTGGTATTCTGTTACTACTTCTTGCTGCGACATCATTCCATTTCTTGGATTGTAGCTGCACCCAGTTAATGTTGCTAATAAATTAAAATAGACAATAAATAAGGAATAAATAAATAGTTGTTTCATGTCTGAATAAAATAAGCATTAATTAATCATAATTGTCTTATACTATAAATAGCATTGCAATATAAATTTAATATTTATTGTACGATCTTTGGCACAATAAAGTACAGACGATTATTTTTTTTACATTTTTATAATTCTGACAGAATTTGATCCGCTTTCTCAAGATTCAAAGGAGCGCTCCGATATAGGAGTTACCCTAGGAAAGAGAATATAAAGCATGTTAAAGCTTTCATAAAATTTAAGCTGGATTTTTTATCCTAAAAGCTAAAAAAATCTATTCAAACGGTGTCAAAATAACTTATTATAAGTATAAATAAAAAATTAGATAAAATCAAATGGAACACATATCTAAAAGAATTACCAGGTTAATCCAAATCCTCTAGGAAAAGCAACTGTTCCTTTGTTGGTTTGTACATCATAGTCATACCAAATATTGACCGGAAGCTTTCCTTTTGGTGTCAATTTACCCACCAATATTTCTCCAAGGGATTGCACGGATGAGGCGATACCATTTTCATAACCGCAATAGGAATATACAGCTATAGCACCATCGACATCTTGAGCATAGGTAACTATATCATAAGGGGCACGCAGTGAAAGATGTATGCTTTTTTTTCCCAGTTTTGCAGCATAACCCAACCAAGATAGATAATCGTTCGAAGTGATCGTATCAGATGCGTTCATAGATGGTGCACGATCTTTTTCTACTGGAGAAAACTGGTTAGACAAGGTTCCAAAAATAAATACATCACAAGCTTCGATCTGAAGCTTTATAGATGCATCTGTCGATTTTAATGCTTTGGCTGCTACTACATTTTGATAGCCTTCTTTTTTCATTATTGCAGCAATGCCCTTTGCCTGCGTTTCCCAAGGCGTTAAGATAAAATATCGATCTGTTTTATTTTTTAGCGGTAGCGTTACATGCTTGTTGACTACAACCGTAATGGACCGATCTGCAATCTGTTTTTCTAACTTCTTATCGTAGCAAGAAGCCTGTAGAAGATTTTTTTTATTGTTGCCCCAAAGGTTGTAACGTTGTTTCAAGTAGAGAATTCGCTCGACAGATGCATTTACCTCTGATTCACTTATGATACCTTTTCTAATTTTATCTGCTACTAGGTTGACCAGCTCTGATAACCTATTTGCCTGGGAGGGAGATGAAATGCTAATGGGCATCAGTGCAATATCTACACCAGCAGTAAATACCCGCTCTATCGCATCATATGGAGTAAAATTTTTGGCAATTGCATCCATATTTAATGCATCAGAAATAGTTACACCAGAAAAATTAAGCTGATGGCGCAAAATAACCTGCTGAATGGTTCTTGACATAGTGGCAGGTACAATAATTTCTTCTCCTTTTAGGTTAGGAACGGTACTATTATCCAGTGATGGATACTGGATATGAGCTGTCATAATCATATCTGGCGCAACGTGGTGATCAATAGCATATTTATAAGGCGCTATATCAATGGCGAAAGCCTCCGCTTTTGATCGATCAACGCATGGCAAAGAGGTATGTGAATCAGTTGAGGTATTCCCGTGACCAGGGAAATGTTTGTAGGTAGTGATTAAACCTTGCTCACGCATGCCTGTTGTAACTTTTTCTGCTAGAAAGGACACCATATCCGCATCATCACTAAAAGCACGTACGTTAATAACGGGATTTAATGGATTGCTATTGACATCAACGACTGGGGCAAAATTAGTGTTCATATCCATAGACAGCATATCACTTGCCATCTGTCTGCCCTGTTTATAGGCAACTGCTGCATCCATGCCTCCTGCAATAGCCGCTGCTAAAGCCATATTACCCGGAAAAGAAGCATACTTATCCCGAGGAAGACGGAAAACATTGCCTCCTTCTTGATCTGTACCGATTAATAAGGGAATATCCCCTCTGGTTTTCATTGCGGCATACCAAGCTGTAAGTTTTTTAATCTGATCTTTTTCTTTAAGATTGTTGGCAAAAAGTATTATTCCACCAATGTGATGATCATGGATGATTTTGGAAACGGTCTCATTGGGGACAACCATTTCTTTTTGACCTTCCCCATCAGAATCCCAGTAGCGAAAGTCAAGTATAATCTTTTGGCCAATTTTTTCTTCTAATGTCATTTGTCTGACCTTTTGCTTAATGTCCATTTTTGCATCTGCCTGATTATTGTTGAATATACAGTAGATAAATAGGGTATAAAATAGATAGCTCATATGATATGATTTAATGAATGGGTTTAATACAGTATTTTATTGGTATTTTCACTGAAATGTTAGCTATTTTATTTGACTTTATCAAGTAATTTTTAATTAAATATAATTAATAATTGATTTTCAGTTTAAAAAATAATATAATTCAGCATTCATATTTAATATATCTTACATCCATGATCCAACTACTAGTAACAGGTTATTTTCTTTTCCTAACTTCTTTTTCTATAAGATGAACAAACTTCGTAACCGATCTTTGTAGCGTAGTGTGATCAATTTTACGCCCCTTATTATGATCATGTCTATCTATATCTCTATAGCGTATAGCGCAAAGAAACCGGTATTTCATATAGACGAATAGCAGGATTGCCTCTGCTGATGAACAAAATCCTCTAAAATAGGGGAATAATATTGGAGCAATAGAAAACATCCACACTAAGTTGGAGTTTAAAACTCGAATTTAATGCTTTGTTTGAAACAAACTTGATAGATATCTCTAAAATAGAGAGGGTTAGTATAGATATATATTTATACTACTGTAAAAATTTTCTATAAACTTAAGATAGTTCGTTAGTAATTTGATTTCATCTGTTTTTTTTAATTCTAGTTGGTATAAAATACTATTTAATTTGCTTATGCCATACGGTAATGTTTCTAGTAAATCTTTATAACTTAAACTATACAGATCCTTTGCCAATGCATGAAGCAGCTCTAAGCTTTTTTCAATGGCTTCTTTGTTTTTTTGATAGGTATATGACTTAACCTCTTTTAGTAGTTTATTTGTCTTTTCTTCTTTCTGAATCGATTGCCATAGTTGTGGACCCGTTTGATGCCCGTCTTTTTCCCATTTTAGCAAATAATATTGAAGCCTTTTTAGCTTATTATGCAGCATATAATTCTTCTCTGGCTTATTCTGTATAAAATATAGACACTCTTGGTATGCTAGTATGGGCTTAGTAAGATTAATATTTTCGGGGTTATCATATTTTTCTGCTATACAAATTTTAAATGCTTCCATTAGGGTAGCATTAGCTTGTAGCTTTTTGATTGAAGTGATTAACGCTTTTTCATTTTCTTTTGTAGGCGCTTTGAATAGTTCTTCCAAGTGATCATAGTAGTTTTTTAGAAACGTAGTATCATGGTTTTTTTCCAGCTTTTGTATTATTTTTGCTTCTATTTCTTTTTTAAAAAAAATGTTCCAAAGTTCATCTGGGTTTTTTTCTCTATCAGTTGTGCACCATTTCTTCGTCCTATCTTCTAACTTTTTTCTAAAATCACCAATCTCATCAGGTGATTCTAGCATGGAAATTGTTTTTGTAAATGACTCTACTCTACTTAGTTTAAAGTTGTTCTGCGTATAGTACCCCTCTTCTTCTTGACTGATGTATTGATTGTTACAGGTAGATCCACAGAAAAGAAGTAGTGCAAGCGTATGAGTAGGATATTTTCTTAAATTCATATTTTTTAAAATATATTATATCTGTTTGATAAGGATTGGCTATATTAACTTATACTATACCGCCCATTGGGGACTTGGCCAAGATAGTTTTTTATCTCTTTTTTTCCTATTGCTAGCTTTTTATTTTTATGAATAGATTGATCCTCTTGTACCCTGTTGGCCATTTTATTTGGTGAACTGCTTTTTTTGTTGTAAAATTATAAGTTTAATCAACTAATTGTTTTTCTAATTTAGGCTAATATTTTCATGGATATGGTGGTAATAAGATATGTAAAGAAGTTTTTTGTCTGTTGCCTAACGAGTACTTTTTTAAGTGGTCTACACGCTGAAGCTGCTGGCACAGTTGCACCTCCTTTTCTCCTAGGGGAACGGTTGGAGTATCAAGTTTATTACAGTTTTATACATGCGGGTACCGCTACCATGTATGTAGATGAGCAATTGCATAAGTTCAATGACCACCTTTGCTATAAGGTTCAAGTAAAGGGTACTTCTAGTAATGCGTTGGCTGTTTTAGGGTTTAAGGTCTTGGACATGTGGGAAAGTTATTTAGAGGCTGATGGCTCCAACCTATTGCGGCCACATAGATGTATTACCCATCTTCAAGAAAATGGCTATGTAAGACAAGAGCAAATTGATTTTGATTACATATCCAATCAAGCCAGAGTAGAAGTGGCTGAAGGTAACCATAATATGGAACCTGAAGTTACCTATCATCCCCTTTCTAGTGTTCAAAACATCAAAGATTTAATCAGTGGTTATTATGCCTTGCGTTCTATTGATTGCACAAAACTAAAACCAGGTGATAAGCTTACGGTCACTGTTTTGTATGATCAGCAAATCTATAAAGATGTTGGGATTCTATTTCTTGGAAGAAAGAAGATTGAAACCAAGTTGGGCAAAACATCCGCGTTGGTTTTTGCACCCTTGGTGCCTATTGAGGGTAGTATATTTTCTGGAGAGCGCCCAGTAGAAGCATATATTTCAGACGATGCCAATAAAGTCCCCCTAAAATTAAAAGTTAATCTAGCAGTAGGTTCAGTAGAAATAGCACTTACTGACTGCAAAGGTCTTAAAGAGCAGATTCATTTTCAAAAACCTTAACTTTTAATTTTTTTATAATTTTATCTTTATGCTCCATTTTGCCTATTCTTTTAACCTACTTCGGTTGCTCTTTGCATCAAAAAAAGTTACTGCTATGGAAGTAGTTGATCAACTTTTGCAGCATATTGAAACACAAAAAAGCTTAAATGCCTTTGTAAATGTTTATGATCAGGAGATAATAGAAAACGCACTCCTAGTCAATCAAAAAATAGCACAAAATAAAGGAGGTCCTTTAGCAGGGATGGTGGTGGGATTAAAAGATATGATTGCTTACAAAGATCATCCATTACAAGCTGGTAGTAAAATTTTGACCAATTATATTTCTCCATTCCATGCAACCGTTACCGAGCGGCTTTTGGCAGCCGATGCATTGATTATTGGCCATCAAAATTGTGATGAATTTGGCATGGGCTCTTCTTCAGAGAATAGTTATTTTGGTACTGTACTAAATCCTTTAAATAAAACAAGAGTTGCCGGTGGTTCTTCAGGTGGATCTGCAGCAGCCGTAAAGGCAAAAATGTGTCATGTGTCGATTGGGACGGATACAGGTGGATCGGTTAGACAACCGGCTGCATTTTGTGGCCTTGTAGGTCTGAAACCTTCTTATGGTAGAATTTCTAGACATGGTCTAGTTGCCTATGCTTCTTCTTTTGATACAGCTGTATTTTAGCCCATACAGTAGAAGACTGTGCAAGTGTGCTGGAGGTAATAGCTGGGGCTGATCCATTTGATAGTACTGCATCGGCTAGAGAGGTGCCCTGTTATACGAGTCTATTGTATGATCCAGCCCGTTATAAAGTAGCCTGTTTAGAAGAAACATTTAGCCATGGAGGTTTACAGCCAGAAATAAAAGACCATACATTAGATGGACTAGAACTGTTAAAAAAAGCGGGCCATCAAGTAGACAATGTCCATTTTGAATTACTCAAATATGCCCTACCCACTTATTATATATTGGTCAATGCAGAGGCAAGCACTAACCTTGCTCGTTTTGATGGTATTCGTTACGGCTACCGAAGTAGCCATGCTACAACATTGGAAGAGGTCTATATTAAGACCAGAACAGAAGGTTTTGCTAAGGAAGTAAAAAAGCGGATTATGCTTGGAGCATTTGTGCTCAGTGCATCTCAATGTGAAACACACTACATTAAAGCGCTAAAAGTGCGTAATATGATTAAAAAAGTGATGCAAGACATCTTGAGCCATTATGATTTTATCATACTGCCTACCACTACAACTACTGCTTTTAAAGTAAATAGCTTTGTCAGCAATCCATTATCCATGTATTGGAGCGATCTCTATACTGTATTGGCATCAGTAGCTGGCCTACCAGCTATTTCTTTACCAAATGGAGTAGATCAAAAAGGTTTGCCCATTGGTATGCAAGTGATTGGTAATTATTTTGAAGAAGCTAAGCTACTTAGCTTTGCAAGCCACTTTGAATCGATTGTAAAGTAGTTATCCTATTCTGTAATGTTGCTATAAAAAGTAAATGTTTAAATAAATGGTATTGTATGCAAGTTCAAATTGTTAACTACTCACACCATCCATTGCCTGCTTATGCTACATTAGGGGCTAGTGGAATGGATTTGCGTGCTTTTATCCATCTTCCTATTAGCTTGGGGCCTAAGCAAAGGATACTGATCCCTACAGGTATTTCTATTGCCTTACCACAAGGCTATGAAGCCCAAATAAGGCCACGTAGCGGCTTGGCATTGCACCATGGCATTACAGTTTTAAATAGCCCCGGAACCATTGATGAAGACTATAGGGGAGAAATAAAAATATTGCTTATAAATTTCGCTGATGAACCCTTTATAGTACAAGATGGGGATAGAATTGCACAGTTAGTGGTGGCCAAATATGAATCGATTCGTTGGACAGTGGTACCAATGCTAGACCAAACCGATAGGGGATCTGGAGGTCATGGCAGTACCGGTAGAAACTAGTCTCTATCACATCCTTTTTGCGCCATTTCATCTAACAAGTCACCTATAGCTTTAGCATCATTAGCAGTTACTAAGCTAGACCGATACTGTTTTATCCCAGTCACACCTCGAAAGTAATTGGCATAGTGACGCCTCATTTCTAATATACCCGTTCGTTCTCCCTTCCACCCTATAGCATGGATCAAATGTTTTTTTACAGTTTCAATCCGCTCTACTAGGGTAGGAGGAGGGAGGAGGTTCCCTGTTGCATGATAATGTTTGATTTCTCTAAAAATCCAAGGATAGCCAATACTGGCACGTCCAATCATAATACCATCTACCCCATATTTATCTTTATAAGCAACCGCTTTAGTAGGACTGTCAATATCCCCGTTCCCAAAAATCGGAATATGAATGGTTGGATCTGCTTTTACTGCTCCAATATAGCTCCAGTCTGCTAATCCTTTGTACATTTGTTGTCGGGTCCTTCCATGAATGGTTACCGCCTGTACGCCAACATCTTGAAGGCGTTGCACTACTTCTAAAATTTTAATCGATTGATGGTCCCATCCTAATCGCGTTTTGACTGTAACAGGAATAGAGACTTGTTTGACGATTTCTGCGGCCATCGCTTGCATCTTAGGAAGATCTAAAAGAATACCAGCGCCTGCTCCTTTACAGGCTACCTGCTTAACAGGACAACCATAGTTGATGTCTAATAAAGTGGGTTGGGCCCTTTCTACAATAGCAGCTGCTGTTCGCATTACTTCTATAGTGTCTCCAAAAATTTGTATCCCAATAGGACGTTCTGCTTCATATATTTCCAATTTTTTTATACTTTTAGCAGCATCTCTAATCAGTCCTTCGGAGGAAATAAACTCTGTATACATCAGATCTGCCCCATGTGCCTTACATATGGCACGAAAAGGAGGATCGCTAACATCTTCCATGGGTGCCAGTAAAAGTGGAAAATCACTTAATACACAGTTTCCAATTTGTAACATAAATAGGATGAGTATATTTTTAGTTTCTTGAATTTAATCTTTGTACCACTTATTGGGTGGACTATTACAAAGGAAATACAGGGGTGGTTGACGACCTTCTACAAATCTACGCTTAAAATTAGTATTTTCTAAAGATTGCTGTGTTTCACTAATAGGACATGAGTAGATTAAAATAACTAATTATGGCTAATTATTGGGTATATACAGAATATATACGTAATTTAGCTGTGTTGGGGGGGGTGATTTTTTTAGTAATCTGTAAAGAGTTTTATATACGGTACAACAGCATTGCTTAATTTCTTCCTATCCAGTTTAGGTTATAGAAAACCTATAATAGGTTTGAGTCTAGTAGATTTGTTTTTATTGCAAATAATTTTTGATTACAGGGTCTGTAGCTCAGTTGGTTAGAGCGCTACACTGATAATGTAGAGGTCCGTGGTTCAAGTCCGCGCAGACCCACCCTAGCTTACTAGATTACAAACCGGTACCATACACCATAAAAATTACAATACATTTCTTTGCCTACTTTGTAGGCTCCAGCTCTATTACGTAATAGACTTTTTATAATCAAAATGCGTATAAAATCTTTTATTAAACAGGTATTTACCATTGCTATAGGATGCTTTATCTCTTTATTATCTTTATCCTATATCGTACTTTTTGTACTTGAAAGATTAACTGCTACGGAGATCAGAGAAGTAGCAAGAAATTCAGTTCTATCGTTCAATATGGAAGGCCGAATGGTTGAAAGGATGCCGAATCAATTATTTGGGTCTAATAAAGGAGTGGTCAATTTTAAAGTAGTTACAAAGGCCATTCATGAAGCAACCAAAGATAATCGTATTTCTGCTATTTATTTAGATGTATCTTATCTACATGCCGGATGGGCTACTTTAGAAGAAATAAGAGAAGCTTTATTGGCTTTTAAAGCCCAAGGTAAAACCATCGTTGCATATGGGGATAAGTATACGCAACAGTCCTATTATTTAGCTTCTGTAGCAGACGAAATCATTCTAAATCCTAGTGGTTTGTTGCTATTCAAAGGCTTGTCTGCAACAATTGATTTCTATACAAAACTTTTTGAGCATATTTCTATAAAGCCTATAATATTTCGTATTGGAGCCTGTAAGGATGCGGTCGAGCCTTTTTGTTTGACCAAAATGAGTGAAGAAAGTAAAAATCAAACAAAAGCATACCTTTCGTCTACCTATGATCACTTTTTAACTAAAATAGGTAGTGCTAGAAATATAGCGGTTGCAGCGCTAAAAGCCCATGCCAATAACCTTTCAGCAGTACTGCCCAATGATGCCCTTCACGCCAATTTAATTACCAAGGTAGGCTATGCAACAGATGCTAAAGGGTTGTTAAAAGAAAAGCTAAAATCTCCCGCTTTTGTCAGTTATATCCATTATACTTCTTCAGAAAGCTCATCTAATTCGGACTATCAAGTTGCCGTTGTAATGGCTGAAGGGGAAATTGTGAATAGATCTAATGGTACCGGATATATTGGTGCCCATGATTTTATTAAAACGATAAAAAAGATTCAAGAAGATAACAATATAAAAGCTGTAGTGTTGCGCATTCATTCACCAGGGGGTAGTGTGGATGCTTCAGATATGATGTGGAAAGCGATAGAGGAACTTAAATCTGTTAAGCCAGTTGTGGCTTCTATGTCTAACGTAGCTGCTTCTGGGGGGTATTATATTGCTGCTCCATGTTATTATATTTTTGCCCAGCCTACTACCATTACAGGTTCGATTGGTATTTTTGGTATGCTATTTGACCCCACTGCATTGATGCATAAAATAGGTATCTACCGTGACGTAGTCAAGACTGCTCCTTCTGCAGATTTTTTAACACCTAGGCTAAGTTGTTCTGAGCAAGAGTCTAAGCTTATATATAAAGTGTTGCAACACGGCTATGACGATTTTTTACGTAAGGTTGCCAAGGGACGTGGCATGGATATAGCCTCTGTAGAAAAACTAGCAGGTGGTAGGGTATATACTGGTGCAATGGCTCAAAGTAATGGGCTAGTCGATGGGCTTGGTGGACTGGAGGCAGCTATTGCTAAAGCCGCTGCTTTGGCCCAGTTGACCGATAAGTATGGCGTTTGTTATTTGCCTCGCCCTAAAACAAAGTCAGAACAGTTGTTAAACTATACTACTGGTAACCTGAAAATGGAGGTATTCCATTCCTTAGTGCAAGAATATCCTATACTGAATCATTACCAACTGCTATCTAAACCCTTTGGTATACAAGCCATCCTTCCTTTCACGATTCATATTGATTAACTCAAAATAGGCTTCTCTTGCCCGTTGAGGCTAGAATCATTAGGCGAATCATTTGCTTAGCTGTCTGTAGTTGGATGGATAGAATCAAATAAACCAATTATTTGGTCGCTTCCTTTTTCTGGATTTGGTTTACCAAATAACCGCTCCTTAAGTTTCTTAAATTCCAGTAAAGTAAATAGAGGTTCTAATTTTTCTTTGTTGGGCATCTGGTAACGGCATTTTTCTAAATCTAGCGTGATGGGTACATCTGTTCGAATCGTAGCCAGTTCCTTAGAAAGCATACCTTGCGCTGCATATTGAATAAGGGTTGCTTTTAACTTACCCGTTAGCGCATGGCTATGTGCCAATATATTTTCTAGATTATCAAATTCTTTTATAAGCCTTCGAGCCGTTTTTTTGCCAATAGAAGGAATGCCTGGAATAAAATCAGAAGGATCTCCTTCTAATGCTAAAATATCTTTTACTTGTTCAGGTCTAGAAATTTCCCACTGCGCTAAGATTTCTTTTTCACCAAGTATAGTTGATTTTTGGCCATTCGGTTTATAGAGGTAAATATTATATTGTACCATCTGAGCTAAATCTTTGTCTGTAGACATAATATAGGTTATACATCCCATTATCGCTGCCTGTTTGGCTAGTGTCCCCAGTAGGTCATCTGCTTCATATCCATTACCGGTTATCGATAAAATACCAAACCCTTCTAGAATAGCTTTGATGTATGGAATGGCTATAGAGATCTCTTCTGGTTGAGCTGGCCGGTGGGATTTGTAGGCAGGAAATAGCTCATGTCTAAAGGTTTTTTCTTTTCCGTCAAAGACAACAATAAGGTGGGTAGGTTTTTCTTCTTGCACTACCTTTACTAAGGTATTCACAAAGCCGAGTATCGCCCCTGTTTTAATCCCCTGTGCGGTAGTAGTGGCTGCCTTTCCAAGCGCAAAATGGGCTCTATAGATCAGTGACATACCATCTAATAAAAAAAGCTTGTGGAGAGTGGGCATAACATTGAGTTGCTTGCGTCTATAATTGATTTATGCTATAATGGTAACTGTTTAAGTTACCATTATAGCAGTCTTTACTCAGTAATTAGCCCTATGATCTGAGATGTTTATATGTATTGTTTTTATTAGGCACACTATCAGTACCATATATTAATAATAATGCAACCACTTCTTCATGACCATTGTCTAATGCTAAATCAAGAGGAATCTTACCAAAAATATTTTCGTTATTTACTATAATATTACTCATTGATAGTAGTTTCCTGACTACTTCTATATGGCCTTTTTCTGCTGCAAGATGGAGTGGCGTGTTCTCAAAGTTATTTTTGGTATTTACATCAACACGTGCGTCTGAGCATAGTTGGGTTACCCTTTGTATATCACCTTTTTCTGCTGCAATATGAAGCGAATCCCTAAAATATGCAGTAGGTATAAAACTCATTTCTATTTGCTCTGTATCTGATTCTGAGCTTTGTTCACTGCTATTGCCATCCATACCATGTCTAGTTAACTGATTACAAGAAGAAGTCATTAATGAAAAACAGACAGCTATTCCTGATATGGTACGGAAAGATTTAAAATAGGATATATATTTTGTATGCATGATGATTATTATTTATTGGTCACGAATTTCTTTTGGTAAAAATATAGTACCATAGGAAATACAGTTATATCAATCTATAAAGATAGAATCCCTTTGGAATCACCCATGACCTTTCTTTTTAGTTTGATAGACCCATTTTATAATACCATCGTTAACAACGTCAATCCTAGATTACAACGTAAAAAAGGTTTAAAGTGTTCCTTTGTGTTTTAAATTTTGAGATCAAAATAAAAACCAATTTACCAAAGGATTCTATAATGAATGTATAAAAATTAGTTGTAATACCAAAAGAGATTATGCCCACAAGGTTTTTAAATCAATTGCTAATAAATATAAACCCACTACTGGGTAGTTTTAAAGTCGCAGTGTACCGCAGATGGATGGGGAATGTAAATACGGACCTTTAGGAAAAATAGGAAACAAAATTTTGTAAAAATTTGTCTGATTTTTTCCGTCTACTATAATGTTTTCTTATTAATTTTAAGTTAAATTGCTATTTAACAAGATAAAATTTAGAAAAGCTGTTTTATTTTTTAGATTAAGTCTTTGGCTATACCTCCATACAGGTGTAACGGCTATACCAATCTATTATTCGTTTTACCCATTATCCAACCATATTTTAAGCATGCAACCCTATATTTTTACCGAGATAGAGCAAAAATGGCAAAATAGATGGAAAGAACAAAGATCTGTTACAGCAGATAGGTCCCTTACTACGAGCCATTTACCCAAGTATTATATATTAAATATGTTTCCTTATCCTTCAGGATCAGGACTCCATGTAGGGCATTATATGGGATATGTTGCTTCAGATATATTATCTCGGTATTATAAGCATAATGGATACCACGTTATGAATCCAATGGGATTTGATGCTTTTGGACTTCCTGCTGAACAACATGCGATTCAAACCGGTCAACATCCTGCTGTTACCACTGCAAAAAATATAGACAAATATATCTTACAACTCAAACAAATTGCCTTAGACTTTGATTGGGATAAATCAATAAATACTAGTGAGCCTGAATATTATAAATGGACACAGTGGATATTTTTAGAAATGTTTAATAGCTGGTACAATACTGCTACACAAAAGGCTTCTCCTATTGATACGCTGATCGGCGAATTTGTTGATCACGGTAACACCAAAGTGCAAGCTGCTTGTGACGACCATACCCCTATTTTTTCAGCTGAAGAATGGAATGGATTTTCTGAGACAGAAAAACAAGTTCAACTGTTACATTATCGCTTGGCCTATTTAAAAGATAGCATGGTAAACTGGTGTGAAGCCTTAGGTACTGTTTTAGCCAATGAAGAAGTAAAGGATGGTTTTTCTGAAAGAGGAGGTTATCTAGTAACACGAAAAAAAATGAAGCAGTGGAGTTTGCGTATGACCCCCTATGCAGAGCGCTTGCTAATAGATTTAGACGGATTAGATTGGCCCCTTTCTACTAAGGAGATGCAACGCAATTGGTTGGGTAAGTCTCAAGGTGCAGAGATTACTTTTAGGGTACAAGGACAAAAAGGAGAGACCATTACAGTTTTTACCACTAGACCTGAGACCATTTTTGGTGTTTGTTTTATTGCCTTAGCCCCTGAGCATCCTTGGGTTAGTGCTATGGCAGATCAAACAGGTGATGTAGCACTTATTGCTTATATCGAGCAATCTAAGAATCGTTCAGATCGGAGCCGTCTTGCAGAAACTACCTTTTTAAGTGGTTTATTTGTTGGGGTTTGTGTCATACATCCTTTTACAGGTGCTCCATTGCCTATCTGGGTGGCAGATTATGTATTGCCCAGTTATGGTAAAGGGGCTATTATGGGGGTGCCTGCACATGATAGACGAGATTATATATTTGCCCAATCTTTTGATTTGCTTACTTTACCTGTGATAGAAAGTACCTTACTTATAGAAGATGGTCCATATGAAGCAGCTGAAGGAAAGATGATTAATTCTGATTTTCTAAATGGCCTTTCTATACCAGAAGCTGCTGAAAAAGTTATGCAGAAACTTATTCAAAATAAAATTGGGCAATCTAAAGTGAACTATAGACTACAGGATCCTATCTTTAGCCGCCAACGTTATTGGGGAGAGCCTTTTCCAATATATTATAAAGAAGATGGTATGCCTTATGCCCTTTCGCAGGACCAGTTGCCCCTTTTGTTGCCAGAAGTAAGCAGTTATAAACCAAACCCATCTGGTGCACCTCCATTGGCCAATGCCTTCCATTGGTCTACACCAGAAGGATATCCTTTAGACCTCCATACAATGCCAGGTTGGGCAGGTTCTAGTTGGTATTTTTTGCGTTATATGGATCCCCACAATCGGGAAACTTTTTTAAGCAAGGAAAAAGAAGCCTATTGGAAAGGAGTAGACTTTTATATAGGTGGTGCAGAACATGCAACAGGCCATCTCCTTTATGCACGCTTCTGGACCAAACTATTATATGATTTAGGTCATATTCATATTAATGAGCCATTTCCGAAGTTGCTCCATCAAGGTATTATTCAGAAGTCTACGGCAATCGTATATCGTTTAAAAGATAAGAATGTATTGGTCAGTTCGGGGCTTATAGCGTCATATGATGTCATACCTATATATATTCCTATAGCATTTGTCGAAAAAGATGTTTTAGACCTAGAAGCCTTAAAAAATTGGCATCCTGAGTTTGTGGATGCAGATTTTCTATTAGAGGAAGGTAAGTATATATGTGGAAAGAAAATGGAAAAAATGTCTAAGTCTAAATACAATGTAGTAGACCCAGATAGGGTAATTGCTCAATATGGTGCTGATGCTTTGCGACTGTATTTGATGTTTTTAGGACCATTGGAACAATCTAAACCATGGGACTTATCCGGAATAGAAGGAGTCTTTCGTTTTCTAAATAAAGTATGGCGTTTTGTACATCATGCAAAAGCATCGTGGACCACTACTGAGCTACCGCCTAATAAGGGAATGGTTAAAATATTGCATCAAACCATTAAAAAGGTAACAGAGTCGATTAAAAAATATTCTTTTAATACTGCTATAAGTAGTTTAATGATTGGTCTAAACAGGTTGTCTACTTTTGAAAGACTCACTCAATCTGTCGTAGAAGATTTTATTTTATTGTTGGAACCTTTTGCACCTTATATAGCTGCTGAGCTATGGGAAAGTATAGGCAAAACAGGTAGCATTACAGAGGTAGCTTTTCCACTTTGGAATGAAACCTATTTAACAGAAACAAGTTTTCAGTATGGTATTGCAGTCAATGGTAAGCTACGGACCAAAATGGTTTTTGATTGTAATGCTTCATCTATTGCTATAGAAAAAGCCGTATTGGCCAATGAAGTCATTCAAAAATGGATTGCAGGTAAAGTAATTAAAAACGTGGTGGTGGTGCCCAATAAAATGGTGAATGTGGTTTTACAATAAGGTTTTTTAGGATAGCTGATGTTTTTATACTTGTGGAAATCTTTTAAAGCTTGGAGCCTAAATTTAAAATTTAAACCCTTATGAAAAATACCAATTGGATTGAACCGGAAAACATAACAGATGCGCATGCATGGCGAAGGTGGTTAGCAAGAAATTTTGATCTTGTTTTGTTTATATATATACTTTCAGTTATAGTATTAGTTATAGCATATCTACTCGAAAAATATGCAACAAGAAGCATTCCATCTGCTTATGGTCCATCTGGGGTTAATGCCAGTGTTGATAAGGATGAAACATCATCTATTTTATTCACTAGTTTTTGCATAGTGCCCCTGTTGATATTAGTTGTGCATCTTCTAAAGTCTATCTGCAATGCTATACTGATGGCTTGTCTTGGTAATACATTTGGAAAACAGCTTTTTGGTATAAAAATACTACATGCAACAGGTCGTTCTATTAATTTCAAAGAGGCATTCAAACGTGAGATGCTGGTTTGCAAAAAAAAATTATTTGTTTTATGTATCCCTTTCATAGGCCCGTTGATAATAGGCTTGCCAATAAGCGTATTATATATTGATTACAGGGCATATAAAAACTTAAGAGAGAATAAAATAACCAGTTGGGATAAACAAATGAATCTTAAAGTAAGCTATCGTACGCAGTCTGTATGGATTACACTAGTTGGTGTCATCATGCTAATAGGGCTATATACTGGTTTTGAAATGGTATTAGAGATGTGTAAAAATTGGGAAAACCTAGCGTCCTAATAGGACATGGGTAAAAGAGTATGTATGCAGTTTATTTTCTTTATTATGAAATAAAAAGCTTTTTATAAAAAGTGAATCGTAGCCATAGCGAATCAAATGGTTAGGCTTTTCCTAATCTATAGGCTAGATTTTTATATTTAATAATACTCCATATTTTAATGGGATTAAGTAGTGCACAACAATGCTTTCTATTGCATTCTAGTAACAGTAGTCTTATCTTGGTATTAAGTAGATGACTATTCAAATGTTGGAGATATAGTATACTACTCGATTTTTTTGAATATTTTTTGAAGTATATAGAGATATTCTATACAGGGATCAAAAACAATAAAGGGATAAACAGCCAAGTATATTTCATTTTTAGGCATTGTTCTTTCCTTATTTAAAATGGCTGGCTGCTACATCTAGGATGGCAAAAAATATAATGATTTTTAAATTAAAAACAAACTATACATTCTTATGATTAGATATATCCAATCTATTAGACTGGTCAAGTCTTTTTACACAATGGCTATAGTAACTGGCATACTTTTATCCTTAACGATTGCTTGCAGTAACTTAACAGGCAAGTATGGCCACTTACCAAATAAATTTGATACCGATCGTAACCCAGTTGGTATGCATAATACTAGTAATCGAGCTAATCCAATCATAGTAGATCTTAATAATGCAAGAAATGAAGCCGGTAATACTGCGCTCCATTTGGCTGTTATAGATAATAATCTACAAAGTATAGTAGCCTTGTTAAGGGAACCAGGGACTAATGTCAATGCACGAAATGCAAATGGTAATACTGCACTCCATCTGGCCGTTTTATGTAATCATCCACGATCTCTATTATTCTTAATATTGTTCGGTATATCAACAATTGATATCAATGCTCAAAATGAGGCTGGTAATACCCCTCTTCATCTAGCAGTGCATTCAGCTCATATAAGTATTGTAGAAATTTTACTAGATAGACCCGATATTAATGTGAATGTAAGGAATATAAATGGCCTTTCCTCTATGGATTTAGCAGCTGAATCGCATCATCTAGCAGTAGTGCAAAGGTTTCAGTAAAATAATCTGTTGTAAACTTTGTAGATTGGATGATGCAATCTATACAGCATGGCATCTTATTTAGATGGCTATCCTATAGGTTACTTTTTTAAAGATTTAATAATCATTAAAATGAAATATACTTGGCTGTTTATCCCTTTATTGTTTTTGATTCCTATGGATCTATGCTATGCAGAAACAAAGTCAAGCGCTATAAAGGATGCTGAGTTTGTAATTGAAAAACAAAAAAAAAATATAGTAACCCAGGAACATAGGCGCTTTTTTAAAGCGCCTATGCCCACTATAAAACATTTTAATAAGCCTTTAAAAACCCTAAATGAATTAAAACTAAAAACTATATTATTTTATCCTGCTCCTCAACTATACCTTCCTTTTTCTTTAAAGCAAAAAGGCACACCTCCTTCTTTTCATCGCTATTGCAAAATAGGTATCTGTAGATCTTTCCTCCCTTACCTATCGATTGGATTAGACCACTATCCTTTCGCGAAAGGTATTTGGTCGACTAACCTGGCTTTTCTTCCACCATTATGGCACAAAAATTCAAAAGAAGGTTCGTTTACTTTAGAAGGTAGGTATGATCATGGGTCATGGCGCTTCCAGCCCCATTTAAATTATCAGCCTGCTTGGCACAAATATAGTGACCTCCATACCTGTATGTTACATCAAAGCAAGCTAAGCTTATTGGTTAAACAAGCTAGTGAATCTTCTATTCAAGATGGACAAATAGATATAAAAGTAATTGATTATCAAAACAAAAACATAAGTGAAAAGCTATGTACCTTGCATTACAAATGGGTTAAACGACTGGACAATTGGTTTTTTAAAATAGCTAGCTACCATGCTATAGCCCGCTATGTAAATGGTACAGTGCCACAAACACGGCTTATTTTTTCGGCCACGCCTAGTCTTTGTCTACACTTATATAAGGCTATGCAGCTAAAAGTGGGGTTAAGGATGGCTTACCATAATGATCTGGTTCCCGTAGAAATACCTAATTTTGATCTTTATCCGATGGTGAAAATAGGATATCAGATAGCCCCTTGGTTTGCCCCTTATATAGCCATACAGGGTATGGGCGTAGGCGGCAGTGTAGTACCATTGCACCTACATGATATAGTAGCCAAAAATCCTTTTGTAGCTCCCAATTGGGAGCTATCCCATTCCCATCAATACTTCAAATTATATGGTGGTAGCAAAGGGATCATTCGACCTAATCTTTCTTATCGCTTCGATATAGCCTATCGGCAACTTAAAAACCAACCTAGAATCGTTAAGGATCACCAGGATGAGGTTAGATTAGCTTATCATCCACAGGACTATAAGCTGGTAAAAGTAATAGGAGTCGTTGACTATGGCATGGCAAAATACCATGTAACCATAAAAGGCACCTATTACCCATATGTTGGGAATCGATCCGCACCAATCTGGTGGTACCATAAACCAAGATACAAACTAAGACCCACTTTCACCTATATCCCCCATTCAAAAGTTTTATTGACCAGTAATCTACATCTAGATGGTGCAACTACTGTAAAAGATATATATGGTAATTCCATGCCAGTCAGAGTGCGCATCAACCTTTCTGTAGGGATTGATTATTTTATTTTAAAAAAGTTTGTAGCATTTTTAGTGGCTAGTAATCTGCTCAATCGCGCGCATATTGGTTACACTCGCTATCCGGATCAAACATTCAACCTTATGGTTGGCCTAGCATATAAATGGTAATGATATAATATTATGATGGATCACATTGCCCGACTACGGGAAAGAATGAAGACTACACTTATTGAAGATAAAGCAACACTAGAACGTTTTCGACAAGATTTTATTGGCAAGAAGGGCTCTATTGCGGCTCTATTTGAAGCCTTCAAGAAGCTCCCCATTGCAGAAAAAAAAGCAATAGGTCCAGCATTAAATGGATTAAAAAATGAAGCAGAGAAAAAATTTAAAAGTGCAGCAAGCGCACTAGAAGCAGTTGCTGCACCAGCTATACAGCAATCAGTTGATGTAACCCTTCCTGCTTTTGGCGCGGCGATAGGTAGTCTACATCCTTTAACCATTGTTCAAAGTAAGATTATCTCTATATTCCAGCGTATGGGCTTTAGTCTATCAGAGGGATCAGAAATTGTGGACGACTGGCACAACTTTGGGGCATTAAACTTCCCTAAAAACCATCCTGCCCGTGACCTGCAGGATACATTCTTTTTACAACTTAATCCAGATCAGTTGTTGCGTACCCACACTACTTCTGTACAGATTTCAACTTGTACAGCTCAAAATCCTCCTATTCGATCTATTGCAGTGGGACGTGTGTTTAGAAATGAAGCTATTTCTGCACGATCGCATTGTTTCTTTCACCAAATGGATGGGATGTATATAGACAGAGATGTGACCTTTAGTGACCTAAAGGGTACCATCTATCATTTTGTAGAAGCAATGTTTGGTGTGTCTACTAAGCTGCGCTTTAGGGCCTCTTATTTCCCTTTTACAGAGCCTAGTGCAGAGGTAGATATACATTGTAGATTGTGTCAAGGCAAGGGATGTACGGTATGTAAATACGCTGGTTGGGTAGAGATATTGGGTGCAGGTATGATTGATCCAAATGTCTTAAACAATTGCCATATCGATCCCGAACAATATAGTGGCTTTGCTTTTGGAATGGGCATAGAACGGATCGCTATGCTTCTTTACCAAATTGATGATTTGCGCCTATTTTCTGAAAACCATCTTGCTTTTTTGCGTCAGTTTAGAGGTTGTTTGGGTTTTAGTGACGCTGCTGTTTTTGCAAAATAGCTATTTTGTATGGCTTACCTTTTAAGCGGTACAAAAACGTCTTCTTTTCATTTGAAACCATTGCTTAAACAGATGACTTATACCTGCTTGTACAACCATCTGGGAAGCACTATTCTGAATCTATATTTTTTCTATGTTGTTTAAATGCCCGTATCAACTGCATCATTCTTTTCTGTTCCGGATCTGGCTCCATCCATCCCGTACCAGAGGGTTGAGGCAGTAGATAGTGT
>ENA-UOVY01000422-UOVY01000422.1-plant-metagenome-genome-assembly--contig:-NODE-422-length-22246-cov-610.510072_pt1 | contig 22246 bp, 13 predicted proteins | sample MGYA00249840_ERZ761561 | MGnify/ENA primary metagenome ERZ761561 (study PRJEB28882, sample SAMN05720143) | plant metagenome | isolation source: Guanajuato, Mexico | place: Mexico:Guanajuato, Mexico...
CGGCCAAGCTCCTTTGAGGGCGGAGAGAGAGCAAAGGCAACTTTGTCGCTTAGTCCCGCCGGCAACTGTAACAGGAAAAGAGTTGTGCAATCTGGCCAGCAAAAGCACCGTAAAATGGTTTGCTGGCGCCTAAAACCTCCGACTCAGAAAGTCTCTGCTCTAAGTAGACATGATTTCACAGTTTGAGAGGATTTTGCAACACTAACTAATGTCCTGCAAACAAATGTCCCCACCTGTGAGCTCAATGCGCGCCTCCACAAGCGAATTGCTCAACAAGTTAAGGTTCAGCCGCAGAGTGTTCTTGTGTTAGGTGGTGGTCAAGGGAGTAAGTTCAGTTTAATACCCTGTCGCAGTCTCCTCGTACGGTCGCTGAAACAGAGACCCTTCAACTACTTCCGAGTTGAGCAATCACAGGGTTTAGCCTAGAAAAGAATCACTAAAGGTGAACTGTTATTGGCCTTTAAGTTAATGGACTAGCGACAAGAGTTTCACAGGTAGGAGGAGAGAGGGAGAGAGGAAATCTCTTCGGCCATTCAATCGTGAATGATTTGCAAAAGTATTGAGCGCAAATATCTCGCCTCATAAGTCACCGAGCTGCGATCATTAACAGGCTGAACCTTCGCCCGCTTCGATTTCTCCCTCGCTGTTTCAACCAAAAGGCCCAACCTCTCGCATTCGATTAAAAATAAAACAACCTCATCCATTAGGTCGTCACTGCCGTATATCAACTGCTTACAGTGGCTGTCTAGGAGGCTCAAGATTACTCGCTTTACGTGAAACCAAGTGTTTGTATGCAACCTCTCCTCTAATGGCTCCAAGCTCCTGAATATCCTGTCAAGTCCAAATTGATAATTGTGTTTAACGCAGTATAATGTTCCGATAACAATGTTCACGATGCACAGGTGCTGCGGTCTCAGCGGTACCTGTCGAGTGGCGAGCGCTGGGTTGGCAAAGCAAGCAGGACTTCGGAGGCTGGATTCTTCAGCTTCAACCTTCTTGATGAGCGCCTCTGCGCTTGCGTTCTTCCCAGTCAACACGTAGGCCACGCAAAGGTTGCCCAAAACTAGCGGGTCTACGCAAAGCAGACTCTGGCCATCCAATTCATGTAGCAAATCTTGGTATTGGCGTAGACAGTCTGCATATCTATCTTCCTGCATGTAAATAGTGTGAGCAAGATCCTCCTTGAAGATCACCTCTTCCTTGCAAACCGGTTCAACTTTTTTGAGGAGCCTTTCTAAGGCAACGTATTGGTCGCTGTCCCAGAGTATTGAGCCTTGATTTGTGGCGACAATCAAAACTAAGTCTTGCACTTGTGACAGCTTTATGCGATTCTCGTTTGTTTGTTCTGTCTCGTTGTAAATCTGTTGCCATTCAGCGAGCAGATGGTCAAGGAGACTGTCTAGTTTTCTATAAGAGATTTCGGCAGAGTCTGTGCCCCGTTCAGCTTGTATCTCAAAGAATCTCAATAGATCTTCTTGAACAGATTGTTCCAACTTGCCTCGGTTTGCCATCATATACTCTTTGGCAACTTCAAGCTCATCGCCGACCAGCAAAAGTGTCAGGGTATTCTGGTAAACTTCAGCTGGCACGACACATGGTAGTGCATCGTCAGGGTGGCCATTTTTGGCCAGGTGCGCCAGATATAAGAGCTTATCAATGCTACGTTCGACATTCGTGCTCGATTCGTAGATGGCCATGTTGTGGAGGGTGACACAATCAAGTAGTTGCTCGCTCTTTATCGGTAAACTACGAAGCGATTGTTGGGCCACCTGAAAGCTCCGTTTTGTTTTGAACTCTATGGCTGATTTTAAGTTCAATCCCTCAACGATATGCGAGTCCATTAACTTCTGAGAAATTGCTGCTGATGCCTCGACACTTGTCGCAAACGTTGGCTCACTCTCAATCGAAAGCTCCGGATGCAAATCTCTACAGTTGCTGATGAGCAGGTCGATATACTTGAGAGCTGCATCATATTGGAGGAGCTTGTAATGGCACAGAGCTATATTGTAAAGCAAGTCGTTATCCTTTGGCTCAAACTCTTGCAAGATCTCAAGGGCTCCGCCAAAATTAGCCTCAGATGCTAAGCAACTGGAAATATTGAACAAGAGATCCCTTCTCTCGCTGGGATCACTCGCTTTCCTGAGCAACTTCTCAAAAAGTAGCCGGGCAGCCTTGAAGTTCTCCTGGTCGTAGAGCGCAGTTGCCTCGAGCATAACATCAACACCTGCTCCTGCATCCTCCCCCGAAATTGTATCTGACATTATGTGTTTAAGATGGTGGATTCGCCAGTCGACCCAGTGAGGATTCTCCCTCTGGCGCTCGATTTTTGTAACGTTCGTTGCCATGGTAACAAGAAATCGCATCAGTGCATTGAATTCGGACTTGAAAATTCAGCTCCCCCTCGAGGGGGATACTTCCGCTCGATCTAGACTGAGGGACGTCTTTTAGCGGACGCAATCTGACAAGTGCTGCGAGACGAAACATGCACAGGAAGAGCATGTTTCGTTCATAGTGGGGCGAGATACGACTTAAGTCTGAACAAAGTTCAGCACTGAAGATGTTTTATGGTCACCTCTTGAACAGCCGATCGAATTCTGGATCGATGAGCACTCGCAGATTTTTAGTGTTGACCGCTACAAAGTCTGAACAATTATGCTACAAGTTGTTCCCGTTTTCGAGCCAGGTGAGATCTTGTTGCGCCGTCTGGAGCTGCAGAAGGCGATCATCTTTGGCCAGTGTCTGCTGTGCCATGGTTATTCATAGGACTCCATTCCATCTAGGCTCAACACTAATTTCAGGCCAACAAGTGCAGTGAGCGCTCTCGCTCACGCCAACACTTGCTTGTCAGCGCTGGGCACGGAGACGAGGCACCACTCTGGTGGTCAAATAAACACTATGGACCAACCGCACTAGTGGTCGAGAAGGACAGGCTAGTTTCCAACAATTGCGTGCCATTGTAGACCAAACCATAATTATTAAGGATGGCTGCAGCTCTCAAGTGTGTTGTCATTCCCACATTCAATTCGAACCGACGGAGGGCGCAGCACTACGGGATGGCCTTCCTCGGCCTCTCCTACTTCTCGAGGCGCACGGAGTCGGTTTACCCGTATGGAGATTCTCTCGAGGTCGAGGATTTTGATAAACTACATGATAGTAACGCTTTCATGGCAGAGCCTGTAACTGACCGAAACGTGCTCCTTTCAGAGAAACATCTAATGCGCAGGCGGATGGAGCTTTTCATCATGAATGTACAGAAGAGTGTTTTCAGTAGCTTGAAAGAGATTGAACAGGAGGAAGCCTCAAAAGCGAGACTAGAACCTCAGACAAATCTAGCTGCGCGGCCTGGCCACAATGATAGTATACCGGCCAGCGTGGACGATATGATTGCAATTGACAGGTGGGTTCGCAAGGAAGGTGGCGGCGGTATAACTTGTGTCCTCCAGGATGGGCGCGTTTTCGAGAAGGCAGGAGTAAACATAAGTGTTGTCCATGGTATGCTACCGCCAGCTGCTGTTCAACAGATGAAAAGTAGGGGCAAACAGTTCTCTAGCTCGCTCAAGGACACCGCCCAGATACCGTTCTTCGCGGCCGGAGTCAGCTCTGTCATACACCCCCGTAACCCGAACGTACCAACCATACATTTCAATTACCGTTACTTTGAGGTAGAGCAATCGAGCGAGAGTGGTGCCAAGAACGAGAACATGTGGTGGTTTGGGGGTGGGACAGATCTCACGCCTTATCTCCTGGACGAGGCGGATTGCAAGCTATTCCATTCTGAGCTCAAGAAGGCCTGTGATAAACACGATTCAAGCTACTACGGTAAGTTCAAGAAATGGTGTGACGATTATTTCGTCATAGTTCACCGGAAGGAGCGACGTGGAGTTGGCGGTTTGTTCTTCGACGATGTTGATTATCCAAATCAGGAGAAAGCCTTTGCCTTCGTAAGAAGTTGTGCTCATCACATACTACCCTCATATATGCCCATAGTTCGTAAAAACATGCACAAATCTTTTACAGAACAAGATCGCGATTGGCAACTTCTTAGGAGAGGCAGATATGTTGAGTTCAATTTGATCTACGATAGAGGAACCAAATTTGGCTTGGTTACACCGGGCGCCAGATACGAGAGCATCCTCATGTCACTTCCACTATATGCCAAGTGGCTCTACTGTCACGAACCTGAACGAGGCTCTAAGTACTCTAAATTGATGGAGGTTCTTCGGGAGCCTAGACAATGGGTTTAATTGGATGACTAATTTACAATAAATGAACAGTTTTAAGGTTAATAATCTGTGCACTTTCTTCTCTCCCCTTTTTATAGCTGATAAATTTATGTTGATCTGATGATCAGTGTTGCTGTTTCCTATAGAATGTGATTGTTCTTGCTAGTTTTCATTTGGTTGATATCGAGTTAGCATCACTGCCGTCGTCTCCGCCGACACACGCGCTAAGCATACCTTGCATCTGAGACCATTCTTCTCTCTCTTGGGCTTGTTCTAATTTGGCCTTGTTTATTAGCTCTTGTTGCTGTTTCAGTAGTTCCTCCTCCGGTATACCGGTGTGCTCCAATTTTGTGCTCTGGCGCTTTTTCCTACCCTTACAAGCAGAATTAACTACCTCTGCCACCTCTTTATACTCTGGCCAGCCTAGTCTATCGAAAACTGCCAGTACATGATCACTTGCTATAGTTTTCTTCTGCTGCTCGTCGCAGATAACGTTCGCCTCGCTGGTGACAATATGAATAAATTCGTTACAACACCTCGATATGATCTCTCTTGTCTCATTGCTAACCCTAACATCAGGTATGATATCCTTAACAAATTTGTTTATGGCTGCACGAGGTATATTGAGGTCTTCTTCTTTGGACTCTTTATCCATCCTAACAGAAGCTGCCCAGTGAGCCCGATTCAGCTCATTTCTACAAGTAGAACATGCAATTGGTAGTACATTCGCTGTGAAGCTGAACGATTTCAGTAATATGAGGGTTCGATCTCGATGAAGATAGAATCGATAGAGTTCACATAATAGGAGATGTCGTTTTGAGTACGATCGACTGTGGTTTGTTGTTTTTGTGCAAAAAATTCAATCGCTGATCATATGATTACATTGAACGCGAGAAGGTGTATTCGTAGTTCGCGCTAGCATCAGCCGAAATTCGGCTACCGAATTGTCTGCGCGAGTGACCGACTATCGAGTGCATTTGTGACACAATTTTACGCGCAAACTTCGATTATCATTATATCCGTTCTTGGCTTCTCGTACCGGTTAGTAGTACCGGTACGAGTAGTTCACGACAAAAATAAATACTACGGAAAGGGTGTCCTTTCCTGAGCAGTGATACGTAACCAAGACACGTAATAACTGGACTTAGTAGCGCAAATATTTTCAATGACGATTCGTCTTTGCGCACTAATGTAGTCCATTGATCATACAGCTCATCACTATGCACTTGCGTCGATCAGAAGTTGAAAGTCGCGATTGTCATAACTACGATGATCATAGGTCGACGTTACCCATGGTTCGGCTCCGATCGGCGAATCTGTCGCGTATGCCTCCAAACTAGCTCACTACCTCACGCGTGAGGAAAAGAAGGCTGCGTTAGAGTCTCTAACTTAGAGATATGATCCAGAAGCGTCCAGCAATTTAAAAGTAACGATATGATCGTGATTGAGGATACCATACCTGTATCGCCGCAGTTAACCTAATGTGAACAACGTAAGAAAGGTGAACAGCGATAGGATAACTAGAATGATGTCGCCGTAGGTTTTCAAACTAGCGTCAAAGTAGAACTCTATTATTGAGGAGCGAGATTCGACTCTCTCCTCGTCTCCATTGATATATCAAGACCCCCGACTTGATCAAGCGACTCAATAGTACATGATCAGTCTGTAATGGGCACTAATCCTAACTGCCTTCCTAGGTGAATCCGCTGCGTGGGGATTTATCCAGCCCGAGAGGCTGAGAACGAATACTATTTATTTTAGTCGTGAGAACATACTGGACTACATACAAATTAGAAGATCACGGCATTGTTTAGCTGGATCAGACCCTCAATGCCGTCTCTTATCCGCCGAAATAGTGACATCTGTGACTGTCCACCACGCTGTAAACCAGATTGTCATGTCCAGACTGGGATGAGATTGTGGCAGTTCCCCATGGTAATTCTTGTTGATAGAATTAAAAGTCTCCCAATTGGTTCCTTGAGGAGAAAGCCAGTGTCTGCAGAGTTGGTCTGACAAGATAAATTTCAGCGAAGATTTCAATCGGTAGCATCCGTCTCTGAGATTTCCTTATGTTGCGTTCCTCTCTGATCGATTCTGCTGTTTCTAGGGAAAGTTGTTTGCTTGTGGTCGAATGAACTTACAGTTCAACTTCCATTCTAAGCTCAGCATTAAGGCTAATCAATTAAGCCTGCAAATCGTGGCCATGGACTGTGAACTATCTCTCTCCCTGAGGAGTAAAGTGATCGCTAGCCCCATGCCGAGGCGCCACCACAACACGTGCAGCGCGATGCAAGCCGAGGCTGGAGCAGAAAAAAGAGGGGTTTTGAGGATCGAACGAGCTCGAGAGGACAAACTGAACTCAATTGGAAGCTCCATGATTACTACCCACATGGCTCGAACAAGAACGGATCTCATCAGATTTAGTACGAGGTGCCAAATCAAAAGTCTACAAATGAAATGATAGAAGGCGCAGAACGAAGACTAGAACAAACATTGACCCCATAGAAAATGATCGAATTCCTGGATAAAATCGTGTCCAATCTAGGGGATAACCCTTATTTTGGAGCCGGTTTTGGTCTTGTGGGAGTGGGTGCAGGCTTGGCAGCCGGGAAGCAGGTTCTCTCTGTCGGCCTGATATTGTTTCGGCGTCATTGCATGATGACCCTTGAGATTACCCATCGTGATCAAAGTTACTCATGGATTCTTAACTGGCTCACGCATCACCATAAACGGGCTCAACATTTAAGCGTTGTCACCCAGTTTCATCAACGGGATTCTGGCCAATTTAGCTCCAAGTTCAACTTTGTTCCAAGCATCGGGACCCACTTCTTTCAGTAAGTGAGCGCAGTTAGGCTACGTGTGATAACATGTATGAAGTCCGACTAGATTAATAGCCTTATCTTTAACCTAGGTTCAACAATAAATGGATGAAGGTCGAGCGGGATAGGCAACAGACTTCGGTGGATATAAATATGGGGCATCCATTCGAGACGATTAAATTCACCTGCTTAGGTAGCGATAAGAAGATCTTTGTTGACATGCTCAATTATGCCAAAGATCTCGAGTCATCGAAGCACGATGGAAAGACTGTGATATATGAACCGAGAACCAGCGACTGGGCACCATTCGGAGAACCACGGCGCAGGAGACAATTCGACTCTGTGATTCTAGACGACAATGTCGCCGACAGGATCTTGTCAGACGTTCAGGAATTCCTAGATTCAAGGGACTGGTACTCTCAAAGAGGTGTCCCCTATAGACGCGGCTACCTACTACACGGGCCACCTGGCTGCGGGAAAACCTCGTACATCATGGCACTCGCAGGGAAGTTACAATATGATATTTGCCAGATGAACCTCAGCAATTCTGCCCTCTCTGATGAGCGACTAAGCTACTTGCTCAACGTGGCGCCACCTAATAGTATCATACTCCTCGAGGACATTGATGCTGCTTTTCTGAGCCGTGAGGACACCGACATGATGAAATCTGCCTACCAAGGACTTGGGAGAGTCACGTTAAGCGGCATCCTTAATGTTTTGGACGGTGTTGCCTCCTCCGAGGAGAGAATTTTATTCATGACAACCAACTACCCTGAAAAACTAGATCCCGCTTTAACAAGGCCGGGTCGAGTAGACATGAAGGTTTACATCGGCTACGCGTCCAATTCACAGCTCGCAAGGGCGTTCGAAAAGTTCTATCCACCGGAATTGAGCGGGCTGGATGGGAACTCGTTCGTTAAGGCTGTCGATGCAGCGAGGAAGCAAATCAAGCTGCCCAGGAGGAAACGTATAGAGCTCAGTATGGCCGACGTTCAGTCTTACTTCCTATTCCACAAGGATCGACCCCAAGAGGCTGTTGACCGGGTGGAGGAACTACTAGCAAGCAAGGCCAACCACATGATGTCTAAGACAACGGATACCTCTGGAGCATGAGCTTGTTGAGCACTTGTTTACCTCCGTGGAGTAAAAGTAGCTGAGCTGGTAGATGGGTGATGAACTAATTTCCTTTATTGATCAGCTTAAATTATAGACGGGTAAAGCATAACCCTGATTCTGTTGCCTATAGCTTGGGATGGTAGGTTTCTCTTGAACTTGGCCCTCACAACACCCGAGTTACCATGTGTTCGTGTGACCTTTCCCCAAATCACTCTCTTCTTAGCTCGGAGACCCTCCTGCTTGATGAGCTTCTTTGTCTTTGCCCTGTACACGTAAGCTGCTCGTTTGCCCAGGTAGAACTCAGCATCTTTCTGTGAGATGCAACCTTCAATTCTGAGAAGGGCTGTATGACAACGTTGCTTGCGAAGCGATCGCTTGTATCCAAGGAATACAGCCTTCGCGTAGAGTCGGCCACACTTAGCTTTTCTAGGTTTTGGGACCGGCCTCTTTCTCTTGACCGTCTTTCCCTTCTTGACCTCCTTTTCTGGTGCGCCAGCTGCAGATTTAGCCGAAGCCTTTAGGGGGGCATCCTTTTCGGCTGCCTTCTTCTTGGTGGCTACTTTTTCGGCCATATTGATAAGTGACTTCTGATCTTGCGAAGCAAGATAGGTGGTTTCACTGTGCTATATAATACAACAAACCAACGCCGCGATATTAGAGGTCCAAAGCGACGTGCTTAGGCACAAATAGGATGAATTAGCTTTGACTGCGATAGTGTCGACGCCAGGATGCCAGGAGGTGGCAAAATAGACTGAAATATTGGTTTCAGGCCCGATAAAAGATAACTCCACGCTCAAGAAATGCCGGATGCCAGCGTGCAACCCACGATTGGTCTGTGCACAACAGTCACGGCGAGGGATTGTGCGCGGCGCGCAGGCTCGGCGAGCAGCCGAGCAGAGGCGGTTATTTTGAAAGGCATCCTTCCAGACAAACAATTGCGACAACCGGCGGCGGGATCAAACCAGCCTATATTCAAGGGACAAAACCCTTATCTCCCGCATACCAGGGGCTTACATCTTTGGCCACTATTGATACTAGCAAGTGAATGCCCTAACTGTGCTCTGTTCTCCAACTAGCAAAGTATCACAGAGCTGGCAAATGTTTTTCTCATCAATTTGCCCGAATTTGAGCATAACGCTTCTAAGGCCTAGTTCCGACTTGCAACTTCCAGAGTTCCACCAAAGTAACGAATAGAGAGCAGAACCATGTTAGTCCCACTGATAGCTCGTTGAGCTTCAATTTATTTCTCTTTTTGTAACAAACAATGCCAAATCGACCGTCCAACATAAAACTGGCGGCAGAAATTAGCCGCCCATGGTTAGTTTCACTGTGGCACTTGATTCAAAGGAAACCTAATATTTTCCATTTTTATTCTTCTGCGATGAAGTAACGGAGAGAAAGTGAAGCTCAGTTAGCGGTCGAGTTTGCAACAATCGGGTTAATCGTCTTCGATAGCCGGAAAAACTTTACCCTTAACCACTTGTCGAATCCTACGACTCTTCATTCGCCTGTTCTGGAACCAAACCTGATTGACAGAGTTTTACATGTTAATTGAAATCTAAACAATCGGAAACATCTCAACGCCACTGAACTAACCTTCACCTGACGTTCGGTCAGTTGGAGTTGGAGGGAAATTTCGTAGCGTCTTAAGCGGGTCAAGTACTTGGCCGCCCGGAACTCTTGTTCCAGACTATTGATTTGGCTCTTCGTGAACATAGTTCGATCCTTCCTACGTCTCTGGTTGAAGTAGTTCTTACTCATTTCATGCATTTTCTCGCTCATAACAAGCTCCTCTTCTTCCATCGATGCAATACCCTCTCGTGGCTCCTCCAAAACTGGTCCCATAACATCCTGCTGATATACGACCTTGTTTGGATCGATAGGCTCGTCCTGATAAGCAGTATGAGCTCTCTCTTGAGCAACCTGTGCGACATCCTGATAGAAAGAGTTGTGATCTTGCGTCGGTATTTGCTGATAGTCTTGGTACATATAATGAGGGGCATGTGCTGGGTTCAGGTAGAGGAGATTAGATTCGTTGTAAGAACCTTGCGACTGTGGAGCGCAATTTGAGCATCCGCAATACTCGTGCTTGATATACGTTTGATTGATATCATTGGAGCCTTGAGATGAACCAAACTCGTCCATTGCTGATAGATGGAGTGGAGCTGACAACAGTGGGTTAGAATTCCATGGATCTAAAATCGAGGCCTCTAGACTCTGAATGATTTCAAATAGCCAACGTATAGTTACGAATGGCTTGCCGCTAGTGGAAGCGCCTCGGAATTAGACTGCTCTAAATGCTCATGCGCATAGCTACAGGTAGCTTTCGCTTTGTAAATTTATTGTAATTGTAAAACTCTATCTGTGGCTCATCCGAATGAGAGTACATGCGATTCAAGATTTTTTAAATTCAATAAAACACAACTAAGAGTCTCACTAAATTTTGGAATTGTCATTAGCAAGGTACGATTCTTGCTTAAATGCCAGTCTGGTCGAATTTGATCGTCTTTAACTTCTAGGTCCGCTTTGTCAACCTGTCGATGAACGGGTGCGCAAAAGCCAGAGAAGCCAGCCTCTCCAGCAACGTCCCTTTCATCTTTGCTCGTCTCGGAATTGTTTGAGTCGCTTGATGTGTAGTAATAATAATCGGATCTGAAGGACTCCTGACATCCTGAGATATAAACGTCTGGGATGAAATCGATGACATGAGGATCGTCATCCTCGTAGGGAACGCTGTAAAGATTGTCAGGAGCACTTGGAGCACTGTTGCCCCACATGAGATGACATTTCATTATTTCAATGGGATCGTCTAGGGCGCTAAACTTTCTTATAATGTCGATGTTCTGCCCGGAGGTTGCTAATATCTCAACATTATCATTGTAAATAGCATGATGAGGATTGGACGTACAATTGAAGGTGGAAAACATGCATGATTTTGGAAACATGCAAGGGTGAAATGGCTGCTGAGGCATTAGATGCGAGGAGGGATCTGATGGTCCTGGCATCACGTCGACATTGATGGTTTTTGATAATTGAGCAAAGAAGTCGTCCATATATTTGACAGCTTGGATGGAGCTGCTATATGGCTTCACTTGCCTCGATTGTCGCATCCTAGCAGCTAAATCTTCTCCTTGGCTACCTATCTCCTCGGTCTCGTCATACCGATCATCTAATAAACTATCCCCAACAACCAAAATCCGTGACACTCGAGAACTTCTCTTGTCTTCGGCAAACTTGCCTCCTCCCCAAATGAAGTCAATCAAGTCCTGTAGTGCCCTGGTTAGGGTACTCTTCTTGCCCATTCCCTGATGAAAACCTAGGCCTGACACGAGCATTAGATATATAGAGTCTCCATTTGCTCTTAGCGGCCTGGCTACCGTTAAGTCAGTTGATTTTTGTGAAATCGTCTCGTCATATAAGATCAGCCGATTTGGTTCAGCGTAACAAACATCATGGACTAGAAACTGGCTCCCATTTTCGAGTGGAATTCCGAGCAGGGCAACAATTATTCCAGTAACGAACCTCTTGGGGTTTATATTGCCAACCAAAGAGATAGATTCATCTACATCCTCTAGAACCAAGGTGTCATCTTGACTCGTGTAGTGACCATGATAGCGATCGATTTTGACATGAAAATTTCCTTGACTTAACTCCCTAACAACATCTGGTTGCATCTTCATCCTCTTAAATATTGTTCCTATGACTATACATTCGTTCGCTCTACTTCTACCAGGCACATGCGGAATGGGTGCTTCAATCATTGAATTGCGTTTATCTATGGGAGATTCGGATATATCTGACTCAATATCCTCTTTTTGTGTGGACGTCTGTGGGTAGGGACTTTGTTTAGTGTCTTCTGATGATCGACGTAACCTCTTGGAAAATTTAAAACTGCCTTGCGACCCATCATGCGATTCTGGCGGTGTTGTTGACTGATTTGATAAAACTGCCTCAATATCGTCATCTAGTTCATAAAAGGTGGCGACTGATGCAAGCGCGACTAGGCTATAAATCGGTATAGACGGATCCCATTTCGACCTGCAATTGAACTCCAAGAAGGGCTTTGTTTTCTCTAATCGTTTGCAATAATAGTGAGAGTATTGTTTCGAAAAGTCACAATCCAGTAGGAATCTAGCGTTCTCTGACTGGTAATTGCATTGGGCTCGTTTCAGCTTGACCTCTTGTGTCATCGTAGGTGAATAGCAGTAACATTGAGAGCAATCGCCATGGTACAGGCAAAAAATTTATAAGAACCTGATAACTTATTTCTTGCCATCAAGCCGACAATTTAACTATGATGCGTTCGAGCAAACAAACAAGCCATCTCTTCTACTAAACTCGGAGAGTTAGTGTGCTGCTGGAAATTCGCGCAGGTGAAGCATCACAGGGCGAGTGAACTTTCACTCATAAAGTAAACGTTAGTCTGTGAAAACCAAAATAAATACCAAGTATCGAGTGGTGGATACGTATACAAGTAGTCTGGCCTCTAGAGAGTTTCTTGATGGTGCTCAATATGATGGAGACAGGTTCGATAGCCATCAGTTTGGCCTTACTTGTCGGACACACATCACCATAATCTAAGGCCGCTAGTGTAACCCTTCCCCTCTATCAATCCTCATCATGAACGGAGCGTTACGCTTCCTCTACTGATATCGATTGACGGGCAGGATCGAAGTTAGACAGACGCCATTTGATGAACAAGTCCACGAAAGAATGAGCCCATTTTAATCATTTTAACGCAGCCCTCAGCCGATGGAAGGCTCACGTGAGCAAGGTCAGAAGAGCTGTTGAGAGTCACCGTCCAGTTCCAAGGGACCAGACATCTGGTAACTCCTTTGTTGCGGGTCGATAGTCGCCTGGCTACTTTCGAGGTAGTGATGCTCAATGAATTTGCCGCATACACTACTTGTTTCAGGAGGCCAAGACCAGTTCGAGTAATGGTATGTTCTTGACGATCATAATTACGAAAACGCGTGCATCAAAGCCAACAGCTCGGCGCAATGTGAGTCCACTTCGCCCATAGCGCCGCACCTCGACCGGAACTAATGGCTACGTTACACTTTTGCGCTAGTTTGCCGAGATGGGGCGGCCACAACGGATGCGCACATTTTGGAGCCAACGACCGAATGTTCTACACGGGGGGAGCGAGTACGCGATCGAGCAGGTAACTCGATGGACTAGCGACTCTGCGGCCGCTTGCAATGTTGATAACTTTGGTGGCGTAAATTTAGCTCGCACTAAATCTGCCGGCACAACCCAGCTACCCTGTTGTCCGGATTCCGCGATTCTAGTCCCCCATGGCCAATATTATTATACCCTTGGACGAGAGCGTCCAAGCTCAAAAGCGGTCAACCAGACGACGGGCTTCGGTCTAAGTGTGGCCTTTTTACTTTATTGCCGGCACATCCACGAGCGCAACCACCGTATCCCCGAAGGCTGGCTTGACCGGAATAATTTGGCCTCCAGATCAACTAGAGCAGCATGGGCCTTCGATGAGAGCACTGTTTGCATGTATGCCGGCTGAATAATCTGGCTGATTTATGTTAATTAGGACCGGCCTTTGGGTCCCCCGAGCGAGTGGATTGGCGCGTGACGGTTCAATTGAGGTGACGAAGAGGAGGATTGGATCTTGTTGCGTGCGCACCCTTGCTAGCCCCTAAAAGTGATAAAATGTCACGAAATAGGTCCGAAAAAGTTGCTTTCGTGCGTACTAATTTTGCTTTGGCGTGGGCGGAGTCTGGCTCGCGAGCTCCAACGGCGGGCGCCGCACTAGTAACCTGGGGCGCAGATTTCACTTGAGCTGCTATGGGATGTGCTCAGAGTTGTGGGAGCTGCGCCAGAAATAGGGATATAAGAGTTGAGAGTAAGGTTAGAAAATCGCAGAAAGTGAATGATGCATCAATGATTAGCAACAGAGATGAAAGGAGACAGAGCGTCCAGTCGAGCTCTCCTATGATGGCCTCGCTGATGCAGGGCAGGCGAGAAATTAGGTCGGAAAGGATTGAGACGAGCAGCCAGGTTGATGTTCAATGCACACTAATCGGCCAGCAAACGAGCGAAATCTTTGACACTAAGATCGATGCTGGCAAAACTCTGAACTCTTCCTCAGCTGGGGCCAGACGCGAAAAACTCAAGCCTCGTTCCTGGAACTCCAAACGGAAACGGAAGAAGTCTTTCGACAAGGTTGACGATAGAAGCACAAGCAAGATGCTAGCGTCTGGCTTGAGTCCCGATGCTAAGCACACTACCCAAGAGCCAGCCGACACCTTTGACTCCTCTCGGAGCTCCAATAAGAGGTCAGAAAAGGATACGTTGATGGACGGAGGAAAGGGTTCAGAGATTAGAGCCAATGAGCGCGAGAACGAGGTTGTTCTGTTCACCAGTATCCAGCAGCTATGTAGCGAGATTGTACAGACTAGATTGCTGGCAAAGGCGGCACGAATTGGTGAGGAAAGGGAGAGACAAGTATTATGTTTGTTTGTATTTGGTCGTCCAGGTTCTTGCAAAGGCGAGATTGCGTTCGAGTTGGTCCAACACTCGGCTCTACTCGCCGCCCTTGGCCAGAGGGAAGCCAGCGAGATGTCCGACTGCCCTCTTTATCATTATATTGACGTTGCCACAGTTATAGTTGCAAACATAGATGCTCGAATTCGGGAGTACAATTCTTTGGTGGCGCAAACTTTGCGCGTCAGGAAAGAGCAGCTAGCCTTGAATGCGAAAGCAATCGGTGGTACTGACGGACAAAGCGAGGATCTGGATTCAAGGGGCGAACAGGAGGCAGAAGTCAATGAGAGTTTAGAGACAACAGGTGAAACTTTGGCAGATGAGAGAGCCTCTGTGGGCTCAAACTCGGCCGGATTTGATGCAACGAAGCAGCAGCAGCAGCAAGAGGAGAGTTTGGTTGCTGATGAATTTGGGCTCATAACTTTGAGCACAAAACAGAGATCGATACTTCAGCTAAAGTTGATGAAATACTTTAATTCGATCACCTCAAAGTGGGTGCTTGGTTTAATTCAGGCTGAGATAGATAATCTCGAATTAAGGGTGAAACAAAACTCGCATTTAGCCCCCAGAAAGAGAGTTTACCTTATCAACTTGGTCCCAAATCAGCTTAGCTTGTTCAAGTCGTGCCTTTACCTGCAACAGGACTTGCCAATCAAGGAGTTCAAGTATCCGTTCGAGGCGATAAAGTTTGAGCGCCGAACAAACATCAAACTGATGACGAGCGAGCGAAGGATTATTGGCGACCAACAAACTCACTGCCCAAAGTCGAGCTCAAAATTAACAAACCTTAGGCTTCCCATTTTAGGAATTAATTTTAACAAAACATCCAACGGCCAACAGGCGAAGGGTTCCGCTGGCAAGCAGAATGGATTTGAAAAGTTGAGCGCAGATTTGGTTGAAAGTGGCGATGGAACAAACGAGAGATTAGTTCCAAAATATAATGATAATTTTGCGCGACAATTCAAGTGCATGAACAAGCTCATTGAGATGAGATACAATCCAATCCAGAATTACAATTACGCAAACGACCAAAGTCACGAGAAAGTGCTTTGCAAGCAATGGGCGCCTCGAGCTGGAAGTGGACAAGTTTGCTCGCCCTTGTTGGTGGTGGAGGAGGAGGAGGAAAAGTGTAGGGTGGCCTATGGAGATGGAGCAGCAAGTTTCAAGCTGCGTCCTGGGGCCAGGAGCATGAGCTCCTCGATGCAAAACCTTGAGGCCTCCTGTAGGCCCGCCGATGCTTATCCCCGTCTCTCCCTTTCGGGCGGCCAGTTCATGGACAAGCACCGAGCTCAGGTTGCGCCCTTGCAGGTGGCCTCCTCCAGCTCGAGTGTGGTTTCCTTTGCCACGAGCGACGCTGAGCCCGCAGAGGCCGGGCGGCTTGAGTGGCTAGGGCCAAAGGATCGGACTGGATGTCCAATCAAGCTGGCCATTGGAATTGAGCTGCTCGATTCGAGTGTGGCCGCGCAGAGGCAAGAGGCAGGCGACAGATTGTTGGCGAGTCAGAGGCGGCCGCCAAGCTCGGCCGCCCACCTGGATGGGTCCGCCTTGAGCGCGGGCAGTCTCTTCAGGAGCCGATCGAGTTGCACAAACTCAGCCCCAACGGTGGTTTACCTGGAGCCAAAGGAGGCGCGCTCAGGCTCGAGGTCGCCGCTTGCTTTTGCGCGCCACCGCAAAGCGCGCGGCATGGATTCAAGATACCAGCTGGTGCCAGTGCGGATTGCCTACGCAAACGAGCAAAGCCGAGTCGCTTACGAGGTGCGGAAGGTTTACTCGCGTGTGCTGAAGTTGAAGTGTGATTCGGACCTAGAAAGACTCATCAAGCTCATCGGCCGGCTCAGAGGTCAGCTAGCTTGCGACTGCGAGAGTTGGCTCTACGAGGCGATTGGAGAGCGCGCAAAGGAGCGGCTCGGCCCACCAAACGGCCTCCACAGAAGGGACCCTACGGAAACTGGCCAGCATCACAGTCCAGGCCACTCGAGAGCCGGCGAGCTAGCTGGCCTGGACCTGCGCAAGCCGGCCAGCCTCATTGTGTGCGTTGTCCGGGTTGATGTTGGCCGGACTTGTTTGGACGGCTTTCAGTGCGCTCCTAAGCTCAGATTTGTTGGACCAGCCGACCTGTTGGAGGAGCAAAAGAAGGGGGAGCAGCGAGGAGGAAACAAGAGTTTGGTTCCAATTTTAACCTTAAACGATGGCTCAGCTAGGAGGCCGGCGCCGGTTTGCGATGAGACTCGTCCAATGTCCGCGCAGAGCCCACTGAAATCGGGCGCCCAATGCAAGACTCGCAGACACGTCCAGTTCCGTTTGAGCCAGTCGCCAAACGAGCCCGCCTCTGGTGGCGACAACTCGGGCCCCTTGGCCCAGCTAAAAGCGCAACACAGACGCTGGATTGGGGAGAGCCTATTCGTTTGCTGGGAGGAGGAGCGCGCAGGTAGCAGTGCGGAGTTGGTGGTCGCGCTGCTGGAGTTTGGCCTTGGACTTGGCGGCGAGTAGCCGTTTCTCTCTCCCTCCGATGATGTCTCAACTAGAAAGGCGAATAAAGGACCTCCCTTTGGATGGCTTGCGAGATGGGCACTTAGAGAGGCGAGCTGTTGGCCTGGCCTGGACTTGGGTGGTCCAAGGATCGTTGGTGAGACGATGGCGGTGTCTGCGCAGCTTGACGGATGAGAGAGGTTAGGATTGAGCGAGCGCGCTCGCAGGTAGCAAGCGGACAAGAGCGCGACGGGAGCAGAGACGAGTGCGGCGAGAGCTAGAGACTTGCCTCCTGGCTGAGAGATGGAGATTAATTGATGATTACACAATCGCCGGTTTGTGTTGCCCTCTCGCTCTGGCCGCAAGCTCGGCTTTGCGGCCAGAGCAAAACAACGCAGAAGCCCAGCGAGAGGCCAGGTAAGTGTAACAAGCTCGCTTGGAGCGCGCAACTTCCCCCAGCTTCGTGTGCGCGGCGCCGTTTTACAAAAATGTGAAGAAGGAGTTGGATTGTTTCTGGCCGGAAGAGTTGTGGCTTGCAATTGCTATTTAAACAGATGATTTGCGAGCAGAGGAGAGTTCTATTTTTGTCTCTGCGGCCGGCTCGAGTTGGCCTGCGAGCGCACGATTGGAGGAGAAACGGGCAGCAACAACAATTGATGCCGCCGCAGCCGCAGAAGGAGGAGGCGGATCCGCCTCTCGTCTGCAGGTGCAGGTTTGCGAGGTGCGCACCTGGTTTCCGGGCAAGCGGCTTCAATTATATAAGCGCAATTATCGCCTCCCCCTTGCGGCGTCGTGGCGGCCGGCGGAGGGGAAGTTGAGGAGAGGAGAGTGGAGTTGAGTTGAGTTGAGTTGGTCGGTTGGCCGGCGCGAGCGGGCGGACAAAGTTCAATGGCGGCCATTGTTGTTGCGGCCGGCTGCTTGCGTGAGATTTAATCGGATTTTGTCACTGTCGCCCACTGTTTCAGCGTTGCGCGAAACTAACCTGATTGCGGCGCCGACTTAATCAAGAGCCGCGCGCCAGCCGAAGCAGCAGAAGCAGCAGCAGACTCTTGCGTGCCTCCGACTATTTCAAGCACAAGCAGCTCTAATTTCCATCCACCCATTTCCGCCACTCAACTTCCGCACTCGACTTTGGTCCAGCACAGATGCTGGCTGGCTGGCGAGCCGATTTGAGTGGACAGCTTCTCGCCTTGAAGCCGCTGGCTATTGGCCGCCCGCTTGCCGGCTGCCAGCCCCCCTCTTGCGCGCCCGGCCGCGGGCTTCGCTTCCAAGCGCAACCTGATTGGGCTCCTCCATTGATTGGCGTGGGTATTGTTGTAGTTAATTTGAGGGCAGCCGTCTAATTAGGGCGGCGCATTGGCCAGCGGGAGTTGGCTTCCTTCTCGAGCGGTCAGCTTGAGCCGCGGCGATAACTTGGCTGTGCTTGGTGCGCGACAAACGGCTCTTGCGCGCCACCCTCTGCGCAGGTGAGCGGCCGCTCTTGCTTGCAAACGTGAGCGCTTGTAACGGGAAGCGCGCCGATCGGCTTGCCAGCGAGGCGCCATTTGCATATTATTCCAATGCACACTCCTTTCGGCACCTCTCTCTCTCTCTTGGATCACGACTTGCTTTTGGGCCGCGCAAAATGCGTGCCACCTCCGCCTCGACCCCCTCTCGCTGGCCTGGTGGCGCCGCCGCCGCCGCCGCCGCTCGGCCAACAATGGATGGTGAGCATGCAAATATGCAAAGGCAACCCTCCGCTGGCCAACGGACGCCCGAATGCGGTGGCCGCGCAAGCTTCGTTTATAAATAGAGACACTTGCTTTGTTATTGGCCCTGATTGATTTATTACTCTGCTTGCTGTCGGCGGCGGCGGCGGCGGCCAGCAAGAGCAGCGCCGAGAGATGGACTTCGGCGCTCAATGGGCGAGCGAGAGGGCAAACCAATTCCATTTTGAGTTCGAGCTAGCGGATGATTTACAATTCGAGCTCGGTGATTTATGGTCGATTGAAGCCACTGGTCTTGGCTTGCTCGCCGGCCGGAGAGGGCCAAGCCGAGCCCAACGCGAGCGGGCGGGCGGAAGAGTGCGCGAGGAGCGCGAGAGAGAGAGAGAGAAAGAGAGAGAAGGAGAGGGGCACAGGTGTGTGGTGAGGCTTGCGATCGCTTTATTTGGGGGCCGCAAAGGTTAATCTAGTGCGTGCAATACAATAATAACAATAACGCTAATCATAATACTCCCGCTTGCCGCCAGCTCAAATCTACAATGGCAAGCGAGCGTCTAATTTTTGCATTTGACCAACAACAATGGGCGAGCCGAGCGGCGCCTCTCCCGCCAACCAGCTGGCTTGCCTCTCGCACAAGGAGCGCGATCGCTCAGATTGTCCGCATGATGTACCAGTTCTGGTTCTGCGAGGCGGCCGCCTTTGCGCCCGACGAGCGAAAGTCTTCGCTCGAACCTGAAGCTGAATCGTCGATGGAGGACTCATAAGTTTGGTCCAGTTGGCTCTGGCCGCCGCCAACTGGCACAATGGTGTCGTATTGGGTTGTGATTGCGGAGGAGCCGTCGGCCGACTGGATGGAGGTCGTCTGCTGCTGGGGCGCCAGGTTTGCGCGCGCCGCCTGGTTTTGGTTGGCGCCCCCGAAGGGCGAGCTCTGGGCTGTGCTCGTTTGAACCGGCGAGTCGTCGAAGTTCTGCTGCTGCTGCTGCTGCTCGTCCGCCTCGCTGTCGTAGCTTTGCTGTTGTTGTTGTTGCTGCTGCTGTTGCTGCTGCTGCTGCAAGAAGCCGCCGCCGGCGAGACTCTTCCTGGCCAAGCCGGCGTTCAGCGCCTGGCTGCCCGTCTGCTGGGCGCGCGACACGGCCAACTGGGCGAAGTTTGCCGGTTGCCTCTGAGACTGGGACTGGGACTGGGACTGGGACTGGGACTGCTGCTGCTGCTGCGGCTGCGGCTGGCGCTGCTTGCTCGCGGCCACCGGCGGCGGCGCCGTCTTCAGCGGCGGCCGCACGGGCGACTCGATGAGACTGTTGACCTTCTGGTTGAAGTCCATGTTGAACCTGCGCTTGCTCGCGGCTGCCGGCGTGGCCAGCGTGGTGGTTGGCGCCGGCTGCTGGTTGCGCTGGCCCTGGTTTGAGGTCTGCGGGTCGGGCGGAGGGTTGCTTGGTTGGTTAGTGGGGCAGCTTCGAGCTCAGGGCAGTCGGGCCGAACTCAAGCCGGTCTGTCACTCAGCCGAGAGGTCGGCGCCAAGTGCGCGCAAACCGGATGACACTTGACCCAATAATTGGGCGGACTTGTTGCGCGCTGGCACCAAAGCGCGCAACTGGTTCACTCGGTGGCGCAAGTTCAACTGATCAAACAGAGACAGAGAGGAGGGAGGGAGGATCAAGCGAGCGCCTTTTGTTAGCTGACAAGCTGGCCAACATTTGCATTCTGCAACCGAGCGACCGAGAGCGAGCAACTCGAGACGCTTTGGGCGGCAATGTTGGTGAATGAGTTGAGCCGCCACCGAGAGGGCTCCTCCACGGCTCTCTATGGGCCGGCGCTCTATGGGCAACTCTGGCCGGCCCGGGCCAGCTGCTCTGTGCGCCGCGCGCAAGGCGATCGCTCCACCGCTGGATCGATTGCAGAGGCGGCGGCGGCGGCGGAAGAGTCTGCCGGCTAAACGGCTCTCGCCAGCCGTGAGCGCCGATCACGAAGTTTGCGCCCGACCGGCCAAGCTAGGCTCACCTGCAACACGACCGATGCTAGGCGGCGGCGGCGGCGGCGGCGCAAACGTTGGCCGGGTGCGCGTGACTGGCGCCGGCGCCATTGTGTTGTGCAGCCAATTCACGGATGCGAGGCTCGGCCAGTCTCGCGGGAGAGGGCCATTGTTTCAGCTTGTTAGCCGCGACTAAAGTGCAACAAATTCAGCCAACTCTACCGCGCAAACGTCTTCATCTGCGCAAGCTGCGTACTGAAAACTCTGGAGCGGCCACCAAGCGCTGCTCGCTTGGCGGGCTAATTGAATTTGGCCGAGCGAGCGGGCCGGCCGGTCACGTTCTCGCGCCACTCTCTGACCAGAGAGAGTGTCTCCAAGCGCACGCCCACTGCGGCTCGCTCGCCAGGTAGCCGGCCGGGCGCCCTGTGGACGCCAACGCAAGTTGCGAGCCGCCGATCGGCCAGATCCAATGGCCACGAGTTGGGCCGCTCGAAAGCCAATCCTGGCCTTCAAGCGTTTGGGACAATCGAAGGGCTGACACCATGGACAGGCTCACTCACCTTTGCGGGGCTCGGCGTGTCGAGCGCGTTGTTGTTTGCCGCCTGCGCGTTGCCCGCCGCCGGCTGAACCGGCCGCTGCTGGTAGTCGTAGGTGTCGCGCGCTCTGAGCGGCGCGAAGGTGGCGCCGCTCTGGTTCGCGCCCAAGCTCGAGCTCGAGCTGCCTTGCGCCTGTCGGTCGGCGGCGCGCGAGTTGTAGGCGGGCGTCTGGGCGCCCCCGTTGGCTTGCGTCTGCGTCTGCGTCTGCGGGAGCTCGAAGTCGGCGTCGTTGGCGCCGTATTGCTGCTGCTGCTGCTGCTGCGCTGGCCGCGTTCTTGCGTCGTCGAATGCCGCTGCGGGCAGGGCGGCCGCCACCCGCGTTTGCTGGCGCCGCGCTCCGGCCGGCGGCTCTGCGCCCGCTTTACCTGCGCCCAGTTTCAAGGTTGGCGAGCGAGATCGGTTAGCTGGCTGCCTGTTGGTTTGCCTTGCGGATTAACCCGCAAGCGAAATAGACAGAGACTCACCCAGTTCGTTGTTGACCGAGTAGAATTGCGAGGACTTTGAGCAGTCCACCGAGTGCCAGTAGTCGCAGGCTAGGATGGCCTGATTGAAGACGGTGCCCACGCCGCAGAGGAAGGACTCGCGCCGGCCGCTCCAGCAGACGTGGTACACTTGGCAGCCGGCCTCCTCGTCCGCGTAGAAGCCAAAGTCGTAGCCTTTGCCCTCGCAGGTGAAGGAGGTCTTCGGGATGCGCGTGTAGGCGGGGAAGTCGATTCCGGGTTGGCCCGCCACTGAGCCGTAGAGCGCCGGCTCTGAGTCGCTCAGCGGGTCCTCCGTCTGTGGCGCCGGCAGCTCCTCGCGCTGCTGCTGCACCGAGTAGCCGCTCGGCTGCTGCTGCTGCTGCTGC
>ENA-UOVY01000430-UOVY01000430.1-plant-metagenome-genome-assembly--contig:-NODE-430-length-21768-cov-587.589416_pt1 | contig 21768 bp, 22 predicted proteins | sample MGYA00249840_ERZ761561 | MGnify/ENA primary metagenome ERZ761561 (study PRJEB28882, sample SAMN05720143) | plant metagenome | isolation source: Guanajuato, Mexico | place: Mexico:Guanajuato, Mexico...
GGCTCGGCTGGAGCGAAGTGGACAAACAGGCGCGATTGTTATCGAGGTCCGCCGAGTCCATCTGCGCGGCCGGCGGCTGCCGCTCCCAACTCGAACCAGCCAGCCAGCCAGCCACCCAGACCCAAGCCGCTCGGCCCACTTGTTGCCCCGTCCGAGCGTCTTAATTGGGCGACACTAGAGGCGAATCAGGTGAGCGGAGAGAAACGTTTTATGGCCGCACAAGAATAATGGGGTTGGCCAAACTCTCGAGTGGCCGCCCCTGTTTGCGCCGGGAGCGAGGAGCTAAGAGCCGGCAGCTGGCAGGCTTCGAGGCGAGTTGGAACTTGGCGGCGCTTTGTGCGGAGCTCAGGTGTCTCGCTCGGCCGGCTGCCGCATTCTTTGCTCGCGGGGTGCAAGATCGATCGCGGACTGCCGAGTTTGGGAGGGAGGGCGCGGCGGCGGCCGGCGCGGATTCCTCGCGGCCAAGCAGGCCGGCCGGCAGTGAGGGGCGAAGATGGATTTTGAAAAATTATCGAGGCTGCCACTTGAGGCGCGCGCGCGCTCGCTCAAACTGGACGCGAGGCAAGCAAACAAACAAACAAACAATTTCTGAACTCGCGGCCCAAAGCCAAACAGGCGGCCGGCCATAATTGGGCCGCTCTTGAAGCGCGCGCCTCCTCCTCCTCCTCCTCCTCCTCTGTCGGCTGGAGGGCCGGCAACGTGGGCCGGTGAGCTGCCAGTCAGGTGGCCGCTCTTTGGAGCACAGACAGGCGTCAATCAAACTAGAGGCGCTCGGCCGGCTGGGAAAGAGTCGCCACTTGAGCGCGCGAGATGGAGAGAGCGAGTCCGCCCGCTGGCAAACGCTCGCGCTTCTCGCCGGCCACCAGCGCCAGTCTCGGCCGAGCAAATTGTGTCAATCAAAAAGTCAACCATTGTTTGTTGCTCCCTCCGTCGCAGTCCTCTGGGCAGCGAGCAGGCTGGACGCCCTAATGAGCGCTCGCCGCACCACTCTCTCTATGGCCATTGTTGGCCGCCTAGGGGACGGGCGGCTAATAGACTCGAAAGTTGGAAGCGAGAAGTATGCTCAATTAGTCCGCCGCTCCCAGACTCGAGGCCTCCTCCAGCTGGAAGCCCCAGAGGCTTTGCACGGCTCCTCGAAGTGTCGCCCGCTCGCCGCTTGGAGGCGACCGTTGAAGACACTTGAAGGTTGCATTGTTGTCACTTTAACAGTCGCTTGAGTTGAGCTGAGCTGAACTGAGCTGAATTGAGTTGAGTTTGCCAGTTTGCGCTCGTTTGGGCGCAACAAGTGAAACTTTGTTGTTTGGTGTGCTCCTGCTCGGGCTGCCCCCTCCGTTTGAGTGCGCGAACAAACTTTGGCGCCCACTTGACGGCCGCGTGGAAGTGGCCAGCATTCACCTGGCCCGAGTTGGAGTTTGAGCTGAGGTTGCGAGCCGGCCACTTGAGCCGTGACAGTTCTGGCCGGTTCGGGCCGAGCGCGCTAACAGGCGCGCCAGGCCCATCAGCGGCCGCCAGTTGCGAGCGAGAGGGAGAGATAAAAGCGATGACAGATTCGGCGCCAAGCTCGGCCGGCCGACGGAGCCAGCTGGCCCGGCGGAGAGGAAGTGGTGGCAGTTGGAGCGGACACTTGGCTCCTCCGGCCGCAAGCCGGGCGATGGGGGCCGGCGAGCTGTTGTCGCGGCCATTATTCAGATTCTAGCGCGCGATAATAAAGTAATGATGATAGAATGGAAGGAAATAAAATAAAACGAAATGGAGGCGGCCAGGGAGAGGCTGGAGTGGCCGCGGCGACGAGCTCACCGGCGGCGCTCGTCGACCCTGAGCGGCCGGCGGCGAGCTGTTAGCTGCCGGCTCGGGGCTCTGCGCCGTCCAAGGCTGGGCCGGCCGCCTTTGCTCGGCGGCTGCGGCGGCCATCAGCACTCGCCTCTTGACTCTTGACTCTTCGGCGCGCTCCAGAGAGGCGGCGGCGGCGGCGGCCAGCGGTGAGGGACTCCCCTCGCCCTTTCAATGGCTCTCGGCTGCCAGGAATGGTGCATATCTGGAGTTGAAATCTCGCATGGCAGATTGTCGCATTCCCTCGGCTCGCTTGCGGCTTCCTCCTGGTTCTCACACACTCAAACGCAGCTATCATACTTTCGCCCAAACTCAACTGGTGGCTGCCGCGCCCCAAAGGCCATTCCTGGAGCGGAACCCAAGAGGGGGCAGAGGCAGCGGCGCCCACAATGATAATTTTCAGACCATTTCAAGCATGACAATTTAATCGTTCAATAGCCGGCGACCTTGCTGGCTGAGCGGCCGCAGCCGCCTCCTCCAGCTGCCGGCCGGCGCAGTTGGTTGGGCCCGCCGGCACCAGCTCGCAGCCTGGGCGCCCCGGCCCATGCGCATGTCGGGCTTGTTCGCGCTTGCTTGCGCCGCCGCCCGCTTGGTGGCGCCGCGCGCGCTCTCGCTCTCCGCCAGACTCGCTGGCAGCGGGCGCGGGGCACGCCTGCGCAGAGAGGCCGGCGGCTCGCACGCAGCGCCGCCGCCGCCGCTGCTGCTGCTGTTGTTGTTGTTTTCTGCTTGCGCGCACTCGCACATTGGCTCAGCTCGGCTCGGCTTGGTTCGCTGGCCGCTCGGCTCGCTCGCTCGCTCTCCCATTCGATCGACTCCTCTCGGCCGGCGCGCATCAGTTGCATGGGCAGTGCAGAGAAGAAGAAGACGAAGAAGAAGAAGAGGACGAAGAAGCAGAAGAGAGGCAGAAACGAAGCTGGGGAGAAAAAAGTTCGCTCGCTGGGCCCAAATTCGATCGGTCTCGTTTGAGCAGACGTGTTAATTTGCCATTCCCAAACCGAGCAGCTAGGCGCCAACAAGTGCAGCAGCAGCAGCAGCAGCAGTGGTAGTTGTGGTTCAAGCTGGTTCAACCAATAAGTGTGAGCAAGTGGAATCAGTGAACAGGGAAGCCAGAATTCAAGCATGAAACGGCGAAGAAAGTAGCGGCAAGGAAACCAAGATGATAAGTGACAAAAGAGGTGGCCAGGTGAGGGCGACGGTGGGAGATGGTGGTGGCGGCGGTGAGGTTGTTGCGCGAGTGGAACCAGACGAAGAGTTTTGGGCCAGCAAGAGGAGAGGAGGAGCGAATTTAACATCACCAAGTTTGGCCGCCAAACTCGACTATCGAAGGAGCGAAAAAATGAATGAAATCAGCCACAAATCTCAAGCGCCGGCTTTTATCGCAAAATCAAGCAGAACAAGAGCATCAAGGCAAACTTGCAAACGGGTCAGCTGGATCCACTTGACTCTTGCAATACTCCTCCAGTTGCTCGTCTCGCTGGCGGCGCCACAAAGCTTTGCCACAGGCCAACTGGCTCCGGGCGCCAGGGCCAACAACAATGGCAGCGACGTTGGCGCCGCCGCCGCCACCTCAGCCTCATCCGCAAAGATCATGACAGAGTCGCTTGAACAAGTGGCCAAGGCTGAGGCGCTCACATCAAGCCAACAGCAACAGCAGCAGCAGCAACAACAACAACAACAGCAACAACAACTCGCGAGCGGCGAAAGTTTAAAACTGTTCGAGGTTTGCAAGTTGCAAGCGCGAGTTGGACAACAGCTAACAAATCTAAGTCAAATTGTGTTCCAACCAAGCGAAATTTGTTCCTCCTGGCAAAAGATGTTGCGCTCGCAAACAACCACAAACGCTGATAGTGAATCTTATCCTTGGCATTATATTGAACAGTTAAATTTATCACACAACAACCTGACAGTCTTGCATGACTCGTCCGGCATGAACAAGCTTGAAAATTTGATCGAGCTTCGTATAACTCACAATCAACTTAGCAGATGCGAGGAGTCTGCACTTTTAGGCCTTCATCGCTTGCAGCTACTCGATTTGTCGCACAACAAATTGATGGCTCTGCCGCCAAAGTTCTTCCAGCCAGTCAAATCGCCCCTAAGAAAGCTTAATCTTAGCTTCAATTCAATATCTGTGTTAGTTCCAACCCTTTTCGACTCGCTCATCTCGCTTGAATACCTTGATCTTTCACATAACGAGATCACCTCGCATTGGATCAACGATAGACTCTTCAAGAATCTTACGCACCTCCGTTATCTAGACCTATCATCAAATAAGCTCACAGTCTTCAGCTCGCCAATGACATTTAGCTCATTACAACAATTAGAAACTCTCTCATTGCAGCATAACGAGCTACGTCAAGTGCCTGAAACAATACAATATCTGCGTTATTTATCGTCTTTAGACCTTTCACAAAACTTTATCCACGATATCACAAACGCATCTTACCTATCAAACTGCCGCCTCCTGTTCAATCTAAATCTTGAATCAAATATTCTCGAAAATATAACCCGTGATGCATTCAGTGATTTGCCGGCCTTGAAAGTGCTCAACTTGGCCAACAATAGGATACACCATCTAGATCAACAAGCATTTGATTGTAAGTAGCCGAATTTCATTCAACCTTTTGTTTGACTTGAGAGAAAAGGAAACCGGATATTCGAAATCGAATTCCTCTCTTTCAATTCAACTAACCAAATATACCACAAACCTCGCCGCTACCCACGCACTATGACATACAAACAATCCCACCAATTGTACCTCGAATAGATGTCCCTGATCTGCATGCGCTCAGGTTGGATTCAAATAGATTGGTTGATTTTGGGCAGGCGTTTGTAAATTTGAGATTTTTATTAATGTTAAATATATCATCGAATAGAATATCGTCGTTTGATTATGCACAGATTCCTCTTGGACTTCAGTGGCTAGATCTACATTCAAACAGAATTGATAGATTGAATAATTTCTATTATTCCCCAACAGCCCAGCAACAATTCTCAGCCAATGACATCAACCAGCAAGCAACTACCGGAGGCTCTTCAATTGGCCAACAATGGCAATCAATGCTTAGGTTGACCACTCTAGACGCCTCTTTCAATCTAATAAGAGAGCTTGATAACACTAGTCTGCCTGAATCATTAGAAACTGTACAGCTGAACAACAATCACATTAGAAGTATAGCTAGTCATACATTCTCCACCAAATCCAATTTGACGCGAATCAACCTTAGCCACAACCAGCTCACTACAATGCCATTCGATTCGCTCAAATTGCATGGCAATCGTGATACGCAACAACAACAGCAACAACTTTCAGTGATCCTAGGAAATGGGCAAAAATTTGTGGACATTTACCTGGCAAATAATCCTTACGTCTGCAACTGCAACATGGGATGGCTAAGTCAACTCCTGCTCGCTTCGGCTTCCTTGCCCCAAGGAAACAACTTGAGCGGCGGAAGCGCACAGCCTAACGCGCTTCTGAGGGAGCAGCAACTCATCCTGACGCGCCAGCTGCCTCGTGTTGTTGACGCCCATTTAATCAGTTGTCACCTGCCGTTCGCTCGTCAGTCCTCCTTCACAATGGACCCACATCAGTGGTCGCCCGTATTAGCTGCTAACCAGCTAGCCCTCCACTACAACCACCATTTGCACTCTCGCGACTCGCCCCTAATACTCAAGCAATCTGAGTTGCTTGCAAGTGTACATTTGTGTCCATATAAATCTCACTGCTTCGCGCTCTGTTATTGTTGCGATTTTGATGCTTGCGACTGTGAGATGAGCTGCCCAGAAAATTGTAGCTGCTACTACGATCAGACCTGGAGCACAAACATAGTTGACTGTAGTGCCGACAATCAAATCAATGGAAACTCTCAGCCAAAATCCGCCCATCATCGGCCAAATTTTCAGCCAGTCAAATTCCTGAATATACCCGATAAGATCCCAATGGATGTTACTGAGCTATACCTGGATGGGTTGGAGCTGCTTCATCTTAGGGGAAATGCACTGATAGGGCGAAGAAATTTGAAATCGCTCTATCTAAACAATTCCCAGATATATTCAATTGAACCGAAGGCGCTCGCCACTCAGAAAGGTCTACGAGTTCTACAATTGAATTCCAACTATCTTACTGAGCTGCATGGTCATGAGTTCGAGCAACAAGTCGAGTTGAGGGAACTTTACTTGGCCCACAATCAGTTAACCTCAGTTGCAAATATGACATTCGCTCCTCTAAGATCTCTGCAAATCTTACATCTGCAAAACAACCAACTATACCATCTTAACTTTTGGTCGAATCTTCCCTCTGGCCACAAACTGGTATCGCTTGATCTCGGAACAAATCCTTGGTCGTGCCAGTGCGAACACGTTGAGCCAATGCTCCAGTGGCTACACTCGAATGTCAAGCACTTGCATGATAGAAAATCAATAGGCTGCCAGTACAACAGAACGAACTCGTTGCATCTCCTCCCTCCTCTGTTGACATCGGACGAGGATCTTAGCACTGCGTACGGCTCTCCAAACGAAAACTATCCCATGTTTGACATGAGGATGTGTTTGAATTATACCGTCTATCCCATAATTCAGCCACAAGCTTCGTCGCCGTCGCCCCTCTCCCAGCATATGGACGATTCACACAAGCCTGAGCTGAGGCAGCCAACTTCAACTCGGCCGCGCGAGTCGCAGCAATACCCATCCACAGATGATCAACTGATCGGAAACAACAGCTATCCAAGTATCCTGCAGCCCCCGAACGATGAACCGTTCATCTCTGGAAGCACATCGAGATCGTACAACTCAGGATTTCAGTCAACTGGCCTGCCGTTCGAGCACGGCGCTGATCCCATCTCAGCTCACGGTTATCAATTTCCACCCTCACCCACGAGAACCAGCATATTTTCATCGTCTTTCCTGCTCGGAATAACATCGATGACTCTCTTTTCTATAGTTATCATCCTAATACTCGTCCACTACCAGAGGTCGATGAGAATGTGGTTTTACTCCCGCTACGGACTCAACATGTTTTCTGCAACAAAATCGCACAACCACGCTGTCGAGTCGTTAGGCAAGCACTCGCACTTGCACCACCATCATCAGCACCCAAGTTTACACCATCATCATCAGTGCGGTGCTTCGTCCACAGCTTCAACAAGCTCCTCGTCTGCTGCATCTTCAAGCCTAAGTCAAGCGTTATGCCAACAACAATCGTCAGCAGCCTCAAGCGGACTAGTAACGACACCCTTGATCGTCACAAACAGCCATCAACTCTTGAATTCAGCCGCAACCACCACAACCACAGCCTCACCATACAACGACGACGAAAAATTGTTCGACGCGTATTTGACCTACTCGAAATTGGACGAACAATTCGTTAACGATTTCATCGCTCCAGAACTGGAGTACGGTCAACCCTCATACAGGTGAGTGTTGTCCACGAACTAAAGCTTTGAAACCTACTCGTTTCCTGCGCCCAGTTTTCCCCAAGCTGGCTGGCTTCGACAATGCAAACTGCACCCTTGTATGTCCGACTTGTTTCGCTGTGAAAAATTAACAAGCCGCTTTTGGCAGGTGAACCACACACTCACACTTGAAATTTTGTGGCAGGTGTCAATAGTATGGTGTGGTCAAGTCTGGGCGAGAACTCGTTTCAGTTCAATGTACCACTGCTTCCAGCGTCACATGACAACGTTAGTTTCATAAAGCGAGTAAGCCACAAGACTACTCAAACCATTGGATTGAGCGAGCAGTTTTAACAGAGTTTTCAAGCCTGCCTTTTGACAGCCGGATTGAACTAAGTCGTTAACTTTTCACAACCTCGACGTTACTTGATTGGTTGGTAAGACAGCTGAATGAGTTCTTGTCTCAGAGAAGCTTCACCAACTAAGCAGCTTGGTAGAGTGTAAGTTTAGCAAGAATAAGGTTCGAAGGCGAGTTAAGACTCGGCTGGCCAATTCTGCTCAATTTGCAGGAACACAGAAATTCCGGTGCTATCGTCTTGCTTGTTTCTACGACGGCCATCGTGATGCATATTCAGTTCGCCTTCCACTACCGAGATTTCGTTTTTGGTAATCATCTAATGATGATAACAATAATAACAATAACAAGCACCATCTTCAGATCCCAGCAGTCGGCGAAAAGGCGGCTCGCTCTTGCAATCCAACCCCTGAGCGCTCTTGCTCCATTGTGGATGGCGCGGACAATTGCCTGCCCTCGAAAATCTACCATTCTCGGATTTGAGAGCAGAGATCTAGCTGGAGTCTCAGAACGACTAGTTAGCATCAGTTCCTCTTCTCACGATTGATTGGCAGCCTTACCAGTCGATCGTTTAATACCTCATGCGTCTAGTGTGAGGATTCCGCTCCACACACATGCACAATAATACCTTGAATTTGCCCCCGCTAGAGTCCACTGGTTATATCACTTCGCAGCACAATCTCAGTGATTGACTCTGGGATAGGTCTATCAACCCTCGTGTCTCTAATCGTTACGCCTGGCTTGGTTTCTGTTTGTGGCGGCGGCGGCGGCAGCGGCAAAGCGAGATAAGAACAGTGCACAAGTTTGAACTTTCTTGTGTCAACCTAACTTGTTAGCTCGCGACATTGATGCCCCTGCCATGGAGACCGAACCAGCCAAGTAATAATTAAGTGCGCAAGTCTAGGATTATTTCCTCAAAATCGATTGAAGAAAATAGCGCGGCACTGCTCCATTGAGGGCTCTCTTGGCATCAGACTTAGTCGGGCGCTCGAGAGTCCTGAGGTGTTTTTGTCTCATGATTTATTTCCGCCGCCGAGATAACTATTTATCTCTGGAATCAATCTAGATGTTTATATCAAGCTAGCCTAAGACCTTGCACCGCGAATTAGTTGCCTGCCAAGCAGCGAGTGTGTCCTCGCATAACTCTAGCAGTGAGCGACGTCTCATTTAAGATTTTTCTTGGCTTTATCCGAATCAGACGAGCTTTTCGCCAGTCTTTTCAAATATACGAGCTCCAATTGGTTCTTAGCACCAATAAACTCGAACTATGTCCGGATGTGCGGCAATAAATCGTTGCCGCTTCATCTAAGCACACATGGCACTGGACTGATTTATCGTTTGTTGCGCACAGGTCTTCCGCTGCAAATAGACTTTAGGGTAGATTAGTGACTGATACCATTGAAATCATACGTTTATTTGATCTCTCCTACTTTCCGGTCTTTGTTCGAACGAACAAAAAAGAACAATTGCACCTGGAGCTGTTGACGAAAATACACACGCAAAGCACTCTCTCGAGACATCTAGCGAGTTTAGTCGAATTGTTGGTGAGCATATCCTTGAGAAACCGTTCGGCAACATGAATAAGCCCAGCGTGGGTCGGATCAATGACATCGACGGATCGCTAACTGCTGTGCTAGTTGAAGAGTTTTGTAGACGGGCCCTCTCAGTTAGACCGCCGATTGGATCAGTGATTACGCCGATCTATCCTTATCTGTTTCCCCATTCTACTAACATCTAAGCAGTCGGCCTCTAGCTGACGGGACGTCCTAGCCGATTTAGAAGCGTTAGCTAGAGACTGAAATGGGCGCCGATGTTGCCCAGATTGCTGCCGGCGGGCTACTCTTGCCGATAAGGAGTGTGTGTGTGTGTGGATTTAGCTGGAGGATCCTTTGCTGTTTGCTCCCATGTTCGCTCGCTCGTTGGGTGCCTGTAATTGAATTTGATTCTAAATAGCACAAAAATTAAATTCAATTTTAAAGCAACCAGCCGATCTAGTACGAATAAAATCAATCAATTTCGGCTACCGAGAACATCGGCATCTGCAAATCGTCCATTCAGAAGATGGAGCCGGATGAAAGAGGAGCATGAGGCGGCAATCAAAACGTTGAACGCCGAAGGATGATCGATCGGGGGAGTCAGAACTTTTGACTAATCGCCCATTGGACAGCTCAGCATGCTTTCTAGCTCTCAAGTTCCATCTACACTTTGTTTTCTTCTCTAGTTGCAACGTATCCAGGAGCCTACATGGGATCCAGAGTTTACGCAAACGTTGGCCTCAGCGTAACTGCTTAATATCAGCAACTAAACGATGGATCCGTCGTAAGCGAACCAGCGAAAGCTATTAGCTTGATGGCTTCCTCTCTATCTTGCTGTGCTCGCGCTGGTGAAAGGCTGTGCCGGTTTTGGCGGCAAACTTTTCGTGCTTTGAGCGTCCATTCTTGATGGCTAGGAGTAACGTTTTAGTGCTGCGAGATGGACACATAGATAGTGGCGGCGCAAATATTATTATGGCAAATTAGGGGTTTATGCCATTTCCGTTGGCCAGTAGCCGCCGCCTGGTGTGCTTAGAAGTTTGGATTGAAACTTACAGTGGCAGTCTAATTGAATTATGTTGCTCCCCTCTAAATTAGGTTCCTCCTCGGACTTTGCAAATGGACTGTTGCCTTTCGGGGGAGGAAGAGCTTGTCTGGCAAGATCGATGGTCAGATTAACTGGCTGGCCAACAAATTGCGCCTAGCGCGTATATGTTGCAATTACTTGCAACATGCGGCTACTCGTGCCAGTCTCCTCGGCTTGAAAGTCGATTTGAGAGCTGCAGGCAACTTGTCTTCCAGTTTCAATGTCACGACTCACTTTATAGAGAATCAGCCTCCCCAAAGTCGTGATTCGGAGTCGAGTTAAACAAACAACAATTTCATCCCCGCCGAGCTAGGAGGAGACCTTGCAATGTCCACATTTGCACCTTTGCAATATAGACACTGCTGGCCCATTCACGGTATCTTGGAATCAATTTTGCCCCCTCCCCCTCTACCAGTTGATTGTAGCTCCTCGAGGCCGGAGAGAAGCTGAACTTTGACCAACAACCGCAGCTGAACGCTAACAACAATGGTCAGTCTTGGATGCGACGAAGTTTGGCTCCTCAATATAATAGTTACTTCATGACTCACCCCAGCGCGCTTGCTGCAGACGCAACAATGGCCGAGCAGTTCGTGTATGTAACAAGCGTCATGATCTTGCGCTGGATACTCTCCAGTGTCCCAATATCTGGCCAGTTGGACAGGTGACCACGGTGCCGGCCAGAATGGTGCCGCCGTTGTTTATTTACTTGCACTTACCAGCGTTTGCTCGTTGGGAGCCTGGAAGAGGCGAGGAAGAGTCTCGAGTCTCTAGTTGGGTTGATTTTTATGAAAAAGAAAGAGGAGAAAGATTATTATATGCTGGCAAAGTAACGCACCGACTCATGCCGAGCATACAATGCGATCCGAACTTCTCCCCTCTTTGATAACTGACGCCTCCTCTTTGTTTGCTCGCTCGCTCGCTTGCAAGGTGCTAGTTGGTTGTAGGGAGGAGAGGCGAGCAACAGCGCTCGGTTTGTCACTTTCCTACTTATCATCCTCGCCGGGCTAGAACGACAGAACAATTGTGCCCTATTTATTCGTCCTGAAGGGAAAGAGTGAGGGCGATGGAAGGAGAGAAAGGTGGCTGATGTAGGAGGAGAGGAGTTTGCTCGGCGCTGAATTCGATGTTTGTTGTCGGCCGTTTTATCAGCCTCGATCGCCGGCAGCCAGCATCCTCCAGGTAGAGTGGGCCTGCAGTTCATTGAGACAAAGACGAATGGAAACCAATTATTCTTCCTCCTAATACACCAATTCAGTAGACAGGCGCCTCTCGCATGGAAGGTTCTGTTTGTGCAGGAGGAGGGAGGAAGAATCTCAGTTGCAGCTTGTTGCAATTATTTATCCTCTCTATCTTTTTTTGTAGCAGAGATGCCGAACAACAAAGGACTGCGAGCAACACAGATCATCATTTTGACTACCAGCATAACTTTTGCTCCTCCTTTTGGCCAAACTTGAGCCCCAATTTTACGATCCACTCAAACCATCGGGATGATGATCAGGTATGAAATATGAGGCATTATGCTGGATGAAGCGAGAACAGCCAGCGCAAGGGCTCAGAGGCAAACCAAACACTTGTTGTTCGCGTTGCCCATCTTACCTGGAGGTTGGCGCACTCAAATGGGCGGAAAAATTCCTCTTTCCGTCTTGATTCAGTGCCGCTCCTGCTCTGATTGAATCTCGTTCGCTTGGAGCGGCACAGTTTGGCCAATATATATGGACAAATCACGCCATTGATTTCTGCGCTTGCCTGGCCTGGGCAAGGCGGTGGCGGCGGCGGCGGCGGCGGCAGTCGAGGCAACGAAGGCGAAAATATAATCGTTAGCGCGAAGGTTTGCTAAATTTTCATCACTCTCGCTCGCTCGGCCTGCCCACTGTGAGTCGAGGGGCCGAGTTTGCGAGAAGTCGACGAGTTGAAGAGATGGAGCCTCGTCTACCATTTCCTGCACTTACTCACACACACACACACACACAATGCGCCTTTCTTCCCTCCCGCCATCAAGACAAACCATTTCTTTTGGTCGATTTAGGCTCGCATTCTATCAATAAGCTCGATAAAAACATATCGATATCACGCTCCCACTATCCTATCACATCCGACCATTCAACTCGCAGCCCCATTCACTTCCTTCTCGCTCGCCCATTGTGTGTCCGCGTGTTGGTTTACCTTGGCCAACTGCAATCAATCGCCAACCTTGGATAGGAAGCGAGGCTTGCCAATTTCGGGCGTGATGAAAGAAGGGCAGCCAACTTGGAGGGACCCGGCCAAGTTAGGGGGGCGCACGCGAGGCAATTGATTTAAAACTAGCATGTGCGCCGGGCTGCTAATTGTTTTTGTTCTCATGTCCACCTCTTAATTGGTCGTTCATCTCAACTTCCAAGGGACGGCGCCATCAAAACAACCCCACCAGCTCTCTACTCAACTCGCCTCCATGTATTAACCTACGATTCTTCCACCACATTGATATTGCACGACCATCGCGAAATGGAATACGCAGAGTGGCCTTACACTACAGAGACTTGCCAGTAACAACAAGCGAGTTTCTAACCGATTGCATAATTGAGACAGCCAATGCCTCACGAAGATTCATCCTGATACTGAGCGACCATATGCTTAAAAGGTAAGTGCGTAAAAGAAGCCGCAGCCAACCTCTCCTCTTTGAAACTCCAATTTCCTGTCTGGGCCAGTTATTGTTCTTGTTCCCTGTCTCGTTCTCGTTCTCGTTCTGTTTCGCGGGCGGCGCCAACACCAGCAGAGAGACAGACTCTCGATTTAAATCCCAATCCGAACTCGAGCTCGACCGCCACGGCTGAGCTAGCATACTGCATGCACACTATCCTTTCATCAACCTTTCATCGAATTGACGCATTTGCAAATATGATGATGATGCAATCAGCTTGACGTCCAACCGAGAGCGCAGAATCTAGCCGCTCGCTCTTGTTCGAGTTTAATCGCCGGATTGTGCGCCGCTTATTGTTTATTGCCGGCGCACGAATGCGGCGAGGACGAATATTCAGACTTGAGGCTGCTGCCTGTAACACGTTGATTAGTTTACCTAGAAACTAATCTCCTCCTCCGGACGCCGACGCTTCGAGTTTGGATTGTTTTTGGCGCTGAGACTCAAGCAACGCCAACAGCGCCAACTCTGCGGTCGGCGAGAAAGAGAAACAATAAAATTGCTCTCGCTCCTTCGCTTGGTCTCCGCTTGCCTCGATGCTGTGACGGCGGCCAGGTCGAATTTTATTGAAATTGCATCATCGGCCCGATTGTTTGTGTGTTTACCAGCAACCCGATAAATATCGAGCCTGATGGCGCCAACATGAGTGGCGCAACGAGCCTTCGCCGGACTCAAGGATTTTTCAAGGCGATGCAAATGAGGGAGACGAGCGGCAGCCCAGAGATGGGGAGAATTATATGGCCCTCGTCCGCCCGATCCACTGGGCGCGCAAACAAGTTCGAGCGCTCACCTGTCGCTCGCTTCACTCCACCAGCTCGTCCTGTCGCTCGCCCGTTTTCGGCAAACAACAGGCCCGCTTTGAGCATGGCGGCCGACCGGCCAGCAGGGCTCCTCTGAGGCGGCGGCGGCGGCGGCGTTTGGTTTGGCTCCAAGCGCCGCCGCAACAACAACAACAACAGCAACAACCAAGACGACGACGGCAGCAGATTAAAACGAGATTGAACCATAATTCCGCATAATCTTTCCGTTCGCCTCCACGGCCGCGAGTCGTCTCTCTCACTCTCTCGCTCTGCTGCAGGCGAATTTATGCAAGCAGGGGGAATGAGCGGCAGAGAGATATAATGATTTTGAGTGGATGATAATTTCTCCCTCGCTTGGCGATTTTTGAGCAACTTGTGTTCACAAACTAAAATGTTCAAAATTATCGTCCGCAATAAGACGCTTTCGTTTGGAAGCTTCGACGAGGTAGAGCAGAGTGCCTTGGACTTGAGCGGCCATCCATGCACGCACTCTGATTCACACAGGCTCAGCCTGGAAGCCCCAGCAGACACTTCCATCCGTTTGGCCGCCAGCCCCGCTGCATCGGCGAGAGATCCAGGCAAACGCAACCTCTGGATTTGGATTATGGCGTGCAGTTTGATCCAATTTTTTAGACAGCGCCAACACCGGCGGGGCACCAGCGGCGGCAACGGCGAAGGAGTATGCGCGATGGTAGGAGAGCGAGAGCGAGAGAGAGAGAGATGGAGAATTCCTCCTCCTGGAAGCGCGTCTATCCACTTCTAGTCGCCGGCAGCGACCCTGAAGACCACGATGACGGCCGACTAAACTCGAGGAGGAGTTTGATTATTCAATAATCACATAATAACACTGTAGTGTTGTAAGGGCGCTGAAATAATCACACGATTATTGCAGGCGCCCAGAGCTCTGCAGCGGCGGCGGCGCTGAGCTCTTGCGCGGCCTCTTGGGCTTGCTGCCATTGTGGCCTCGCTGTTGCCCGGCACCCGCGGCGCGCAGACACATTCAGCTCTCGGCCGGCAGACCGGAGACGTGCTCCTTTCGTCTCCAGCTCGCCGCTCCAACGCAAAGCGGGTAGGTGGAGAGGCTAGCCAGCTAGCCGCCCCACTGGCTGCTGCTCGCAGCCAAGGCCGCCCATTCCTTCCTTTGGCCGCCGGCGATCGGAAGTTTGCATGTCAACCCAAATCTGGCGGATCAGGTGCGCGGGCCGAAAGAATCCAATCTGATTAGGGCGAGAGCTCAATGGCTGTCAAGCAAGCCGAGCACACAAACTGGAAGCGGCAGGCAAAAGTGCCAACACCAAAACGAACTCCCAGCTTCAACCGGATGGGGCTGCCTTACACCGACTTGCAAGTGTGGCGGCACCGCTTTTGTTAGCAACGGAAAGGTGGGATTATGCGACGGTTTTAGTTTGTTGTCGTTGTCGTTGTTGTTGTTGTTATTGCAAATGCCATTGCCACTGTCCCATAATCTGGAGCCTGCATCAATCGAGCCAATTCGCTAATCAAACTAGAGGGAGAAGCCGCTCTCGTCGTGCGCGCGATTCTAACACGAGCTGGCTTTGCTCGTTTCACCCTAATGAACCGGCCGAGCTGCAAATTATTCCCGCTCGCTCTGCAGCTTTGGCGAGCGAGGAAAGGTGAGCATTTCACGCTCGCCACCCCATCCACAACTGCCCTCCCCCTCCCTACCAAACCACTCCCGCCGCCTCCATACTATAATCAAATTAAATCCACCAATAACTCTCCGGCTACCTGCTCTGACTAGCGAGCGCGAGTTGGGGCAGCCCAATCGCCGGCCAGTGTACCTTGGCGCCGCGGCAGCCGCATCACTGGCGGCCCCCATTGCCAGCCAGCCACCAAGCTGCTTGTCGCCATGAAATTAGCTCGACCAGCTTCGCCCGCAAACCCCAAAGGCAGCCCCGTTCGGGCTAGACCAACCAACCAACCACCTGGCTAACCATTCAATCAATTTGCTCCCGTCTGCTGGCGCCCGAAGTAATTTTTGTTTCCCATTCCCGTTCGCCTTAAGCGAAAGCGGCCCACTTTTGGCTTATCGAGCGGGATGGGCCCAATGTGTGTTGCCCGCATGGCCGGTGCACCGAGATTATCGCCCTTCGTGCGCTCGCATCACGATCAAAAACGTCAGCTCTCGTGCATGTCCTTGTCTAACTAGACCAGCCGGCCACTGGCGACTACGTGACCTGCACTCCAGTTGGCCTCATCCAGCGCCAACATCGGCCCATTTTGCGCGCCGACCCAAAAATTTGCTCGCCCTCTCGCTTGGCGCCCTCCTCGGGCAGATCGAAAATGGTTTGAAATGCTGGCGAGCTAGCCCGCCTCTAATCGACTGGCCAGAGCTGCAGAAATTTGAGACCATCAACTCTCACTCTCTCTCTTCCTTTCCCGCGCTCATGCTCGTGCTCGTGCACCAGCCACATTGACATTATAAATTGCTGATTCCGCGCCAATAATATAATGCCCCCCCCCCCACTCCAAGTTGGCCCTGGATCAGCGGGCAGCTCGTATGGCCTTTGATTAATATTTCCTCCCATTCGCTTCCTCAATGGGAAGCCTCGGCCGCAGGCCATCTGAGTTTGTTGGCCTCAACGAGCTGCAGCTATTTCAATTGGTCGCCTTCAATCTCAACTCCCAGAAATTTGTCAAACGGCCAAGTCGAGCCGGCAAAAGGTGGAGAAGATTCGCTCCACTAGCTCGCAGCCGGCTAGATTTCGGGCTCAACAATTGCGTTTTATCTGGCCAAAAATCTCTCTCTCTGTCCCTTTAATTTATACGGATGATGTACGTTTTGCTAAGACAAGCGGACATTGGAGACGCTGCAAACAGAGCGGTGGAGGCGGCGGCGGTGGCGTCCCGCCACCAGTTGGTTGGTTTCAGGTTAACAACTGCGAGCAAGTGAACGAAAGTTTTCCCCGCCAATATGTTGTGCCGAGTGGCCATTTTGTCCGGCTTCATTGTTGGCCCGAGAGAGGCTGTTGTTTTGTGCGAGCCTCCAAAACCATCTCCTCCATCAAGTCCAACTCTCCTATGCGCAGCCAGGGCTCCTACAACAAAGGGCGCCGCCGCCGCCGCCGCCGCCACCACCGACACACACACGCAGCCCTTTGCAGGAAAGTAAACAAAGGTTGTTGGCGCACCGAATCAAATTTCCTGCCCCAATGGCTGCCATCCGCGGCCAGCAAGCCGAGCAGGCGTCTTAGCGCAATGATGGTCAATGATTGATTTATTGATTATGTCGTTCGAGTGCTAAAAAGTGGTAGTGGTGGTGGGCTTTTGGGCGGCATTGGGCCGATTTGTGCGGAAACGAGCAGTAGCGCAAGGTGACGTGCTGGTTGGCGCCCGAAAACTTCTCATCCCTCATGTGAATGCGCCTCTCCTATGTTATTGCGGCGCAACGGCCGCCGCTTGCACAATGGGCGCAGAGGCAAGGGCGAGCGAAGGCCGCTTGTTTGCTTCCCCATTCAGCTCATTGTTAACCCTCTCGCTCGCCCTTCGCCTCCGCCGGCGGCCCACCGACTGGAGAGCGCATTGTTGTTGTCGTTGCTCGCAGCTAGCTTGCGCTGGAATGCCCACAAGGAGCGCGGCCAACAGCTTGGGCTTGCAATTTAAATGAGATCTCCCACCAACAACTGTTTTACATTTCAGTTCAGGTGCCATCGACGGTTCTTTTGTTCTCACACAAACCCTTGCGCACCAAGCCAGCTACTTGGGTTGAAGCTCGTGCTGGCGCTTACACCTGCTCGCTCGGCGGCCGCATTGTTTTCTTAGAGCAGCTTGCACTTTGCGCGCGATTGTTGCCGTTGTCGTTGTTGTGCAAGCCTCGTTCGCTATTGCCCGTCACAAAGGGCGAGAGCGAGGCTACTCAAGTCCGGCCAGCCAGCAAGCAGCTCATTTGGCCGAGCGAAGCCGAAGTATGACAATGAGGGTGACAAGTGGAGAAAGTGTTGCCGCTTGATTTTGCATTGCACCACATTAGAGTTGACCGAGTTGGCCAATTTTGAATTCCCCTCTGGACAACTGTTTCAATGGACCCAAGTGCTGCCCTTAGCGGACAGGCTTTATAATTGAAGCGCACCGCGCTCATGGGCCAGCCGGCCGGCCTGACTGGCCAACCAGGCTGGCGGGTTTATTTTATTTAAAGTGAAATCCTCTTCGCTGGTTGGCGCCGAGCGAGATTGGCTGGCGGTTGGTTGGGGCTGGTCAGCCGGGGGTGTGTTTCAGGGGAGCTCATCTGATAAGGCTCGAACAGAGTGGGAGACGGGCAGCCCCACACTTGAATGGTAGCCCGCGAGCTGGCTGCCTCGGTTGGCCTTGCACACGGCATTTTGCGAGCGAGCGCGCGCTCCAAATCGGCAAGCGAGCCCGACAAATGCGCAAAGCAGCCCTCTCGCCCATTTTCTCACATTCCCATTCTCGCGCCAATTTGTGATGAGTTTATACTGTTTGAATTCAGGATGGCCACCTGAATGGGCAGGTAATCGTTCGTTTGAAATGGTAAAAGGCAACCAAATGATACAAATTGTCGCTCCCACTAAACTCGCCAGCTCCAAGCGAGCGGACGGCAAAAGTTGCATGCTTAATGAGCGTTATCTCTCCATCTCTTCTCTCTTCTCCCTTCTCTCTGCTAAGCTCTGCTCGGTCCAGCTCTGCTCGACTCGGCTCGGCTCGGCTACCTTTCGCTTGTCCTCCTGGAATTTGCGCTTTCTAATGGATGAGCGGCACCAGGAGCAGCCAACTCTTTCCTCGGCCCAGCCGAGCAGCCTCCTCGCCAGCAATAACTGGCCGCCGCCGCCGCCGCCGCCGCCGCAGCCGCTGCTACGCTTTGCTCCACCAACTTGGAAAGCTGAAACCACTCAAATGCTAATTAATTCAGATCTGTGCAATACTCTCGCTCTCAACTCTCCTCCTCTTACACCTTCGCCCTCCTTTCCTTTGCCTAGACCATCGGAGCCAATCTAATTGGGGCTAATTCAATTCAATTGACTTGTGAATTACTTAGAGCGAAAACTTGTCGACTCATGATCTCGAACACGAAACTAATTCATCCTTATCTCCCCTCCTCCTCCTCACTCCTTATCCAATCCAATCCAATCCAATCCGATCCAATCCAAACCAATCCGACGCAACCAAACCTACAACCAACTCTGCAGCGAGTGGAAGCACTTTGACTTCCGCAACGCTCACCTGGAGGCGCTCAGGAACAACTACAAGGGCAGGCTGATCGTTGTTATGCTGGGCCAAATAAGCGCGGCCCATTTGGATCCAGATTTGGTCCAATGGTTGAAGAGTTGCGTTTGCGTTCAGTGGGGCGACAAGATGTTTTGGTCGCGGCTTCGATTTGCGCTCCCCGAGCTCCCATTCAACCGGCAACAATCGCAATACTTGCGCTACCAGACGCTTGCGCCGCATCAGATAGGCAAACAGAAGAGCAACCTGGGCACCAATTTGCTCAAGTCGGCCGGCTTGCTTGGCGGAAATGGACACAGCCAGCTGCCGGTGGCGCACAGCGGGCAGCAGCTGGTGACGAGCAACTCAATGCACCAGTCGCTTGCCAGGCCACTGCCGCAACTCGGCGCAACCAGCAACTCGGCGCTGGTCAATCACGAGGAGCACCACTATGCCCACCTGACTCCCTCGACGATGATCTACAACAACCAGCAGGCGCACACCTACCACCAGCCCATCTACGGCGACCCCCAGCAGCAACAGCAACAGCAGCAGCAACAACAACAGCAGCAGCAGCAGCAGCCATACGCAGGCCGAGACACGAATCCCTCTGTTCCGGTCCACATTTGAGCCACACTCTCCCATGAAGACGAGAGCTCCCTCGAGCGGGCGACTCCCGAGCTGTCCGCAGGCCCATCTAGTCAACAAATGTCGAGCCTATTTTTGCACTTATTGTTACAGACACACATTTCCAAACCAAGAGACAATCAATTCTGAACTTGGCCGCCATCCAACTGATTAGCCCGGCAGCAGCTGGTATCCACTTATTTTGACAAGCGCGCAACCGAACGCGCGCTCCACATTCACCACCAAGAGCGAAAACCCCTTTAGTTTGGCGCCGCCAGTTTCGTCACAAACCGACACACAGCGAGCGCCAACTGACCTGGAAGCTCGATAAACAAATATTTACGCAATATCTGTGATGCTCTCAAACTACTAATTATTACTATGATGATCTCTCGACAAACAGAAAAATAAAAAGAATGAACCCAAACAAGCCTCTCTCTCTCTCAATCTATGCGTTCACTGTGAGAGCAAATTCACTCTCCTCTTCACTCTCCACTGTCCACCGTCCGCGCGCCAACACCTCCAGGCGCCCGCTTAACTAATGGCCGCCCAGTGGCCCCCCTCCTCGCGCTCGCCTCCAAATCCATGGCAACTAATGGGCGCCAGTCGTTAATTCTCCACAACTCGGCCCAGTTTGTCCGCCGGCCGAGGAGCGGAAGCAGGTGAAGAATAATTCCAATTAAGCGGCCACATTGGCTCCACGAGCGAGCGAGCGAGCGGGCGGGCGGGCGGGCGAGTGAGCAGGCAAGCAAATGGGAGACAGACGTGCAAAACCAATGCGCCCTTTCATTAGTCCTCCAGAGGCGAGCGAGTGTGTTTGTTGGCCCCTCAAACCTTTGGCCTGATTGTGGCGCTGAATTTGCCGGGCCAATTACTCGGATCTGGCGGCCGTCTAGTGGATTCCAGGCTGCTTGGCGGTGGAAGTGGAAGTGGAGGTGGAGGTGGGAGCGGAAGGAGGAGTTTGAGTTGGCTTGCGGGCGGCGAAAAGGCGTCCCAAGTGCGTAAGTGGAGCGCGCGGAGTTGCGCGCAAAGGGCCAAGGGCTTGTTAGGGGAAAGCCAGCCGGCTCCATGGGGACTGATGCGCCCCAAACTCTCATTAGGCCGGCCAGCTAGTAGCCGCAACTCGCTTGTCCGCAACGCAAAACCTGCACTCTGAACCAGTTGCAAGCGAGCGAGCGAGCAGTCTGCTCTACTCTCCGTTTGGCTGGCTGGCGGGCCGGCGTTGTTGCTGGCTCACACTTGGTCTTGGTCGGCCGTTGGGAGCTCGCTTGTTAGAGGGGCTCGTTTGCGCGCTTGGAGGAGAGGAGAGGAGCGGCGCCATTATTGAAATAGACCTTTTGATTTGTACATTCAGCCGGCGGGTTGAGCTGGCCGGGAGAGCTCTTTGTCTTGTCGCTGCCCGGCTCTACTCGGCTCGGCTTGTCTCGGAGGAGGAGGAGGAGGAGGCGAATGGCGCGCTCCCCGCGGACGCGCCGCCGAGTGACGAGAGGCGAGTCGCGCGCTGGACGGCGCGCGACTGGCGGAGAGGCACAGAGTTGAATTAACATTAATGACAATCATCAATTGGATTTCCGCCGCCCACAAAGCAGCCAGCCGGCCGGCCAGTCCGCCCGTGACAAGCCGAGCGAGCGGAGGGCTCGATTGATTTAAGTGCTCGCTTCCGGCTGACCGTCGGCGGCCGCTGGGCGCCGAGCTTGGCGGCGGCCTTGCGTTCAGTGGGGCGCAAAAGTGGCAACAGCAACAACGATACGCCCCTCCTCTGTGAGCCACTGCGGGCGCTCGCCGGCCGAAATTGAATCCTCCTCGGGCGCCCGCTCGGTTTGGCGCCGGCCGGCCGGTTGGTTGGTTGGCGAGTGGCGAGTGGCGAGTGGCGAGTGCGCCGCCCGAGCAGCAAGGCGGGCGGGCGGCGGCCGGCTGGAGGGAGGGAGGCGGGCAAACAGTTTGGCCGAGGGGATGGCCAGTTTTGAGCGGCCAATCAATCGGAAGCAATTCACTCGACCCCCGAGTTTGGTTTGGCTTGGCCGGTTCACTTTGGCGGCTGGAAGCGGGCAAAATAATTCAATTCAATTCAATTCACTCGGCTTGGCGAGCGGCCGAGTCTGTCTGGCGCTGAACTAATTGATCCGGCGGCGGCGGCCGCCGCGCGCAGCCCGCTAATCCAGCGAGCGGGGGGCCGCTGCAGGTGCGCCGGCGCCGGCCAATTGGAGGCGCGCATAGTGAGGAGAAGGCCTCTTTGAGCTGGCCCATTAATCAATCAACAAATTGGACTGGCGCCGGCCACCGGATGCAGCGGCG
>ENA-UOVY01000433-UOVY01000433.1-plant-metagenome-genome-assembly--contig:-NODE-433-length-21411-cov-625.009833_pt1 | contig 21411 bp, 21 predicted proteins | sample MGYA00249840_ERZ761561 | MGnify/ENA primary metagenome ERZ761561 (study PRJEB28882, sample SAMN05720143) | plant metagenome | isolation source: Guanajuato, Mexico | place: Mexico:Guanajuato, Mexico...
CGCCCGCCCGCCCGCCGGGCTCGCCTGCCCGAGAGGCCGGCCGAGGGAGCCCGGCCGTCGCTGGAGCTTGTTTGCGGGCCGCGATTAGGCCAACGCTCGCACCTAAGCGGCTCTTTCGCGCCCACTCAGAGCGGCGGCCAAACCGAGAGGAGCAAATTTATTCCAACTTGCGTTCGCACGCTCTTGACTTGGCCCACTTACCTGCCTTCCGCTTTGCCCATAACCATAGTGTTCGCCGCCGGCTCCTCCGCCAAAATCCTCTCCCTCCTCTTCGCTCTCCTATCTCCTATCTCGCCGCCCAGCTCACCTCCTCCAATGGCCTTTGGCGCCCAAGGTTCGCTTGCTCTAGATTTGCCCCTCGCTTGCTCACTCAGAGCGGCTTGATCTGTCGTCTTCCCCTTCTTCTTCTTCCTCGCCACCAACTCACACCTGGCGGCTCGAGTCGGCTGCCATTGGAATCTAGCGACAAGTGTTGCTTGCTAGCTACGCGCAGCTTTGTTCGCTCGTCTTTGGTGAACTTCGCAAACTGGAATGAAACGAAATCCGAACTCGGCTCAGCCGAAGGCTCGTGCTCAAGAAGCGCAAACAGTTACTAGGACAACCCAGTGCCCCTTGCCCTTCCCTCCCCCCGCATTCCCACCGCTCACACTGCAGGCACACTGTGCGCCGACGGGGGAAAGAAGCACGGAGCAGTTGCGCAACTAAACCATCCTCCCCTCTCGGGCTCCTTTGCCACTCTAGGCTCTGGCCAAACGAGCGCCACCTGTTGTCCTCTGGCCAACTCTTCCACTTGGATCGAGCTGTCCAGTTGGATGGGTGACATGCACTTGAGAGGACGTCGGCAGCTTCCTGACCGACTGAGTGAAACAAGAGCAGAGCTCCAACTGAGACGGGAGCTTCTATTTCTCATCATCGATCGCCATACTGATCCAAGGTGACAAGACCAACATGGAGTGAGCCTGGCTACCGTATGGGCAATTTTCGTACACACAACTGGAGCCACTTCCAATCATATTCTCGTCGCTTGAGCGTCTCATTCCTGGCAAAATCTGACACCAACGAGCTGCCTCCTCTCACAACTCAGGAAGCCACTGGCTCGGTGAAAGCGCTCATGTTTGATAGTTCTGAGGCTCAAACTAGCTGTAACCGAGAGCCATTTCTAGTGGCTCCACCTCGTGTTTGGCTCGGTGCTAGGTTTCAACACAGACCGATAAGCATGTCTGCAGGGAGACCGCACTCTGGGTCTCAAGGATGAGAAAGCAGCCGTCCAATTTGGTGCCAGACAGATGCGGGGGTCGCCGCCCCAATCTTGGGTCCGATATTCGTTACAGCGAGGAGCTCCGACTAGCGAGATAGGTGTCACTTTCGATTTGTTCCATCTGGGAACAACAAACAGTGGCCCAAGTGTTGGAGAGCGTGAAAGTTTTATCAGATCCATTAGTCTAATTGAGAGTTCGAAAATGTAAAAGCCAGGTTGCCATGGATACGAAGGTACAGAGCTCTGGGCTCAGCCTGAGCCGCTCAGGTTCACGCGTCAGCGCGCAACACCAGCATGTTGCTTTGGTCAACTTTTCCCATCTCGTAGCGGGTTTATGCCTGAGCCAGCCCAAGGATTCGAGAACACAAACAATCCCATCTCGAAAATGAACTATCCTCTTTTTGATTATTTCACCTAAAACAGTTGCTGTTTGGTACGGCAAATCTGCCCACATTCGGCTTATTCGTTTATCTGTTTAGGTACAACAAGTATCCCTCGCTGTTCCAGATGCCATAAGAGAAGTAGATGAACAGGCCCGCCGCCATCCAAACTGTGAACCTAACCCAGGTCAAATAGCTCAGGTTCAACATGAGGAAGATGTTGATTAAAATACTCAGTGTTGGGACCAACGGAACAAGAGGAACTTGAAACACATCCTCGGATACTCGTTTTGAGGTTGGCAGCCTGGAAAGCATCAACATTATCACCAACAACGCGACAAACAAGATAAAACCTGCGACCGTAAACCAGACTCTTGGATCGATGTGCATTTGAGCCCCTATCGAATCGTCCTCGAAAGAGGGCAGAGTTCCAAACACAGCGATAGCATTCAACGCTATGGACAGAATCATGATGGCAGCGATCAGTATCTTTGATTGACCACTTGAGTGATCATTAGGTAGCTGATCGGTTGCTTGCTCATCCCGCTTCCACGAGAGAAGGAGATCGAGTAAACCTCTCTCCTTCGCCTGTTGCGCTGTGGCAACAGAATCGATTCCTCCTGCAACAATATCATCCATCTCGGCCGACTTGAACCAAGAATGGAAGCCAACGCTCAGTTGGGGCACGATGGCTCTAGAACCCTTTTCCCTGATTGGTGTTGAGTGTTTCGCTGTCAGGCGTGCCTTCCCCTGTACATTGGAGGCAAAGTCCTGTTGTTTGCCTTCCTCTCCACTCAGTCGATCACCAGCCATGCTCCTAAACTTCGGTAGCCCTTCTATCGTATCGCTCGGATCCTCGACAATAGTTGGGCTGTTGTTGGCCGTCAAATCTGTTACCAGGGTCAAATGGTTGCTCAGGATTGTTGAATCGTCGACTGCATCTCGTCTGTCCTCGTAGCGAAGTATCAAAACTGACAATGAAACAAGAGTGTATGCTGCTAATGTTCCTATCGAGACCATATCGGCCAAATCCTGAATATCCAGCAAACATGCCAACAAGGCGACAAATATGGAGCCGACTATAGTTGCCCTGACCGGTAGTTTCAGTCTTCTATTTACGTTCGACAGATAGCTATAAATGAGCTTGTCATTCGCCATTGAATAGATTATACGCGGCAACGGGTACATGCCGCCCAGTTGAGACGAGGCTAATCCCGCGATAGCCCCAACGAGCACGATCCAATAGGTGATTTGCATATCAAGTTTTCCAAATATATGTGGCAGAATTGTTGGTTTGTTTTGATCATAATAAGGCCACAGGAGCGTTTGGACAATTGCAATGGCCATGTAGGCGAGGAAGGAGATAAATAGAGATAGAATGATCGACAGGGGCACGTTTCTCTTTGGATTCTTGGCCTCCTCTGCACTTGAGGCGATGGTATCGAAACCGATGAAACCGAAGAAACAGGTCGCGCTACCAGCTAAAACTCCGGACCAACCGTATGGTATGAAGCCACCATTTCCATAACCGGCGGGTACTTCACTCCTGTCCAACCGCCAATTGTGCAAGTCCAGGTAACTGATGCTACTTCCAACCACAACAACCACCACAATCAGATTCAAAGTGGTAAAAGCGAGGGTGACGTTCGTTGACTCTTTGACGCCGAACAAGATGAACAGAGTTATCACAAAGATTATAATTACTGAGGGCCAGTCAAAATATTGTACGACATAGTTTATGATTGTATTGTACCAGGCGGTTGAGTTTACCTGACTGATTGTGGCAACTCTAACTGCTTGCTTGATCATCAAACTAGAGTTGTTTTGTGCGAGACTAATACTAACTGGATGTCCTATTCGGAATGTGAAGTTACTCTTGGGGTTTGTAAGGTGCAGTAGTTGTTGGTCATGGCTAAAACTTAGCATGACATGATTGAAGACGTAGCGTAGATATTCACTGAAGCCACGCGCAACCGACGAAGCTCCAATCACGTACTCCAAAACTAGATTCCAGCCGATGACAAATGCTACAAACTCGCCTACTGTAATATAGCTATAAGCATACGCGGACCCAGCTCGCGGCACCTTACCTGCAAATTCGGCATAGCAGAGGGCCGAGAAGGCGCTCGCTAAGGCAGCAAACGCGAACGATAGTATTACTCCTGGGCCGGCCTTATTGCTCGCAACTTGGCCCGCGAGCACGTAAAGTCCGAGACCAAGTGTTGACCCAACTCCTGCAATTGGAGGCACAGAATTAGTTCATTGTTGCTGATCCATCTCATCAAATGGCTGCAATTGGTTACTAGTTACCTAGTGCCGTTAGGTCAAGCAAGTTCAGACACCTGTTGAGATCTGTGTCAGTGCGACAATCGAGAGGCTTCTTCCGAATCAAAGCCTCAAAGAAGCAGGTAAGCGGACTTGGTTGCTGGGCCTGCTGCTTGCTCAAATGTTGCTCATGTTGCCTCAGCGATGCCTCTATTGCTCCCAGCTGGCCACTACTGCTAGTCTCGCTACTGGATCTACTGGTGCGAGAATCCCTAGGCACTTGTTGCCCTGATTTTGTTTGATTGACCATCGCAACGGGCTGGTATTTTGAGTGTCGCTTGCTGCTGGAGCACGTAGAAGAGCATCAGTGGCCACTACTCCTGGCCAACAATACTGAGCCCCTTAGATGAGTCAATGTCCAAACAAAACACGAATAGGCTGATACCATTTGCACAAAGCCTCCTCTTGATTGCTAAGCCTCCGTATGGGAAGTCGTCTTATCTAAGCGCTTCTTCTTATCGAGTTTGACAACCCAACAAATGGGACGAAAGCAGTCTAAAGCCCCATGGGCTTAGGCTCTCTATCTGAACTCTGTCTAGTTGACGTAATTCACACTTCTCCGCGAGCTTAGCTGACACTTTCAAGTGCGATCGATGGGCATCTGATTAGATCTTCCGACAAAGGCTGTCAGGTCTTCCTGGCCACTATCTAGCAAGGAGGAAGCTTTCCTTCCTCTTCCTCCTCTTCTAGCGGCACTCTCCGGCTAAACTACTCTCCAACTCGGCGCTTGGAAGCTTGAAATCCCGCAACTGCTGTCGATCGATCTCGCACTTACTCGTCTCGCTTGCTCTTGTCAATAATTACAATTCACAGCTTGACACAGATCCATATCGCATTGTCTCTATTCATTTGCGGTTGTTTTGGTTTCTATTTAGTTCGATTCAATCCAATTCTTCATCGTTGGCTGGCGGTTTGTGTTGAATTTGCGATCTACCTTTTGTTATTGATCTTGGGCCAGCAAATGGTGGATTAATTAGTTGACAGGCGTGAGAGAGAAGCGCGCAAAGAGACCCCCCATTTGACCCACTATCTGTGGCGAACAAACAGTGCACACTGTTCACCTGTCGTCATTTATGCAATTCATCCATGACTCAATGTAAATAATGCTCGGGCTCAAAACTCACCAAGACTGTTCCGCGGATCTCACTTCAACCAGGCTCGCCAATTCTCTCGCTTTTAAAAATATCTGATATTCGATTAATCCTCATGACAATTGGCTTATCTTGGTTCAAACTGGCCACCTTTATAACGAAAAGCTACCACTGTGCCAACGAACTCTCTTTCTAGATTGTTTGAACTCGGCCCAGAGGCTACCTGCTCTACTCTCCAACAATTTAATTGAAGTATCAGACTAACAAGCACAAGTGGCTCGAATTTCGAACTCGGACGAGCGGCTCCATGGAGCCAGCGCCAAAAATCGTGTCCGTAATGTTGTAAAACTTTGCCCCCTACTATAGACCAAACTTAGCGCACTTGTCCTCTCTAATCGCCACAGTTCTACGCCCGACAAGCGAAATCTTTCTCGGTACCTCGAACTAGATGAACGAGGACCAGCGTAGCAACGAATTTACTGCTAATTTTACAAGCTGAATTGGTGCAAAATGGTCGACTGAGCGCAGTTATCAAACTAGTCCGGCTGCACTCCTGGTTGCCTGAAAGGTGACAGATTTATGGCTGCAAGCTCGGGCTGGTTCCAGCTGTCGTCCTCATGCCAACTGACTATGCTCGAGACAGCCGAAGGCCAATAGACTCACCTATTGCAAGTTCAATCTCGATCACGAGTCAATATCGGTAAGTTGGTTGGGTCTATATCTGATCATAGTCTCAGCAATCACGACACATGAAACTGCGGACGCAGCGCAATTCAAGTACGACATCCAGGTCAAAGAGAATGAGTGCAACAGTTTGAAGCCGTAACGCGGCCGATAGGTATAATATTCCGCTATAAGTAGCCAGCTCGATTTGAGCTCTGGCGACGCCTCGTGAGCCATAATACTGCTAATAATTGGATAGGAGCTCCCGGTTTGCTTCCTCAGCTTTAGTAGAGTGTAAACTGGACCTGAGACAGCCAGGTAGCCAAACACTTGGGTTAGTTGGATGGCAAGTCGGCCGAGGGGACTATCCATTTTTAACATCATAAAGGTTGTTACCGCAAAAACGCTGACCCAAACGAGGAATATGAAAGATATCAGCATGGAGACGTACTTGTCGTATGACTCTAGTTGCGCAAAGAAGTCTACGATCTGAGTTTGTAGAATCTTTACCTCTGTTTGTAATGCTGGCGCCCAATTTGCATTGTTGTTTGACCTTAGTCGAGCATGTAGAGCATCCAGTTCTCGGTTTATGTGGCGCCAATAGATGGCCAAATCTGTTTTGAGGATGAACGCAAGGGAGCTTGGGCAGAGTAGCGCAATCAGGTCGTCAAGAAAGGTGAAGAAATTGATCAAGACGTCAAAGGGCATGCAGAGAGCCCGATGACCGGAGAGGCTCATGGACCAGGAGGAAATTGCGCCCCCCTCGATCAGTTGCTCGAGGTGAGGCGAACAACCTGGATAGTTTTTGACGTAATTAACATCGAACAGTACGACATTTAAAATGTTTGCCAAACCTACTGTGAATAGACCAACGAATATTAGCCTGCACCAAGGTAGCAGGTCCTCTAGCGCCTCTATGAGTTCCTTTCTGGCTGCTGGCGTCCTATTTGGCCTCAGGATATAAAGGTAACTATTGCGGTCGAGCTCAACAGTGAGAAACAAAGCCTCCATGAGATGGCGATTCAACTGTCTTCCCCTTGAATCCCCTAGAATTGAAACTCGCTTGCTTGATTCGAGATGGCGCTCGAGTGTTGATTGGTCAGCAAGGAGAAAGAGAATACAGTCAAGCTTGTACATCTTCTCGTAATAAGTGTTGAGGAATCTGTACAACACGTGTAATAAGTTTGAAACAAACTGGAAATATGGGAGCAATCGGACCACAGCAACATGGAACGAGATTCTCCCCAGCAGGTAACAATTGAGGCTCAGGTCGAGCTGGAAGGAGTTTCTGTAGATCATGAGCAGGCTGGCCGAGTGGAGGATTCCGGCCCCGTGGACTGCGGTCGACATTTGGTAGTAGGCGCGAAAAATACCTATCATCTTGGGCAAGCCGAGTTCAGCTAGGAGGTCACGCTTCAGGTGGACGCTTTCACTATCCCCGAACTTCCGCCTAAGCTTGCTAATGCGCGGTTCAACGCTGGTGCTCAATTCATCGTTGAAACTTCCGAGTCCTTGTTTTAGCTTCGCTTGATCCCTTTCCAAGTAATAGCGGCGCACTGGATCATGGACGTAGGAGAAAAGCATTATTAACACAACCTCAAATCTTGTTCGCCTCATCTCGCTCTATTTGTTCGCGGCTCTTGTGCTGAACATCGAAGTGGGCGGGGTTGTGGCCAAAGAGTAGACAGCAACTGTCGCCATCGAGAGGTTTAAATGAAGACAGAACGTAACAAATCATGTTGTCAAGAGAACGGCGAGTTAACCTGCGCTCTTCGCCACCAACTGCTCGATGGAAGGTGATGAAGGCGGACAACACGACAGAGTCTGACAATCGTTGGTTGGTGAAAATTTTAATGCTTTAAAATTCATTGCGATGACAATTACAAGGTTGAGTTGAGTCCGTCTCGTCTAGCCCATGGAATCCAGTTTGCGTGACTGAGGCTGGCGAGTCTGTCGGCGGAATTGGGGCCGAGTTGGTTGGACTGGAGGCCAGACTTCCGTGATGTGCGTCGCAAATGTTTGCCGTGCCAGACAGGTTTGTCTATGCAAATGGCTCGCTGTCCTTGCTGTTTGCGGGGGACAAAAGATGGATGAGTAATTAGCTGGGGGGATTTGCGGGCGAATTGGGTCAGATGGCGCCATGTTCGCGCGTCGGTCTCATCAAGCTCTCCTCGCCGCGTTCAAAGATCTGCGCGCAACCAAAGCGGCTTATCCGCTCCTTGGGCCGAGAGGCGGGAGGTTGAGTTGAACGAACTAATCTAGCGCAGGTGAGCTTGTTTTGGTCGCGTCTGGGCGCCCTTTCGGGAGCTTGGAGCTGGGAGGCTGGAGCCAGGCGAGTTTCTCGCGCAAACGAACCCTTCGCCCGCCCGTTGGCCTGGGAATTGGGGGCCAACTTGGCCACTCGGCGCGGCCAGCCCGGCGCAGTCGGCAGCCACTCGCCGCGGGCCACCACTGCTCCCTATAGGTGAGTCCGGGCCCATTCGAGCGCAGGTGCATATAGATCATCATCGCGCGCGCTGATTGGCGGGAGAGGGGCGCCCTCTGCGCTGGCTACGTGTTTATTGAGCCGGCCGCCTGAGTCTGGGAGGCGAGCGGGAGCCAGTTTATTGGCCATTATGCGTTTTGCAGATTCATTTGGCCGGCGATAAAAATAAACAAGGCACAAAGTGGAGCAAGCGGGCCGACAAACTAAATAAGTGGCGCTAATTGTGGCCGAGGGGAGGCCGTCATGAGGGCTGCCGTTTGTCCCCTTGACTCTCCTCGCTCAGTCGCCAGTCGCTGCAGCGCCGCCGGGCCGAGATGTGCAGCTAGCGGCGGGCGCATAGAGAGGCCTCCGTGGGCGAGCCGCCCATTAACAAGATGAAACCGATGCTCTCTATGTAAATGGGACTCCTCCTTGGCTCCTTAAGCACAAACAAAAGTGCGCCCCTCTGACGCAACTCGAGCCGACTCGGACGGAAGTCGGCGGCCAAGTTGGCGCCAGTTGGCACAATAATGGTCCCAGCTCGGAGGCGCAATATTTGCACGTGCCGGCCTCCTGTTTGCTCGAGTCGCGCTTATCTCGCCGGCCGAGCCGCCCGCTGGACCATTTATTTCCGGCGACGAGCGGGCCACGAGACGGCGGAGGCAGCCGGGCCGGCCACGCCCACACGCTCGCCTGTCCCGGCCAGCGCGCGCGGAAAGGGGGGCGCCGCCAAACGTCATATTGTTTCGCCCGCAAGACTCACTTTCGAGGCGGCCTGTCTGGCGCTCGAGTGGCCGTCGGCGGCCGCGGCGACAAGGACGAGGATGAGGATGTGGACGAGGATGGGGCGGCTGCGGCCGATTGTTTGCGTTGGGCGGCCGCTCGCCGCCCATGATCGATGGCGCCGCCTTGAGAGCCAACTCTTTGGCCGGCCAGACAGAAAATTGAATCTGGCGCCCAAATCTCGTTGAGGGCCGGCTGGCCGCGAGAGGCGTGAAAGGCGCAAACACGTGACGCGCGCTGTCTCAAATGTCGCCGATTATCTCGGGGGAGCCGCCGAGCGCGAGTTTGCCGCGCGAAGGCCGATTGTCTGCGCCGGCCCCAAGCTGTGCGCCTTCCGCCGCCGCCGCCGCCGCCCGCGAGCGCAGCGCCCCCACTCGTGGCGCCCGGAGCCAGCGAGACGGCGAGGCGGCCGCCCCGCTAGCCAACGAGAGCTTTAAATAAACATCATTAGGCCAATGAGAGTCGCCGGCCGCGATAATAATGATCATCAATCGAGTCCAGTCAAGTGTCTCCCGGCGCTCGGCGCTCAGCTCGGCGGTTTGGCGCTCGAGGCCGGAAGCGGCCGCGCGCGCGAGTCGCCAGAGCGGAGAGACAATGGGGCCGGCGCTGATCCATCATCGGCTCTGATCATTAATAATCGATACTCGCTCCGGCCGCCCGTTTAGCGCCCCCTTCCGGCGGCCGCGCTCGCAGCCGGAAGCGGCCGACATCAGATGGGCGCCCGCAGTGACGGGCGGCGGCCGCGAATCCTTTGGCGCCGAGCAGCGGCCAAAGGATTTGCCTGCACGTGGTGGGCGGGGCGCGAGTGCAATCCAATTTGGCCCGCGGCCACGCCCACTCGCCCAATTGGCGACGACTGCCGCCGCCGCCGCCGCCGCCGCCGCTTCTGCTAATTCAATTGAGTGCGGCGACAACACAGAGGCGGCTCATTATTCAATTGCGCATGGCGGCCGCCTCACCGGCCAGCCAGCCAGCCAGCCAGCCGGCCGGCCGCGCGCTTTAAAGTGGCCGCCCGGTCGCTAGGTGCGCGGGCCACTCTAGCGCCTTCGCGAGCTCGGCCGCCGGCGCCGGCAATGAAATATAACGAGCAACACACGTGACAACTATTAAAAGAATTGGACTCTCGGCGGCTTGCGCGGCCGAAGCCAATTCATTAGCTTCTGTTTCGTTCGCCTCGGCCGCTTACGTGAAACGTTTGCCTCCCAGTCAAGCGGCTGCGGCGCAAGCCAAATTGGGCCGGGCGAGTTTTGAGAAAAGTAGCGCCGGCTGAGCGGAAGCTCGCAAACTCGCTAGGCTCTGGCGCGCGAAACGTGCTAGGCGCGCGCGTGACTCACTCCGCTCGTTGGCTCGCTTTTTGAATTTCGGCTCCTCGCACTCTGAGGCCAGCTCAGAGTTTGCGCGCAAATCTGAGCGCGCCGAGCGGAGGAGCCAAGATTAGGGGGCCCAAATCTTGTTAGCTGCTTGGCGAGATTTGCGCGCCCCGAATCCTTTGGCCGGCCGACTGGCTGGCTGGCTGGCGGGTTGGCTGCCTGACTGGCTGACTGGCGCTGCCGCCGCCGCCGCCGCCGCCGCCGCCGCCCAAAGCAGAGAGATCGCGCTTGTCCGCCGACTTATCTGCCCGCAAACCGCAATAATCATTTATCATCTGGAGCGCTCGTTTCGGCCGCCCCAAGGACTCGGCGCGCCGCTCGATGGGCGTCCAATTTCTCAGCCGGCGACTGGAGCTCGCCGATAGATCGAGTGGCCGGCCGAGTTTAAAACAAAACAAGCGGCGCCAGCTACGTGCTCGCCAAACGCAGACGCGGCGCCCGCACTCCTGCACTCGGGGCGGCGCGCTCATCGGCACGTCGCGCCGCCGCCGCCGCCGCCGCCACTTCCGCCCGCCGAGCTGGCCGCGCAGTCGGCGCTGTCGTCGCCATCGTTTCTTGGCTTCCGCCGGCGCTGCGCTTGCTGTTGTTGTTTTCGGCGCTGTTGACACTTGATTTCGACAAGAGCTGGTGGGCGAGAACAAGGCAGCCTGGAAATCGATCGACATGTCGCTCCAGTTGGCTCGGCTCTCAACAAACAAACAAACAAACAAACGAACGAACGGACGGCCAAGAGCTGAAGGCGGAGGGCGGAAATAAGCGAGCCAAGGCGGCGGGCGGAAGTGCAGCGAGCGCCAAATCACTTCCTCGGGCGAGCCTTTGTTTGTGGGCGAGGCGAGGCGAGTTGAGTTGAGCGCAACTGTCGCCCGTCGGCCGGTCACGTAATTGCGCGGCGCTGGCCGGCGCCCATTAGGAGCTGCGCCCTTTAAAGCGGCCCGCGTTGCTCGGCGACGCAGCCAGCAAACTCGCTCCAAAGGGCCCTTCTTTCATTAGTGCCGCTCACCTGCGGCCGACAACAATTGCAGTTTAATTCCTCGTCCGCCTCTCGCTGTTGCTGAGCCGTTGGATTGGCGGGAAGGCAAAGTTTTGTTTTGTTTTTGGCCGAACAAGTGCAGAGTTTGGAAGTTTTTGATTTTTCACTTTGTTCGCGTGCAAAGAGATTATAGTTTTACAAGCCGCAACGTTGCGGCTTCAAAGGGACACGCGCGCAACTTTGGGCCAGAAATCGGAGCCGGAAATGATTCAGCCAAGGCGCGCGCGCAACCACGACGACGACGACGACGACGACAGCTGGCGCCGGCTTAAAACTCGCCCGACTCGCCCGACTCGCCTGCTCGGCCCAAACGAGGCTCAGCTCGGCGCGACTCGGCAACTCAGGCCGACGCATGGAATCAGTGGAGCGGCCACTCGAGCGCCAGTCCACCAAATCCACTTGCAGCTTGCGCGGCCTTCCGGTCGAGAGGCGGCCGACGAGCGTTCGCCACGCGAGCCTTTGGCCAATTTTGCCACATCACCAAGCAGGCGCCTGCGCTGATGCGGCCAAACCGCAGATATTATCATCATTTGTCGGCCCAAATTACATTCCGGCCGATGGGCTGGCAGGCGGCCGACGAGCTGAGACTTTGCCGGCCGGCAGCTTGTCGCGCAAAATTAATAATAATAAACTTGATGATTCGGCCGGCGAAGCGAGCCGCTCGCTCCTCTCCCAACTCCGTCGGCCGCGCGCACTTACCTGTTGGTGGCGTTGGCCTCTTCCGGCTCGCTCGCGGCTCTTCTTCGGGGCCCCAAACTGGGCGCCCAAACTGGAGCGGAGGGGCCGCTCGTCTTCCAGTCACTCTCGCTCTCGCTTCCACTTGCGCTCTTGCTCGCTCGGCGCCAAAACCAGCACTGACTGGCGCCGGCTCGCCCGCTCAACCCGGCCAACAATGGCCAAGACAGCGCGGCGCCCCAAAGCGAGTTGGGCGACGAATCTAAATTAGGCGGCCGTATAATATATATAAAATTTGCATTTCACTTTGGGTGCCATTTGTGCGCGAGCCGCCGCCGCCGCCTGCTTATGCAGCTTTTGGCGCCTTTGCGCGCCAAACCGGGTTGGGCCGCCCGAGCTGCTTTGCCGGCGCGAATTTGCATCGCATTTCCAATTCACAACCAAGCGCGCTCGGTGGCCCAAGTCTAGTGGCGGCCCAGAGGCACCAGCCACTTGAGCGGCGCCGATCGATCTAGGCGGCGGCGGCGGCGGCGGCGGCGGCCTCGTCTTGGCGGCCGCGCCAGGAAGGCAAGACGGGCGGCTGGAAGTTTGGCCGGCGCCGCATAATAATGATGGCTGTCGGCTGAATGCTAATAAGGCGGCCGGCTCGACTCGCGCGCTGGCAACAAGTCAGGTAAGTGGATTGCGGCTTTGGCGCAATCAGCGCCCATGCAAGCGCATAGGCAAATGAGAGCTCCCAATTAGTGGCCTTCCGCTCGGGCGGACGCGCAAACTCAATTAGGGGTCGCGCAAGGGGGACGGCGGCCGCAGCTCATTAGGCAGGCAAATGCGGATAGGTGAGGCGGGACTGAGCAAACAGGCGACAATTTATCAGCCGCCGCCGCCGCCCCCCATTCTGGCTGGACAGCTGCAACTCGGCCCGCAAAACCCTCGGCGCGACCTCCACTCGCGGCGATGATTGATTTTGGCAGCGAAAGGCCCAAATCCCTCGAGTGTGAAAGCAAACGAAGCGAGGACAAGAAAATGAACTCCGCGCTTTGGGAATTCGCGCCGCGAGTCGCGAACGGCGCTAGGCTCACCTTGCTCGCTCGCTCGCTCGCCCTCAACGCCAACCCTTTGGCGCAAACTAAACCCGACTCAGCTCAACTCAACTCAACTCAGCTCAACTTAACTCAACTCAACTCGGCCGTCGCTCGCCACTTGCCGCCAGCCTCCTATTCATGCCCGCCGCTTCCGGTGGGAGTGGCCGCGGCGGGAGTTTGGGATGGAGTTGGCGCAAGAGTTGGAGCTCTGGGCGGTGCGGCGCCGGCGGCCCGTCGGATCGTCGGCCGCGTCGCCGCTGGCAAAGCGGCCCTTTCACTGATCAATCATTTGAACTCGGCGCGCGAGTTTGGTTTAGTTTTATTTTATTTTATTTTACTTTATTTTACTTTACTCTCCTTTGCTCTGCTCCGCCCGGCCAGCGGTGGGCGGGCGCCACTTGCGCCGCCAGCGGGCGCACGTAGCCGCCGCCAGAGTCGCCCCCAGAATCGGCCGCCCTCGGCCTGGATCTCGATCTCGATCTCGATTCCAATCCGAGTCCCAATCCGAACCCGAACCCGAAACGGGAAGTGGAGGAAGGGCGAGGGGAAGCGCGCGACAGCTTATTAGTATTCCGGCGACGAACTGCGACTTCGAGTGAGTCAAAATGGGCGCAAAGGAACAAGTTTTGGGGCCAGAGCGGCGGCACCGGCGACTTGCGAGGCCAAGTCGCATCGGCCGATCCATCATACCGGCCGGCCGAGCAGCCAGCCAGCCAGCCAGCCAGCCAGCCGGCCGGCCGGAGTTCAGCGCGCGCTGTTTGCCTTGGCCGCGCCCGCTCGTCCGGCGCCGGAATTTACTTGCGCCCAGTGTGCTCTACTTTTCTGGTTGTTGCTATTCAATTAGGCATGACATTTGAATTGCGCGCCCGCCGGCTGGCCCCAGCCGCAGCCCCCGCGCGCAGGCTCGCCGCGCCAAAAACCACCCGCGCGGCCCCCACATCGCACGCCATTCAAATCTGCGCACAAACACCATCCATCATTGGGCCGCTTCGATTTTTGGGGCGCGACGAGCGATTTGGGCGACAAAAATGAGTTTGCCCGCTCTGGCTTCGCTGCTTCCGCTCTTGGCCGGGGCAGAAGCGAGCCGGCTTGCACCTGAGCAGCCAGCGGCCACTTAATTAAAAGTCATCCGTCGCCTCCGGCGGCGGCGGCAGAGTTGGCGGGCGGACGCAAACTAGACCACAGGCGACCACCGCCGCCGCCGCCGCCGCCGCCGCCATCGATCAATCGGGCGGCGCCGTCGCCTCAGCCCGCTCCAATGCATTGGGAGCGCTGATTTTGCTCCCGGCCCTTTTGCGCCCCATTGGCGGCGGCCAGGTGGCGCCACTTGCGCGCCGCAACGCAACTCGCGCCTCGAAGGCGGCCGCCGCGAGCGCAGAGGCCGCGAGCGCAGCCAGCGAGCTCGGCGCCCACAAGCCAGCCCTTCCGCCTGGAGGCCAGACGTCGCCTATAAGGGGCAGCGCGTGACCGCGGTCCAAGCGCCGGAAACAGTTTTGACAATCCGGCCAGGCCGATTTGTCATTCAGATCCATTGGCCTGCTTGCTGGCTGGCCGAGTCGGCCGCCCGTCCGGCCGACTCGGCCTGGCGGGCCAAGTGGACGGGCTGGCCTGAATCCGGCCGGCGGATTCCTGGAAGAGGGGGCGCAATTATCGTTGGAGACGGCGCGCGATTGCCATCAGCTGGTTGGCCGGCGCGCAGCTCCAGGCCAACTCCCGTGGGCGCGCGAGTGTGAGTGCCAGCGCCAGCGCCAGTGTGGCCCAGCCAGCCAGCGAGCATCCTTTTCCTCGCCGCGCTCCCACCTGCCTGCCTACCTGCCCGCCCGCCCGCCTGCCCATTAGCCGCTGATCGCCGATAAGACAACGGACACCTGACGGAATCGCGCGCAGAGCAAACTCGCCAACTCGTCAAACTGGCCCAGCGGCCGCCCGTTTGGAGCCTGCAAACGAGCTGCCATATCGCACTGGCGAGCGAGCAGGCAAGCAGGCAGGCAGGCAGGCCGGCCGGCCGGCAACAAAGTTCAACTCGCCGACTCTCGAGTTCGTTTGATAAAAGTGTGAATGAATTTCGTCTACTCAGCTGGGCCGAGTTGGTTGCGGCTGCAACTCAAACCGTCACTCCAACTTTGACTAAAATCGAGCCCAACTTCAGCCGCCGGCCAGGCCGAGCTGCTCTGGTCGGCCGAAAGTGCACCTGCACCTGCGAGCGCGACTGCAGAGGCAAATGCAGATTCTCGCCGCCTCTCAGCGCGCAAGCCGGCCGAGCGGCCACTTTGGCCGGGCGGCCGGCGCTCAAGTCGATCGCTCGCTCGCTCGGCCGCCGCCGCCGCCAATGATGGACTAGATTCAATTTGTCAGCCTCTTCGTTTGTCAAATTTAAATCGGCTTCCATTGGCTCGTTGAGGGCAGAGAAGCGGGCTGGCAGACTGGAAGCCGGTCCAAGTGTTGAGCGCTGAGAGCTGCTCGGCTTCGTGATCCCGTTTTCTCTCCGGCTCGGCAGCCTAAGTTGCGCTCTGAGAGGGCCACTTAGGCGGCGCTGAGCTGACCGCCCGGCCGGCCGGCCCATTGGCGACAGTGGGCGCGCGGCGGCCGCCAGGGGGCGCGCGCGTCGCGCCCGCTGCGACGCCCGGCCATTCGCACATCGTTATCGGATAGTTTGGATGCCCAAATAACAGCAGCGCCAGCACCCGCGAGCCGCCGGCCGCCAGCCGCAGGTCAAGTCGCGGGCCGAGCGCAAGGAGCAGGTTCTCGATGGCAGCCAGCATATTGCACCCGCGGCCGCGACTCTTGCGCCGGCCGAGCCGCCCGTCCGCTCGGTGGGCGGCGGCCGAGTGTTGAGTTGCGGGCGCCGAGTGCTGAGAGCGCCGCCAGCCTCCGGCCGCAAGGCCAGCGCTTGCAATCCGGCGAGAACCAGCCAATTCCAATCAGGCTCCTTGCGGCTAATTGTTTGCCTGCGCGCGCGCGCAAAGCAGAGGCGAGCGCTGATTAATTAAAGCGGCCGATACTTTTTGGGCGCGCGCAGCTCACGAACAATGGCGGCCGGCTGGCTCACCTGTTGCTCGAACTTGCTTGTTTGTTTACCTCCCAGTTTGGCAGCCTTGAATGGCTTGGATCGGCCCGCTCGGCTTGGCCACCGGCGGCTCTGGTCGTTGTTGTTGTTGGCCTTGTTGCTGTTTCTGTTGCGCAACGAGAGCGAGCGCCATAATGATGATTAATGGAGGCGCTCGAGCTGCGAGCTGAGAGCCGCGAAGCTCGGACCTTTTGTCTCGGCCAAGTCGGCGCATAGATTCAATTAATGGCGGCCGCCAAAGCTGCTCCACTTGGCCGCGAGCCGCTCGGTGGCTCGGCTTGACAATGTGGGAGCGCCGATTGGCCCCCTTGCCAGCCAGGCAACCTCCGCTCGGCGCTCAGGGACGCTCCACAGCGCGCATCCACCGCGCCGATCGGCTGGCCGCGCGCGCCGCCCGACTTCCGCCAAGGCCGCTGCCTCGGCCGCAGCCGCCGCCGCCGCCGCCGCTGCCAGCCTCGGCCGAGCGCCGCCCAGGGCAAGCGCGCGCTCTGGGCGCCACACGCGGCCCATTTGAATATTCGCCTCCCCTCGGCGGCCAAATTGGGGCCGCGAGTTGCGCAAGTTGGGCCGGCAAATGCGAGCGCGGAGTCGCCTTTGCCCGCGAGCAACATGAGAGAGTGGAATCCGCCGGCTCCATTAGACCTCTGGCCAGGTAATGGCGAGCATTGTTCTCGCCTCGGAGCTCCAGCCTCTCGCCGCCGGAGACTCAGTTTCAGTTTGAGTTTCGGTTTCAGTTTCAGTTTCAGTCTCGGTTTCACTCTCAGTTCTGATGGCCAGCATCGGCGCCTCCAGTGGAAGCTGCGACCGACTCGGGCGGCCGTCAAATAGGCCAGCGGCGCAACAGGAGACCATCAGCGTGCGAGCGCTCGCTTGCTCGCCGGGTTGCCGCCGCCGCCGCCGCCGTTGCCGCTGCAGCCGGCCGATGGCCGCAGATGGGTCGTGACTGGTCCAGCCGAGCGCTCCTCGCAAGCCAGAGCCTCGCTCGGCCGGCTTTAGTCTAAAACTCGCCCCCTCCGCTCCTTCCGCCCGAGCTGGCCGGCCAACGAGGCCGCCGGCCGCTCTTTGTCTTGGGGAGGTGTTAAACGGTAATTAAATAATACGAGCGAGCTAGACTGGTTGTCGCTCGGCCGGCGTCCCTTTGAGCGCGTTACTCGGCCGGCCAACTCCATTAGCTCTGGCCGGCGCCCACTGGCCGCCGCTTTTATTGATTTTCGAGCGATCGCTCTCGGCGGATCCGCTGCGAGCTGGCCGCCAGGTGAGCCGGTGGCGGGTCGCGCAGGCCGGTGATAATTACGAGTCCGCGCGCTTAATTGCGCCCCGCTCGGTGCGCGCAAGTGGCCGGGCCGGGGCACAAACAATGCGCCCAGTCTCGGCCCGGCCGCCAAAAGGGCCGCTCCGAGTGTGTGAGAACGAAAGCTCAATTAAGGCGGCCAGTCTGGCGCTCGCAATGGCCGGCTAATTGACACTGGCCTGGCTTGTTTCGCGGCTATTGGTTTTAGGTGTTGGCCGTTTTGCTGGCGGGAACTTGCGCAAAGTCGTGCTGCAGCGAGCGCCGGGCGCGGCGAGCAGCTGCTCGGCCTCGGCCTCGGCCTCGGCCTCGGTCTCAGTCTCGGCGCAGGCTCGCCTTGCCGTTCCCACCGGCCGAGCTGGAAGCGCCGAGTTTGCTCCACTTGCGAGCTGGCCAGACCATTGGAATGGAACCAATCTAGTCGGCGGCCAAACTGAGCGGGGAGATTCAAATTGGGTCCGATTCAATTAGCGGACGTGATTTACATTCGCCGCATCGGTTCTGCGGGATTTGGGCGGCACGGAGACGATTCAATTTGGGCGGCTGAGCGCGCGCGCTGAGCCAAGTGGCGAGTTGCGAGCGCGCGCCCAGTGAGCGGTCGTTCAACTCGCGCAGCCAGAGCGAGCGGGTTGAACTTGAACCGGGCGCGCTCATTGAAATTCTAATGAGTGCCACTTGTTCCTGCGGCCTCATTTGAATATCAGCGAAAGCGGCGGCGGCCCGGCGCCGCCCCTTCCGCCGCCGCCGCCTGGCGGCCGGAGCAGCACATGCGAGTGTATTTGGATGCGCCGCCGCCGCCGCCGCGCGAAAGTGGCCGCGAATCGGGCGAGAGCGCACGTGTTGGGCCCGTTTGCTGGCGCGGGGGGCGCAGCAAAGCCCGAGACGGCCGCCACTCAGCTGGGCGGCGGCCGTCTCGGGCTCACCTGCGCCCGAGACGGCCGCTCGCTGCGCCGGCCAAGTCGAGCGGGCGAGTCAATCAAGTTTTCGGCGGCGCAGGAGCGTGAAATGCGCGCCCGCCGAGCGAGCCGCCCGCTTCCGGCCGCCCTGCTCCTCGCGTGACCGGCAGCCTGGCCGCCAAGTTCAACCGGCGACAACAAGTGGCTGATGAACACATTAGAGCGCATTAGGCTCCTCCGCAAGCCGGACAGTCGTGACGAATTGGGGGCTCAATTAGCGGCGAGTGTCGCTCTGCGGCCAGGTGGCGCTGCGCTCGCTCGGCCGCGCCGCCAGAGCGCCAACTCTCGCCCAGCTGGAGCCGCTTGTGGCCGGCGCGCCAGTCTGGCCGGCGCGGCTCAGCGGCCAGCTGCCAACAGGTGCAGCTGATTGAAGTCTGACGCGGCCGTGATGCGAGATGCGAGATGCGCTCGCTCGCTCGCAGCTCAAGCAGGCGATCAGCTTACCTTTGCAATCCGCCCGTCCGCTCTCCTCTCCTCTGCCGCCGCCGTCTACCTGCCTGCCTGCCTACCTGCCTGCCTGCCTGCCTGGCCCAGCTCAACTCAGCCTGGCTCGGCTGGGCCGAGGCGAGCTCACTTTTGGCCAAAATCTGCGAACTGATCGCCGGCTGATGATCGATGAGCCAGCATAAAGGCAGCCTTCATGCGCCTCCACCATTTGCATTCAATGTTAATTAGAAGTTTGCCTCCACTCGCTGCTCGTCTCAATTTTTCTCGCCGCTTTGTTTCGCGGGCCGGCCGCTTGCTAAGCGTCCGCATGAGCATGAGCATGTGCATCTGCATCTGCCGCTACCTTCGCATCTGCAGCCCATAACTCGGCCCTTGGGCTTCCCCTCGGCTCTGGACTCTCAGGCGGCGCTCGCTTGGCGCTGGGAGCCCCCAGCAAGTCAGGCCGGCGAGTTGGCGCCGACGCCGCCGCCGCCGCCACTGATTGATCCGCCGCTCCAGGTTGGCCGCCCGCTCGCTCGCTGATGTAATTGTACGCAATTGTGCGCCGTAATTGAGCCCGGCCGAGTGAGCCGGCCAACGAGGCCAGGCTTGCGCGCTCGGCCAGGTAATTCATGTCATTGGTTGCGAGCGAGATGCGTTTGATTGATGGGCCGGCGAGGAGCGCGCGCTTGGCGCCGCCGCCGCCGCCGCCGCCTTCCGGAACTGGACTCTCGGCGCGGCGGCTGCAGTGGGCTCGGCCGGCGCGCCCCTCCGCTCGGGGCCGCGCGCGCTCCCTCCGCCGGGCGCCGCCACCTCCGCGGCCGGCTCAGGTGGCAACGCTGGAAGTGGGTCAAGTTCGACGGGTTGGCGGCCGGCAACACACGCGCGCCGGCGCAACAACTCGCTTATCTGCTTGTCGTCCTCGCGGCCGACTTGCCAGCTGAGTGATTAATGCGCCCAGCGCGGCCAGCCTTGAGCCGCCCTCGCTTTGGCGCGCCACTCGCCCGCTTGCGTGTGCGGGGGAGGCCTTCGCTCGGCTCGATGTCCAGCCGCGGCGCCAGGCAAACCTTGAACCTGCGCCGCCGTTGTCAACAGGCCGCGGGCGGCCTCAGCAGCCGCGCGGCGCTGGTTCATTGACCGGCGCCGAGTGGGAGTCGGTGAATTAATTAAGCAAGCCGAGCTGCACTGGCGACACTCCGCCGGCCGGCCGGCCCGAGCTTGGCGGCCGCGCCGAGGAGGTGGCGCCACCGGCGCGCGCAAGCAACCCGCAAAACTGGCTACCTGCGCCGCGGCCTCCAACCGAACTCCTGCCCGCCGCTCGCAGCTCACCTTCGCCTTCCGTTTTGATGAATCACCAATTTGCGTCCACTTTTATCGGCCGGCCGCGCTGGCGAGCGTTGAACGGTAATGCGCGCGCTGAATTCCGGCCCAGAGCCGGCTAATGGAGGGAGCGGGCAAATGGGACTCGCCCGCAGAGTCCTGCCCCTCGGCCAAGCGCAGCGGAGACGCGCCGAGTGAGCGAGAGAGGAAGACCGTCGAGTTCAATGCCGGCCGGCCGAGTGTGTTTGCGCTCGTTGAGTTTTGAGGAATTGCAATTTGCCATATTGCGCGCGGAATTGAACTTTGCAATAACAATAAATAAGAGCCATTCTTCTCGCTCGCCTCCAGTTGGCCGCCGCCGCCGGCCCGCAAAGTAAACGGGCGCCCGAGTAGCAACAGGCGGCGCAGGAAGCGGCGCCGGCTAATTGGGGCGCCCGCGTTTGGCCGAGCGCGCGGCCGACGTGTTGACGCGCCTAATGAAGTGAGGCCAACACTCGCGCACAATGGCCAGGTCGGCGGCGCATTGTGCTCGGTCGGCGCCGCCACGAGCAGCGGCGGCAGCGGCAGCGGCAGTGGCAGCGACAACGCTGCCAGCGAGCAACAAAAACAACACCAACGGCGACAGCAAAACTCGCCTCCGACTGAAATGGAAACTGGCGCAAACCTGGATTGAGTTTTAATTTGGGCACTCCATTTCCATTGTTGGAAGTTTGCGTTTCGAGGCTTCAAGTTGGAGGCTGGAGGATGGAGAGGCTTTGGAGGCTCCCCCATCGCCGCTTGGCGGAGGGGCGCGCAGTTTGCGCGCGGCCCGCCGGACCCGATCGGCGGGCGCTGAAGCTGGAGCTGGAGCTGGAGCTGGAGCCGGACGGAGCAGCCTCGGCGCGCCAACTCGCCCACTCGGCGCGCAAGTCGAGTGAGCCGCCAGAAGTGGAGGGCCACTCGACTCGCGCGAACATCTGCGCCCGCCGCTCGCTTCCGGCGCCCGATGATTAATGGGCGAGCACGTGGTTGTGGCGCCGCACAACAAGTGCCGGCCGCTGGACTTGTTGATGCTGGCGGCGCTCTGTTTTGGTTCGCTTCAGTTGGCCCTCGCTGGGCCAGAAGCGCGCCCCCTGTTCGCTCCACTGGCTCGATTCGCGCGCTTCCGGCGCGCTGAGCTCAATTAGCGGCCGCTTATCGGGCGGCCGATCGCGCGCTGCGGAGGCGCCGAGCGTGAAGCGGCGCCACCGCCGC
>ENA-UOVY01000434-UOVY01000434.1-plant-metagenome-genome-assembly--contig:-NODE-434-length-21300-cov-593.466980_pt1 | contig 21300 bp, 17 predicted proteins | sample MGYA00249840_ERZ761561 | MGnify/ENA primary metagenome ERZ761561 (study PRJEB28882, sample SAMN05720143) | plant metagenome | isolation source: Guanajuato, Mexico | place: Mexico:Guanajuato, Mexico...
AGCCAGCCAGCCAGCCAGCCAGCGGCCAGGCTGGACAGATTGAAGTCACGAGGAAGCCGGCGGCCCTGCGCGCCCAGCCCACTTGACACCGAGCTGAGTGGCAGCTGCTCGCTTGGCCGCCGCCAGCCGGCCCACTGTCAGCTCCGGCCAAGGCGGCCCGCTAATTGATGGCCAATCAACAGGTGAGCGGCGCTGGGGCTGGCGGACAGGTAGGGCGGGCAGGTAGGGCCGGCTGTCCGGGCCAAGTGGGCCACTGTGCGCGCAGTCTGCGCTTGCGGCGCTCAGATTGATTCTTCGCGCCGCTGCGAGTGATAATTTGAGTGGCGGCGCCTGAGCGGCAAGCCCGCGCGTCTAAACAAACAGGCCGCCCGCTCATCTTTCAATCGGCGAGACTGGCGGCCGGCCGAGTGGCATCTCGCCGCCAACATGATTGGCCTCGCAGCCCGGCTCAGCCTTAGCGAGGCTGCCAGAGCTCGCAGAGGAACAATGGAACGGACAAAACATAAACACTCTCCTCCATTGGAGATTCCCCCCGCAACAAATCAAATTTCTTCAAGCTGCTTGCGATCGAAGCGCCAGCTTTGCGCTCAATGCAAACAGGTGGCTACTTTTTGCTCTGCGCTCAATCTGGCTCTCAATCCAAGTGAAGCTCAGCCCTGCCGAGCGGCTCGTCGAGCTGATTGAGAGTTCACCAGGAGCTGGCTTGTGAGTGCAGCCAGCTTGCGCTCGCTGGGCCAGCCCGAGCTCAAGCCCAAGCCCAAGCCCAAGCCCAAGCCAGAGCAAAGAAACAAACTTTTTCTCCCAAAGCGAGCCTGCAAATAATGGCCGGCCGCCGCCAATGGATTGAGATGCGTAACCAACCAGCTCATCCTGTGACCTATTGATTGGCGCATCGGCCGCCCGCTGCAGCCCAATGGGCACGGCGAGCGCGTCCGCCGGCCGAGACGAGAGGCCGGCTCAGGTGAGGGGGGAGGGAAGAGTTTCGGGCAACTCACCTTGCACGTAGAAGCGCACCACGCCGTCCTCGCTCTCGGCGCCGCCACCGCCGCTGCCGCTCGTCTGTCTGGTCAGGAGGCAGTGATACTCGCCCGAGTCCTCGTTCGTGACTCCGCGAAACAACAGGGCGCCAGTCTCAGGCAGGTAGGCGATGGAGTTCTTGGTGTTCCAAACGACTATGTGCTTCGCCTCGGCCTCGACCAGCTTCCTCTCCTCCTTGAACCACTCGATCTTGTTCATGGTGGCCTGGCTGTCGGCCGGCAGCACGGGCAAGCAGGGCAGCGTTCCGTTGGCCCCCTTCCTAATGTAGAAGGTCTCCACGTCTGTTTGGGTTTGGGTTTTGGTTTTGTTTTGGTTAGAGTTTGAGTTGGAGCTGCGGTGTTAGCGTTGGCGGCGGCGGCCGCTGCAGCGTCGGTGGGGGAGGCGAGCGCGCCGCCTCCGTCCGGGCCGGACGCTGGGGGCCGGCGGTGCGCGCGCGCCGCTCGCCCAACGGGAGGCGGCGGCCAGCTGCGCCGGCGGAAGGCACGCAACTGGCCCCAAACAAGTTCACGGCCGACCCATGACTCATCCCTACTCACCCTCGCTCTTGGCCGGCGGTTGCTGTTGCTGTTGGAGGACGAGGCTGTTGGTCAGGTGGCGGCGTCGCTGGTTGAAGCTAGCCGAGTTGTCCACAATCACATGCTGCTGGCCCAGGCTGGTGGCGCCCGAGCCGCTGGGCCCGAACTGGCCCGCCCCCTCGCCCTCCAACTCGCCCGCCGAGCTCGGGCCAGCGCGCCTGGCGCCCAGCGAGCGCGCTCGGCCCGCCCGGCCCCTCCGCTGGCGCCAAGCTGCGGCGAGCGGGCCGCCCGAGGAGGCCTCGTCCAGCCAGAGGCTTGACCAGACTGGCGCCGGTTGCCAGCTGGGCGCCAGGACGAGCTGGCCGCAAGAGGGGAGCGCGAGACAGGCGAGCCAGGCGAGACTGCAGAGACAGGCGCACAGGAGGAGCGAGTGCTGGCTCGCTTGGCCCATTCTCTCGCTAAGCAGCGCCCAACTCTCTCTCTCTCTCAATCTATTGCTTGCCGGCTTCTAGTGTCTTCGACTCTCTTCTCTTTCAATTTGAGATTGCCTTGAACACCTTGAACTCTTCCATTGGCGCTCGGCTGCTTGCTTGTCCATTTGTTTTGCCCTCTTCGATCTTGCAAATTTTGTCTCGCAAAGTGGCGTTCATTTCATCGCGCTCGTCCCATTGCTTGGGCTCGCCTGAGCCGCAACTAGCTCGCCAGTGCAGAGTAGAGCGGAACAGGACAGAAAGGAAGGGAGAGGGATTTTGAAGCAACGTCTCCTCTCTGTGTCGCTCGCCCAGTGAGCCCGGCTCTTGCAGCCTCAAAATGGATCCCTACTCTCTGGGCGCCGCTTGCTGAGCAACAACAATAATGACGCTCGCAATAATGACGCGACCGACTCATGCCAAACTCATGCCCTCCACTGCAAACTCCTCTGCAAGCGCGAGAGGGGCCGAGCAGCCTGGAAGGCTCCCTTTGAGCGGGCGAGAGAGCGCGAGGAAAACAGTGCGCAATATTCCCTATGTGTCGCCAGCTCGCCTGCGCTCGACTCTGCACGCCCAAGGGCCAGTTGCCTCACAACCAACTCGCTCGCAGCGCTCACTTTGCGCAAATGGATACTCTGTAGGCTCTGGCCGACGCGAGGACGGCGCCGAGCGAGCGCCGCAGCACTCGGACTTCGCCCCCCCCCCCAGACCGGCCGCAGGGCTCTTCCCTGCTCTCGGCCCCGAGCGGCTGGCGCAGGAGTGGCCATTGCGCAACTCTGCCGCCCCCTCGGCCGGCGAACGCGGCGCTGCGCTGCGAACGAGCCGAGCGCTCCACTCGGCCGGCTCCACCTCCACCGCCAGCCTCAGCCTCAGCCTCGGCCGGTCGCCCACATGGAAAGCGGCGGCCGCTCGTGCGCCGTTCGCGCCCGCCAATATCATTAGGCTGGCGCCGCCGTTCAGCGTGCAAATCGCGCATGTCAAACTCATGCTCCATTATCAAACAACAAAGTGCAAAGCTCGCCAGAAACCAAACACGGTGGCGCCATCACTCGTTCGGGGCGAAAAAATTAAAAAACAATAACAACATCAATAGTGGCGACTGTCCGACTCTGGCCGTTGTCGCGCCGCCGCCAGTCTCACAGGCGCCTCACAATCCGCTGCCAACTGCCGCTCGGCCGCACTACTTCCGCCCGGCGGCCCGCCAGTTCCGGGCGGGCAGTGCGCCGCAGCTGTTGCTGCTGCCGCTGCCGCAGCGAGCGCTCGTTCCTGCTCGCTCGACAGGCAGGACTTTTGCTCTCGCCGGGCTGGCCAACCCCCTGAACGGCCAAACGCACGGGCTCACCGAAGGCGCAACCCAGGTTTCAGCGCCAAGAGCTATGGTCACTTGGAGGGAGCCTTAAGGTAGGATCACAGCGGATGCCGCTCTTTGGGAGATTGTTCGAAAAATGTTGCAACAAAAACCGAGTTGGCCCATTTTATTGGCCGCTCACTTAATCAAACTTATCACATGAACGCTCTCCATCCTAAGCTCGTTCGAGAGTTGCTGATCCTACTCGATACGCCTCAACTAGACGATTCCCTTACGCAGACTAGTCCAAATAGAGGAAGCAGTCAACTCCAGGTGAACGTGCGAGTGCCGCTTGTTCAGGTGCTCCAACAGACATGTTAGCGCTGACTGATCACTCCATGAAGGGCAGCTGATCCTGAGACGAATCCAGCAATGGATGCATCTTGTTGCCAATCCGCTCATTTGGCCATTCGTTGGGCTCGATCGGTGGGCGAACAAATCGAGCCTCTTTCGTGGCAGCGGAGGTTGGCGCCACCATTAGCGCCATCGTCTAGCACAGTTTGAGCCTTTGTAACGGGTTCGTAATGCCAATTTCTCTTTGCATTTCAGTGTCACTCAACGCTGACATGATTGGCCCAGATTTGACATTTGACCGGCAGGCGGCCACATTTGGCATGCCGGCATTCCAACCCGAGGCTCGAGCCTGGCAACAACTGTGGGCACACTTCAAAGGGCAAAAGGCGTGTCGGCGCAAATGGCCTCTGTCAGTGGATCCCGCTTTTGCTCTGTCCTCCTATGCACATGACTTTGAAGCACGTTTTCCCATAACTGAGCTTGGCCGCTGCTAGGTGAGCTTGCAAACTTCGGACCATCCTGTGAGTTGGGCCGGCTGCCAATGGAGCTGGCTGTCTGGCTATTGCAACACAGGATTGTAGACCAGAGTTGGTTGGCTCACTTGTTGATCGACCAAACCGCGATCATTCCGTTGTAACCCGAAACGGCAGCATGTTGCGCAGGCCCTCACGAGTACGGATCCCGGGTTGCTGGCGCCATTCACGCGTAAGGATCCGGTTGAGATTGCATAGATTGATGTTGAAGCATCTGTGACGACTTATCACGCCCGTAGCTAGATGGAAAAGGGTGGTTGACCGCTGCGCTCTTGATTAAATTGCCAAATATTGACCTCCCCATTGTCGGCATAATGGGCGGATGCAACACTGACTCTCTGCAAAGTACATCACCGAAGCCTGTTGAGCACCTTGTGGATTGATCTTATGGTGAAAGCTTTTTGGAGGAAGGTTAAACGTATCCAGCATATCTTAGTGAATGGCATTTGAGCTAACATTGAATGCTGCTATCTGCTCATCAGAGGCTTCATTTTTCCATGGAGAGATTTAAGGAAATCTGTCCCTGATTCATGTATCATCTCGAATATAGATTGTATTGACATGGTCCGTAACCATCGATTGTTTGAAGTCTGCCTCATCAGCTGAGCCAAGATTCGACGTCCCATTCCCTTGGAAAACAAGATCCTCCGCGATGTGAGACATTCCACAAACTGAGTCCCACATTGTCGACTAATTACAGTCAGGTCCTCACCCGCTCAACAAAGAATTATAAGAAGAACCAGCTAGTGCCTCAGGTTGAACCGGGTTTTTTGAGCTCAAGCATTTCGAATGCTCGGAATTGAGAGTCTAGTGTTGTAAATCTTGCAAATTCCTGACACTAAAAGGCCAAGTGCTATCTGTGGAATGAGATACAATTCGAATACGTCCTGTTTCCATCTATCGGAACCCATTTGCTTTGACCTAGAGACTACTAGAGTTCCGTAATATTTATTCTTGTTACGGGTTCGCGTATCGGCTGAACTCGAAAAAAAGTGAAGTGTGGAGCATAAGAACTGAACCACTTCGGGGGGCCAAAAACGATCGCAATCCAACATGGATAATTTTCCTTTTTATTTATCAAGTGCTAACCCAAATTGAGCAACCATGGTTCTATATTTCAAATCCAACGTTGTCCAGCCCGAGGCAAACATTTTTATGGGCAAGGACAAATTTGAGAACGAGGATCTCATCAAGTGGGGCTGGCCGGAGGATGTTTGGTTCCACGTTAGCGAGCTCTCCTCGGCTCACGTTTATCTTAGACTGAAGGAGGGTGATTCTATTGACAACATTCCGAGCAGTCTACTGGACGACTGTTGTCAACTTGTAAAAGCCAATAGTATACAAGGAAACAAAATGAACGATATAGAGATCGTGTACACTCCCTGGTCAAATTTAAAGAAAACTGCGGCCATGGTCGAGGGTCAGGTGTCCTTCCACAACGATAAGGAGGTTAGAAAGGTCAAAGTAGAGAAAAGAATCAACGCAATCATTAATAGGCTAGAGAAGACTAAAGTGATCATAGACAAGGTGGATCTGAGGGCGCAACGGGAGGAGAGAGATAGCAAGGAGAGGGCCAAACAGCGATTATCTATGAAAGAGCAGAAACAGAGAGAGAAGGAGGAACAAAAGAGGAAGGAAGAGCACAGGAGGTTACAAAGTTACGAGACTGTCATGAAGTCGGAGAAAATGACATCCAACAAGGAAATCAAAACTAACCTAGATGACGATTTCATGTAAAAATCAAGATTAAACTGTAAACTTTTAGTTAAAATCAGCATCGAACTTGTCGGAACAGACTAGAGCGCGGTGTCGCCAGGTGTGTATTGGTAATCGTTCCAGAGTGTGGGCGTGAGAGGCTCTCGTTCAGGACCCTTTGGGGGTCGTTTTCTTGCAAAAAAGCCCAGCTGTCACGTTGGACGTGGTGGATGGGTTAGAAAAGTCTGTGTTAATCAAGGTGATTGGTTTGGCTAGTAGCGATCGGCGAGCAGCTTATTAGATTGGTGTACTCACGTATTTGAGAAAACAAGCTAATAAAACGAACAGAACTGTGCCCAATAGGATGGCCAAAACAATAAGCCACCAGGGAAGGAGATCTTGGACTGCCAAGCCAGTTGTATGGACTTGAGTTTCTACCTTGTAAACGTAGGGCGGCATCGATTGCGAGCTTACATTGTAGGGCAGTGATTTCACTTGCGCGACTAGTTTTGATGAAATGTCGAACTCTTGTAATGATAAATAATTCAGAGTTTCCTCAAACAAGCGCGACCTTATCTTTATAGTAGCGATCTCGTTGTGACCTAAATCGAAAACATTACACTCGAACCTAGTGCATTGGGTTGGTCCACAGGTGAGCAGATTTAGCTGTTGTAGGATTGAATTATCAACTGTGGTAGTGGGTGAATCAATTTGTTGTTGCTGACTAGCGGTTGTGGTTTGACGTTTGTTTCTTGCATTTGTTGGCGAGTTACTGTTGCCGATATTGTTAGTAGTGGTGGGCGAACTATTAATTGAGTTGCCGCGTAGATACTTGAGATTCAAGGGGTTAATCGCGTCGTCTGGCGCCGGCTTGCAGCGGACTTTATCACTCGTTTGTGGCTCGTCAACCAGGTATAGGAGGTAATTGCCTTCCTTGGTCTTTGTTGGCCACAAGATTGTAACTGCAATGTCATTAATTGTGCTAGGGCCTCTATTTTGAAGCTGATAGACATGGTAAACCTCTGGTCCGATGTCGGCTTCGGTTAATTTCATCTTGACTGAATCCTTTGATGAATTATGCGCCACCAGTGGTGGGTTCGAGTTTCCGCTCAAAACTAAATTGACTTCTACATGTATTGGTATCCCAATTGCAACATGATTGTCTTCACGATGCCTGTCATCCAGTTCCGGGTTTGTGCTGTTCACTGTGGCAACAAAAGTGAAATCTGGTACCGTGAACACGCCCTTAGCTGGCTCTGTGATCACTGAAAACTTGACCACATCATTTCGAACTTGAGGATTTCCGAGATCACAGGTGAGTACATTAACGCCAGTTTGATCTGGTTTTGCACCATAACAGGCAGGATAATCGCCGCGCGTTTTGTTGATTGTATTGAAATTGATTGTCATTGGCATCGTCAGATAGAACATTGATTCGTACGCGTCCTCTCCATAATTCTTGACGGTCACATCCAAGATCAGCTTCTCGTTGCTTCCAATTGTGTACCGGTCAATGTTTGGGTTGACTGTCAACTTGAGGTCAGGTATACAAACGTTGTCGTTTCCGCAATTTTTCTGTATAGTTGCAACCTTGCTCATTTTGTTTGGCACAGATCGATTCAAAACAGGCCTCAATTTTGGTTGCGATGTCACAAAATCGTAGGTTTCGCCTGCGTAATCCGCCAAATTGTAATCGATTTCCACCTTCAATGGTGTCAATTTATCGCGCACCTGTCTGATTATGTAAGCTTTGAACGATCTGCACTGGTTGACGTCCTTTGAGAGCATTGTGCTGTTCCTATCCTCGTTCTTGCCCTCGTTACTCAGGAAAAACAACCTCGGCGCGCCCTTGTTCTCGGTGTCCAGCTTGAAATCAAATACAAACCCGAGCCGATTGTCCACGTTGAGGCCGTTATATTTTATACAATATTGGGCGGTTATGCATGAAACGCTGGTGCTGCTATTGGGTAGGAGGCAAGTTTTGTCGTCCAGGTTAAAGTTTTCTGGTTGAAAGGTGAGCGAGGTGGTCACATTAACCACTGGTCTTGTTTTCAACAAAACAGCCCGGTCGGCAGAATAATCGCCAACCAACAAGTCTGGATACGAGTTGCCATCCAAATCTAGGCCTCCAGAGAGCGAGAAGCCAAACGAGCGGAGCGCGTTATCCTCGCCGCGAATGCTTTCAGCGTAGATCACCTGGTCCCAGTCCTCTGCAAGGCCTGACTTGCGGCCCATGAAGATATAAACGGCGCCCCTGTAGTTGGGTCCATCGTAAGGAGCGCCCACGGCCACATCCTGGAAGCCGTCGCGGTTCAAGTCCCCGCAATTTGCGATCGCTGTCCCAAATCTTGCCCTATTTTTGTGCCCATCAATGCGGTTTGCAATGTTGAATTCGTGGCGGATGTTTTGTAGGGCAACGTAGACGCGGCCCCGCTCAAAGTGGGGCTCCTTGTGCGAGGTTGTCTGGTTGTAGTAGAGAGGCGCGCCAATGACGAGATCGTCGAGGCCGTCGCCATTCAAGTCGGCCGTTGCAATGGAGTAGCCAAAGTAGGCGCCCATCTGTTCGCCTGTTATATTTCGAATTGTTCGCATCTCGCGGCTAACAATCATCACCTTGCCAGCTAAATCGGCGCCGCGCGGTATTCCAATGGCAACGTCGGTGTCAGAGGAATAAGTGGAAGCCGCAGAGTTGCTGGAGAAGCGGCCAAGGGCTAGCGAGTAGCCAAGATAGGAGTCATCCTCAGAGTGCGGATTCACGGAGCTTGTCGAGTTGGTCAGGTCAGTTTTGAGATTGTGTGCGAACACTTGGCCTTGCCAAACATGCGAGCCAGGCGCGCCCATGAACAGGCGACTTCCATCCTGTTCTCGTCCAGTGGGGCAGGTGTTTCGTTTTTAGCGCAGGTGCAGGTGCGTTGGTTGTTTGGTTGGAGGGCGGAAAGAAATTTAGCAGGCGGTTTAGTTGGCGGGAAAAACTTTTACACCCTATCTCTCCCTCCCTGTCCATGGAAGGCGCATGACTTACCCTCGTGATGGCGCTCGAGAATCCGGCTTGACAGGAGCCCAGGTGATGGTGGCCCCATTGGTCTGGAGGGCGATTGGTGCGCGAGGTAGCGAGGTTAGCGGGTTTGTAGCAAGAGAGCTTTGTGGTTGCCTCGGGTTTGCTCACTCACCGTTGAGCCGGCAGGGCGAATACTCGAGGAAGCCGCTGAATGAGCCGCGCGATACCCAACAGGTGCCGACTGGATCCCGGCGTTTCAGGTTGGTAGAGTAGTAGACGTAACGAGGCGCGCAGGCAACAATGCTGCCATTTTCGTTTGCGCTCTGCAGCGAGGCACCAAACCACTGGTGCGACTTGTCATCAGACTGGTTCACCTCGCCCCTCAGCTGGAGCACGCTCGAGCCGGTTGGGTCGAATGGGATCTGCTGGCAGGCCTTTGCGTTAGTTGGCGAGCAGCGATAGACAGCGCCAGCCTCGCGCGTGTTTGGCTGGTCCGTTTGAGCCTTTGGGGCGCCGACGAGGAGCCAGCTCACCCCGCGGTCCTTGTGCTGGGCAACCGAGTAGCCGAAGTAGGAGCCGGCTGGACCTTGGTGCACGACGGCAGATTGGGTGTCGATGTTGAAGGCGAAGGCGCCGATGGTCAGGTGAAATGTGGTCGCACTATTGAGGTCGTCTAGTTGGTTGCTTGTGATTAGTGTTAATATTAGCAGTGCTAGTGAATTCTTCAACAACCTCATCCCTCTGGCTGGCCGCCGATTCTGGCCGCTGCAACAGTTAGCCACATGGTTAATGCCTCTGCTTCTTGAGCCCCCTCTGTGCCTGTTTGATTTGATATTCAGGTACTCTCTTATTCTGTTCTCGGCCTGTGACTCTTGTTTAGCCTTTGCAAGGCCCATGCTGTTCTATCTCTCTCCAATCCTGCTCTCACTGGGCACCCTCTACTTCTGGCTCATGTTCATGCCCAAGCTGGTTAGGCCGAGCAAGTGCGAGGCTAGCTTGTTGGGCAAAGGCGTATTGGATCGTGCCGATTCAGACAAATCGTTCAATCGCCAATCTACAGCACCGATTGGACTCTGACGCGCGCGCAAAACACTGTCCTCAAACTCGCTCTCACTCTGTCTCTATTGTTGACAAGCCAAACAGGCGAGCGAGCTCTCTTGACAAAGGCTGATTGGGCAAAGCTTGCTTTTGGCGCACACGCCCTTTGGGTCTGGCCGGCCGGCTAGCGGACGAGCTTCTGGCCGTTGCAAAAATTGCCAATTCCGCTGGCGAGTTCAGTGCAAATGTTGACAATTTGTAGCAGCAACTAGCATCTCTATCGCTCTCTCTCTCTCTCTCCCTCTCTCTCTCTCGCCTGCCTCTCAGCGCGCCGATGTCCCCGGTCCCCAGACTCTACAAGCGGCCGGCCCAACAGTTGCCAGTGCTGCTTGTGAACTCACGAGCCAAGCAGCCTCCAAGTCGGGCGCTGCAAAGCGGCGCCGAGAGCCACAGTTTTTAAATGGGCCAATGGGAAAGGATAATGTAATGAGCAGCGCGATTCCAGGGAAGATCCGCCCGGCCAGTCTTGTCTCGGCCGCCTCTCAGAGCAGATGTTTTCTATCGGCGGCGGCGGCGGCTCGCACGCCAGTGCTAACAGCGCCGCCTCTGCAGTTGCACTTGCTGTTTCTGCTGCCAAGATGGCCGAGTGGATGTGAGCCAGAACTCAGCCCGCCCGCCCTCCTGCCAGTCTGCGGCGGCCGGCGCTTTCGAGCGGGGGCCGAGTTCCTGGGCTTCACTAGAACTGCGCTCGGCGCTCGTGATTCCGTCCAACGACTGGCGGGCACCCGGCCGGCCGAGATGAGTGATAATCTGCAGATTGCACTTTTCGTTAAAAGGCCATCCCGAAAGCGAGAGCTGCGAGCCAAGAGTTTGGCAGCCAAGCGATCTGGGCAGAGAGAGGCTCGAGATGGCTAATAGTCAACTTTGGCGAGCTAACGTTGGTGGCACTGCGAGCGCAAAAAGGAGCTCGCGCGAGAGGGACGGGCAACCTAATTCTGGCACTGAAACGAGCCATTTTAGGGAGGCCTCATGGCTGAGCTCGCAGCCCCAGCTCGAGGGCAGACTTTTGTCCTGGGACCTCGTTCCTATTAGGGCCTCAATTGAACTCTGGCCGCGCGAGAGGAGCCCACCGAGCTAAGCCAACCGAGCTCAGTGCGGGGGGGGGGGTTTGAGTCTTGCGAGGGCGCCACTCTGACTCAGTCGCCAGTGGGTCAGCCAACACAGGCTTGGCTCGACATCCACTCGGCGAACTAAGCGAGGGCAGCAGAGCTAGGCGCCCGCTTGTTCCGCTCACCTGCGAGGCCTGTTGGACGAGGGGCCAGCCTATAGCTGGCTGGGCGCGCGCGCGCTTGTTGCCTCGCCGACGAGCGCGCCATCTCGAGTCTGGCCGCGCAAACCCAGCTGGCCTGACGCAGCTGGCCAAACTCTAGCCGGCAGCCAAGAGTTTGGCGACCAACTAGGTCGTGATTGACTAATTTGCGAAGCCTCCTTTTGAGCTCGCGTTTCGCAACCAATTGCCAGATTCTCACCTCCAAACGCAACACTAACTCCCTCCAAACTAACCCACCGAAACGAGCCATGATCCAAACTGACTCCCTAATTGCAAGCCTGCAACCTTGAATCTGTCGGCCAGAGCCAAGCCTCCAGTTGGCATCTCCTCGCTGTTCAGACTTTTAGGCGCCAAACGTGAGGGGAGTAAATATGCTTAATTGCTCGCACTTTGTCGGCGCCAATACCTATGCAGTCGCAAGTCTCTGAGTGTTGTTGTTGACGGTGATAGAGGCAGCGGCGGCGGCGGCGGCGGCGACAATCACGATTCTATCCAGCTCCGCCCAGCTCATTGCCAACAAGCGCCCGCTTCCTCTCTCAACCCTTCAGCTCCTTGGATGACTGTCGAAGCTCTCGCATTGAGCGCTCTCGCTGCGAGACTCTTTGTCTGCGTCAGAGAGCTCGAGCTTGGCCGCCATTGTAACTGATTGATTTCGCAAAACAAGCCATAGTTGGCCATATTTAGTGAACAAAGTCCATTGAGGAGCGCAACCAAATTCAAGAGAAACAACAACAGGATGGAAGTGGCTCACCTGTTTGCGGTAGCGTTCGCGCTCGCACTCGCTTTGACCGCTTGGCCGCCCGCGAGGGCCAACAATGCGCCCGCCTGGCTCCTCGGACGCTCGGCCAGCGAGCTAGAGCGCGAATCAGCGCTAGCCTCGCCCGTCCAACTTGGCGCCGCCCGCTTTGCCTCGCAACTCTTCAATGGACGGCCCCTCATCGAGGACTCGCAGCAACAGGTGGACCTATTCCAGTGCGTCGACCCCTCGCGAACACTATTCGAGAACTTCCTCACCCAATACAACCGAACATTCAGGGGCGACAGCGCGGACAAGCTGGAGCGACTGAACTTGTTTGTAACAACACTCAAAAGAACCATAATGCTCAACAGGATAATCCAAAACGAGATCCTCAACCAAACAAACTATGAGCTAAAGCCAGAGATTGGGAATTATCACTTTATCCTGCCCACCGGCGCGCAGAATGTTGCTCCCTGGTACGCGGATATTACCGATTGCGAGCTGGGCCTGATTAAGTACATAATGTTTGACATCTTTTACCTCCTGGACAAGAACGAACCCGCGCTCGCTTACAAGGTTGCGCTGGACAATAGCGAGTACTTGCCCCTCTTGAATGAGGACGGTTTTGAGCAACTTGCAAACATCCTCCTCATAAGACTGTACGACAGATTTAAGGGCGACGAAAAGATGAACCAACTGTTCCAGTGGCCTCTCTACCTGAAGAAGCTTGCCGCTTATGCTTACAACAGGCGCCAAGCGTTGCAACCAGATTTCAACTCAAAGCTAGCGCTCATAACCTACGCTTATCCCTCCTATTTCAAGGACCTAAAATACAACATGCCCGCCATAAATCGCACCGGCGACAATCTAAAAGCTCACCAGGATCACGAAAAGTTCAACAAACTCTTGAATAGAAAGTTCTCAAGCCGCTTGGAGCGAAACAGGCGCTTGGCAATATTTCGTCAACGCTGGACTCTGGTTAACCTGCTCAACGACGACAAGAGATGGCAGGAGGCAACCGTCCAGCCAGATTGGCTCCGCGCCCACCAGCCCGACTCGGGCGCCCTAGGTCGAAGCGAGAAGCTACGCGCCCAAGAGGATCAGGTACTGGATGGCCGCTTCAAGCATACTCAGTTCAGCGATCTCACTGATGCAGAATTTGTTGCCTTCTTGACCAACGACTTTAGTTTGCTTGAAAATAGCAAGGAGTCGGCCGAGTTCATTGATGCAAACTTTCCGATAAGAATGCTGGACGAAAAGTTCAAGGGCGAAATTGCAAGCGAGTTGGAGCTCAGACGGATGGTTCAGCGGAAATCAGCGCAACAAGATACAACTGATAGGAGACAAACTAGGGAGTCGCTTGAATTGGCTAAAAGGGTTGTCGACGAGCTCATAAGTGATGTTGGTCTACCAATTGGCTCTGTTGTTGTTAACGATATCAATGAGAATGAACACTACTCCATGTTCAGGCAGATTTCCCGCTTCTTTAACAAACCGTACGCTCTCGATCGTGCAAACCTGGTTCGCAACGCCCGCTTTCAAAGCTATCAGGAGCTGAGCGAATCTGACCTATCAAACGAGCGCCAGCTTAGGTACGAACAGTTCAAGCAAAATTATGGCCGATTCAAGGCTTGGTTCATAAAGGAGGGCTGGCAATTGGACGAGGGCCAGCTTGTTGCAATGCTCCGTCTAGCCGACATGAGTTGGTACGAGATCAAGCTAACACTATTCAAAATTTGTTGTCTCACTGAGGAAAATTTAGCCTCCTTAAGCTCAACCAATGCGACCATTCAATATCTTGGCTCTAACAACTTTATGTGCCAGCAGCTCAATGAACCCGAAGGCCAACGAGGAAACCAAGATCAGGATCAAGCGAGAGAGCTTGCGGCCCTCGAGCTCTACTACTACTATTCGGTTCATTTCAACAAACATCATTCAAACCTGGATAACTTCAACCAGCGGTTCGAGATCTTCAAGCACAATATTGACCAAATCAGACGTCATAGTTGCACCAGAGGTTTAACCTTGTACAGGAGCTTGAAGCTTAAGATGGCCAGCTCACTGAGCACCATCGACGTGCTCGACCCGCGCCGAAGTTACACCGACGACATCAACCTGGATCGATACAAGTATTTCACAGTTCCTGACTTGAATGCGCCAGAATCGAGGGTTCGCTCGGATAGGTTTGATAGGTTGAGAGTTGAGCCTGACGAGTATTCGGTTGAGCGGTCAGGGGATGGTCTGTCGCCAAGTCGTGCAGGAGTCTCGTACAGGCGCGAGGCATTCTTCTCGGGATTGTTGGAGAAGGCCGAGTTTAGAGCGGTGAACCAGGCAAATCTGCACCCCTCGTACGCGGAGAGGCTCACAAACGACGCTCAGAATCTCAACCTATCTGCCAGAAAGTACCAACAAAACCGCATTAGCAGAATATACGATCTCGTCATGCAGAGGTATAGGTACTGCATGAAAACAGTTCAGAACATTGAGCTCAGTAGCGGCCAACTGCGCCAGCAATGCCATTCGACTGGGCCTCTCGGCGATCAAGCCGCAAACGGAGCCATCTGGAACCCAGACAACCAATTGAATTCTGCAAACAACCTTCGATTGCAACAACAAGACCAGTGCGCTTTCTACCAACAAGGACTCGAGCCTTGGGCAGAGGGTTTAATCAAGCAAGACCTTCTAAGTGCACAGTTGATCCAGGCCGCTCGATGCTGACGGACTTCTGGCGAACGCACACCAACAAAACCAGATATAAATATACATACACATACAAATATCGAAATCACTTCAGTTGCGCTCGTTCAATAGACTCTTTGATCGCTCTGTTTGGCGCCTCTACTTTCTGATCATCTGGGTCTTTGTTATCTGGACAGCTTGTGGGGGCATCTTGAGGAGCGTTATGGGCTCATCGTCGTCCTTGCCTTGGAGCAGCAACTCGCCCTTGAATTCTACGTAGCCATTTTTGCGCGCCTTGATCAGCACATTCAGCATCCTGTTCGAAACGTTCGTGTGGATCTATAAACCGTTGAGGGTTAGAATTTCGTCTCTCAACTGAATAGAATCCATGCACACAACAAGAACAACAACATCAACAACCTAAATGGTCAGATTGCTGCCAACATCAACTTACCTTGAATAGCTCGATGAACTTTATGGTTGCAATGCCTCCCGATTTGAGTGGTGTTCCATTGTCCCTAATAGCATCGCATAGGTTGTAGATCTCGCTGTCTAAGTAGTCTGACATTTCCGGCCCAGTCGATTGGCGGGTAATCTTGGCTGTTGCGTGCGACATGTTTGCTATCTACTCGTCTCTTGGATTCAATTTGAAACTGTATGACCAACTATGCGAGTGACCGGATTCAACTTTCGACAATCAAGGAGGTTTGAGTCAATCGACAAACTGCTCAGACTCTCAAGATTCCGCTTGGATGATCTGATTTACTAGTCGACGGAGGCGAATCAATTGCACAAAGTTGGTTCTAGCTCAGACCAAAGATCCAAGATAAACAAGTCAACTGATCAAGTTCAAGCTGCCCAAGTGAAGTTGGATGAGGCTTAAGTTGTTGCCTTTTCTAGAAGCGGGAGATGTTTGGCGCAGTTAATGGGCCCAGCTCATACATAAACAACCGGCAGAAAATTAACAAGATACAGGAAAAGGCCCCGCAAGCCGATTGTAGTTCTCGAAAAGTGTAACTCTTGGTGCCGATAGACGGGAACTCTAGCGCTAATGCGAGCTCATACCATGGAAACGAGCAGCCTAGAACCAATCGAGTGACTTCAGGAGCGGCCGACATATTGCGACAAGCTCGAGGTTCTAACTCGCGGGAGGAGTAACAAACTAATTGATGAGTCAGCTCCATGGCCCAGTATGCACTAAGCTAAACTACCTCCAGTTGCCTTACTCGGGTCAAAACGCCCCCCCCCTCCTCCAAAGGCTGACATGACTGTTTGAGGTTAGAAAGAGGCGCGCCTAGCGACACCGCAACCAGAGCGCTAGCTGAACACTAGCCTTCCGCAAGGATCTTTACTGGCGCTTTTGGCCAAGATTGATCCAAGGGAGCCTTGAAAATAAATAAAATGGGACGTAAGAGTTCGCTCTCAGAGTTGAGATTCAGTTGGAGGTCTTAGTGCAAGTTAGCTAGCTTTGTGCGCTTACTGGATGCCGAAAGATCGTTCCAGAGACTTGATAGCAATCTCAACTCCAAATGTCGCAAAACTCAGCAATCACTTGAAGTTCGTCAACACTTGACTAGAGAACTTGCCTAGCAATTTCTCTGATATCCAAACTAATATTAATCACAGAATGAAATCCTCTTAAATTTGTATAGTTTAATCACTGGTGCATAGGGATCTGGCGCCATTTTGTCTAGCCCGGATCCCAAAATTTATTGTATTTGCTGTAGGTGAGAAGGTAGGCTCTTCTGAGCTCTTGGTTAGATAATATCTGCACTTTTACTCTTCCTCCTCTCGCTCTTCTCAACCTTCTCATTTGTTACAACTTTTGTTCCTTGAAATCGAGCAAACTTGAGCCTGGCGGCCAATCTCTTTGCTGATATCAAACTACGATTATACCTCTCTCAGCCATCACAAATTTGTGATTCTTTAAGGCAGCCAAATGCTCGACACGAGAGTAAATCGTTATTATGAGAAATTTCCAATTTTCATCACGAAGAAGGCGAGATATTGCGCATTGGGTGGGCATGAATTCAACATCAGTGAATCGTGAAGTAGCCTCGCATGTTCATGAAATTCATTGTCTTAGGTATAGATTTGCTTCGGCCCTGTCATGTGGTTAACCATCTTTGATTGACCAGCTTCGAGAGCCATGGAGTAACAACCAGCTTCGATGACTAGATCGACGAATCAGCTCGGTAAAATTACCGTTTAGATGGTTACAGAACTCCCCTCGGTGTTGCCCAATTATAGTTGCGTTGCAATTTTCCAATATGTCTATACTTAATTCCAGAGAGAGGGAGGATTTCGCCCAGTGAGCCTCTCCTGGGAGAGGATCTTGATTGGTGTTGGTGATATTGCAATTTTACGGTAGGATAATGGCTAAGGCAATGGAGACTTGTTGATGGTGGTGGTATACATGCTGAATAGCAACAATTAGATCGATGGGGAATGATTGCTCTGAATCAGCTGTTCAACGCAACCTGTAGGAGCGTGTAGGCCATCAAAAGAACCATGTTAACTTTCATGAAGTGTATCGAGACATTACGTTGAGCACTAGGCCTCTTACTTTCAAATCTCTTTGTGGCTGACACCTAATATCCAATAATTGTAGAATTGAAACCATCCATGAAAAGTCGTTGTATTTGTTCCAATTTCTCTGGATCGATATAAATGACACACTTTTGACTCGGATCACTAATCAATGACCATGGTTATCATTGCTCGTTCACCGATGATGGTTGGCCCTTTGAACGTTCGGCAGGTTGCTCAATGGCTCAAGTACGACATTAACACTGTATCAACTTGTGTTCACTGTTTCAATCGCTAGCTTTGTTGTTTTTCTAATGAAGACTGGAATTATCACCTCGTCTGGGCGGCATACGCTCATTAATCTTGTCGAGACCCTTGGCCTCTTCAAAACTTGATATTTTGTGGTGCGGCGAGAAGCCAGCTAAAGCATTTCTTAGAGTTGCCCGACCGCCTGAAAGTGCACCTAGGGGTAATGTTCCAGTTGGAGTTAGGCCTTTCAACTGTAAAACTGATTCACTTTCCTCTCTTAAAACGGCAAATACTCTTGCCATTTTACCAATGGCACGGATCTTATTCTTGATGATCTCTTTTCTAGCAGCAGTTGCATCATCGTCCAATATCTCTTCGCCATCACCTAGTTCATCGTCGGAGCAAATATTTAGAACATTTACCAACATTTCAGTAACTTTTTCGCCAACAAAAGGTAAACTCCACGTGAATACGTCCATAAAATTTGGTAACCAATATGGATGAGTTGAATAGTTGAATTGCCTAATGTTCATAACATTGTTTTCATATTTCAACACAGCCGCCTTGTTATTATAAACGTCTAAATAATTTGGTGCACTGAATATCGTTATTAATGATGGGAATCCAGTCGCTCGAGCTTTTCTGTACATCCTATATCCGGCATCTTGGGCCTCATGTGCCCTTATGATAGATAACAAATTATTTTGTTGTAAAAATTCACAACATGCAGCATATGAATAAAAATATGAACAACCACGTACTGAATTATGTGTAAAATGATCGGTGTTCGATTTTTCATTGTCAAAATCTTCTAGCGGATCAGACCATAATAAATCGCACATTGGACCAAATGCTGGCGGTTCCTTGAAACGATCTAATTTTTTAATATCATCTAGCGTATGAATCTCTGGAGATAGACCACCATGTACGCATAAAAATTGGCCATTCATTATGGCGGCCAGAGGTAAACAATCAAACGCTTCCATGCAGGCATCATAGATTCTCTCAGAGTACTTGATCTTACATTCGGTCTTGAATGTGAAATATTCAGTTAAATGTCTGCACTCGTGATTCCCGCGCAATAGAAACAATGTTTGTGGGTAGCAAATTTTGAGGGCCCACAAATATAAGACGCATTCAATACTGAAGTAACCACGGTCAACGTAATCGCCAAGGAATAGGTACTTGGTTGTTGCCGGCGAGCCGCCGACCTCGAAGAGCTTGATTAGATCGTAGAACTGACCGTGAATGTCGCCACAAACTGTCACTGGTGCCGTTATGTCAATCATGGTCTTCTCTTGCTTAAGCAAAGCGGCGCCCTCGTTGATGATCCTTAGCGCCACTTGCTCCTCGAGTCTGCCCTCCAAACTGAAATGCTCCTTCAGCACGTTTGAGTCTGGCTTGCGGGCGCTTCCGAACACGTCCTGCATGTTGAGGCGCCTCGCGGGCGGAAAGGGGACACTCTTGACCGCGCGCTCGGTGGTGCTAGAGCTGGATCCGGCCGCTTGCTGTTGCTGGCCGCCGCTGCCGGAGCTTTGGGCCGGCTGTTGCTGTGGTTGTTGTTGTTGTTGCTGCTGCTGCTGAGAGGGCGGCGCTGGCGCCACTTTGGAGTTGCTTGTCGAGCTTGGCTGGGTGTTGTTGGCGGCCGAGCTTGCGGCCTGCTGGCCAGCCGCCTTACCGCCCGCCGCCGCCGCCGCCGCCACACCCGAACCCGAGCCGGCCGGCGCCCCTGCCTGGCTGTCGGTGGCCATCTCCCCGGCTCCCTCCTAGCCCTCGCCCTCTGCTCGCCTTCTCTCTCCGCCCCGCTCGCTGGCCCTCCGTCTGGCTGGCCCTCGCTCTCTGCCTCCTTCCCTCGCCTCTCGCGCGCGCTGGCCCTTCGCACTGACACTTGGCCCGCTTGTTGTGATTGTTGAAATACGGATGAGCTTGGGGTTGAAATACTAGAGGAGCAGGAGGAGGAGGAGGAGCAGGTTTAGCCAAGCAACCGCTTTGCCCTACTACTACTGTTGGTATTCTTTAATCTTTGCACCGATATTATTGTGTTACGCTCTGTTTTGTTGTGTGTGTGTGTGCCTATGGCGCGTTGGCTTGCGCAAGCTGGCGATGGTTGGCAAGAGCGAGGAGGTTTGCAATGGGCCGCCGCCGCCGCCACTCTGCAGAGCGAGCGGGCGCGCAGGCAGCGAAAGTGGAAGGGAGCATTTTGTTCCTCTATTGCTGTTGCGCTGGCTCGTCGCTCCCAAATGAAGCTGCTGCTGCCGCCGCCGCCGCTGGCTGCACTTTGCTGTGTGAATTTGGACACAGAACAACAATTTGCCCCCAAAGCGCAAGCTACACATGCACACCGCGCGAGCCAGCGGCAAGCGAGCTCACGCGCCTGCCTCTGAGCGAGCGCCACTGGGGCTGGCTCGCCCCAAACTCGGCCACACTTTTCTCCAAAAACCTTCCCATTGGCCGCCCTGACCGAGCGAGCGGTAACGAGCTCGGACGAGCGGCCAGGGGAAAGACCCTGGCCGCTGCGTGTTCAGCCAGCCAGCGGGTGCGTGTGTGCGGCTGGCCGCCACAGTGTGTGTGTGCCTGATCAACATCAGGCCCACCGAGGCTCGGCGCCCGCCTCTCTCTCTCTCTCACTCTGCCTGCTGTTTTATGGCGACTTTCATTGCTTACTCTGCTCTCGGTGTCCATTGGGCGCTTCGTAGGCCGCCAACAGCGCGCAAATCCCGAGCGGCAGACGAGTGAAGCGACGGCCTCGCTGGCGCTTGTGCGCATTTAGCCCCTGGCGGCGGGCGAGCTTGCGCCCCAAACTCGCAGTTGGTGGCGCGGCGAGCGCCAGACACTCCGCTCGCATGCATCCAAGCTGGCGGCCAGCACAGCAAGCTCGCAGCTGCTCCCTCTTCCTGTGCCATTTGATTGCACCGCGCAACCCTTCGCCCGGCGATGATCTTCTCCTTCCTCCTTGCGGCGCCTTCGCGCGCTAGCTCGCTCGCTCGCTCGCGCCTACAAAGGGGCTGGCGAGAGGTGACGCGCTGGCTCGTTTGCAAGGTGCGTGCGCCAGCCCAGCTCCCGGTCATGTGGCCGCGACTACACGAGAGATGCCATTGCCGCCGCCGCCGCCGCCATTGGCGTCTCAATTGGCGAGGCCAGGCAAGAGATGGCGAGACTTTGCCATTATCATTGTCTCGGCTGCTCGTCGCGCTGACGGGGTCGCATGCATTGAGCGCACATGCAGGCGGGCAGACGAGCGGCGGCTGGCGCAGGCAGCCAGCCAGCCGCCCTTTTTCTCGCTAGACTCGCCCTTTCGGCGCCAGCAAACCGGCCAGCTCAAGTCCGTCCTCCCCCTCGCTGCTTGGCCGGCGCGCAGGTGAAACTGATAATGCCGCCGCGCGCGCTGATTGAGCCGAGAGCGAGAGTGGCGGCCGGCGGGCGCGCGCGCGCGCGCACCCGCAACTCCAACTAAAGGAGCTCGCCAGCCTTGGGGCCGCCAAGTGGCGCCCAAAGGCCGGCCAGGTAGCCAGGCGACGCTCCTTCCCCCCGCCAGGCGCCGAGCGGCAGCCTCGCCGGCCGCGCTCATTAGGCCGCCGCCGACTGTTAATGGCCTCTCGCGCGCGAGCCGCGCAAACCGACGGAGCCGGAATTAATTAACAGCCAGTGTGGCGCAAGAGCGGCGGACAAGCTACAACAAGTGTTGCTGTTGCCCCCTCAAAGTCTCGCTCCCTCCTCCAAAGGCTTCCTCCTCTCTCCTCGCGTTTGGAGTGGCAAGACGCGCCGCTGGTGGCGCCATCTGCGGCGCGAACCGGCAACCACCGCCGCCAAGACGCCTCCGCCGAGCACGAGCACGCACACGCACA
>ENA-UOVY01000436-UOVY01000436.1-plant-metagenome-genome-assembly--contig:-NODE-436-length-20934-cov-621.264428_pt1 | contig 20934 bp, 9 predicted proteins | sample MGYA00249840_ERZ761561 | MGnify/ENA primary metagenome ERZ761561 (study PRJEB28882, sample SAMN05720143) | plant metagenome | isolation source: Guanajuato, Mexico | place: Mexico:Guanajuato, Mexico...
GGCTGGCTGGCTGGCTGGCGGGCGGCCGGGCGGCAGGCACAATGTCAATCGACAGTCGATATTCAGTCGATCATTTCATGCACGCTCGCCCTCTGGTTAGCAACAGAGTGTTTATGCGGCTAATACCCTCCAGCCCCCCTCCCCTCTCTGGGCCGGCAAATGGGCGGAAGAAGTTTGGCGCCGGCGGAAACGTTTTGTCACTGCGACGGCCGAGGGATGGGAGGCTTTTCCGGCTTCGGGTTGTTGCTGGCGGGCGCTTGCGTTCGGGCTGTAGCTGCGGCTGCGGCTGCGGCTGAGGCTAGACTTGGGGCTGGCATTTGTGTTGGCATCAGCAATGGCACTGCCGAGACTCGAGAGGGCTCAGTGGCAGCCTGGCAACGATGACGGTGGAGCATCGAAGCGAGGGATTTGCGCCTCGAGTCCACCTCTCATCTCGTCTCGTCAACCCATCTCTCGCCCCTCAGTTTGATGGTAGAGGCGAATACTAATTCCAATCGCGGCTTGGACGCGCGCCGAGTCAGGTGGCGCCGGACAGCAAATGTCCACTCGTCCCCCTCCCGCTCTATCGGCCCACAAAGGCTGGCCCAGTGGGGACGAGCCGGGCCAGGTGCCCAATCTGGCGGGTGGTCGGCAGAGTTAATGTGCGGCGCCCGCTAATCGGCTCTCGGCCTGCAAGGGTTGCTCGCCGTTGGTGGCTCCCCAATGGTAGCCCGGCCGAGCGGGGGCTTTCGCTAATCTGGCCGCCGCCGCCGTAGCAGCCAGCTTGAGGCTCCCAGAACTGAGGCTTCAATTTCAGTGCACTTGTAACTGCACAAGCCAATCTCTCGCTCTCGCTCCCACTTGACTGCATCTCAGCTCGCCTCGCCGCCACCAATACTACAGAGCAACTCGGGCCGGGCCAACGGGGGCCATGTTTACCTGGGCGCGCTTGTTGGCGCCAACTGGCCGCTTGCTTCCCCCCCCTCCTCCTCCTCCCCTTGGCCGCCCGTCAAATCGTCATTTGCATCTTCTCTCCCCTATCGGTCATTGATCAGCGTCGGACTTGTCAACGGCAGCCATGCCTGAGCCAAAAATGGATCCCGATTCCGATTGGCCACCGAGAGTATCGGGCCCATTTGATCAACTGGCGCAGCTCGCGAGCCTATAAGGCCGAAGCGGCCTCTTCGAGCGCCCGCCAAGTTGCCAGTGAATAAGCCAATACAAATCACTCGCTGGCTTCCAGACAGCCGAAAGCCGGGGGACTAGCAGGAGAGGGAGAGATAAGATCGGCTGCCAGCGCAGTTTTAGGGGCCGAAGATGGTCACTAATATCGTGGCTCTGCCCAATATAACTGTCATGCGGTTTGGATAATTTGTTGATTGTCGCCTGTTGACAATCAAGGCGCCAAATACTCTCCTGGCTCCCGAGAGACGAGAGCCGCCAGCCGCCAGCCGGGTTCATGGCTGAAGCACGGTGATGATTGAGGAGCGCATAGTGTTTTGAAGACAACTGGGTCGCAAGTTAGAGATCACTCAAATCTTCCACTTTGTCGACCATTTGCCATACAAACCCGTCGGCTAAGCAGGCCGGAGCGAGAGAGGGAGGATATTTGGAGTTGGAGTTGGAGTTGGCGACCAATTTGGCTGGCCACTCGGCCAAAAGGTTATGTGGCCGCTCGCTCGGCCGAGAGGAGGCCAGAATGCAAATGACAGGCATAACAATGAGAGCGGCCCCATTGGTTGGCGGCTACCTATAAGCCGCTTGTGGGCCTCCGAGCTCTAGATTTCCTCTTATTGGTCGGCCAGTCGGTCCGGAGATCGACCGACTGAGCGAGCAGGCAGCATTGTAGCCATTGATCGTGGATCATATCATTTTGTCGGCTTACTTCCAAATAGATTCTCACACCAGCAGCGCCACTGGGGGGAGGGCAACAGGGGCGGCGGCCCCTCTGTGGGCCCCAGAGACTCGGCCAATGGGTTCCAGTTTGGCGCCAGATTGTTGATTTAAGTTCTATACACTCGGATTGGCTGCCGCCGCCGCCACCGCCGCCCTGGGACCAAGCGGCCCGCGGCTGGTTCGGTCCTGGTGGCAGAGCCGACGATGGGCGGGCTGGTTGGCTCGTTTGGTTGCGGCCGCCGGCTTGAGCGCTCCGAGCGCCAGGCTGACTGAGCGACCTAGTGACTGATTGATTGTTGGATGAACTATATGATTTGTGAATTGCTTCGGCTTATTATCACAACTCGCCCAGAGCGGCTGCCAGGAAAGCCAAAGGATACAAGCAAGCGCACGCCAGACAGATTGTTACCTTCAAAAGCAAAGTTGCCGAAGCATTCGGCCAATCAACCTCGGCACCGAAATGGAAGCGCAGAGTGGAAAAGTAGGGAACGCGAGTTGCCAGAGCACAAGGGGCATTCTGCACATTAAAATAAACAACCAGACTCGAGCAAACCAGCGGCCGCAACCAGAGTTTAGCAAAGCGAACCAGAAACTGGCACAGCTCCAGGAATCCCCTCAAGAGGGGAGCTTTTTATGAAGTGAATCGAATATTTGTTTTCTGCTCCCCTCCCTTTTGGGCTCGAGCTGGCGCTTATTTGTCAGGCTGCTTTTGACATTTGAAAGGAGGAAGCCGATAGGAGTTGAGGATAAGGAGGGTGAAAGGCAAAACTAACAACCAGCAGGTCCGAAGCCAAACCGATGACAGATGCCCGGCAGAGGCGAGCCAGGCCAAGCTCGACTTTCGAGCGTCAGTCTAGCCTCTTTCTCGCCCCCCTCTCTCTCTTAGTCTGAAACTCTCACTCCCAGGTAGATCCGCGCCAGACGCTCTATCACCGCCGACCTATACTGGCCGCCATTGGAACTCATTCGGCGCCTCCCTCCTTCTCTCTTGCAACACCACTCCTAATGGCGCTCATCGTCCAGATCAACCAATTGGTCCTCTAATTTGTTTTGCCCTTGCTTTGGCTCGGCCAACTACTCGTTTGATCAGCAGCCTCTTGGTTGCTTTCGATCAAGTATAGCTGGCGCGGCGAAACTAGGAGATTTTCTTATCTACTAATTTCATCGATAATTTCCCGATCTGACAAATTCACTTTTCAACTGGCCCAAATCAACATTATTCATCTCTCCTCTGCTTGGGCCTTTTGTTCCCAGCTATTCAAGTTTACCTCCTAAACCTACCTGCCCGCTTGCCAGTTCGCCAGCCTGACAGTTCCTCCTAAGCCTCCTGCTTCTTGCCGCCGCCGCCGCCACCAGAATCGTTTAGTCTCATATGGTTTTGGTTTGGATGGACATACAGATTTGTTCATTTAATCACACGATCAGTTGGTCCCGTTTGACGAACATAGGCGACTCTTTCCGCAAGGAGAATTTAGGTAGAAGTTTGCAATCATGCCAACAGCAAACTCGAGGCTCCAAACTTTTATCGCCTCATCGTGAAAAATCAAACCCTCGCTAATCACGCACGGGATTTCCACCAAAATTCGCCACTCAGATTCTTCTGCCTGGATTAACTGCCCACAATTTGTGATCTCAGTGTGGCCAATGACTTCCGGCTTTAGATCCATCAGAGAGGCTTGCGGGACTGGACTGGCCATGGTGGCTCATTCTCGATTTGCGCCATCTGAAGTTTGTACCCACGACTAAAATGAGAAACGACTTGTCTGTGCAGATCCGTTGCAAAAATAAACACAAGCGCACGCTGCTAGTGGTTTCGAATCTCGAAACGAGCGAGATCGTTTTCGAGATTTGGGATTTAATAGACGCAAAAATCTATGAGACCAAAACCAAAAATAAATAATCTCTCAGACCTCGCCATCACAAGATGCCAAAACTTGCATATTGATCACTTGTAATCTGAGCTCAAGAGGTGCGGAAACAAACACGCTGGTCTATTAAGTGATCCTGCGAGGGAGATGCCAGAATGAAGCTCCGTGGATAAATTGACTATTGTTGTTACACCATGATACAAATCTCAGCCCGGAATTCGACTCTCACATCCAAACGTTGATCTTTACATGACAGGTTCCATTCCGAGAAAGCGATCGAATTAATGTGAATCCGGCCCGATGATTCTAACCCTAAGTGTTGAATTTTGTATACCTAAGATCCACTATGGAAGACTTCGATCTAGAGGCTTTCATCGTAAACATCGAAGAATCAGCGCCGAAAGAGGAGCGATTTGCTCATGATCGGTGCCAGGAATGTGATACGACTCTGGAAGAGATTGAGGGAAACTATATATGTCCGAGTTGTAGCACTCAAGCAACAAATATACTACAACTTGAGCAGAGTGAACTGCATTTAGATGAAACTGGCAATCTCATATATGGTCAAAGAGTTCTTGCTAGTGATAGAGATCGACGTAAGCATACAATCGATTATGGTTGGGCTTGGTCGACTGACGAAGCAATTGTCCACATACTTAGTCTCCAGGTCAACGCTCTTGAAAAAGCTGGCTTATTACCGCCGTTTTTTCGTGAAGCAATCAGCAATATGTGGTTCAAATTTTGGCTCAACAACATTGCAATCTTCATACACGATGAGTACGATGAAAACGAATTTGTTCCAATTAAGACGATGAAATCTTTGAAGTATCGCGACATCGAAGTATTGTTCAAGGTTCGGGATAAAGTCATGATACCTAAACGACTCGTAAAAAAGGAGCGAAGCGGACCGAAGAGGGCATACAAGATGATGGGCACAAACTTCTATCGAAGCAACTCGAACATTCAAGCTGAAAATAACTCTGACCCCACCGACCAGCCAATCGTGAACTCATCTGAAGATCACATTGATCAAAACACACCTAAGGGGTCGATCCAGAACTCGGACTCAGAAGATGTCGAATTGATAGAGGGTTCGAAGGAAGTACCTGAGATGAAGAAAACTATTGTCAAGACTCTCGACCGTGACTCGGTCCTAATACTAACCCTCAACCGGACATTAGCTTTTATCGAGGCTACAGCAAGGTGTTTGAACTGTCCTGAGCCTCTATTTGCCTCGGATATCTTACGAGCTTGCAATCAGCGTCTGATTCCCTTCTACGGTGCAGCAAGATTCTTGCCCGACGGCATGAAGATCAATCTAGCCGATCGGCTCGTTTTCCAAAAATTCAAGCCACCTTGTCCAATACAGCTTTCGCGAGCTGCCAGTTTACTAGTGTATAAAATTTATGAGGATAGGATGCCTTTTCTGACACCCGTGCCAAATTTGAATAGGATTCTCGAACGTTTTGTTGAGGACTTAAATCTGCCTTACGATATCCTTGGCTATCTAAAAGGAACGGTAGATTTCAGCTCTTTCAAACGAACTCGACCCATGCGGTTTCGCTCAGAAGGGAAGCGGTCTTGTAATTTTCCTCAATATGACAGGTGGGCTTTCGCCATTCTATTGTGTCAATTGAAGAGGCTTTTTGGCCTCGATGATAAAAGTATTGATGAACAGCACAAGTTATGCAGCGACCAATCAAAGCAATCAGGCGAAAAACTCTTTATATTTTATGAGTGGATTCGGCAAATGAGTGTAAGACTGAAGCTCATTCTCTCCTACGACCCATTTGTTCTATTGCACCCAATGGCAAATGTCCAAAACATCCAGCCTACCCCCCAAGTTTATAATTATGTTGAAACATTTCTCGAGGATAAACTACATTGTTCAACACGCATTAGTGCTAAACGAACGAGGTTCGACGATAGTTATCGAAGTGATCTGGCAGATTTCCTCAAAAAAGAAATACCAAGACCTTCTCATCTATGTAGGAGTGCTGCTGATGAAAGGGAACTCGAGAAGCCCGTAGATCTAAGGCATCCTATACAGGATGCACTGAACAGGACCAGACGTTTCTGGATTTCGGAGATGAGCCACGACACAGAGATATCGGACATTTTGTTCAAAGATTTCACTCTCTACAAAATTCTGACTCTAGAGAAAGTAAACAAATGGTCAATATATGGTGACCGTTGTCCGAGTAACATGAAACTTGAAATCGCTCCCGAGTGGCCCTATTGCTTTAAGATTCTGCTTTCAGTTGGAGGTTATCTTTGTTATTGCCGGCCAAAGCAATTGTTACGAGAGGTTAGAGTAGTGGAGGAGTTTCTCTACCCCCACCTGAAAGTAGTAGTTAAATCTCGTAAATTTCAGCAGGACGAAAACGATGAGTCCCCCATGGAAACTGAATGAAATCATGTCATTCTTGTTATCGAAATACTCATATTTATTAAACATTATTGGTTGTTATTGTTCCTAGCTATCAAGCATTATTGTACCCAACTACCTGTGCCGTGGTAGAGCAAACTGTTATCCACATTCTCTCACTTATAGCGAAAGCAACCTTCTTTTACTATCTTTCGATGCTAGTTTGAACAATCCAACTCACAGTCCAAGGTTCGTTGAATACTTTCACTCGACCTTGGTTGTGTTATCGATAAGTTATCGTTGGAATATAATAGAGATTCAGACTGAGTTTTCCTCCTTTTGATGTGGTTGTGACGTCAAGTTTATTATTGGATATCGATTTTTCGGACAATGTACTAGTTTGACGATAAGACTAGAATGATGCGTAGGACTTGATAATCTGGGATACATTGCAACCATCCTGCATACAAGCGACGACAAATTTTCACTGATGGTCCGAAAAGTCAAGAACAGATACAATCCTCGGATTAGTTCGAGTCGCCTTTCCTTTTCATCTTTTTGGCGTGATGCTCGAGAACTCACTTGAAGCAATCGTTCGCAAGCTTCAGTGAGCACTAAAAGCATTATAAATATAGGCTAAAACCTATCAATATTTGGCAATCTCTCTACATTGAATCTGGAAACCGGAACTCCAACAATCGCTTCCTGGCGCCCTGATCATGATTCATTCTAAGATCACGATAGCTTTGTTTTTAATATCACCGCATTTTGTGGCCAAAATTGTACATAGTTGGTCCCTAGTGTAGACAAACGATCATTGATGAGTATCGCTGACAGTAGGAACCTGTTGTTTTGTATACAAGGACACTCTAACCACCCTTTCTGCTTCACTTATCCGTTCGCCCGTGGGACTCGTGTCTTCATTGAACTTGCTCGCCATGTTTGTTACGAGTAGCTTCTGAACATGCAAGATGGGCGACTCATAGACAAGCGTCAAAATGATTCCCAGCGAATAGGATAAGAACAGATTCGATATGAAAATGTAGAGGAATACGACATAGCTTGGCTCAATAAGGAGATTCATCTTGGCTGGATATGATTTAACGATTAACATGTGAGAGAGATAGGTCATGTAGGTCGCTCGTCCAAGGGGCACGAAGATCGGAGATGAAAGGAACCTGTTAAGCCAACCACCATGGCCAAGAGCGCAGGCTAGAATGGCCCAAGCCGTTGATAACGACCAGAAAATTTGCGATAGATTGTAGTAGACGGTAGAAGCAAGTCTTGAATAGGGAGCGTTATTGTTCCAACTGTAGGTTCCGAATAGTATCGTTAGATAGGAGATAGTGAAGACTAGCCAGCCAAATCTCACTTGAGCTCGGCTTAGCTTACTTATGTTCCGATTATAAAGAACATAGCCCAAGAGAAGGCCCACGAAGTAAGATGGCGCATGAGGATATGGAGTCCAGAAGTACTTGAGCACAATTGAGTCCCAGATTTCGCTATTTTGTGGGGAAGTTAAGTGTAGAGTTAGTCGTACTGTAGAAAGTGTAAGATTAAAACGCTCTAACCAAATCGTGAATTGTCATCGAGATTCAATGCAAACTCAAGGGTATTTGAAGGATCCAAGATTGCTATCGGCATTGTTTTAAGGGAACTTCGAGGGTTCACTTGTTCGGAAAAACTTCGAACCTGCTAACCCTTGAGTTAAGAATCCAGTTTAAATGCGTTTTGCTTATCGCTCAAGACTCAACTAAATACGCTTAGAATGGACTGAAAACGCAGACTGTCAATAGTCTTTGGCATGTATGTAATTACATAAAATGAATGTCTCAAGTGGTCTGAATATTTAAGTGGTTAGTTGATATTGCGAGCGGGCAGGTGGTTTGGGGGGGGGGGACTAGCTAAATTGAGAGGAAGTTGGAGAGGTTACACAATCCATTTTAAGGACTTGGTGTCGCAGTCAGACAAACTTGAACCTCGGACCTTGCGAGCGAGTGGAACCTTTCTGGCAATCATACGCCAATCGATCATGCAAGAAGCTATCGATCGTGAACTAAACTACGTGGTCTAATCCAAGCGATAACTTTCGATTCAAGGTTCCACCTTTTCAAGCTGACTACTTTCATTCAGGCCGCCCGGCACCATATTGGATTGAAGGGGCGTAATCTACTTAGGTTGATTCGCTTGGGCTGTCTGCTGGCAAAAGCCAAAATCAATCAATTGTTTCACTGCAGTCCGACAAGACTCGAGAGTATAGAACTCAAAGCAGGATGATCAACTATTAGATGACTCTCTCACTCTCTTTCTCGATCTAGCAGACAAAATTGTTACGATCCCAACGTTTGAATATCTTTGAAGGACTCTCCCAAAAAGCGCTTTGGTATCAACTCTTAATCTCTTTTCCTCTCTTTCTCCACACCTGTTGCATCTCGTTGGTTATACTTACTATCGCTGGAGTAACGTTGGCAACATGTTTGGTGGATATCGGTTGACATAGTGAAGGTAACAGGAAACAGCGGTCATACTGCCTCCAAGCGAGAGGGTTACAAAGATTCCAGTTCGTTTTCCATTTAGAAGAGCTATTATAACAAATATCGAAACAAAGTGGTAAAACATTTCTATCGAGAGCCACCAGGTGACAAGATTACACTAGTTTGAGGAGGTAGAAAGGAGTTAAGGTTAATTGGAGTTCATTGATTTGGTCGGTCGAGTGAATGGAGTTGTTGGCTTAAGGAGGATTTTAGTGCCCACAATTGACTTACAATTTGGTCTTGTCTGATGAAGGCTTGCAAGTATAGTGCATTGACCCACCAGTTTCGCTTACAATTGTCTGATTCTTTTTGTATGGATCCACGCCAATAGGGTCCATCGCCCATCATCGGGAATACAATAAATAGCAATATAACTAACAAAACTTGGGGCGTCAGGCGCAAATAACGTGATATTAGGAAAGCAAACTTGTTGAATCGTCTATATTGACCTCGCGTGATTGACCAAGTAACATAAGTTGTTAATAGGCCACTAATGAGAAAGAAGGTATCTACTGAGAAGGTTGCGTTTAAAAGTGGCTGTAGGTAGAGGGAGACAATGTTCTTCTCGACCTGGTAGGCGCGAGCAAAACCTGCCCACTCTGTGTATTGCATCGTGTGACCAAATATGATCCACGATATTGTCCAGAACCTGAGACCATGGACGCAACTGATATCATTCGTTCTTCCAGGTCCAACGACGGAACTTGAATCAGACTCTCCACTAGTGCTGTTTGCACTTGATGGAACCCTAAGACCAGGTACAATAGAACCTGTTCTGCTGCTGCTGTGGTGCCTTGATGTGCTGGTATCAAATAGTTTTCTTCCATTTTTAACAATCGAAAAGTGTAACAACACGTCGATCGTATATAATATTTGCGATCGTATGGAGGATTCAGTTGAATTGATCGAGCAACTGGAGGCTTGAATCACTGGTGGCGGTAGGATGAGCGATTTTGTCTGTTGGCTGGACGCTAACAAAGTCTGTTGTCTCGCTACAACTTGTTGATTGCATTCGAAGTGAAGTCCTTTTGAATTGCTGAGATCTGATGAGTTAACTTTCGAGTTTACTCGAAGAAGTGATCTTAAATTTAATAAATGAACCAGAGTTCCAAGGAACGAAATCGAGGCCAAAGAGATGAGGATGGTCAAGGCGAATATTTGCGCGCCATCCGGGCTGAATCCTTCCTCCTTCTGCAGGCAGGTGACATCCGAGTATTGCAGATACGTGTTGATGGCGACTGGTCGATGACAAGCAAAGAGAACGATTAGAATATTTACAAACAGTCGCAATGCATCCAGCTAATCAAGAGCTCGGTCTGCTCGCAAATTGAAATTGTATCAGGCTAGACAATTGTCGTGGCGGTTGCCAAACAGAAACGTGAACTAGATAGGAGGAAAGGTTGCAAGTATCAATTTGACCAGAGGACGATTATGCTCAGAATCGAGCAAAATCCCAACAAACTAGACTTGATTGCACTTTTCCGAGATTCAAACAGGCTATCAAACCACCAGTTCCATTATCGTACATGTGTAATGCGGTAGTTGTTTTCAATTGGACAGCAGGACGCTTGTAGGCAGAGCCCTCGGGTTAGGAGACTAGGTTTAGGCTCGTTTATGACCAAGTTTTCCGGCTACTTGGCCATAGATTCCTGCTAATGATCAATAGGTGAGCTATAAAAGGGGGCTAAAACAAGGACGTCCGCAGTTAATTTTAACCCAACTCAAATTGGGCAAACCACCGCGAGATTCACCTGCTAATGACCATACACTGTATTCTGATATATGGTGTAGAGTTACCCCAGTTCTGGTTAGTGAACGCCAGCCATGAGGAGCAAAAGCTTCCTCTTACAAATTACGCAACATGGTACCTGTGCTAGCCATCACGGTCAAGAAGTAGCAGTACTTTCTTTTCGCGTCAATCATCTAAAAATATCAACAACAATTATTTCCTAGCAAACTTGAGCAAGGTTAGCGCTGAATCAACGTATATTTTCTCGGGTGCCAGACGCTCTCGGCAAATCGCTTAGCTTGGGTTTAATTAGCTCACATGACCACTTCAGTTAGTCAGCGTTGACCTTCAAAGATCGGCCGAAGACTCAGGTTTAGCCTCGGATGAAATTCAGGGTCTCAGTCTAAATTTGAGGCGCAAAGTTCAGCTGTAGACTCTACACTTGGGGCCCGGACAGTGGAGAGTGGCTTTTGAGATATTGAATTCCAGCAGTGATTTCAGTCGTAACCCTTTAGAATGCGCGGGTCTGCCTGTTGAGTGTCTGTCTAGGCTAGAAATTGATGGTTCGAGGGCCCTTGAATGAAATTGGCCCAACGTTCAGCACGAGACTTAAAACCGCCCAATATAACCTGAGCGAGGCATGATTACAGCGATAAAGGCACCAATTGGCAGTCCCGAAAATAAGCCAGTTAAACTTTCGCGCAAACTTCATCTTCGAAATCTGTCGAATTAAAAGCTATGAACACGAAGCCTCCAAGTTTCAACGTTTGGCTTGCATTCTCTTGTTGAAGAGCAAAACAATAAATTAGCCGATCCATCATCGGCAAACTTTGAGTGGCCTCTTGATAAGACAGAATCAGCTTACACAATGGTCATGAGTGTATAGTTGTTGATTCGCGAAAAGGATAGAGAAAGCGAGAGAGCCGACAATGGCCAATCTTAGGCAAGATGGCGGCAAATTTGCTCAAATTTGCCTGCAACAGCCACTCAACCTCGTGATCCATAACGCGGTAAGCTGGCCCTTGCGGATAGAGCAACCTGCTGACCAAATCAAGCTTAGCTAGCCGGCGAAGAAATTTTCAACTGAGCGACTAATCCAAGTACATACCTTGCTTTCCCAGTTGCTCCAAGTCACTTTTCTCACATCTGCTTGGCATACAAGTGGCCAACCTTAATTTGGTGTAATAAAAGTATTGCGCCTTCTTGGCCAACTTGTAGAACATCTGATTGTTCATTGGCAAGTGATCGGATTAGAGAGCGTATATTGTCGAGCAGAATGTTAGATCCTTGCCATTGTATGAGCTTAGGTGTTTTCTAAATTTTAAATCTCCAAGTCGTAACTTACGTCGTCTTTGTTTGTAAAATTGGCCAAATTTTCAACGGGTGCCAAAATGTTGTGGTACTTTGGCCGCTTTGGCACAATAGGCTGAAAGCTGAAGGTGCAATATTGTGCCTGGCCAATCCACTCGTTTGGTTCCAAGTCCACGCACTGGTAGTAGCTGCCCATTGAAGTTAGCGAGCCCTCAAAGAGACCTGCGGCTGGAAAGTCGCCAAAGGAGTTGTACACTAAAAGTGGGCTCATAGGTCAATAGGCTATCCTTGAATTTTAAGCGCCTCAGCGAAGCCCATGGGATACTCACTTTCTACGGCCCATGAGTCTAGTTTTGAAATATGATTTAGTACATCGTTAAGAGATTTGCGACAGCTTGAGCTAACGTTTGCTTGTTGCAACAATCGATTGATAGTTGGCTTAGCTTCTTCGGCTCTCTGTTGTGCAAACTCTAGGGCATTTTGGCGCATTCGTTTCCAAACAGAAGTTGCCAATTGCAAGTTAACAGAATCGCTCACATGGCTGTGATTCGAATCCTTGAGCAAATCTTCCAACTTTCTCTCATGAGCTTGTCTTGTTGAACTTGAAAATAGTAGATAGTTCAGTGTGTGTTCGTTGCTTCCGTTTCCGGCGCCAATAGCGAACGTCGTGTCAACAAGCGAGCTGGTGGAGGCCAAATTTGTTATTAGGACGCTTGCCAATATTGATAAAAAGCTAAATGTCACAATGGACGATTCAAACATTGTTGCTTGGATGGACTTCATTTCGATTCAGTGGCTTGTTTTCATTTGTTTCAAGTTAAAATCTTTGACTAGTCGCTATCGATTCCGGCTTTTATATTGAGATCTTGAGCCCTGGCACATCCACACTCATAACACTCAAGTCGCTCCCTCTCTGTTTATTCTGAGTGAAAATTGTGCAATCGCCCCTTCAAACTCTCAGTGGCTCATTGTTCTTGGCCACTTAGAAACGGGCGCATTCTTGAATATACTCGTGGGATGAATCTTGGCTCCAAATTTCAAGTTTCAAACCTCAAAATTTTTTTGTTCACCTCAACTTCAAAGGACACGCGAGCGAGTTTAAGCTAAACTGCATCAGCAAGGTGAGCAAATCAGTTGCACGAGTTGCATTTGGATCAATGCTATCACTTGTTGCCGGCTTCCTAGACGAGATGGTACATTTTTGCCCCACTTGATCTTGGTTATTGTTGGCAACGCAAGCGCGAGATTGCTAGCCCACAGCCCATGCAAGCGAGCTAGCTAGCTGGGTTGAAAATAACCACTTCTATGAGCCCAAACTCCTCTCTACTTTCTTCTTCTCTCGCTCACTTCGCCTTACTCCCGATCCAGAGCGAAACTTATTTGGAAAGCCTGGCTTACACAACAGGTTAGTCTTGCTTAGAGCATGCGCTCCAGCAGAGTCCGATCGCTAGCCGAGGGGGCGGCAGTGAGGTCGATGGAGAGGATTGAGACGGATAGAATGCGGGCTTGCAAGCTAGGCTGGCTGGCTGGCAGCGCGAGCACAAAATAGAGCTGCGATCATCGTTGCCTCCCACTGTCGTCTTTGAGCACGACCGCCAAGCTAGTCTCCTTCGCGCCTCCAAACACAACTCGCCATTGGAAACGACCAACGACTTTTGCTCAGTCCAAGCGCCTCCATCCGAGTCTTTGACTGGACGGCGGTGAAAGCAACACTCTGGCAATCTGTCACGAGTGAGCCAACCAGATCGATGGACTCGATGCAAGCCTCTAGCTTGGCCACGAACGGGCTAGCGGCACTGGAAGCACCTACAATCAGCTCCACACTAGCTGATTGAATCTTTGCTTAGCCGCACTCGCAAGCATCGGGGTGGTCAAGAGTAGAATGCAATACCAGGCTGATTGGAGAAGGCGCTTCAGGGGGAGGGGAAAGCGCAAGCGAGTGCTGCAGATAGCCCGGCCATTTGGAATGGTAATCTATTTTTGCCTCCCTCCCCCATTCTCGTCTGTTGCCGTTAGCCCAGCTCGCTAGCGTGGCCATGCAACAGGTTCCCACCGCGCACCTGCCTCCGCGGAGAGCGCTTCAATTTCCGTTTGCAAGGCTACAGGAACAAAAAGGGAGGCTTGTGCCAACAATGGCCAGTTAGTTGGGGTTGGAACAACGAAACGAGAGGGCAGTGCGACTCGGCCGGTAAGGCTGCGGATTGAGTTCAATGCAGGTGAGCTGCGCAACAAGCTCTCCTCGTTGAACCTCGCTTGCAACGGAGGCGAACAACAGTTATCCTGTTGGACGACGAGCAGAGCGCAGCGGGATTACCAAGGAGGATGCAACTGGCCGCCTGCTACGGCTACCAACCGATGACCCTACCTGAGATTCTAATCCCGCCTGATTCGTCGGAAGACTTGGCAAGGCTGCTCCAGTGGACCAGTCCGGCTAGCCACTCGCCACAAGAGGGATGCATATTATGCACTAAAGGCAGCATCGTGCAATCGGAGGGAGCGACACTTGGCCATCCTCCTCCCCTAACTTTCTCTCTCTCTCTCTCCCCTCTCCTTGTCCCGTGACAACAAACGGCGACGAGCGATAGCAAATGAGCCAGAAGCAAGTAAATGGGCGAGCAGTTCAGCGAATGAGAAGGAAATTGAAGAGAGTCTAGACAAGTGCATATACTTGGACTATCCCACAATAGCCAGGTAGAGTCTGTTCAGGTTTGCAATAATTGTGTGTGCGTCGAGCTAGATTTGGTCGAGTAATTCAGAGCCCTTGCTCTAGCTGTTAGAGGGTCGATTCCGTTAGCAAAAGGCGGAGGTGGCGGAGAGTCCCTTTCCTGAGATTGGAGTGGCGCTTGAGCAAAAGTAGCACCAACTGCGGCTAGATGTGATGGCACTGATACTATTATGTAACCAATTTATCATTGAGGTTTAGTTTGAGTAAAAATAAACAGCGGCTGCCCCCCGTTCGCGCGGCAGCCGCATTTGACTGAACAACTCTGACAACTGCCAACTTCCTTCTCTCGGCTCCCCCCTCTAACCACAACTCTGCCCACCAAGGGACCAGAGAGGGTTCTTGGCGAGCCCAGCCTAGTGGCAAATTCGAGCTAACCTGTTTGTTAGCTGACTAGGGATCCTAACACAAAGGGAGCAAGTGGCCAAGTTTAGTTGCCCTGGCTCACTTTCTCTGGCTCATCGCAGGACAGTCCGAGCTTGCGAGTAAATCTATTTGGAAGCAAATTTAGCTACCAACCAGCCAGGCCCATGCTCAAGGGCTTAGCAATTTGTGATTGACTAATTTATATCCAAAAGTTTTGCCTGCTAACCTGTCAACGGGACTCCGAGTTACGGGTCCAGTTCGAACCAATCGGCTGCTAACTTGTTTCTTCGTTTGGCTAACATTGACGGTCAATCCAACAGTTTTTAGCTTGTTTCGTTGTGGCAACTTGCCTCGCGTTCCAGTTCCAAATGTCGAGGAGCGGATACAAGAATAAAATTGCCTTCGATCCAGCCAGCGACCGCTGATCTGAATCTTGCTCCAATCCACCCTCCTCCTTCCTCTTCGTACCTGGTTCACCCGATCTTGGCCAATCGACAACTATCGTGAGAGTACCGACTCGATAAGTGATAGACAATGCACAACATGGGAGGCTGTTGTTTTGAATTACAAAACGAGTCGGTGTGAGGAAATTGTGCTTGTGATTGCAATATTACTTCACAGCATTGCAACTCTTATTCTCTGATTGTGACGCGCGAAATAAAACTATCAATGCAATCTGCCTACTTGTATAAGAGGCCAGTGCTTACAAACGCTGGGTTCCTGTTGGAGGGATCGGCGAGCGAGGCCAGGAAATATCCATTTAGCTCTAGCTGTGCATGCAAACTTGGACCGGATGAGGGGTTTTGCACCAGTCACCAGCGCCACCAGCTTATTGGCTGGCACGGGCAAGTATAAGCTTGGGTGCTATGCGATCGTTCGGCCGTCTAGCTACAGCTGAGAACTGGGCAGAGGTAACTTTGCAACGGTCTAGTGTTCAATCAACTCAGTCCGAACGTGTTTCCTTCATCGCCGATTTAGTCAACCTTATTTGTTTCCGAGCGTTCAAAGTTAACACTGTTTAGAGAGCATAAATGGCGACTTTAACTAGACTACACGCTAAAATAAAGTCCACGCCCAGTCGTTAGCCAGTTGGTTGGAGAGGCTAACTTATTTAGACACAACGGTCAACTGGGCTCCCTAGCAGGCTGCCCTATTTTTCACGCGGCGCTGTTTCGATTTCGCCATCTCCTCACAAATGAAATAATCTATTATCTAAGAGTCTTTCTCTCGACTGAATGGCGACTGACCGGACTGGCCGGCACTATCCGCCTCCAGAGCCAAGAATCTACTCGTGTTGACACAAAATTAGTGCAAGCCCGAATAATGGCTTGTACATGGGTGGTAATGCGAACTATGCTATGTTTTAACACTTCCAAATATCGTGCCTTCAGGTATCAGCTCGGTGAGGCTAGCCAGAGTCTATGGGCTAAAATTGCGCCAAATAACTAGTAGCGATGTCAGGGTAAAGTTGACCATATCGTAGGAAAAACTTGACCACAATTGTGATAAATGCGCGTGTTTACTTTGTGGTTGGCCCCTCGATGGTAAAATAACTTGCTGAATGATCGATAGCCATATAGCATGATAAGGCCGATTAAAGGCATTCAGTGGTCGCCGCTTTCTCTTATTGCGTTATTTAATGAACGAACGTCCAATTTACATGTATCCGTGGTCCTATTTTAGTTATTTTCACATTACAGATTGCAGCTCACTCAGCTGGACTGAATCAGCAAGCTAGCCGTCTTACGACCAGATCTTAGCCCTCAAATAAAATGTCGTCGGCGTCAAGCGATAATGAAGATTTCACGCCGGTCAATTATCAGAACTTGCTGGATGTAGAGGAAGGTTGTAGACTGGACAAATTAATTAGGAGCTTCAGAGAGAAGGCTGGATGTTGGCCGGACTACGTTGTTTGTTCTCCGGGTCGTGTCAATTTGATCGGGGACCATGTAGACTATCATGGTTTCCCTGTTTTGCCAATGGCTATTGAAAGATCAATCTGGCTTTGTTGCTCAGTGACTGGGGACAACCATGATGAGGTGCGAGAGGAAAGTATCAGGCTATTCAACAACAACCAAGAAACCTACCCCGATTGGAATGGTGAACATTCACTCTGTTATGGTTCAAGCATGAGAAAGTCGCACAGGTGGCAAAACTATTTTCTATGTGGATACCATGGGATTCTAGTCAGGGAACTGCTCAAAATTGATCCCGCACACATACTGAATCATACAGATGAGCTCTCTCTGCCTCTAAATAACGGTAACAGTTCTCTCAATAAATTGAACCAGTTCAAGGTTGTTGTCGACAGCGATTTGCCGCCAGCTTCGGGACTGTCCAGCTCGTCGGCGCTCGTTTGTGCCTCTGCAATTGCAACATCACTACTTTTACACCATTCAAACCCAGATTGTGGTTGTTTGGAGAAGCTTATTGATACTAAGGTGCTTGCAGATTGTTGTTCAAAGTTTGAGCATCTGGTTGGGACCCACGGTGGAGGCATGGATCAGGCCGTCATCATGACCGCGCAATTAGGATATGCCAAGTATGTAGAATTCTTGCCGAGATTGAAGTGTTGTAATGTACGCCTTCCGGATGGTATCGCATGGCTGGTATCACATTGTGGAGTTGACTACCATAAGGCATCTACACCTGGTTTCAACACAAGAGTCTTGGAGACCAAGCTAGGGGCCGCATACATAGCCAAAATCAGTGGTTTCAAAGACGTCGAGATTGATAGCACGATTAGACTGGCAGAGATTAAAGATAAATTATTCAAAAGTGCGTCAGCTCATGAGATAGTTGACCATATTCGAACTAGAATCTTCAAGAACAGAGACTGCTTCACGGTGGACGAAATTTGCTGCACATTAGAGATGTCGAAATCGGATCTTATACGGAAATTCAACACAACGGATGAGCTTCTGAATAATCTACCGGAAAACAAACTGAGGTTACTGAGTAGGTGCGCGCACGTATTCGAAGAAGCAGAGAGAGTTGAAAGATTCACCTCAATCTGTCATACCACCACAGATATTGGTCTGCTGGGTCAGTTGATGACTCAAAGTCATTATAGCCTACGTGACAAATATGATTGCAGCCATCCAGCTCTGGATAGACTCGTGAGCATCGCCCTAGATGCAGGTGCCCTCGGCAGCAGACTCACAGGCGCCGGCTGGGGCGGCTGCATAGTCACCATGGTTGAGATAGAAAAATGTGATACCGTCTTTGATCGCCTCAACGAAGTATCCAAGTTCACACTCCGGACTGAGCCTCGATCAGGATGTCAGATCATTCGATTGATGAAATAACAAATCATGTTATCTCGAAATTTGTCATATGCTCTCCGTCGTTGTATTTCACAGCATAAATTTTATTATATTTCATGCTTGCTTTTTAGAATATTAGCTTGACTTCGAGCTTACGACATAGCAAAGGGGACGTTTAGTTTCAGACAGGAGTGGAGTTCCTGCGAGAAGGGTCAAGTGTTCCGGATCCCTGTCCTTACATTTTGTCAAGGTACGAATCTAGGTCAGGCAAGCACTCCTTGAGACCCTTTCTCTTTCTCGTATCCATGATAACACCGTATGGCTTTGACTTTCCATCAAGTGGGTCACCGGGCAAAACTTGCCAATGATCAAAGACACACTGGGGGAAGGCCTGACCACCAGTGTTCGAACGTAACAAGGCGGTGAAACCGAATGATTCGTTAACTGGAAGATAGGCTTTAACGACGAAAGTTGGGGTTCCTGGTACTTGGCTCTCTTCAATAATATGACCACGACGACGATTGAGCACACCGTATATTCCACCGACGACGGACTCGGGACATTGGATCTCGACCAAGTAGACCGGCTCGAGCAATCTCGGTGAGGCTGTCAACTGGCAGGCGTACAGACAACGTCTTGCGGTCGGTATGATCTGACCACCACCTCGATGGATAGCGTCAGTATGCAGAGTCACATCATGAATATTCCAGCGGATACCACGGCAATTTTCCTCACAGAGAACACCGTCTTTAGAGGCCCATTGAAAACCAGACACCATGCTGTCTTTGATTTCGTTCAAGTATTGTACACCCTTGGTAACATCGACCAACAAGTTTGGACCGGTGGTTTCGGGGCCGAAGCACCAAATCTTACGGGAATCGTTGGCGTCCCATTCATATTTCTCAACTAGAACTTTACCCCGTGTTTTGGGGTCATCCTTAGCACTGATTGTTCCATTGTCGATATCTTCGGCTAGACCGTCATTCATGGGAGCTGCTTTCATAAATAGACGATTGTGTTTGTTGGGAGACTTCGAAAGACATAGGATCGATGATTCTTCTGTAACAGTTTCACGATACGAAACGACTGGATCTGATGTCTTAATAGGGATTTGCGCATGGTCTTCCTCGAGATCCTTGAGACAAATTTCCAGATGAAGTTCACCAGCTCCGGCTACGATGTGCTCACCGCTGTTTTCGTCACTGCTAGTTTGAACCATAGGATCTGATTTCGCGAGACGCTTAAGACCTTCAACAAGTTTTGGCAAGTCAGCTGGATTCTTCGGTTCTACAGCAACACGCACGACTGGGCTGACACTGAACTTCATGACCTTAAGATTGTGAGCATCCTTGTAATTGGTGATGGTTCCTGTCTTGGAAAGACACTGGTCGACACCAACCAAGCCGCAGATGTTACCGGAGGGCACATCCTCGATGGCCTCTGCAGTACGACCCATCATGAGCACTGTGCGCTGGATAGCCTTCTCGTTAAGATCGATCTTACTTCCTGGCACATAATTTGGCCCCATGATGCGGACTTTTTGACCCGATGCGACGCAACCTGAAAACACCCGCCCGAACGCATAGAATCTTCCTTTGTCAGCTGTTGGCACCATTTTCGAGATATACATCATCAATGGACCATTGGCATCACAGTTCTTGATAGCGAGTGCTGCTTCATCGTCATGAGGTCCTTCGTACAAGATTTCCATGCGATAACGTTGAGAAGTGACAGGCGAGGGGAGGTGGATGGCTATCATCTGGAGTAAAGCCTCTCCAGCGGGCCACCAGGTCCTCATGACGACCTTGAGTAACTCCTTTCCTTCTTTGTGTTTATCATCACCCTTGAGGTTGACGCCTAGTTTGGTTAGCAAGTCTGCGGTTTCTTCCTTCTTGAAGTTCATTATAGCATCGAAAACTTTAAAAATTGGATCTAAAACGAAGTGACAGAATGCGCGGTCGTAGCCCTCACTCTGCTCTTTTGACCACTTCTTTGTCGTCTTATTGTAGAAATTTTCACCCCATAGACGTTGCATGAGCTTCTCTGGGTCAATCTTGAACTTGTCCGCATAAAATTCAGCGAACTGTTTCAGAGTAAAAGCCCAGCCATGTAGACCGCTACCGAAAGCGACGCTACCCTTAGAAGGGTCGACCTTTATATCGCCCATTGGTCCATTTTCATCTGAGTAGGTGGCGATGATAACGTTGACGTTTTCGACAATGCGCGCTAATTTCTGGTACAGATCCTCCCTCGCCAATTGAAGTGTTAGCATAGCCAAGTCCATCTTGTTCATGATGAGGACCGGCTTGATTCTCTCTGTGATGGCTTGACGAAGTACAGTCTCAGTTTGTACACATACACCACTAACACAGTCGACCACGACAAGTGCACCATCAGTCACACGAAGAGCTGCAGTGACCTCTGATGAGAAGTCAACGTGCCCTGGCGAGTCGATTAGATTGATCAAGAAACCCTTCTCGTCCTTCTCGCGCTGAGTTTCACCCTTGATGTATGGCAAATCACGGTCTTGCATTTCAAAGTACATAGAGATGGCTGTAGACTTGATGGTGATGCATCGCTCTTGTTCGTCCTTGCGAGTATCGGTGAAACGCATCTCACCAGCCTTGGCGGCAGCAATGATACCGGCCTTGGTAACAAGAGCATCAGTAAGGGTTGACTTGCCGTGGTCAACATGAGCGATGACACTCATGTTACGGATGTTCCTCTTCTTATTCATGATGCCACGAATCTCCTCAACGGTGAAGTTGACCTAATGGGTTGATTTGCAAATGGTCAGTTGGATCTACAAACTGCATAGACTTCGAGATTAAGAAAGCCCTACTTACCATCTTGCCGAGTTTTGGTTGGTTTTATTGTTTCAGAAAAGTGTTTATA
>ENA-UOVY01000437-UOVY01000437.1-plant-metagenome-genome-assembly--contig:-NODE-437-length-20899-cov-632.661006_pt1 | contig 20899 bp, 19 predicted proteins | sample MGYA00249840_ERZ761561 | MGnify/ENA primary metagenome ERZ761561 (study PRJEB28882, sample SAMN05720143) | plant metagenome | isolation source: Guanajuato, Mexico | place: Mexico:Guanajuato, Mexico...
TGAATATGACTAGCTAACGTTTGTGGACGAAACAATTTTACACTCCATACCAACCTATAAATAATAATATGTGTTCGCGTTCAGAATAACGCGACTGACTATTGAGTTTGGCTTGCCGCTCTGGTTCCAGCATGGTGCCACAGTTTGTGCACGGAGATTGGTTTGCGCTTGTTGTGTATACCGTTCGGAAGATCAGTGAAATCACCAAAAATGAATTTTATTAAATCTTCTCCAATCTCCGAAACTGAGATTATAATTGCAACAACCGACAGCGTCCCTCACCAACACCAAGACGTGTAGTAAGCGAAAATGGCCGACTACTTCGCCTCTATTTTCGGAACGGAGAAAGATAAGGTCAATTGTTCATTTTACTTCAAAATTGGAGCCTGCCGCCATGGCGATCGATGCAGCCGTGTTCACAACAAGCCCTCATTCTCACAGACAATTTTGATCCAGAATCTTTATGTCAATCCGCAAAATACAGCTAAGGCTCAGGGTGACGGCAAAGAGATTTCTGACGAAGAGAATCAGAAGCATTTCGACGAATTTTTCGAGGATATATATGTGGAGCTCGAGGAAAAGTATGGTCCTATAGAGGAGATGAACGTTTGTGACAACCTAGGCGATCATCTGATCGGTAACGTTTATGTAAAATTCAAACGCGAGGAAGACGCGGAGAGAGCTGTCGAAGACTTAAATAATCGTTGGTTTGCCGGCAAACCAGTATATGCCGAATTATCAACTGTCACTGATTTCAGAGAAGCCGGATGCCGACAGTATGAGATTGGAGCCTGCACAAGAGGTGGTTTCTGCAACTTTATGCACCTCAAACAGATCTCAACTAGCTTGAAACGCGATTTATTTGGTGGAAGGGGATCACATCGATCATCTCACCGTTCACATAGATCACAAAGATCTCGTTCTCGCTCTAATTCTAGCTCAAGATCACGCAAGAGAACCCACCATCGGTCGTCAAGGAAGTCTCGGCATAGGTCCAAATCCAAATCCAAGTCCAGATCAAGGTCCAGGTCTCTCACGCCCTTGCGAGTGAGATCTCGCACGCGTTCTCGGTCTCCGTCCTCTCATACTAGATCGCGCCACTCGCACAAATCATCGCGACGCCATCGTTAATATAAATACCTAGTCGGTAAAATAAATTTTGCTATGCTGTACAACATTGAAGGGTACCAATGGATCCTCCTCTCGTTTGTTTGATGGTTGTCGCCGGGCTTCATTTGGTCGTCAGCGCCTTGTGACTCGGGAGATCTCAAGCTCTTAACTACGTCTCTAGCTCTCTGGCTGAGTGGCGGGTTACTTCTGAGCCCAAATATCCACTCATTGACGTAACTTAACCATCGAACAGGTGCGAAAGATAAGTGGCCTAAATCATGATCGCTAATTACGGCATAGCAGGAGGCAACAACAGAATTTACAACAATATTGCCCTCACGAGTAAGAGGCGCATATATGCCAATCCCTGACACATATCTTATACTGACTATTCTATCGAAATCGACCACTGTGTCATGCTGTGAGCTAGGCTTAGCATTTGGCGCTTCGCTCTTCTCCTCGTCTTTGTTTTCGAACGCCAATCTGTTGTTAGATCTCATAGTGCCATCATTCGTCTGTTGACTGTTCGATGTAAAGTCCCATTCCATCATCTGGTCAGTTGTCACGTCTCCAGTAGACTGTGCTTCCTGCTCATAAGGTTTGTTGGACTTTACGAGCAAGTATTGGCCAGGAACAACGTTCCTTGCGTAAGTCGTGAACGCCAAGTCTTCGATGGCCAATGGTGGTTTGTTCGCGTTTGTGGGTTCATTTAACATTTGGTTTACACTAGTTGCATTAGGAACATGAGTTAAAATTTGACTGCTCTCATCCTTGTTTGTCGTTTGAGTTGTCTGATTGTGGGTTTCATAATAGTAATAATTCTCCTGATTATTGTCCTTGTTTCCGGTGCTTAAAGTGAGCGGCTGCTCAGGCTCGTTTATTTTGCTGAGATCTGCTGGCTCGTCGCTAACATAGATCAGATGCGACGACGTAATGCGGATGACGCGATTCGACTTGGTCCTTAGCTCAACAAACAACTCTTGGCCCACTTCATCCTTATCAAGCCACATTATTATGGGACTGAATTGAAATTGGCCGCTTCGTGAGTTGAATGTTAGAACAAGATCCGCGACTTGCAATTGCGACATCTCGGCTACACCATCAGGCGTTTCCACCAAACCTGCCGAATCGAAACAGCCATTGTTTCTGATGGTGTCAGCTCTCTCTATTCAAAACAAGTGGACGAGTAGGGAAGAGTTAGCTTTTGCTCTCCTCGGTGAGCAAAACTCTCGGTAGGAGGAGACTCATGTGCTGAAAACTTACCGGACTTCACCGAGCAATGGACATGAGATCGTGATTCGTAATGTACCCAGTCGAAGCCAGCCTCGACCGCGAGCCTGGCCAGCATCCCGTATTTTGATTTATCACGGTCGCTTGTTGTTATGTCAACTGCGCGGCCCTCGTAGTGGAGTGAGTTGACAGAGTGTCGGTTGTCCTCATCCCAGCCTTCGATAACGCGCAACTTGACGTTAGGCCATTGATTCATCACACTGATAGCGAGAGTGCTAAGTTTCTCTTTCAATCTCTGAATAATTGGCCATATAATTAAGGTTCGGAGGTTTCGTTTGTTTCAGGTAGAGAGGATAAAATTGCAGACGCATAAAAGTGGGATTTAAGAAAACACATGTTAGTAATTAAAGAGTGAGCTGGTCGGTTAGTTTATAAAAGCTCGTTCCACCTGCACTAGTATGAGACATCATTGTGGTCGCATTTGGAGATTCGGGGCCAACTTCAAAGGGTTCCGCGCGTGGCGAACTCGAACGAAGTTTGTATGGAGCTGGCCGATGGCTCCAGAGTCATCGGTTCAAGAGCAAGTCTAGCCGGAGGGACATTGGCGCTGCTCGCTTGCTGCTATTCCCGACAAGCTGAGGAAACCTATATTGATCTACCAGTCAGCTGAGGCCGGGGAGCAGGAGGAGGCCAGCTCGCGCTCGCTCATCAGATAAACTCAAGATAAGAGATCGAGTCTTAGATTTGGGGTGAAGGCTAATGACGAAGATACCCTCAGGACGGCTGAGCCTTCTCTCTCCTTGGTCATGTTTTTTGAATTAGCCTGGTGCAAGGGAAAAAATTGAAATATCGATCCCATCCAGCCGACCCCGATGTCCGTCAATAACCTGAGAAGGCAAATGGTTGCACTGGCGACACGGGCGAGGAATCTCTGATGGTTGAGCCAGGAACAGATACATGGAATCTGGCCCACAAATCTTCCAGCTGAGCGAGATGCTGGTCGAGAAGGCTAAGCAAACAAGAGCCTAAATTTTTGGTTGGCCTCACCTGTTGATGGAGGCCAAGGGAAGACTGGAAGGTTCGAGTGGAGTGCCTCTAGGCTGGCTGGCGTGCTCGCGCGTGCGTGCGCAAAGTGCCCGCGCTCGCACTGCGCTCGCAAAAGTGTCCTCCAACAGTCCAACATCTCGCTGATGGAGCCTCGCTTGCTGGGATATGTAAATAGCAACACGAGTTCTGGCAAACACACTTGTTGGACCAATAACCAAACCGGGAGGCAATTCTTTGGGTGGCTGCTGATCGCATTGTGTGTGGGAGCGATGGAGCAATAAAAGTTGATAAAATAGTGGATTGTTTCTGGCTTGTGCTCGACCATTCTCTTGGCAGCCACTCGAGCCTCTAGAGGCTCGTCCGAATGATTCTCAACTGGAGGATATTAAATATTTACATGCATTTCAGCCCGGCCATGCGCCTAACATAAAACTTTATCTGCCCTCGAACTCGATTAAGCTAGAGCCACGTTCACCTGCTCCAAACCGAGTGGACAAGCCGCTTGTGGCTGCAATCTGAGCGGCGGATCTAGTGGCCGAGCTGGCAGAAGTGTTTGCATTGACTGCACTTACAAGCTGCCCAACCACCTGTGCTGTCCATTGCAAGTGGAGCTCTCACCCTCCGTCCATCTCTGCGCCGAAGTCAGTAAAGTTGGGAGCAGCTGCCTTGGGATGCGTTTCTCCACTATAGATCTTGGAAGCTCGCTCCAAGACTCAGCAACTCTCCCTCTCTCTCTCTCTTCTTCTCTCTCATTCTCTCGCTGGCGAACTCGGCCTCCCTCTCCCTCCGCCTCCGAGATGGGCGGCTCGGCCAGGAGCTAGTACTGTGCCAGGTCGTAAAATAGGATAACTCCAGTTTGATTACTTCGATTATTATTATTATTGTTATTATTACCTGGAAAGAATCGGCGGCTAAATTCTTCCGGCTAACTCGGAGCCGTTCGAGGCCGAGAAATGAATCAAGGCGGACGATTTGCAGCGCAACAAAGAGAGCCCTCAAGCGGTGCTAGTTTGTTTGCGGCCGCCAGGTAAGCCACACGCGGATCGACGGGGCGCCGCCCAAAAGCGCAGCCTCCCAGTGAGCGGGCGACCAGATCTCGGCCGGCAGCTGCTGCTCCAGCCGCGCCGCTCAGGTGATATAGGGAGCGCTTTGAGGTGTGCACTCGCTCCGGTGCCAGCGCCAGTATATAGATTTCCGCTCTCCTTTGGGCCGCCTCTACCAAGTGGCGCCTCAGATTGCTCGCCGGCTCTCGTGCACCCTCCCGCGTTCTGGCTAACACGGACCCTGAGATGGTTGACAAATTTAATTCAATTTGTTGTCAAAACAAACATGCGACAACTGAATTGTGCGAGGCTTGAATGGCCAAGTCCAGGCCACTCGAGCGAAATGGCGATCCCGCAGCCACTCGAGGCTCCCGAAACCGCAACAACTGGCTCGGACAACCCTAGTCCGGATGAGCCGAGCTCTCGTTGCTTGAATCGGCCCAAGAATCCAATTGAATTGGCCAAGAGCGCGATTGTTTGGAATTGGATTTGTCGTGGTTTCCTGGTTGAGGGGAGAGGTGATGATACTCTAGCTTATGCTCGGCTCAGCCGGCCCAACATTGTGATGGTGCTGGCGAAAGAATAATAAAATTAATACTATAATTTCGATTGTTTCTCCCACACAGAGCCAGGCCGGTGGCGGTTTAGCCGGCGAGGGTGAATCCAATGGCTCAATCTGTCTGCGGCTCAGACAACACTGCATCGATAATTGGCGCAGTTGCTACCGCTCGGCCGCCTGAGCCAAACTCGCTGACCAAGCTCCTGCCCCAGCTCCAGCTCCCAGCCTCAAAGGTAAGCGAAATCCAATCAAATCCAATCGATCGGCGCTCTCCATCTCCCGCTCACTTGTTTTGGCCGGCGCGATCATTTGCGCCCACTTAAGGCTCCATTTGCCATCCGCGGCTCTGCACCAGAACCAATCAATCAATGGGAGGGGAGGTGGACAATTTGCCAACTGGCAACCTTGAAGCTCAGTTACAGTGGAACAGCAACAGGCTGCAGTTTGCCCACGCTCGTCCCCCCTTCACCCGCCAACCTGATCCCCGGCTCAAGCGCGAGCCTCGGCTAAAAACATCAATTTTCATTATTAGCCATGAAACATTGTGTCCCAGCCGCACGAACGCTAAACGCCAGCTTCCTGCCGAGCGGCCCATCGATCGCCAGGAGCGTTGGCGGCAAGGGAGCGCAGCCCTGCTACCGCCAAGTGTGGGACGTTTGCAGAGTGCTCGCCATTGTCACTCGAGTCCCATGGGGCGGCCGGCAGAGTTGGCCAGGTATGCGCGCCGCCAGCCAACCCGCCCAAAGGTCAGCGCAGTGGGAACGAGGAGGAACGGAATGGACGCCGTTCGCCTGTTGCAGGCGGGCGCCGCCAGCGAGACTTGGGCGCCAGTGCAACTTGGCCCAAGGCTGCGCCCACAAGCGGCCGGCCCGAACGTCTGGCCAAATTATCGTGAGTGCGTGCCTGCCCGCTTGTTGGCCGCTGAGCCCGCCCGCCCGCTCGCAAGGCTCGTCCCCTTACCTGGCCGGCTACTATCTGTGTGGTCAGCGCCCAAGCGGTGAGGCGCCCGTTTTGTGAGGAGCCGAGGCCACGCTGGTCGCGCGAAACTGGAATGGCTGGGCAAAAGGCTATTATTATCGACCGAATCGTCTTGTCCGGCCGACGGTGGCGGTGGCGGCGGCGAGGGAAAATATAAATTGCCGCCACCCAGAGGAGGGGCGAGCCGAGGCAAGAAACCAAATGAGTTGCCATAATGAGATTCACGAGGAGGATCTGATGATGGAGAGCAAGAGCTCCCCAGGCCGGCTTTGGCCGCACACGTCAAACGGGCAGCCGAGGGCACCCACTGCTCCAACTATAGGCCGCCTGCAGGTACCAACTCCCCTCCTCGGCCTTCTCCTCTCTGGCGGCGACCACACAAAAGCGGCCGTACCGCATTGAGCGCATCCGAATGGAACGAGACTGAGACTTTGCTGCGGCCAGGCGCTCTCTCAGCCTACAGAAACGGAGCTCCCTCGCTCTCTCCCTCTCGCTCGAGTTCTTAGGAACACCTGAGAGTGCCGCGGCTCGGCTGGCCACGGTGCTGCCCGAGCCTGTAGGCGGTCATCCTGAGGCCACCCAGGGCGCACAATCAACGAGCACATTCACCGAAACGCAACTAAAACCCATCACTTACCTGGCTCATCATTCGGTCGGCACCAGTTCGTTCGTCGTCGCGAAATTCTATATCTGGGTTCCAGTTCTGCACTAGTTCCTTGAAACGCTTGTCGCGCCTCTTGATGGCGCCCTCGGGCCGGCCGCTGGCTCCGAGGGTGTTCTCGCTAACGTTGGGGATATACTGGCGCTGCACGAGCGGTGGGTGCTTTCGCAACATCCGTCGCCGGCCACCCGTCCTGCCTGGCCCACAAGCCTCCACCTGGCTGAGCGAGCTCAGCATCGAGCAGGAGGTCGCAAATACGGTAAGGCCAAGCGCGAGCAACCACCTTTTCTTCATCTTTCGATTTGCTTGCTTGCGATCGCTTGAAAAAGTGTTGCTTGACGCTCGTTGGCTTCTTATCTTGCACTTCTGGACCTTCAATTGGCGCTCATGGACATGATTCAAATGAGCCTTTGGACTACTTCCTTCATGCTGATCTGATTCGTTTCGACTCGTCTTGGATGGCCAAGCTCGGGGGCAGAATCTAGCGACTAAATTAACTCTGTGAGACTTCCGCTCTCGACCAATACTAAATGAGTCTAATTTTATCTGAATCGAGTATCCGAGTGAGGTCGGCCAGCTGGCCATCAGACGTTTGATTGCTGAGCAAAATCTGCTCCATGGAGGGTCGGCGGGGACGCATGCGCCCGAGCTCCAGACCAACAAGTTCTGGGCCAGAAACGGCAGACGCCGATCACGCCATCAGGTGGGCCACGAACGAAGCCATCTTCCGATGCGGTGGGCGCTTGGAATTGGGAAATTGTTATATTCATTTAGAGAATCCATTTGTGCAGTATTAGGATACATAGCTTTTATGAGAGAAATTGTGGTGTATATTTGTACTAGCTTGTAGCGGCCAGGGGCGTCATCGGGTTCATGCTGTGGGTGAGTTCTGACCAGAGCATGGCATGAAAAAGGGTCTCACGCCTCTGAGACAATCAGGGTCCACTCTCCAAGTGTATGTTGTTGCCAAATCTGGCGTATAGATTCGCTTTCAACAATGTCATCTCCTCTACTATTGCATCCTTTCGCTTGTCCAATTCAACAACGCTTCCCCTCAACGCGCTCATCTTGCTTTCGAGCCACGCCTGTGTTTCGTCGACAGGCAAGTTGACCATGATATCTCCAACCTGAAGATGAAGCTTGTCACCCTCATCCTCCAATACCTTCAGTTCTGCCTCACCAAGCGCGTCCTCGTAATTCTTCAGCTCGTTCGTCTTGGACGAAATTTCATCTTTCACATCTTCCAGTCTAGCGTTAAGCCTTGCGAACCGATTTATCTTCTGCTGGTCCTCTTCTGTCACATTCATCACTCCATCCGCGTCAGCTATATCCATTCTGAAATGAGTATAAATTTGGTTTCAACAATGAGGCCGAATACCAACGATAATGGGTTCTCAAATTATCTGGCGCGTGTTCATTAAGGTTGGGCGCCGCCAAGGCTGAAATAGCAACCGGTCAGTTCAAAAGTTGCGCTCTAATAAATATTGCGCTCCGTGGATTGCAACCGGGATGGAGAAAGGCGAAGAGGGATATTCCGATTGCTTTACCCCGAGCGACAGCTGCGGCTCGCTCCAACCTGCAGATTGTGCGTTTACCCTGGGGGAATTACCCCGACGAGTATTGTTTTGCTTATTCGCGTTCACTAGCCCGGGGCAGCCCTCCACGGTCCAGGCTCGGCCCGGTGCTAGCAAACGTGCCGGCAGCAGTCAGGCCAGATGCCAGGTTGTTGTGCAAATTTCGAACGGGGATATCCTCTCGCCGCCTACTGCGCCCCAGCCAATGGAGCAAACTACGACGATCACAATCTTCGAGCTCAGAACAACAAATCTCGCCTCCGATTCGGACCCTATATTCTTCTATCAATTGATGTCACCGTGGCACGTTAGCTCCTCACAAGACTCCATCTCCTAACCAGCTTGGCCCGCAATCGAATCGAACTAGGAACGTGTCGTGCTCAGTTAGATATTGATTTCAAGCCATAGTGATCATCTCAGCGGACAAACTCAATTAAAAACTCGGAGGCAATGCTTGAAACCTTGGGTCGACATGACAGATTCGTCTCCCATTTGAGAATGTCAGAGCCACAAACGGCGATTAATAACTGACAAATCCAAACGTTTACATTGTTAGTGTTGCCATTATTATTCCAGTGACATTTCATCAACTTGAACGATCTTTAGAGCACAACCAACGAAATGGGCTGCTTGCTCACGCACCCCTCGACAGAAAAGCAAACAGATCATGGCGAAGGACTAGGTTTGAAATATGGACTTAGTTCAATGCAGGGATGGCGTCCTGAGATGGAGGACCGACATCACATTAGACTCGGTCTAGATTTTGGACTTGACGAATGGAGCTTCTTCGCCATCTTTGATGGGCATGCCGGGAAGCGTGCTGCGACATTCGCGGCCTACAATTTGTTAGATTACATACTCCGTGATAGCCAATTCAATTTGAAAACCGACTCACACCCTCGTCGAGATCCCATACAAATAGATTCCAAAGGACAGCTTATTCAGGAAATCGAAACATCCGCTAGATTAACAGGTGGTAAAGATTCGGATTCCGTCGACAGTAGTGAAGGTGGTTTCGACTCCACAAATCTTGTTGCGGAGAGTGTATCTGAGATACAAACCACTGATGAGGTTTCGAGGGCCTCATCTGAGAATCCTGAATTTAGCTTGAATCCACTCTCAAAACAACTGTCCATGGTCGAGAGCGCTATCAAGTCTGCTTTCCTCGAGCTTGATGCCAGTTTACGTAGATACCCAATATCACAAGAAATTAGCGGAAGCACTGCAATCTGCGCTCTAGTATCGCCTACTCACATATTTTTAGCCAACTGTGGCGACTCTAGGGCCGTGTTGGGTAATAATAGGACTGTCCAATTTTGCACCGAAGATCACAAACCGCATGATGAACGCGAGAAACTTCGCATCGTAGCCGCTGGCGGCACTGTAGGATCATCTCAGAGAATCAATGGTTGCTTGAACGTGTCTCGTAGCCTTGGCGACTTCGAGTTTAAAAGGCAAGGTTCTTTGCCGCCATGTAAACAGCTTGTATCTCCCGAACCTGAGGTTACTATCATAGAGCGGAATCCAAGGGATGATTTTTTAATTTTGGCTTGCGACGGAGTTTGGGATGTGATAAGCAATGAGGATATTCTTAAGTACGTGGAGTACAAATCAAGAATTGAACCCAAACTCGAAAACATTTGCTCAGCTGTCCTCGACGTTTGTCTGCACAAGGGGAGTAAAGATAATATGAGTATAATCATTGTTTCGTTCGAAGGTGCACCTAAAATAGACAAACTCGCCATAGATCTCGACTTAAAGAACGATGAAATTATCTTGAAAGCGGCACGATCCATTCTAGAAAAGGACATGGATGATTTAAGCTTCCAAGAATTTTTGGCCCAAGTTGAAGACGAATTAATTATGCAAAGTAATTTGTCAATCCTACCACCCGGAGCTGGCATCGAGGGGAAATATGATATATTGCACGAGCTATGGGACACGTGGTTTAACGCCGATAAGTCGTGAATAAATAAAAAGTCATCCAACCATTTTTCTCGCGAGTTTCCCATTAAACACTCTGACGACCATTTGCTTACAGAAATAAATGCCACTCATACTACCATCATGGTAAGCGTCTATGTATCTCTTCTTGGTTTCTCGGACCGTATGTACCCACGACTAAGATAAATAACAGATTTAGCATCCCCAAATCCGTTGTCACGTGCTTGGCGAGACAGACCCGCTGCAGAAATAAACACTAGCCGTCAAGCCAGGCAGAGAGCAAGACCGAACGGTTCGTTCAAAAGTTGCGCCCGAGAACGATGCATTTTGTGTAAATAACGTGTGCGCAAATAAAGTTTCAGCCGAAGTTGACCAAATAAACTGGAGAGATCAAAAGATGGCCTCGCTTTGCAAGCTGGAACAGACGGCCAGACAGAGGCTCTTCGCCGTGGTCCATCTCTTCGGTAGACAAAGGATAGTAACCAACGGAGATCTAGTGCTCTTCAACAATCACCTCCCTCTGAAGTGCGGTCAAATGCTTCTTCTCAACAAATGTCTAGTCTTGGGCGGCAAAGATTTCAGCATCATCGGGCGTCCACTAGTAGATAGAGAGTTATTCAAGATCGAAGCGACTGTTGTAGAAAAGACTATGACGGATCATATGTGCCATTATAGGCATGAACCACGAAATTTCGGTATAAAAAAACTGTTTTATCAGAGTCTCCCACGAACAGTTCTGCGGATAAATAACATAGAGCTCAAGAAAATGCCAGACACAGTTCAATTCAGTGAAGAATAAAGTAGTAATTCGATATGCTTTAATCAATACGGGTGTACACCGATCTCAGTAGCCAATGTAAATTTGGCCCATGCAAAATTGCGATCAGTTACTTACTAGGTTGGTGGGAATTTTGACTTGGCGAGTTTTGAACGTTTGTATAAAGTTTGAGTAAGTTTCCTTTAGATGATTCATATCGTACTCTTGAAGGACTATAAAGTTGTCCAATATTTGACTCGTCTTTATGGCACACTTGGCGCAATGCACCACCAATTTCTTCTCGATAGATTTGACGAAAAGTATATTGAAAACCTCCAGTTCGCAGTTGGCACAATAATGGGCAGCCTCTTGTTCCGCTTTGCCATGCCACTTCACCTCAATATTGCTCGCTTCCAGCATGTTGAGAATCCTTTCGCAAAAGGCTAACGTCTTTGCCATGAAGTTCTTAATCACCAAGAATAAGTCTTCATCATGGATTTCCACGTTCTTTGCCAAATTCCAAGTTAAATGAATCATAGGAACGATGGACTTATATTTCTCGATCTTGTTCCACTCATAACGCTCTATAGCAGATCGAAACTGTTTACCAGTGATCGGGCCGACATTCCAGGCGATATTATTACACCACCCGATTGCCTGAACCCAGTGTACTGTACCCGTGTTGACCCATACTAAATCTCCTGGCTTTTGGATGAACCTGTATACAGGTATGTTACACGCATAGAGGTCATCTAGATTGGGCCACCATGAACCGTGCACAAAATTTGTCTGATTCTCTGCGCACAATTTGGCTATTGGTCCCCAATATTCCTCGGGCACACCGAACCATTCACAATCTCCTGGTCCAATATTGATATTTACAGAACAAAAGTTGTTGTTTTCTTGGTGGCCCGGCGTACGGCAGCCAGGTACTTTCATGTATAGCTGCACAGTGTTCATACCGAGGATAGAATGACCAACATGAGTCAGCATGTTGGATGCTGAAACAACACGCGCAAACATCGGCAATTTGTCAAGCTCATCCAGTTGAGGGCGCCATTTCTTAACATCTGATAGGTCAACATTCGTTCCGAATGTGACAACGTTAAACTGAGCATTTTTCTTAAGCTTACGGAATATCCGCGATGATTCTGAGGTAGACGTAGAACCCAGAGCAGAGCTACTTGAATCCGAATCGGACTGTTCCCTTAGTAAGGTGAAATTTTGGAAGGGAGATAATTCAGATGGTGAGCCCTTGGAGGCAGGAGAGGTGCTGTTTTCATAACAGTGATAATTGATACTTGGATGGTTAGTGTGAATATTATTACTGTTTCTATCACTGCTAGCATCGTTGATAAAGTTGTTATTGTTGTTTGTGTCACTTTTGTAAATACTAGAAATATCGTTTCTGTTGCTCCTTGCCTCAGAATTGATTCTCCTCCTCTTTATTGTTTCCTTATTAGTTCTAATGAGATACTCCTGAAATGTTGTTGCCTGATAGAATGCATACTTGGCTATTTTCGAAAAGTTTCTTGGACTTTCACAGCGCCAAATCATCTTCTTCTTGTCGACATCCCAGTTTTGATCCGAGGGTTGTTGCAGCTGGGTGCGCACTTCAATTTGATGATCAGCATCTGCTGTGACAAGAGTTTTGGTGGAGAAGAGACCTAGATCTAGATTGAGCACACGCGATATGTTCCTAATAACCGAGATTGGATTTGCTAGGCAGAACTCTTGTAGTTGAGGTGAAATAATCTCAGCCTCTGTTTGGACCATGATGCTAGGAGTTGGTGGGTATAGGTCATCTTTGTCTACCTTTTTGGAGGGGCCGGCCGGATAGGAATGCTCCATTCTACTGACATCGCTTACTGAAGATTGAATGCTTTGAGCGGCAACTTTTGTTTGTTTTTCAATCACACGATTTGAAGGTAAGTTGTGGTTGCAAGTTTTATCAATCATCTCCACTAGTATAGATCTAGGAATCAAGCTTATCAAGTGTATGGGCAGTTTCGAGTGCAACGCAATGATTTTGGAGCACGATATTTGACTAATGAGTCTCAGCGGTGGTTGTTGTGGTTTTGATATTCTTGAGATGCAACATGGCAGTGTTGGTTGTAGAGGCTCAAATGTTTACAACTTAACACGACGATATAATATCCGTTTAACTGAGAACGGATCCGACTTTCATTCGATTGTAAATAAATCTCGAGGTTTTTTTGTAAATATAGACAATCATCGGGGCCTCACCCGAACATCAACTGTCTTAGTGTGTATATACATCTAAGGTGTATAAAAATATATCTGTTATCCTCAGGTTATAAGTTGCGGGCGCTCAGGTTAGCGATGCATAATTTTAGATTTGGGACAGTCTATATCAGTCTATTTTTTACCATGTAGAAGTGAATAGTGGTGCAGTTTTATATTTTGATGGACGAAATACTATCAGAGATTGAAAGTTCCAATAAGTGTGGATACTCTTTGCCTTTTGTAGTGTTGGCAAACACAATGAGGAGCTTTGCGGACTCCACGGCCGCCCCCTGCCCTGACAATGCTGTGCATCCTTCGCTCAGACCTGCAGGAATCAGTCCACAAGCTGGCTCAATGCGATTTTATTCCTACGGAGCAGCCAAAAACTCTCTGCAGAGATTACTGGAGTGCGGTACAGATACAGTCGTTTGTAATAAAAAAACTAGGACAATCCTCATTGAAATGGAAACCATCTCACCGGAGATAGACTCAACTCAATTGAAAAGTGGAAGGAGGTATCCATAAGTATATGTGTTGATTTCTTGAAGGGTCTCTGCAAATGAGAGATGAAGATGATCACGAGCAATATTGATCCATGAAATCATTCAACTATTCGACGAACTAGAAAGCCTGTTTTACAGTCAGTATCTCAACAAGCATGGCTCTCGGCATACTAATTAGATCTTTGCTGCCCGCAAGGATCAGTAATCTCTCAAATTTTTCAACTATTGCTTGTCAGAGTGTGTCTAGGGATCACATCTACAACAGCTGTAAGAACCCTGTCTTGGTGAATTATATACAGAGTCGTGGTGCCGCAAGAAAAGGAAAACGCATCCAGAGGGCTAGAGAAGCTCGTCTAAGAGCAAATGCTCGGCGACTCAAAGAAGCCCAAACACCAAAGGCGAAGAAAGAGTTCAAAAAGAGCGTTAAAGTTGATAAGGACCAGTTTAGGTTTCTCTCGGCCCGACAACTTGATTTAACACTCCCTAACCCGCCAGAAGACAATGTATATTTCGTAGATAGATATAGGCATAAACGGTTCTCGTTTGATGAGATCATCGAGTTTCACAGGCAGGTTGTACATCCAGATTCTTTAAATCAGCCAGACACTTTGGTAACAGCAATCGTTGAATTGAACCTCAAGATGAAGATAAAAAGAAAGAAATATATTGAGAATATAGACAGCACACTTTGTTATCCTCATCTCTTTCAGTATGATTTGAGACCCCGCAAGATCGTTGCTTTATGTAAGAGTGAAGCAGATCAGCTCGCAGCTAAGGATGCAGGTGCTGTGATAGCTGGTGCTCAGGATGTGGCGATTTTGCTCAAGACAAAGCAACTTACGCAAAGGGACTTCGACCACATTGTTTGCCATACAGATTACTTAGCGGAGTTTGCGAGTATCAAGGGAATGAAGGGCGCAGGCTACTTCCCATCAAAGCAAAGAGGCAACTTCGGAGACAACATTGTTGATCTGGTGAAATATTTCAAAAACGGCATAGATTACAGCCTCAAAAAGAACCCTCTCGAGCCAGAGTTCGGTTTCATAGAGTGTCACTTCGGGCGGCTCAACATGTCGAATGCACAACTACTTGAAAACCTTATTGCACTCTTCCAATCTATTAATAGGTTCAAACCCCTCAATTTGGCAGACGATAAACAGTTTTTCGAGCGCGTAATGATCAAGACCCGCGCACGTGACGAAATGTTCTTGTTGAGATTTTGGGAATTATACGAAGAATATCAAGATCCGGACGTGATTCGAGAGCAACTGGAGGAGGAAAAGAAGATTGCTAATGCTTAGATGAGGCTATTTGGTCAACCACGCTTATTGCCTCAACTGTGATATGTTCAATAAACATATTAGTATGGATCTTTTAGGTAGGAGAAATGCTTTATCTTGTCAGCCGGTCACGTTCGTTCCTACCGTCCTTGATAGATGGACGGCCTCCGTGAGTTTAGAGTCATTAGCCTTCCCTGAGATGATCCCTATGGCCGTAGATGCCCCAAAATCCATAGGACTGTATTCACAGATGAGTCTGCTTGGGTTTCAACCTTGCCTAGACTATGATTGTCCGTGTACACCTTACAGAGACACTCGATACCTCTAGCTCTGAGAATGTCGATCCACCTTTCGCCTTGGCTCATCTTAACACGTCGATCATTGCTTCCGAGTAACATGAGGGTTGGTACGAAGGCCTTGGTGGATCGTGAAATGGGTGAGCGGGCATTCATTTCAGTCAGTTCTTGGCTATTCGGTACCCAAGACGGTTCGTAGCGTTCGCGTCCGAATGTCTCAGCAAGTACCCAATCGGGAATATCAGACGATGAAAGCATACTCATCAGATCAACGACTGGGTTCCTTATGATAGCGCTGGTAAATTTGAATTCTTCCTGACAAGACAAATGACAAGCTAGGAAACCGCCATGGGAGCCGCCAGAGACTATTAACTTCGTCGGGTCCAGAGTACGGTCTTGTACTAAGCAGCGTATCACGTGCAAGCAGTCTTCCACATCCAAAGAGCCAATCTTTCCGCATAGACTGCGTGTGTATTCATCACTAACCCCTATCGATCCACGATAATTTATCATCAGACATTGTAGTCCTAGACGTGCATAGAAAATAGTTCCAGCCATGTACTCGAGACGGAACGATGAATGAGGCCCTCCATGCAAGACCACAACAGTTGGCAGTTGACATTGATTGTTAACTAGCGTAGATTTCGTTTCTTTATCTCGATTTGGATAGTTGTTATGCAGAACACAGAGATTGGGTTTTACTAATATTGCACTAACGAAGCTCGACGAGTCGGTGGTTGGTATCTTGTATGGCTCGTATTCAATCTCATCGAGATGAATACAGTCTTCGATCTGGTGCCATGCGATATCATTGGTGTCTGGCAAGCTCAAAGTAGTCACAAATAGAGTTGGGGTTGCGTTAACCTCAGAACCGCACGCTAGAATAATATCGTAGCGAAAATCGAGCAGATAAGACGCAGTGGTGGGTAACCTAACCTCAGTTAGTTTTGAATCAGTTAGGTTCAACAGAAAGATGCGCCTGTGAAGATAGTCGAACGCATTGAGGATCAAGTATTTGTCGTCAGAAGAGAAACAATTTTTGGGTAGAGAATCCATGAATAATTCACCAGAGCCTGTAGATGAATCTGAGATACGATTCTTAGTTCCAGTTTTCAGGTCGTACATGAAAATGCGGACGCTATTCATATGCGGACCATAAACGTCCTGGGCAAGGAATACAAACTTGTCGCCGGCGTGATTGACACGCGGACTCCAATATGACTCTTTTTCATTATTCACTTCTAAGATCGCTGTTTGAACGGATGACTGCCAAGAGAACACTACTAGCTTGCTTTCTCTATTCTTGCAATGAATCAAACCAAGCTTTCGGGGGTACTCTTTGTAGGCGATAGCGATTATCTTGGTATCGTTATCTAACCATCTAGGATCTCCAAGACTGAAACCTTCAATATCTATCGTCGTGATTCGACAATTGTTAGAAACATCAAGAACTGCAACGATCGTGTGCTCAATACCGGTTAAAGTTTCGCCCCAATCCTCTCGTCGATCAAACTCTTGACCATAATTCTTATCTGAAGAGTCTCGAGCATCAGGTGTCACACTTCCGAGCATTACTTCGTTCCGCTCGGAATTGTTTTGTTGTTTGAAGAAGGAAGAATGTTTTGGACGCTTGCGTTGGCAGGTGTATAGGAGCTTGTCTTGGTCTCCAAATCTAGACCAGCAGAAGTGACCTAGAATGGTATCGGTGTTGATGGTTCCATGCACTTCTATGTCAGATGTATCCACAACTTTGATTAGCCTAGATCGATCCCAAATTTCTAATAACTGCCGCTGTGGTCCGTCGGAAGGAATTAAAGTCTTTGAAGATGTACATGGACTCTTAAGCTTGGCCGTGAACCTTCCATTGTTGGAAATAGCGGAGGCTAGCTCGACGACGTCATGTGCACCTGAAACACATCTAACCGAGCTAATACTTTGCTTGTGACTGCCATTGCTACCTGTCGTTAGCGAGTAGACCTTGAAAGTTTTAATAGATTCCAGGATATCGCAACTTACAGTACTAGATCCCACGATCAGGCTGTAAGAATTTTCGCCAAGCTTTTGAATGGAACCGTTCGAAGGCACAGATGTATCAACGCAACTCCTGTACAGCTGGGCTATATCGCCGACTGTCAGTTTGCGCCCATCCCCAGTAGTGTACTCGGTTGTCAGGGTTGTGTTCATCTTGTTGGAGGATGTTCGATTATCTGACTCAATTTCGGGTAGGATCTGGCGGTACAGAGTGTACAACTGTATAGTAACAACTAATCGGAGGCGTTGATGTGCTTTGCCAATGAAGACTCAAATTAACGCTTGCTCTTAGTTTCTCTAACTGGTTCTAGCTCTCCAAAAATCACCAAGGAAAGGACATTGGTTCCACCGTAAATCTCAACACTGTTTTCTCCCTCTTCAGTTTGCGCGCATCGAGACGATTGAGGAAAATCAACATGCTCTTCCTAGCGGGAAGAGGATGCACGCGTACGCTCGGCTCGTTACAGCATCGATAGTAAGAACCCTTGTTGTTGTCATATTTCCTTGTCTTCCTTGCACGAGACAAGAATATTAGTCTGTATTATGCATCATTCAAGACGTATTTGATTTCACACCTTCCAAATGGGTGGGATGAAGACCGAAGACTTAAACGCAAAGGAGAGTGGCATTGAGGAGGGCGAATTAACATCTGCCCCCGATGTTGTTCACATGATAACTCCCACCCAGCAGATGATATCCTCGACCATAGGTGCCTTGACTACTTCCATCATGGTGACTCCGATGGACGTTGTAAAAATCAGGCTCCAAGCTCAGCAAAAGCGATTCTATAATAACAAATGCTTTCTATACTGTAATGGTCTGATGGAACACCTCTGTTATTGCGTGAATGGCAATTCAGCGGGCCATACGCATGGTTTGAATGCAGGCCAAGTTGATCCGAGAAGAGTGAAATGGTACAAGCGACCTATCCCAGGTCAGTTCACCGGAACCCTCGACGCCATGATAAAAATAAGTCGATCGGAGGGAATTATGTCTCTCTGGTCGGGTCTGCCACCAACCTTGCTCATGGCCATTCCTGCCACGGTTGTCTATTTCACTGTCTACGATCGACTAAGAGCCGACTTGTGGACTTGGCATGGCTCAACCTATCAACCCTTATGGGTACCAATTTTATGTGGTGCTACCGCTCGTTGTACTGCGGCTATGGCGATCAGTCCTCTCGAGATGATCAGAACAAAAATGCAATCCAAGAAGTTGAGCTACTCTGAGGTTGGGGTTGCAGTGAAGCAACTAGTCAAGCACGAGGGATTTTTGAGTCTTTGGCGCGGGCTCGGTCCGACCCTATTGCGAGATGTACCTTTCTCTTCAATCTATTGGGCTATTTACGAATACATGAAACAGAAATTTGATCAGAGGAAACCGAGTCTAAGCTTTAGCTTAGCAGCTGGCGCTTTGGCGGGTTCTGTTGCCGCTATCACCACCCTGCCGTTCGATGTCGCCAAGACCCATCGACAGATAGAATTAGGTGAGTGTGACTTAATTGATCAGAACAAACGTCAAGGTTATTTAACACATACGACGACTCAGGTACTCAAAAGAATCTATAAACAAAACGGACTGCCGGGTTTGTTCTCTGGTATTGTGCCTCGTTTGATAAAAGTCGCCCCATCCTGCGCTATTATGATTTCTTGTTATGAGCTTGGGAAGCAATTCTTCGTTAGACACAACAGACAGAGGTCCCTGCTGATCAATGAGACACATTCAAGTCGATTGGACAACAGCTAATTTCCATGTTGTGACTTGGATTTTGGTTACATCTTAAAAGAAATAAATACTAAAAACTAGAGATTAGGTTTATTCAATCAAACGTCTATAAAAAACAATGTAGGCCTGAGAGCAGAGCACATTAGGCAATGTTGTCCTTCTAACATCTGAATCGCTGATATGATACCAGTTGCCGGGTATAGACGAGGGTTTATCATAATAATTTGATGATTTGTTTGTATCGCCTTCATTATTGTACCTATCTGCAGTTGCGCAACGGGTAGCATCATGGCGTCGAATATAATCTTGAATCTTTTCTATGTCAGCTAACTCTGGAATATAAGGGGTCTCCTGAATGAATTCGGCAAATTCTCCTAGGCTTGCGCTCTCATTTGATGGTTCCTCGCACTTTACATATGCTGTATAATGTCCGCCTCGTAGATTACCAGAATGACACACGACTCCAAACAGTGAATACCAGATTGGATCCCCTTTGTTTAGCCGAGGCCATTTGTTTATCTTGGTGAGGTCATAACATAAGTCACTGGTGAAATGAGATATATCTAGAAATTCTGAGAATTCGACGTGCTTGTTGATTTTCCTAAAGTTAACTCCACCACGACCACCCACAAGACCATCCTTATCATCGTCATCGTTATTTTTATCGTTCCTACCATGTTTTCTTCTGCCGCCATGAGCGTTCTTCTTTCCCTTACGACCACCGCCCAAGCCGCCTACTCTTGTCTCGACAGCTCCGCTGCTGGCCTCAAATCTTTTTAGATGTAGGGTCAAAATATTGGGAGGCACGGCAATGGTAGTTGATTTGATGCCGGCTTCATATGTTTTCTTGCCGTGTAATTTGGAGCATCGTTCGCAGATGAATCTGTTTTCACCGTCCAGTATTCCGTTTGAGGTAAAATTAGCTACCGCTGCTTGTATATCAGATATGGGATCTGTTATAGCAAGAGAAAGATCATAGAAAGGCTCAAGATGTTGCGATTTATATTTGCATTTCTGGCATTTAACCGAGGATAGGAAGTATCCACCAAATATTAGATCAACGACTGTGGTGAAACAATCGTCCTTCATTTCTGTAGACCTATTATCACCTATGTATGAGCTAATAGCGGCTTTTTGACGCCTGATTTCATCAGATCTAATAATGTCTATGAGAGATCTGAGAAGTTCGTGACTGTCCTCTTGAACTTGACTCCTAAAACGACCTGTCTTCTGTCGTATGCAGTTCATTAGTTTTGAGGGGGCGATAGGTCTAGATTTTGAAGATTGTTGTGAATTCATTGCGTAAATCTTGTACAAATCAACAAGGCTTCGAACCACAAAATCACATTCGGGGAGTTCAAGCTCAACTCTCTCATCATCATCGGGGTCCTCTATTGTATACTTATTATCTGAGCTTGAAGCTCGCTCCTCTAACATCGGCCCAAACAATGGTGCATTGAGAAGAATTTGCATAATCGAATTGAAATAACAAGTGTTACCCAGATTAACTAGGCCGCTTGGTTTGGATACAATACTCATCCTAGTGGGTGGGGGATTTGATTGCGATAAACTGTTTGTGAGAGTCAACATTTCGTTTGTTTTGGTGGAGAATTACCAAAGTTTTCTGCCCGCGTGGGCCGGGCTGCTCAGCGGGGATGGTATCGTTCATGAACGAACGCCCTGAAATTCATGGTCGCTCGTGTATGAAAATATTATCATCTTGAAAGGGCTTGGTTTACGAGACATCAATCTACTCAGGCAAAGCTACGACAAGCTGTTGTAAATTCGGATGGAGACTGGTCCATGGATATGTACATCACATGAGACCCTCGTCCGTGAAGCAAATTCGCAACGCACACGCCGTCAGCGCGAACGATAATCGAGGGGAGGATTTTAATTTTCAGTTTCAGTGGG
>ENA-UOVY01000438-UOVY01000438.1-plant-metagenome-genome-assembly--contig:-NODE-438-length-20793-cov-4.997927_pt1 | contig 20793 bp, 11 predicted proteins | sample MGYA00249840_ERZ761561 | MGnify/ENA primary metagenome ERZ761561 (study PRJEB28882, sample SAMN05720143) | plant metagenome | isolation source: Guanajuato, Mexico | place: Mexico:Guanajuato, Mexico...
TAATAATACGAGGGACTCTAGCCAATACTGCTCCTTTACATATCCTATCACCTGCTTCTACTACCAGCTGTGCTTTAACAGGAAGGGTATAGGAGGCAATGGTTACACCAGCATCATCAGATAAGATGATACTTGGATGTTTGGTCTTATCCCTGGACTCAATCATTACCTTTGCTTTACGACCAGTTTGCTCATCAAATTCTTCTTGATAGGTAACACCTTCTTTAAGACCTAGGAAACTGACTATCCCGTCCTGAGTAGCCAATAATACAACATTGTAAGGATCCCAATGGTAGAGTTCTTGATCATAACTTACCATTTGATCACTTGCTACCTTAAGATGGGCACCATATGGTAAATGGGTACTGGTTAATACTTTTCTTGTATCTGCATCTAAAATTTGTAGCTCAGCAGAACGACTCATAACAACTTCTACTGGTTGTCCATTAGCATCTACATAACTTGTAACCATCAAGTCTTCAAAATTTACTACACCTGCATACTTTGCTTTAACCTTAGCATCAACGATAACATTAGAGGCAGTACCTCCAACATGGAAAGTTCTCATAGTAAGCTGTGTACCAGGTTGCCCAATAGATTGGGCAGCAATTACCCCTACTGCTTCACCAACAGATACCATATTACCCGTGGCTAAGTTTCGTCCATAACATTTTACACAAACACCTTGGGATAAATCACAGGTTAAAACAGAACGTACAAATACCTCTTCTAATCCCGCTTTCTCTATAGTGGCAGCAATCTGCTCATCAATTTCATTGCCACGTGCAATTAATAAAACACCTGTTTGTGGATCTAACAGGTCTTCTACTACCACACGCCCTAGAATACGTTCCGCAAGTGATTCTACTACTTTATTCTCAACTTTTACAGGAGTTATCGTAATGCCTTTAAGGGAGCCACAGTCTTCTTCAATAACGGTTAAATCTTGCGCTACATCTACCAACCTTCTAGTGAGATAGCCAGCATCTGCTGTTTTTAAAGCTGTATCAGCCAACCCTTTTCTAGCACCGTGGGTAGCAATAAAATACTCAATAACGTTCAATCCTTCTTGGAAATTAGAAATAATAGGATGTTCAATAATTTCTCCTACTGATCCTTGTGTACTCTTTTGAGGTCTACCAATTAATCCTTTCATACCACCCAACTGACGCACCTGTTCACGAGATCCTCTTGCACCAGAAATCATCATCATATAAACAGAGTTAAAGGTCTCCTGGTCACGCTCCAACTGTTCCATGAGTTGATTGGTAATACGGGTATTGGTTCTAGTCCAAACATCAATAACCTGATTGTATCTTTCATTATCGGTTATCAAACCCAACATATAATTACCCCAAATTGACTCTACCTCTGCAGTAGCTTGGTCAATTAATTCATGTTTGTTAGCTGGTATCTTTACATCATCTAACCCAATGGTCATTCCTGCCTGAAATGCACTATTAAAACCTAAAGCTTTAATATTATCTAAAAACTCAACGGTAACAACTGTACCAAACTTACTGTACATATCTGTTACAATACGCTGCATATTTCTTACATTCAACGTTTCATTAACAAATGCCATCCCATCTGGACAATACTGATTGAATACTACCCTACCAACGGTAGTCTCGATCAATGTATAAACTTTTGATCCATCTGACTGAATTACAGGCAAACGAAGCTTGATATAAGCATGCTTAGACACTTTTTCATGGGCCAATCCAATCAATACTTCCTCAGGTGCATAAAAAGACATGCCCTCTCCTAATACCTCATTTTCTGGCGTACTACGCCTTCCTTTGGTTAGATAATGCAATCCCAAAATCATATCACGGGATGGAATAGTAATAGGAATACCGTTTGAGGGATTCAATACATTATAGGATGCCAACATAAGCAATGAAGCTTCAGCAATAGCTTCTTGACCAAGTGGAACGTGAACGGCCATTTGATCCCCATCAAAGTCAGCATTGAAGGCAGTACATACCAAAGGATGCAATTGAATGGCTTTTCCTTCAATTAATTTAGGTTGAAAGGCTTGTATACCCAATCGGTGCAAGGTTGGTGCTCGGTTGAGTAGTACAGGATGACCTTTCAATACATTCTCTAGCACATCCCAGATAACAGGGGCTTTTTCTTCTATTAATCTTTTAGCTACTTTTACAGTTTCTGCTACGCCACGCTCTATAAGCCTACGTATGATAAAAGGCATAAATAGTTCAACTGCCATTTCTTTCGGTAACCCACACTCATGCAACTGCAACTCAGGCCCTACCACAATAACAGATCTACCGGAATAATCTACACGCTTGCCAAGCAAATTCTGTCTAAAACGACCCTGCTTCCCTTTCAACATATCTGAAAGAGACTTTAATGGTCGAATCCCCTCTGAAGCAACAGAATTTACTTTACGAGAATTATCAAATAAAGAATCTACAGCCTCTTGCAACATACGCATTTCATTGCGTATGATGATTTGTGGTGCTTTAATATCTAATAATCTCTTAAGTCTATTGTTTCTAATAATAACCCTTCTATAGAGGTCATTTAAATCAGAGGTAGCAAACTTACCACCACCAAGTGAGAAAAGAGGACGCAACTCAGGGGGAATAACAGGCAATATACGCATCACCATCCATTCTGGCCGGTTTTCTACTTTTTTATGGACATCTCTAAACCCTTCTACAATTTTTAGCCTTTTGACAATCTCTAAACGGCGTTGTTGAGAAGCATCAGTCAGCAACTGCTCGCGTAAGTCAAGTGAAAGTTTCTCTAAGTCAAGATTTTTAAGGATAGACTCAATAGCTTCTGAGCCAATAAGGGCGATAAATTTATTAGGATCTGAATGGCTCAATAATGGGTTATCTGGAGGTAAGTCATCTAAAATAGCCAGATACTCATCTTCAGATAGTAGATCCATAGCGGCTATACCATCTTCTTTCTTGACACCAGGTTGAATGACTACATAACGCTCATAGTATACAATCTGTTCAACTTTTTTAGTAGGTATACCGAGCAAATAACTAATCTTACTAGGCAGCACCCTAAAGTACCAAATATGGGTCACCGGAACAACCAACTCGATATGACCAACGCGTTCTCTACGTTGTTTTTTTTCTGTAATCTCTACACCACATCTATCACATACAATACCTTTATAACGAATGCCCTTATACTTACCACAATGACATTCCCAATCTTTTACAGGACCAAATATACGCTCACAAAACAATCCTTTGGTTTCAGGCTTATGGGTTCTATAATTAATGGTTTCTGGTAGGGTGACTTCTCCTGAAGAACGAGATAAAATAACTTCTGGAGAAGAAAGACTGGCAATGATACCAGAAAATTGAGTGGATTGTGCCCTATTTCTTTTAAACTTCATACGGTTAAACTTGGTAAGCGATGTGAGATATAGAATGTCAAAGTGACGATTTGCTATACAAGCGTAATTTCAAGACCTAACCCCCTTAATTCATGCATCAACACATTAAATGATTCTGATAAATTAGGCTTTGGAATATTATTGCCTTTAACGATTGCTTCATAGGCCTTAGATCTACCAACTACATCATCTGATTTGGTATTGAGCATTTCTTGTAATGTATAAGCAGCTCCATAGGCTTCTAATGCCCATACTTCCATTTCACCAAATCGTTGTCCTCCAAATTGGGCTTTACCACCTAATGGTTGCTGCGTAATCAAAGAATAAGGACCTGTAGAACGGGCATGCATTTTATCATCTACCAAATGAGCAAGCTTGAGTAAATAAACTACTCCAACCGTAACACTTTGATTAAATGGCATGCCCGTTCCTCCATCATAAACGGTTGTTTTACCAAAAGCAGGTAAGCCAGCTTGGTGCAACTCATTGGAAATCTGATCTAAGGTCATACCTTCGAAAATAGGATTGACATACCGTTTACCTAATTGCTCACCAGCCCATCCTAGTACAGTTTCATATAACTGCCCTAAATTCATACGAGAAGGCAATCCAAGTGGACTCAATACCACATCTACTGGTGTGCCATCTGCTAAAAATGGCATATCTTCTTGAGGTACAATCTTACAAACAATACCTTTGTTACCATGCCTTCCAGACATTTTATCACCTACCTTAAGCTTTCTTTTTTCTGCAATATAGACTTTAGCTACTTTTACAACCCCTTTGGGTAGCCCATCCCCTGCTTCTAGTGTAAATCTTTCACGCTTAAAACGTACAATAGAAGCGGTACATTTTTTAATATAGTTTCCTACAATAGACTGAACTAGATGGTTTTTAGATGGATCAGAGGTCCAATTACTGAGGAGAAGATCTCCAACTAGATTGGCTTCTGCTGGAATATTATAAAGCGACTCATCGCGGTAAATATTTTTAGAAGGAAAGAGCTTTTCAGCAATAAGTGGAACTGTAAGCTTCGTACCTTCTGCAATAATCTCATCACCAAATTGATGATAAATACCATTGGTAACCACTCCATCTAAAACCAGCGACAACTTTTTAATAGCTATATCACGCAATTTTAATAAATTTTTAGCATGTGCTTTTTTCAATAGCTCTACCTCTTTTTTAACTTTTTGCTTACTTTCCTTATCTCTTTCAGGACTAGAGAATATTTTAGTATCGATTACAATGCCTTCCATACCAGATGGTACTTTTAAAGAGGTATTCTTTACATCGCCTGCTTTATCACCAAAAATAGCCTTCAAAAGCCTTGCTTCTGGTGTAACATCTATTTCTCCTTTTGGGGTAATTTTACCAATTAAGATATCACCTTCTTTAACTTCTGTACCTACTTTAACAATACCATCAATACCTAACTTGGAAATGGCTTCTTCACTAACATTTGGAATTTCATTGGTCAACTCTTCTGCACCAAATTTTGTATCCTTTACTTCCAAAATAAATTCTTTGATATGAATAGAAGTAAAAACGCCATCCCGTACAATACGTTCAGAAATCACAATACCATCTTCAAAGGTATAACCTTTCCAAGATAAGAAGGCTACTTTTAAATTTTTACCCAGGGCCAACTCTGCATTTTTAGTAGCATATCCTTCACAAAGCACCTGGCCTTTTTCTACACGACTGCCTTTAGAAACAATTGGTGATAAGTTAATGCAAGTACTGCGATTGGTACCTCTAAATTTATCCATAGAATAGGTTACAGAGGCTTCATCAAAGGCAACGAGTGCTTCTTCTTCAGAACGATCATACTGAACTACAATTTTTCTACCATCTACATAAGTAACCAAACCACTACCTTCTGCAGTAGGTAATCCTCTAAACTCTTTGGCAACTCTTTTTTCTACACCTGTACAAACAATAGGCACATCTGGCCTTACCAAAGGAACAGCCTGACGCTGCATATTAGATCCCATCAAGGCACGACTGGCATCATTGTGCTCCAAAAACGGAATCAAAGAAGCAGCAACTGAGGCAATCTGACTACTCGAAACATCCATATAATTAACCTGTTCTGGTTTCACCAAAGGATATTCATCTCCATTTCGGACTTTGACTCGGCTATCTAAAATAACACCATTTCCATCTAACTGTACATTAGCTGGAGCAAAATTAGCATGTTCTTCTTCTGCAGCACTAAGGTAACAAATGGCACCACTAAGGTCAACTTTACCATGGTCTACCCGTCTATAAGGTGTTTCGATAAAGCCCATATTGTTAACACGTGCATACATGCAAAGTGAAGAAATCAAACCAATATTCATACCTTCCGGTGTCTCAATGGTACACAATCTACCATAATGAGAATAGTGGACGTCACGAACCTCAAAACCAGCACGATCTCTAGAAAGTCCCCCAGGTCCTAATGCGGATACGCGACGCTTATGGGTAATTTCTGCCAATGGGTTTACTTGATCAATTAACTGAGAAAGTGGATTGATGCCAAAGAAAGAACTAATAACTGAGGAAAGAGTACGTGCATTAATTAGGTCTGCAGGCTTAAATAGCTCATTGTCTCTAATATTAATGCGTTCACGAATGGTTCTGGCCAAACGAGAAAGCCCTACACCAAATTGGGTAAAAAGTTGCTCTCCAACAGAACGTACCCGGCGATTGCTTAAATGATCAATATCATCTACTTCTGCTTTACCATTGACTACCTTGATAAGATAATGAATAATTTGTATAATATCTTCTTGGGTCAAAACAGAAGTCTCTACTGGAATATCCAGATTTAATTTTTTATTGATTCGATAACGACCTACTTCACCCAACGTATAACGCTTACTACTAAAAAAAAGACTTTCTACAGTTTCACGGGCTGTCTGCTCATCAGGTGGCTCTGCATTACGCAGCTGACGGTAAATTTGCTCTATTGCTTCCTTAGTATCATTGGTACTATCTTTCCCAAAGGTGTTATATATAAGATGGTAATCTGCAGGAGCTGCCTCTGAATGATGGAAAATAACAGATGAAACACCAGAAGATAAAATGACTTCTATAACTGCTTCATCTAATACCGTATTGCGCTCTACAAGAACTTCATGTATAGTAGAAACATACTTTTCACCAGTTTCCTCATCTACAAAATGCTCTACGGTACTTTTTAAAACCCGAGCGGCTAATTTACAGCCTATATATTTTTCCAATACTGTACCAATTGCCTCTACCTCATCGGCAAGACCAAAGATACCTAAAATATCTTTATCACTACTATACCCAATGGCACGCAACATAGTAGTAATTGGTATTTTCTTTTTCCTATCTAAATAGATATACATGACTGAATTAATATCAACGGAAAATTCAATCCAAACACCTTTGGCAGGTACTACCTTAGCAGCATAAACATTAGACCCACTAATGTGTTTATTTTGAAAAAAGAAAATACCAGACGACTTATGCACTTGAGAAACCACCACACGCTCCACACCACTTAAAATAAAAGAACCTTGATCAGTCATATAAGGTATATTACCTAAAAAAACCTCTTGTTCAACGCCTTCATATTTCCCAGTATGTTCGTCATTTTGCAACAAACGTAATTTTGCTTTCAAAGGTACATCATAGGTCAATCCCCGTTCAATACATTCCCGAGGCGTATATTGGGGAAGCTCTAAATTATAGTCAATAAACTCTAGAATATAGTTTCGCTTAGAATCTTCAATAGGAAAATGCTCCATAAAAACCTTATAAAGCCCTTCACTTATTCTATTTTCTGGACTAATACCGAGTTGAAAAAAGTCTCTAAAAGATTGCAACTGGATTTCAAGCAAATCAGTGTAGTTTGCGGGAGCATCAACAGAAGGCATATGGCAATTTTGTTTACTAGATTGTGTTTTCTTTACGAAGGTGCTACATGTTTATAACTTATAGAAAGCAAAACTAGTATGCGGTTTTAGCTACATTAACATGAAGCAAAGGAAGCGCTAAAGGGTACAAATAGATATGGACTCAGACCTAAATAGGTAACCTTTAACGCAGCAAAAATTATATATACGACGCTGATTGACTATTTCAACTCAACCTCTGCACCAGCCTCTTCTAATTTTCTTTTAATAGTCTCTGCTTCTTCCTTAGGGAGACCTTGCTTCATCGTATCTGGTACACCATCTACAAACTCTTTAGCTTCTTTTAATGTTAATCCTGTTAGCTCTTTCACTAGTTTTACAACTGCTAGCTTAGCCGCACCGCCTGATTTTAAAATAACATCAAATGTAGTTTTTTCTGGTACATTTTCAACAGCAACTGAAGGTGCAGCAGCTATCATCATAGGAGCTGCAGCAACTGGCTCAATGCCATGTTCATTCTTCAAAATATCAGCTAGATCACTTACCTGCTTAACCGTTAAGTTAACAAGCGTTTTTGCTAAATCTTTTAAGTCGATCATAATTTTTAAAGGTTTATAAAATTTAGATAAATATAAAAAAGAGACTTTTTTATTAAGTTGATGCTTTCAAAAAAGTTTCCATCACTCCCATCAAACGTTTTTCGCCAGATTGGATTGCAGCCAGTACATTTAAAACAGGGGCTTTTAAAAGCGTGATAATATCTCCCAAAATCTCTTCTTTTGATTTTAAGTTTGTTAACCTATCCAAATGTTCTGCCCCAATAAATAAATCACCATAAATGGAAGCTGCTTTCAAAACAGGTAAGTTTAACTTTTCTGCTTCCAAAAAAGCTTTTAATATTTTTCCAGGAGCACGGCCACTATCATGGCTAAATAAAATACCTGAGAATCCTTTTAATACGTTTGAAAAAGCAGCTACATGGGCGGTACATTTTTCGGACCGCTCTAGGGCTTTTTGTATGAGGGTATTTTTAGCTACCTGATAGACTACATTTTGTTCTACACAACTTTTTCTAAATTTATTTACCTGCTCTACCGTAAGCCCCATCGCATCTACTATATAAAAACAGTCGAAAGTAGAAAACTTTTCTACTAAACTTTCTATAACCTGTAATTTTTCTTCTCGTTTCATTTTTCTAAAGCCCAACGGCAATGCTCCTATCTACAAAAACGCCTCTACTCATCGTGCTAGAAAGACTAATACTATTTACGTAAAGCCCCTTTGAAGAAGCAGGCTTTAACTTAACAATCGCTTTTAACAACTCCATCACATTTTCTACTATTTTTTCCTGAGGAAAAGACACACGACCTACACTACTATGTACAATGCCATATTTATCTACTTTAAAGCTTAACTTTCCACCCTTTACCTCCTTAACCATTTTAGCCACATCCATAGTTACAGTACCTACCTTAGGATTAGGCATAAGACCACGAGGGCCTAGTATTTTACCCAATCTACCCAGTTTAACCATAATAGTTGGCATCGTGATAATCACGTCTATATCTGTCCACCCAGCTGCTATCTTTTCAATAAAATCGTCCAACCCTACATAATCTGCACCTGCTTGCCTAGCCTCTTGTTCTTTATCAGCTGTACAAAGGACTAAAATTCTACAAGATTTACCTGTTCCATATGGTAAAGAGACTGTTCCCCTTACCATTTGGTCCGATTTTTTAGGATCTACACCCAAACGAACGGCAACATCCATGGAAGCATCAAACTTTGTAGAAGTACTTTTCTGCACAAGCTGAACAGCTTCGGTTAAAGTATAGGCTTCCTTAGCATGATCTGCTGCACTATGCTTACCTTTTTTTTGAATCGCCATTTTTATCTGTTTTATTTAACCCAAGGGGCAATACCTTGTACAGTAACACCCATACTTCTTGCTGTTCCAGCTACCATACGCATCGCCGCATGTATATCTAAGGTATTTAAATCTCGAAGTTTTTCTACTGCAATTTGCCGAATCTGCTCCCAATTAATACTGGCTACTTTACGCCTATTGGACTCAGAAGAGCCTTTTGCAATTTCTGCAAGCTTCATAATGGCAACAACAGTAGGAGATGTTTTAATGACAAAGTCAAAAGATTTGTCTTGATAAACTGTAATAATTACAGGTACAATTTCTCCTTGCTGATCTTTTGTTCTGGCATTAAACTGCTTACAGAACTCCATAATATTGATACCTTTGCTACCTAATGCAGGACCTACTGGTGGAGAAGGATTGGCTAAACCACCCTTAACCCTTAACTTTACATAACCTAAAACTGGCTTAGACATATTATATAAATTTTACAAATGCTTTAAAGACATATTTACAAAGCATTAGAAAAGCTTTTTAACCTGCGTATAACTTAACTCTACAGGTGTACTGCGCTCATCAAAAATTTTAACTACTACACTCAGTGTTTTCTTTTCTTCAAAAATCTCTTGAACCTTTCCAGAAAAACCTGAAAAAGGGCCATCTATAATCTCAACAACTTCCCCTAGGGCAAAAATAGTATTTAACTTTAAATCAGTAGATTCAAGGTTATTGGTTTTACCTATAATTCTATTCACTTCTGTTTGACTCAATGGAACAGGCACACCACGCCACCCTTTCACACCTAAGAACCCCAAAGCACCCGTTATACTTTTTAATAGCTGTACCAACAAGCCATTTTCAAGATCTGCCTGCAAAAATATATAACCAGGAAATAAGTTCCTGGTTTTTACATGCTTTTTTCCCTCACGGACCTCATATACTTTTTCGTAAGGTATCAACATTTCGCCAACAATATGCTGTAAATTACTTTTTACAAGCTCTACTTGCAGATTAGCTTTTATTTTTTCTTCTTGCTTAGTAACTACTTTAAGCACATACCAATGTAATGCATTCATTCAACTCGTCCATTTTTTAAAAAGCATTATAAAACCAAACAAAAACTTTTTTTAAAGACCAATCCATAAGCCCAATAAGAAGCGCAAATATATAAGAGACCAACAATACAAGCAGGGAATTACTTTGCAGCCCATGATAAGAAGGCCAAGTAATTTTACACTTTACTTCTTGCACTAGATTCTGTATAAATAGCTTTGCTTTTGACATATTATTTTATGCACGGGTGGAGAGACTCGAACTCCCAGCCTATGGTTTTGGAGACCACCACTCTACCAGTTGAGCTACACCCGTATTTAATTTATGTATTAACACTTAACAACTAGATAAAATTATACGACCTAGCATAGGCTCTATTGCATAAGCGAAATGATCAGAGGCAAACTTATATTTTACAAACAATTGAAGAATAGAGACTTATGAACTTTATGCTTAGAAATTTTTTTTAACAAATATAGTAAAAACAGCCCCTTAACTGGACGATGCAAGTCAGCTCTATGAAACTCTAACAATCAATAATTTCGGTAACCCTTCCAGCACCAACTGTTCTTCCTCCTTCACGAATGGCAAAGCGCAATCCTACTTCCATAGCAATACTATGGATAAGGGTAAGTTCCAAATTAACATTGTCTCCTGGCATAACCATTTCAACCCCTTCAGGCAGCTTTACTTCACCGGTCACATCGGTTGTTCTAAAGTAGCACTGTGGTCTATACTTGTTAAAGAATGGAGTATGACGACCTCCCTCTTGTTTGGTTAAAACATAAACCTCTGCTTTAAACTTACTATGTGGCTTAACACTTCCCGGCTTACAAACGACCATACCACGTTGAATAGAGGTTTTATCAATACCACGCAACAATAGACCTACATTATCACCTGCTTCGCCCCTATCCAAGTTTTTTCGAAACATTTCAACACCTGTAACCGTAGAAGTCAATTTCTCAGCACCCATACCAATAATATCAACCATACTACCAGTCGTAATTAAACCTTTTTCAATCCTACCTGTTACAACTGTTCCGCGACCTGTAATGGTACATACCCCTTCTACAGGCATTAAAAAATCTTTATCTACTAACCGTACAGGAAGTGGAATATAACTATCTACTGCAGCCATCAACTCTTCAACTTTTGCTTCCCACTCTGGCTCGCCATTCAAAGCACCTAAGGCAGAGCCATGAATAATAGGCGCATTATCTCCATCAAAATTATAAGCATTCAAAAGCTCTCTAATTTCAAGTTCTACCAACGCGATCATCTCAGGATCATCCACTAAATCTACTTTATTTAAAAAAACCACGATGCCAGGCACACCAATTTGACTAGCTAAGAGAATATGCTCCCTAGTTTGAGGCATCGCGCCGTCTGTAGCCGCCACCAAAAGAATCGCACCATCCATCTGAGCCGCACCTGTAATCATATTTTTAACATAATCCCGATGGCCTGGACAATCTACATGGGCATAATGCCTGTTTTGGGTTTGGTATTCGACGTGCGCAGTATTAATGGTAATACCTCGTTCTTTTTCTTCTGGAGCAGCATCAATAGCTGAAAAGTCTTTTTTTTCTGCCAACCCCGCTTTAGCCAAAACAGTAGTAATAGCAGCTGTTAATGTTGTTTTACCATGGTCAACATGGCCAATTGTACCAATATTAACATGTGGCTTTGATCGATTAAATGTTTCTTTTGCCATAACTTATAATTCTTTAAGAATTTCAATAAAATAAATAACTTACCCAAGACAATTTTTTGGATCTACGCTAAAATCAACTTCCTCAGATCTATGCTAACATGGAGCCAATGACGGGATTTGAACCCGTGACCTCTTCCTTACCAAGGAAGCACTCTACCACTGAGCTACACCGGCCCTATAAAAAAGAGCGGGAGACGAGGATCGAACTCGCGACCTGAAGCGTGGAAGGCTGCCGCTCTACCAACTGAGCTACTCCCGCTTTACTTATATTTACCGCCAACTAGTGGGGAGAGAAGGATTCGAACCTTCGAAGCTTACGCAACGGATTTACAGTCCGCCCCAATTGGCCGCTCTGGCATCTCCCCTAAAAAAACAAGCACAAAATCAGTATATATTATACCAAACAAATAGATCAACCAAATCTACAAAAATATTTTCTCGTTACAAAAAAGAGATAAAAATTTATAAAACTTTTAAGAGTAAAAACAAGTAAACATAGGCAGTACGAATCTATCCGTTATAGTAGATCTATATACATACCAAAAGAAAAAGGCCTAAGCGAATCAGAACCCGCAGGACTTTTATTCTTCTGAAAAAGAGGACGAAAATGAATTCCTCCTACAAAACCAAAACGATGATACCCCATTCCAACTTGGAGTACAGGAGCACATGCATTAAGATTAAACGTACCACTTGTAGCCGAGCAAGCGCCTGAATCATCGTATTCTTTATAATTATACTTCATCTTAGCAGAGGAACGCAGACCAAGCTTAAAGCCTAACCAACCATGAAATCCTTCCTTAGGTGCTTCCAAGACACTATTAAATCGAAGCCTAACCAAGAAATCAAAGAAGGAGATCTTAAGAGTGGAACGGTACACCTTTCTACCTGGATTATTATTTAGATCCTCAAAAATTACATCATTCTCTGTAACCCTTTTAAGCTTTTTATAGATTGTATCTTGACCACGTTTTTCACCAGCAAAAGCATAATACAAATTACTAAAACCAACCCCTACACATACAGCAAAACGAGATTGATTGAGACGAATACCATATAGAAATACCCAATTTTTACGGAATAAAGTTGACCAATCTAGTTTTTTTACGACCGGAAATCCTGACGGATTTTTGGCGTTTAGATTGTATAAATAATCCATTTTTAGGGATTCGAATATAAGGCTACAATAATTTTCTACTAGTGTCAAATAGGAATCTGGCTGATAAGTTTCAGCATCTATAGGAGCTATATCAGATGCAGAGGAATCTGGCTGACAAGTTTCAGCATCTATAGGAGCTGCATCAGGTGCAGAGGAACCTGGCTGACAAGTTTCAGCATCTATAGGAGCTGGACCAACTCCAGCAGAAGCTACATAGGGAAGATATAAAGCGACAAAAAGAAATAACCAAGAGGGGGAAAATTTTTTCATGTAAAATAATGACATTATAGCGTATAAATATTACCTAGACAAAGGTACTTTTTTTTTTAAATATGTCAAAACATTACTTTGAAATAAATTTTTGTTTATTAAATTTGCATAACAGCCATAAAATGGACTTGTAGCTTAATTGGATAGAGCACTGCACTACGAATGCAGCGGTTAGGGGTTCGAATCCCTTCAAGTCCACATAATGATTCAGATAATCATCTACCTTAGAGAGCTATTTGCATCAACTTTTTTGTTCCTATCTAGTAGTAAACTAGTAGTAAAAAATTATCTTTTGTGTAATTGATAAAATTTGTTTGATTGATAAAAACCCAAGCTTCTTGAAAGAGCATATTGATAAATCGTTAACAGATAGCTGTTTTGGCCTATCTATTTTTTACATTACGTCCAAAATTTCTCAGCAAAAAAGTAAAGATTATTATAGAAGTATACACCTTTCCGAATGAAACGGCATCATGCGATGACAATTTCCTAAAAAGAACCAGTAGTTTTTATACCCAGTAACATACTAACTACTTTTGTATAATGGTTCATTTCTGCCCAATCAAGCGCAGTACAACCAATACTATCCTTTTCATCGACACGAATACCTGGAATCTCCAGTAAGCGTTGAACTACTTCTATATTACCCTGTCCTGCGGCACAATGAAGCGGAGTACGGCTAATATTATCCTTTTCATTAACACGAATACCTGGAATCTCCAGCAAGCGTTGAACTACTTCTATATGACCTTCTCTTGATGCGATATGAAGCGGAGTACAGCCACTATTATCCTTTTCATCGAACGAATACCTGGGAATCCCCAGTAAGCGTTGAACTACTTCTATATAACCCTGTCCTGCGGCACAATGAAGCAGGGTAAGACCAAAACTATCTTTTACATTGACATTAAAATTTTAATGGTTACATAAAAGATTGACTAATTCCATAGTACCTTCTTTTCCTATTACCCAATAAAATGGGGTATTACTACAACTATCTTTTACATTGAGCACATACTAGGATGATTTAGTAATTTTTTAACTACTTCTATACGATCGTGTAATAGTGCCAAATGCAGAACAGTATAATTACACACCCCTTACATCTTCCATCAACCTTAATATCTGGCTCTTTTAGTAATAATTCAACTATTTCTACATGCCCCTTGTATGAAGCAAAATGAAGAGGGGTCATGAAAAGATGATCTTGCTCATTGAGATCAAACCTATTATCCGTTTATAGGGTTATAGAGGAGCGGTAAGAGACCCTGGATAGAAAGACTTTATCAATTAATTTCCAGGTTTATATATAAAAAAAGTGCTGTGCAGCTAATATATACTGCACAGCACAAGAAAATAAAAGATGGCAACTACCTACTCTCCCGCGTATTACCGAAGTACCATCGGCGCTGCTGGGCTTAACTACTCTGTTCGGAATGGGAAGAGGTGCACACCAGCGCTTTCGTCACCTTTATTTTTAATTTTTAGTAAAGCATTATAGATTACTTATCTATCTAATATTTTTAAAAAGTAATTGACTACTGTAAAAGCAAAATCAAGAAGAAAAACAAGAAACATTCGGGAAATTAGTATTGCTCAGCTTTGCCATTTCTAACTTTACACCTGCAACCTATCAAGGTCATCATCTTTAACCACCCTTATTGAAGTCTCATCTTGAGGCGAGTTTCGTGCTTAGATGCTTTCAGCACTTATCTCTTATAAACGTAGCTACTCAGCAGTGCAACTGACGTCACAACTGATACACCAGAGGTTTACCCAACCCGGTCCTCTCGTACTAAGGTCAGCTCCTCTCAAACTTCTAACGCCCGCAATAGATAGAAACCGAACTGTCTCACGACGTTCTGAACCCAGCTCGCGTGCCACTTTAATGGGCGAACAGCCCAACCCTTGGAACATGCTTCAGCTCCAGGTTGTGACGAGCCGACATCGAGGTGCCAAACCTCCCCGTCGATAAGAGCTCTTGGGGGAGATCAGCCTGTTATCCCCAGAGTACCTTTTATCCTTTTAGCGATGGCCCTTCCATTCGGAACCACCGGATCACTATATCCGTCTTTCGACTCTGCTCGACTTGTTTGTCTCACAGTCAAGCACCCTTATGCTATTGCACTCTACGTACGATTACCATCCGTACTGAGGGTACCTTTGAAAGCCTCCGTTACTTTTTAGGAGGCGACCGTCCCAGTCAAACTACCCACCAAACACTGTCTTCTTTTTCAAAAGAATTAGATAACACATAAATAAAGGGTGGTATTTCAACGTCGGCTACTTACGCAGCCTCCCACCTATTCTACACATTATTTACATATTATCAATGTTAAGCTATAGTAAAGGTTCATGGGGTCTTTTCGTCCCATTGCGGGTAGACGGTATCTTCACCGCCACTCCAATTTCACCGAGCTCGTGGCTGAGACAGTGCCCAGATCGTTACACCATTCGTGCAGGTCGGAACTTACCCGACAAGGAATTTCGCTACCTTAGGACCGTCAAGGTTACGGCCGCCGTTTACTGGGGCTTCTATTTAGAGCTTCAATTTTACAACTTTACTCCTCCTATTAACCTTCCAGCACCGGGCAGGTATCAGACCTTATACTTCATCTTTCGATTTTGCAAAGTCCTGTGTTTTTGGTAAACAGTCGCCTGGGCCTTTTCACTGCGGCCTATTGCTTCCCCCAAAAAAGAAAACAATGAGGCACCCTTTCTCCCGAAGTTACAGGGATATTTTGCCGAGTTCCTTGGCCACGAATCACTCGAACACCTTAGGATATTCTCCTCAACTACCTGTGTTGGTTTACGGTACGGTTAGCTAGCACTTAATAATTAGAGGCTTTTCTTGGAAATATGATTAGGGCCATTATCTACGCTCCCGAAGGATTGTAGTACTATTACTTTCGACAAGTATGGTGGATTTGCCTGCCATACCTATATCTACGGGCTTTAACCTTCTAAATTCGTCAGAAGGCAGACCTTTCACTCTTTCGTCCCCCCTTCTCTATTGCTAGCTAGTATCGGAATATTAACCGATTTTCCATCACTTACGCCTTTTGGCTTCAGCTTAGGGACCGACTAACCCATGGATGACAACCATCGCCATGGAAACCTTAGTCTTGCGGTGTAATGGTTTCTCACCATTATTTTGGTTACTCATGCCTACATTTTCTTTTCTAATCAATCCACTAAGCATCACTACTTAGCTTCAGCTTTATTAGAATGCTCTCCTACCCCTTGCTGCTTAAAGCAGCAAGGCCATAGCTTCGGTAATATACTTAATGCCCGTTTATCATCGACGCTTTGTCGCTCGATCAGTGAGCTGTTACGCACTCTTCAAATGAATGGCTGCTTCCAAGCCAACATCCTGACTGTCTAAGCAACTAAACCTTCTTAGTTCAACTTAGTATATATTTGGGGACCTTAGCTGATGGTCTGGGTTCTTTCCCTCTCGGACTAGGACCTTAACGCCCTAACCCTCACTCCTAAGCAAAACTGATAGTATTCGGAGTTCGTCTGGACACGGTAGGTTACCCCCCTAGTCCTATCGGTAGCTCTACCCCTATCAGTATACACTTAAGGCTGTTCCTAAAAACATTTCGGAGAGTACGAGCTATCTGCCAGTTTGATTAGCCTTTCACTCCTACCCACAGCTCATCCAAGGACGTTACAATATCCACTGGTTCGGTCCTCCACGTTGTTTTACCAACGCTTCAACCTGGCCATGGGTAGATCACTGGCTTTCGCGTCTAACTCCTCTGACTCAACGCCCTATTCAGACTCGCTTTCGCTTCGGCTTTTTCTTTCAAAAGAATTTACCTTGCCAGAAAAGATTAACTCATAGGCTCATTATACAAAAGGCACGCCGTCATTTTAAAAAAAACTTCGACTGCTTGTAAGCGTATGGTTTCAGGAACTATTTCACTCCCTTATTCAGGGTACTTTTCACCTTTCCCTCACGGTACTTGTTCACTATCGGTCTCTTAGGAGTATTTAGCCTTACCGGATGGTGCCGGCAGATTCAGTCAGCCTTTCACCGGGACTGACCTACTCAGGATACTAACCGACTTAATATTTATTACCTTTACAGGGCTTTCACCTTCTATGGCTTACTTTTCCAAGTAATTTAAGTTCTTCACATTAAGTTATATAGCTAGTCCTACAACCCCATAACAGCAAAAACTGCTATGGTTTGGGCTAATCCACGTTCGCTCACCACTACTTATGGAATCACTATTTGTTTTCTCTTCCTCTGGATACTTAGATGTTTCAGTTCTCCAGGTTTGCTTCTTTTAATAAAAAGATACTCTATTTAAATTATAGAGTGGGTTGCCCCATTCAGACATTTGCGGATCAAATCGTACAACCAATCCCCGCAACTTATCGCAGTTTATCACGTCTTTCATCGCCTCTAAGAGCCAAGGCATCCCCCATACGCCCTTATTTATTTCTTACTCGCTCTTGAAATGGAGATACGCTAAACTTCTAAAAAAAATTTAGTCTACCCTATTTTGCTTTTACAATAAGTCAAAGAACATCTTTTAAGAATGACACATTTTTATTTTGTATTTCTGCACTTTTAATGCTTCTAACACTTTTATATTTTTACTTGTGTCGAATCGTAATACAAAGGTATAACTTTTATTTAAATCCGCAAATGTTTTTTCAAATAAAAGATGTTTTTAGGACCATTAAGTTATTAGAATAGTAAAAATTGATCGAGCTTATAAAGCTATAGGAGATTTTATAGATTGTTTATTTGTGTAAGGTTTAATCATTACACTTAAAAAGTGGTGTATTGCACGGGGACTTATTCATAGAGCTATCGAGACACCACTCGATGCTATCATACTTGTTTTATAGTTAGTAAAGTATACAAAGTTTACAAATTAAACTTGTCGCTATTTATTGATTATAAAGTAGAATTGCTTTCTGCATTCATAACATATAAATGTAACAAGTAAGGATGGCATTCCCATAGACTTTTATTATATTTTATACCTCCCAATAGATGTTGCCATTCAGGTAATTGGTATAGCAAAATTTAAATCTTACAACATTCATGCAGATACTTTAAATTTGGAGAAACAAAAGACCTTTACCTATTCATTAAAGAATTTTATATAAGTGAAATAGAGAATTTTATATTTTTATGTAATATATATGCTACACACTATGTAACCTACTCTACTCAAAAATAATCATGCAGATGCAAAAGTGGACACAAAGTAAAAAGATTAGCCAAATAACATTAGCACACACAATATGCTTATTATGGGTCATAAAATGGTATATGGAACGGGACTGTTCATGGAATACGCTGGGGCAATACCAACGGGTAAATTGATACCAAAAGAAAAACTGCCTGTCAATATTTCGTATAACTATAATGTATAGACCAATACAAATGCTTTTCTTAGAGAACTTGCCTTCAATTGGTAATTTTTCGATCATCCAAACTGAAAATGTTATTAAGTGGCCCGCTTTATGTGAACCGACCGTATCTGTTTTAGAGATGATTGGTTATATTGGAATTAATCCACTACTTAAATCAATTAATATGGTTCAAAAAGAACAAGTCATAGAAGCCATTAAACAAGTTTACGATCCAGAAATACCTGTAGATATCTATGAACTAGGGCTTATTTATGAAATTACAATTTTACCACTAAATAATATTGAAATCTTAATGACACTTACTTCTCCTAATTGTCCAGCAGCAGATATTATACCAAGTCAAGTAGAAGAAAAAATCAAAGCGATAGAGGGAGTACATGAAGTAACCGTGCATCTTACCTTTGAGCCAGCTTATACAATGGATCGAATGTCTGAAGCAGCGAAATTAGAATTGGGATTTGCTTAAAGATTCCCTAAGTGATCTGTTATACATTATATTTTTTACGTTTATTGAATGGCCCAAAATAATTATAAAATCCAACCAGATACGCCTAAAAAAAGTACCCCGTCAAAGTCATTTATACTAGATCAACGTACTAAAATAACCATTGGGCTTTTGCTACAGGGGATAACTATTTTTTTAGCATGCTCTTTTTTAGCTCATCTTATTCATGGAGCTAAAGATCAGCATCTTATTGAATCTATTGGAAAATTAGGTCTAAAAAGGTCCAATATGGCTACTGGCAACTGGTTAGGTTTTATAGGCGCTTTTCTAAGTTACTATTGTGTCCATATATGGTGGGGTATCACTGCTTTTATCTTTTTGCCTTGCTTATTTTTAATCGGTGGAAAAATGGTTACACCAAGAATCTGTCCGAACCTTTCTTTATTAAAAGTGACAATGGCTTCCATTTTTCTGTTATTATGGTCTAATATTTTGCTGGGCTATCTACATGCACTCTACCCAACTGATACGCTACTGGTCCATTACCTTGGAGGAATTGGCTATACACTTGGCACCTTATTTAAAAATTTATTAGGTTATGGTACTTTTATTTTTCTTGTAGTTACTTTGATCATTTTTGCCGTAATATTTTTTAATATAACTTCTTTACCAAATATTAATTTATTCTCAAGCAAAAAAGCAAAGTATAATGCTACATCTTTGTTTGATAATGAAGGTAATAAAATAGTTAATGAAACATTTAATAAAGAAAGTGAAGCCCCCTCTAGTAAAAAAAAAACGAGTAATATAACGACTGCAGATGCTACTAAAGATCTAGAGCATACAACCGATCAAACTGGTACAAAAACTACTGCTCCTGAGAAAGGCAATATAGCTTTTGAAATAGTTTCCCCTGAACCATCAAATTTGTCTCAAGCGCCTCCATCTACTATTGGTTCAACGGTACCCTTAAGCCACATCCGAAGCGAAAACTACGATCCAACTTTAGATCTATCTAACTATAAATATCCTCCTTTAGATCTACTAGGACAGTATACACAAGAACAACTCTCTGTTACACAAGAAGAATTGGCTATTAATAAAAATAATATTGTACAAACCCTACAGAACTTTAAGATCAATATTGCCAAAATAAAAGCCACTATTGGTCCTACTGTTACCCTTTATGAAATAGTACCCGAAGCAGGAGTCAAAATTTCCAAGATAAAAAATCTCGAAGACGATATTGCACTTAACCTGGCTGCATTAGGTATTCGGATTATTGCACCCATACCAGGAAAAGGAACTATTGGTATTGAAGTACCGAATAAAAATAGAGAAGTAGTACCCCTTCAGGAGATGGTTGGCTCTGAAAAATTTTTAAAAGGGAAGATGGATTTACCTATTGTATTAGGTAAATCCATCTCAAATGAATTGTTTATTGCAGATTTAAGTCGTATGCCACATCTACTAATTGCCGGTGCTACTGGACAAGGAAAATCTGTGGGGCTCAATGTGCTACTCACCTCTTTGATTTATAAAAAGCATCCCTCTCAATTAAAACTGGTACTAGTAGACCCTAAAAAGGTAGAACTTTCTTTGTACAATAGATTGGAACG
>ENA-UOVY01000441-UOVY01000441.1-plant-metagenome-genome-assembly--contig:-NODE-441-length-20761-cov-682.773206_pt1 | contig 20761 bp, 10 predicted proteins | sample MGYA00249840_ERZ761561 | MGnify/ENA primary metagenome ERZ761561 (study PRJEB28882, sample SAMN05720143) | plant metagenome | isolation source: Guanajuato, Mexico | place: Mexico:Guanajuato, Mexico...
GAGCGAGTCCTTACTTCTGTCGATGTTAATGGACATGAGAGTTGCTGGTTGCATGATTTTTTGTTCTTTTAAGCTTGTTCTAAGGGCTTGATTGCGATAAATAACAATGAAATGCTCAGAGAAGATGGATGTCTGGCTGGACTCGTAATTAAGTGCAAGAATTCGACAATATTGAGTTATCGATAACAATGGAGAGCAAATAACAAGTTGATAAATTTGAAAAAGTTTGAGCACGCTTCATGTACATGTATAAGAATGCTCTCTTGGTATGGACATGCTCTTTTTCTTATCTTTCAGTTTAAAAGATCTCGCCTCCGGCCATATCTAAAGCATGACAAATCATCTTGAACATCGGGTCAGTTTGCCCGAGTATGCAACTTCGCCCGAACACGCACCCTCGCCCGACCACAATATGTTCCACTTTCTCGCACCACCCTCTAGTTAATCAAACTGATAAAACTTTTGTCAGTAACAACAGAAGGGCAGCTCTGCGTGATACTCTACATGGTGACATATAGGTTACCGTTTCGCAAGGCATCATGTCATAGACTCACGTAGATCCTCATATTGCCATTTGTGTCACCAACTGCCCTCTTTGTTCACTTGATTCGAACTAGAGAATCGCATCCTAACGTTATGCTCATAAATAAAGTTTTTTTCATGTCAATGGACACTAGTTAAGTCTGCGGATTGCCTAGATGCCTGAAGAACGGGGATGCTGGACTAAGTTCGGTGACAAATTCGACCCAGCGCAAGTCTGTGATCAGCAGAACCAGTAAATCAAACGTATTCGGTCGGCGATTAGACCAAGGTGTCAATCAAGGTGTGGCATACACTGTCCTCTCGATAGATATAAGGAATGCGCGAAGCAATCAATTCAGGACGGTCAAGACTCAAATCGTGATCAGTTTGTACGGACCTATCTTATAGATCTTAAAGAGAGCGATTGCGATAGAAATACCGGTATAAAGTCGGGCGAACTTGCAGTTCCGGGCAAACTTGTGGAGAGGACCCGAAGCCGCAAGCACGTCCGTGGCACTTAGATGCAGGAGATCTCCTAACAGATAATTCTCTTAGGCTTCACTCTGCCATCATCACGTGATGGAAATTTTAAAGCTTCTCCCGACACATCTCAATTTTAGCATCCTCTGTGCTTCCAATGTCACCTTCGCACAGAAAATGGGGTGGGTTTTTTTCCATCGGCCTACCAATGACAATCAGATCAGACGTGCTCAGCTCTGATCTTGATCTAATGCGAAGCCGAGGCTCAAGTCTCCGCGCACAAGTTGGAAGACTTTCTTCAGCTTTAACACCGTAGAGACCGGAAGCCAAGATCGCTGTGCGAGATTCTTCTCTCACTGACTATTTAAGTGGAGCGTTCCTGCTCATTGATCAACACAATGAATTCAATATCAAGACCAGTACATTGAAATCAGTAAATATCAAGTCGAACCTGTCACTAATTAAAATTCTTCTCTTTATACCCTATTACAGGTCAGCACAGAGGCCATTCACCGACAGCATGTTTACCAGGACAGGAGAGATCACCGTAAGGACACAATCAACGGGAAAATTCTATGGACCATACCAGGATAATCAGGACCTACTCAATCAACCAGGACAAGGCTTACACGACGGACTGCACCTGAGGAGGGCCAAGGAGCCAGGACTTCGAGATCGCTTCGATGACCAAGGCCAGCCCGCCTAGAGAGGGAGATAAACGCTAATGACTAGTCTCAGGATTAGCCAAAATCGTGCACGGGCAAGTCTCGCCCGTGCACTTGATCCGAAAATAGAGGCGGCAGAGGGCGGGAGAAACGCGCGTCGCCTGGAGTTGAGTTTTTTTTCTAGCAGTGTAACGTAAAAGTCTGCGGAACTCAAAACCAAAAATAAATACTAGCACGTCCCCTATGAGCCCACTGCCACAGCTGTGCCAGGAAGAAGACGAGATTGCGCAATTCTAGCACCCACCTCGTCTCAGTTGATCGTATGGCTCCTTTAGGAAGGGTCATCATGGTGGCGCCACGACGATAGACACGATCCGTAGCCGAAATCGATATAACGATACAGGTTCGGGGAAGATCAAGAATTTGATCGTTGCACTAGGTTAGCCGTCTAGTATTTATTGAGCCTAACAATTTTGAAGAAATTCAACTAGGTTTGTCTTGTGGCAACCCATTGAAAGGTTAGTGGAAATTGATTATCTTGTTCAGGCGCTGAGGAAAGACCTCGCGAAGGCCATAAGTTCCGTCATCAAGATATCGTTTTCTCCCAATAGCTCCCTCGTGAATTCATCACAGATTCGTAGTTTGCTGAGCGAGCCTCTGAGAAGTCCGATATTGCCGGCAATCGTCTCGTTTTCAGAATCGACCTCCTTTTTAACTCGCAAGAAGGTGGAAGTCAACTTTTGCTCAATAGAGTTAGCTATGTGCTGACTAATTATTGGCACACAGTCTTGCAAACCCTTCTTGGCGTATCTCACGTATTGGGCCTTAAAAGTTCGCTCTTTAGCAGAGTTCGTCCAGGTCAGGTATTCGTAAGCGTAGAGTGCTCCATACACAACTGTTGTTAGGAAAATTATCCGCCAACCAACAGTTCTCACCAGTATGCCGCCTACAGCCAATGAACCCACTGTAGTCGGAGACTGTGGTGGGTTCATCATAAACCTCTCAAGAATAGAGAGGAAGTCAGTGTTTGTCGAGAGGGACTGCGACTTGTCCATAATATCGCCATTCAGTGCAGGTGGACATACAGAATACCTTGATTGAATCTTTCTGATTATGCTGACCAATCCCAATGAGAATCTGAATTCGAGATCTTCGTGGAATTCTGTATAGAATTGTTTGTATATCTTAAGGTCGAATGAATCATCATTGATATATGATTGTGATGTAACGATGTGCCTGATCGTTTGTTGTCGTTCACCGGACAACAACAAACTGATATCGCACATGACCTTACTGAAAGGGTTAACATGTTTGTTAATGACAGTTTGAATCCGCGCTCTGAGATTTTCGCTCAAAGTCTCCTCGACATGCAGATACAGTTGCTCCTTGTAGAATCGAATTTTGTCAGCTGTTGGGGCAAATTCGAACTCGAAATCTTCAACCACTCGAGAGAGACGACTAATCTCGTTATCAAACTCTGCGTCGGTTAGGATTTGTATTCTTTTCTTTATCTCAAAGATTTGTCCCTGTAGGCCCCGTTCGTTGGAATAGAATAAATTTTGAATGCTTCCGTATCGGTCCTCGTTTTGTTGCAACTCAAGCAGCTTCCTTTGCGAAACTCGTGAAACAAGAACCTGAGTATCCTTGAGTACATTGACTAATTCAGCTATCGTCTCTTGGCCTTTATCAGTATGCTTTTTGAATTTAGTTTTGACTGCTGATTTAGAGAGCGACTCCTCAAAACGTCGCTCGAACTTCTTAAACTCCTCACAGCGTTCATGGTAGCCCTCTCTATGTATAGATTCATTGGGGTTAGAAGGATTAGGAGATCTCGATTGCAAGGTTTCTCTTGCTGAAACAAAAAACGTTCTAAGTTTAGCCTCATCTTTCGATGATATTTTCAACTCTTCACTCAAGAAATTAATTGCTCTCTCAACGTGTTGCTCTTTGACTTGATCCATGGATTCGGGATCATCAGCAATGGAATCCCATCTATTGTTAAGTATGAATATATTCGGCTTCGATAGCTTTTCACTAACTTTATGAAAGAAGTTCTTTTCTGCGATGTTCAGAGTTGATTCGGCATTTGAGACCAATACAAAAACATCGGCATCATGGCAGTGCTCATCAATCCATTCATCGAGGTTCTCTTCCACATCAACGCCTGGGCTATCCACAAGAACTACGTCATATTTTAACAGGGCACACTTTGAAACAGGCCAATATATCTTAACGAGAGTTGAGTACTCAAGAGAGCCAGTATTGAGGGCATTTGCAATATGAGCCACAGATTGGATCGGCATTTTTCCCTCACCGCGGCCGTCCTTCTGAACTTCGAGGAAGGCCTCGTCCTCTTGGTTGCCTTGAATCTGTAGGAAGCAGCCAGTTGTGTGGCCATAGCCCATTGGTAGTACCTTATCATGAAGAATCGCGTTAATGACGGTGCTCTTGCCATTAGATGTTCTCCCAAAGAAGGCAACTTTCATCTGATTTCTCGATAGAACACCCCTAATTGTTTCTATGCTTTTATTGAGCCGTTTCAGTCGACTAGTGTCTACATTCTTGACTATCTCCGGCTCCAATTCACTGTCTGAATAGAAATTGGAGGCCCTTTTGACGCACTCGTCTAGTTTCAAGAATAACCCGTTTATTTGATCCTTTGCCTCGCCGAATAGCTTGAGGGGCGACTCTATTGCTTCGGTATTTTGGGTATTTGAGCCTTGCACGCCGTTGGAGCTATGCTTCTTCTTATTCTTAACCGCCATGTTACCAGATTGTCACTGATCGGAGGTAGCTATACTTCGATTTAGATGCGAAAAAGCAACGAGAGACATCAATGTTCCCGTATTACAGTTCAAGATTTCCTGGCGACCTAATGAAAAACGAAAATGCACACGCGTATGCGGGCACGCGGCGACGCGCACCGAGCAGGCGTCACACTGCCTTTACCTTGTGCGCATCTGTATCATTGATATCGCGACCCTACAGATACGGTTTCTCTTTATTATCTACCTTATTTATTGAGCAATTTGTTTATTGAACAGGGCAACCCGTAAAAATTCAACAAAGATTTTAAACTCGAAGATACTATGGAATCCCGTGGTGTCATCCTGTACTTTGCACGTTCATTTGCGTGCAATTGACCTTCCATCTTTGTCCATCAATGAATTTGTCAATATTAATCTTAAATCTCTGGTCACTCCGTTCACCATCCAAGATATTCTTGCGGCATCATCACTATACGAGGTCGAACAAAATGGCAAGGCTTCCGTTCAGATGGCTCGGCTGAGAATTTTCGCCGAAGAGGAAATCGGTAATAGGCGACAGTATAAATTACAAGGGTCGTCACCTTTTGTAATGAGAGCAGTTAGCAAAACCAGCGAGACGGTAGCAGTGAGACAGAGAAGCTCAGATAGAGCCTCGCTTACTAAGACATGTAGTTGGTTGTCGTCGATGATAGTCAACACCTGTTTGAAATCAGAGTCGCTTCCCTCGTTGTCTTCGTTTGACATGCTTGTGATTGTTGGAACCTTGATTTACTTTTCCTCAACAATTTTAGCAATCCTTCCAGTAGTTTGGTCTGTCCACTTTCTGAAACAATGGATGCTTTAACCCTTTACCTATTATGCGTCTTCTCGCCTCCTGAAGGTCTTTGAATCTTCTAAGCTTGAGAACTGAATTGAATGAACAGCCTTGGTTCGCAGGCTCAGGTTTGTCTGAGCACTTTTAAGCGTCTCTACCGTAATGATTTGCTGAAATCGACTCTGATCTGCAGCAGCGAAGTCGTCGTCGTCGCCAACGAGATAACCGAGGGTGCAGCGAGTTTTTTCTTTGTCTGGCAAACCAGATTTGATTCGGTGCCAATGCTCAAAGACTCTCACCTTAAATCATCTGCAGACTGGCATAAATGCATGGGGAGGGGAGAATATCGATTTTTAAACCATTTTTACATGAGATCGTTCCTAGTCAAAGTGTTTGAGTTGCGACGGACTACCTGGCAGCATTTTGGTTAGTTTAACTCAATTTATCTCCCCCATCCTATCTCCTTCGATCTTCTATCTTCTTGAAACACTCCAGGAAAAAACAGCAAGACCTGCCCAACTCTCTGCTCACTCGAGAATCTAGTCTCTCGTTCAGCTCTTGCTTCGAGCTCTGTTAACCCGGAGATGAGCTCGCCAAGCGACTGTCGAGTAATTCAGGTACAGTGTTGGAAACCCAGGCAGTCTCCTGCAATTCACATCCGCTAGCCTAGAAAGTCAAACAGGCACCTTGCATGGTTTTGCCAGAGTAGCCAATGGACCGCTTAAACTCTCGCTAGAATCCGCACTTCAGGGCAGGTGTAATGGCTAAATTGGATGGAATAATTCAACACTCTGATTCTCTTGGCGCATATCGCATGTAGATGGCGCCATTTTGTCTAAATCCAGTGTCCAGAGGAGAGTCCAGATTATGTGCGATTGGATTGAGCCTTGACAATCAATTTTAGCGGCCATTCGGGGTAGCTTCGGCTCAGACTCCGCCCATTAGAATAGAATTTATTGCAGTCATGACATTCGCTCTGTATTCTCGAGCTAGCTTAGCCGCAACTTCCAAGGAGAGTTGCGGGCTTCGTCGTACCCCACAGATATACTCAAAAGGGGCGTTCCTACCTCCAATTCATCCTTCCCTCCACCTATCCAGCCACTCGTCCAGCTACCCGATAAACGGCTTGGCCTCCTTCCTATGAAGCTTTGACTAGATTTTTCATGCAAAATTTCCTATATACTATCTAGTTTTAGCAGCAAAGCTACGGGCGTTCACTATCATCGCCGGTATTGTTAAACACAAGCAGGCGCTTGTTTAACTTGCTTTCTAAGGAAGGTGGTGTCAAGAGCGAGGGCAACAGTTGTATGTTTGTCTTTCCGACTCGAGAGTTCGAGTGCAGCGGATGCAAAAGCAACCACCTTACCTGAGCAAAATCAGAATTCGATTCAACAAAGAGACGAGCGCAAGCAAGCAATCAGAAGACCACTTGACTCTTGAAGAAAGGACTGGCCGAGAGGAGAAGGGTTCAGGTTCAGGCGGTTTACAAGCGAATGGCTTACATCACTAGATGGGAAGAGCAAGAGACATCGCACATATGAGAATTGAATGTTGCTGAATTTGAGATTCAATCAAAATCAAGACAAATAAAGCAATTCACTGGTGGACTAGCTTAGTGAGACATTCAATCGAGCTCCAAAGGTGTTCAAGTATTCAAGCAAAGTCAGCCAACCAACTTGTCCTCTCCTGTTTGGTCGCTCGAGAAATATGCCGCCAACCAACAATAACTAGATCTAGCTCCCCCATCGGCATTTCCTACAGGAATTTAGAACAAAGTAATCAAGTTGGAGCGTTTAGGGCGCGTAGTTGGTCGAGAGAGCCCTCGTGTATCAGGTATTGGATCTATCGGTGTCTGATAGCTCGGTAGTTTGGCGAGTTCTACAGTGTAATGATATATGCACAACTGTAGTACAAAACTCACTCCTGTTTGAAATCAACCAAGTCAGACATGATGGTCATACTTTGAGTGAATTATTGACAAAAACAAGAGCGCAAATCAACAGCGAAAATGCCATTAAGCGTTACTTTTGATTACAATTTCAACGAAGTTCCCCCATTCGAGGATGGGGACTGCAAGTCAACAGTCAAATTGACAAGTTATATGCAAAACGATAAGAGAAGGGTTTCGATGCCGCCCAAGGATTGCTCCGCGGTGGAGGTCCGCCGGCTCCGTTATGTTGTCGGCCGACGAAGCAAGTCAAAGGTGATCTTATCTGGAATCAACATGACCGTGCCAGAGGGCGCAATGTAAGTTTGTTTGATCTCGATTGTCTAGCTTTGGAGGTCATACAAGGGAGCATCGTTGCATCGGTGGGTCTGCACACCTCAGCATCTCTCTCCTTCTCTTTCTCGCTGCATATATTTCGCAAACCTAGGATTTATGACCACTGAATAAGAATTACCTTGCTTTGTGAGAAGAAACAGGTTAAATTCGTGATCGTGTTTTTGTTTTGTTTATCCGGGGCACTCGGACGGGAGCATCTGAAAAATTCTTTTTCAATTCTAAGCTACATCTATGATGAACCCGATGTTTATCGCTTTAGCCAGTTGAGTTAGCTAACTTGCAATCGAGCATCCAGGTGAGCTAAGCAATCTAGTGGCAAAGTTTTTAACCGCCGAATCCTCATCCGGCTCAGGCGGCATTGCCGTCTGAGAGAAAAAGTGCCAACCATTGGGGCAAATTTGTGTCATCCAAGCGAGTATTTGACCTCACACTAGTAGCCTAGAGGTGAGCGATTGCAATTAACGATGAACTAAGGATTATCAACTTGCTGCCAGGGTCGCAAGTTAGAAACAAGCAGATTCTGACTGGACGGTAAACCTTGAGAGTTTATTAAGAGTCTATGCACTTGTTTGGTTGCCGGCGGTGCGCCGGCGGCAAACAAGTTGCTAACCAATCTCCACTGTCTACATGGCCGTTTGTGCCTGGAGACTCGGCAACGGTTGCAGAGCAAGAGCCAAGATTACCGCTATCAGGCGATATCTTGAGGCACAATTTAAGCCTACAGCAGGTTAGTTGGGAGGTTGCTCATGGTGGGAAGATCCGGTTCAGAAGCTCGAGGAGATGAATTATAATTCAGCTAGCTTGAGCATTAATCCCGTTGTGGTGCACAACATGCGTCCAGGCGTAATAATCTCCTTTTCAGCTTCGAGGTGGCCGCTCCAAATTTGAACGTGCGAGGCCACTTTACAGACGAAGCGGGCGCTTGCTAGGCACGAATTGTACACAACAGCGGGCCAAGAACGATTCAGCTAACCAGGTAAAAGTGACTTCCATCATGCTTGTATTTATCTTGGTTTTGAATTCCATAGTCTTTTACGTTCACCAAAGGAACTCAACTGGTCATTGTTTGCCCTCTAACTGTCGCCAGGTGAGATGGCCATCCTCTGTGCTCAATCGTAATCGATTGGCGCTTATCTGGCTCCAGCCACTCGAGCTAGCGTGGTGCAGACTAGACGGCCCAGTTTCTCCCTGCCTCCAATATCCTGCGGCCAAGATGCCCAAGGCAATCTGGATGAGCTTGGCCAATCCTGAGATGCAAATCAGGTGGCCGAATAGAAAAGTTGAGCAAATAATGAGCTCGAGGCAAGTTGAGCGAGAGGGCTGCTCAGAGTTTTGGTTGGAACATTTCCATCCTACGCTTTCGGGCAAAGTTAGTGCATTTATAAATGGATGATGCCGATCACTTTTGACCGAGTTTACAGTTTAAAGCTCGAACAACATAAAGCAGCAGCAGCATAAAACCTCTCATTATGATTCAGTTCAGTTCAGCTTGGTTTCGTTTCGTTTCATTTCATTTTGTTTCATTTATTAGCAAAACGTCTAGTTTGCTCTTATGAGCACTCAAAAAGATTGGACCTAGCTCGGCTCTAAAACTGGAGCAATTGAAAGAGAAGGCCAATTAATCTTGAGCTCAATCTATCGATATTGTCAACCGACCCGAATAGCAAAGGAAAGTTGCTTGCGGTAATTGACGGCGCACCTGTAGCTCGGCCAGTAAACGAGCCATCATAAGCGATAGCTGACTTGCTTGGCCTTAGACTGGGCAAGTTCATCTTACCCTCTAACTTGTCTGAGTTCTGCTTGCCGCCGCTTGATGCAGGCTCGCCGACAAACAGGTTGCCTCCCGAAGCTGCGCCGTCGACACCAGTCTGTTAATGATGGAACGCAAAACGGATGCTTAAATGCATAATACCCAACAGCAATAAGGTAAACACCTCCTATTGCGACAGCCATTGCTGTTGCGTACAACAAATATGACATGGACGAGGACGAGGCTATCGATCTTATAGACAATTGGAGGTGGCGCCTTCGTGCTCCCCGTACAACTCATTTCGCCCAAACTCTCTGTTGTCGGCTGGTTGGACGGCATTGTTGTGGTGATTATTTTTAGACAATCGATAATAAGCGAGAGAGGCGACGAAAGTCATAAAGGAATAGATTTGCTTCCTTTGAAAATCCGAACTTATACTGTCGCCTTTTAGCAAGACTTTGTGATATATCCTTCCACTTTCTACGTAATAACAACACGCTAAGCCTGTCTGCTTGGAATCATAAAATAACTTATTGACGTTCCAATGAAAAAAGTGCGACATTTCAAGTTCCTGACATTGGGCAAACATTTTCCCGCAATCAGAGGGAATCCAAAATTCCAGTTTCTCTACTTCAAGGTCATTCTCCATGGCTAGCGATTATTTGATTTGATTGTGATCAGTAAACCGGAAACACTACTCGGTCACTCGAACGAGACTGTTTCCTTGCACTCATGTCTTTTCCATCAGCTTACAATCAAATCTTTGTCATCATTGTTTGCTATTATGACTTAATTTCCCCGATGCTCTTGCTAACAACTCAACATCTTTCCCCCTTGATTTCCCTCCTCGCATGTCCACGGCTTCACTCAGTTATGGTTTGTTAGGCCCAAGCGGAAGTGGAAAGACAACACTGCTTAAGAGTGTTGTTGGCCAGCTGACGCCCACGGAGGGTTGGGTTAAAGTGTTCGGCTTTCAACCGAACCAACCTGGAAGTCAAATTCCAGGCGCTGCGATTGGTTATATGCCGCAAGAGTTGGCAGTCTATGAGGACTTTACCATAAAAGAGACACTCTGGTACTTTGGCCGCTTGTACAGGATTCCAAACAAACTTATTAAGGAGCGTATAGAATTTCTATTGAACTTTCTCGATTTGCCCAGAAGCAAGAGGCTGATTGTAAACATGAGTGGCGGTCAAAAGAGAAGAGTTTCCTTGGCCTCTGCGCTGGTTCACTCGCCCCCATTGCTGATACTTGACGAGCCGACGGTTGGAGTGGATCCGCTACTGAGACAAAGCATTTGGCAGCACCTGGTAACACTGACTCAGACAGAGAAGATAACCGTAATTGTAACCACTCATTACATCGAGGAAGCCAGACGGGCTAATATTGTGGGCCTAATGCGACGGGGTAAATTGTTGGCCGAGAATGCTCCCGAAAGCTTGATGGCAAAACACGATTCGAATTCACTCGAGGACGTCTTTTTAAAGCTTTGCGTCTCGGACACAATGCGAAGAGCGCAAAAGTTTGCCTCTCTAACTGGTATGCCTGTTCAAACAGCTGTAAATGGAACAAATAGCGTGATTCCAACGCCAGAAATCGAGAGCAAACGAAGACACTATGCACCTAATTCGGTCTGTGACATGACAACCGAATCAAAAGCTTCGCAATCCCCTGATGAAGGTGTCAACATAAACAATTCAGGCTCAAGCACCAATTCGGAGGGGGAAATCTCCATGGGTAAGGGCGCCAATAAGCAAGAGACGATTAGCCATCCGGCCTCTCCAACCAACCGCTCGAGCACGGATTCAGAGGGGACCACCGCAGAGGCTAGCTCGGTAATCCATCAAGTCGATTCAGTGCTCGATCCTGTGGAGCCAGAGCTGAATGCTCATGGTCATAGAGGACGCGCAGATCAATTAGGAAGGTTTCCGTTCAAAGAGGATTCGAGAGAGTACCCATCGAAGGCGGCACGAAGATTTCAGTTGAAATCTTTGTTTAAATTTGGCTCGAGCCAAGGGAATGAAGCGAAATCTGCTGAGAAGCGAAGACAATCTGGCTCACATTTCATTGAACAGCTCATGAACAAATATCAGCATGAGCAACAAATGAGCATCACCAATGGTAGACAGTTGGACCAGATTTTAAGCTGCGATACTGCAACCAATAAGCGGCAGGTTAGCCCTCATCACCAATCGCAACCTCATCATGGGGTCTTGGGCGCCCCAAATAGGCTAAGCGTACCCAAGATTTCAATCCATGGCGGTGTCTATGGCGACTCAGGTGGTAGCAGCCAGGGTTCAAGCCAAAGCCACTCGCCAGTTGGCCATCAAATGATGGCAAATCATGACAGCGGTCTGATTGCAGCCTCTTACAACAATCACTCATATCAACCAAGCGAATGCGGTTCAACCTACAACGATCTGGCACTCATATCGTCATCTGTTGCAGTAGGACCGGCAGGTTATCGAACTGACAATGGTGCTAGTAGCAATATAAATGCAAACTCTTATGAAATTAGTATTCAACCATTAGATCATAATAGAATGAAGGTGATGAACGACGACCTTAACGACGACGTCATGTTAGATCCTGAGCTCTTCAAGAATCCGGCCGATTTGTCAACCATGTCACCAGGTAATAAGTACGATTACAAAACTCAAAGTATAGGCGAATATTGTGATACGGTTGGGACAATAACCTGGAAGAATTATATCCGCTTGAAGCGCAACGTACCCTTGCTACTGTTTCAGTTTGTCCTGCCGGCCATCCAAGTGATATTGTTCTGTATTTGCGTTGGAAATGATCCATTCGACATTCCCGTCGCGATTGTCAATGAAGAATCATCAACAGATTCAATTGCAGCTCTCAGTGGGCAATTCCTTCGATCGATCGATTCGCATTTAGTGCGTCAGGTAAATTTTACGAACTTAGACAAGGCCATTGAATCAGTGAGGACAGGTAAAAATTGGGGCGTTATCCATATACCGGAGAACTTTACTATTTCAATACACAAACGCTTTGCAGGCTTGGAAGTTGAATTAGATGATGCGACTTTAGAGAATAGCACGATCAAGGTTTATCCTGACATGACCAATCAACCAATCGGGCACGCAATGGAGGTTGCATTCAGGCGAGCTTACAATGACCTGTCCAAGCAAACCTTTGAATTCCTCGGCCTTAACCCGGCCCTATCTGACCCTCCAATCAAAATGGAGGCAGCGATTTACGGCAAGATAGACATGCAAAACTATCTACAATACATGTCGCCTGGAGTGCTCATCAGTATCAGTTACATCATGGCGACTGGTTTAACTTCGCTGGCTTTCATCATTGAGCGAAGGGATGGACTCTACGACAGAACTCTGGCTGCTGGCGTTGACCACGTCCAGATGCTGATATCTCACTCAATTGTTCAATTAGTCGTAATGATAGTTCAGATAAGTTTGGTGGTTTTCTTCACCTTTGTTATATACAAGGTGCCAACAAACGGCCCCTTCGTTTGGGTGTTCATTCTATTATTACTCCAAGGATTGGCTGGTATGTCGTTTGGGTTGATGGTTTCAGCAATCTGCAAGGAAGAAAACACGGCCATTATGATGATCTTAGGCACATTCTATCCAAACCTGTTGCTCGCAGGCGTCATATGGCCAATCGAGGCTATCCCTCACTGGCTACGTTGGTTCAGTTATCTACAACCTCAAACTTTGCCCACTCAATCACTGAGAGATCTAATAGTTCGCGGTTGGGATATAGATCAACCGGGAGTTTGGTCTGGATTTGCAGTTACAACAATTTGGTTACTACTATTTTTGGCCATCTCATGTGTGGCATTCAGGCTCAAGAAGTAGTCGGTATAAACTTTTTAGCATTCAACAATCAGTACCGATTATGTCAAGAGAGAAGAAATAATCAATTGCAGCTTGAGTTAAACTTTCTACTTGTCGGAACCGATTACAGTTGTTCCTGGCCTTTCGACAATGTGTTTGTAAATAAATCCAAGACAGTTTGTAGATGAGTTCGGGTCGTCAAGTAAGTGAGTCATCATTGGGCTTAAAGTTTGGGATTGCAATGCTAGATTAGCTCGATCATCTCTACGACCTGCTTTGATTCGTCTGTGGCCAAATTTATCAAACCCAACGAGCAGATCTCGACTGGTCGAGAAGAGATTTACGCCTGTCATGACCTTATCGGGCAGTGGGCATCTCTATGAAAGTCTCAGTTCTAATCATCTTGTCGTTGATAAGCCTATTTGCAAATTTCAGTTGCAATGCTAAACGATGAACACAGCAGTCTTTATCAATCATTGATCCATAAATCTTTGTCTTACTTCAACTCTGTAAACAAGAGGCATCGCTCTCTTGGAATCGATCTGTTCATTTCAAAAATACAAAAAATATTCTCCTTGAGCGACTGAAACAAATTCAAAATACAATCATGACGGAGAAGACAACCTTGTTACCTACAGGTAAGTTTATACATATCGATCTAACACAAATTAAGTCAGTCAATGCACTCTCAATTAATTAAAGATTCAAACTTCCAGCTCCAGCCGATGATCGTTTCGTTGATGGCCTCCCACAGGGAGCGCCCACTGCTGGAGCGCAAACCACCATCAACATGCCAAGGATAGTCGTGGTACCTGGGCTCGAGTTTGATCCAACTCGGAAGTATAGGTATGGCACTCATGCGCTTGCCTCGGCTATTCTAATCTTCATCTCGTTCATCCTAATTGAACTTAGAGATTGCAATTGGAGCCCCGGAATCGATCTGGACAAACTGCAAGCTTTACACATATCCCTCATGATATTCGCATTCGTGCTATATTTGCTCAGTCTCTTCGGAATAGCTGACTTTGTCTTCAAGTACAAGTATTTCTTTTTACTTGGCATACTTCTGGTATACACATTTGCTGGGTTAATGGTCTGGATGACCTATGAGGCAGCTGTGAATCCTTGCGTCAAGACATTCAATGCTCCAATTGACTTCTCTTTCGGAAACAAAAACGTTTTCAGCCGTGGGGACGGAGTTGGCATAGTAGTCCTATTACTTGATATATTCGCCACTATCTTGATGCTCTCAGCCGCATCTAATTTCTACAAAAGATACTAGTCTCAATATGAGAGCTTGCGAAGTCTCAGATCGCCCTTGAATGATTTAATCGAAGTATCAACCCAATAAAATTGGACTTTGGTTCCTTATCTGTTCGAGACATTGCGAAATTATGCAAAAGGCTTGCGTTGTGTTTATATACTGTTGCACCGCCGATATTCCGGTACATCTGAAGAGGGTATAGTCGAACTGGTGCTTGTTGCAGTAGACGCACTGAGTGCTTATGGGTGCACTTTGCTGATTTATTGGATCACCTGGCTGATAGCAGAATCTTCCAGTAGTTGAACCAGCTCGTTAAGTTGGTTTTCCGGAAAAAGAGATTTCATAGAATGAATTTTCGACTTACCTAAGATGCACTTGGGGTGTAAAAAGCAACTTACTTAGTGCTTCACTTTTTATGGCTGAATGAGCTATAGCGATAACCAAGGCTGCTGTCATGATCTTGACCCGAGTTGAGATTCTGAAGCTGGAGACTGACAGCATTGTTAATTTTATCGACCTCGTTTATGCAAAATTTGCTCAAATGCCAGCAAGTGTTGGACCCCGTTCATATTTATACCCGAAAAATTCAACAACACTCGACCGGAAATCGATCAATCACCTCTGAGACAGGCGCCATACAGCTCGAAACCACCCAGCCACTGAATAAATCCTCTCGTTTATGGTTTGAGGCTAGCAGTTGTCAACACAACAGAATGTTCCGTCATGGTTATGATCTATGATTAACCTTGTAGAGGGACAAAAACCACAATGATACTCTTTGAAATCGTTTCAGATTTAATTCAAATAGTGTCATCGACTGAGAATTTAGCTTTGTGCTCCTCAAGCAACATCATTTTATAGAACTCTTTGTATTTGGCAGGAAGCTTCTCTAAATGATTAATGGCCCTTTCGAGACATGCAAGCGCTGCATCAAAAGTTGTGAGATTTTTGTTCCCATAGACATCTCGGGGTGGGTAGAGCGAATCGATCATTGGATCCCTCCAAAATAAATTGAAACCGATAGAGTAACGTTCCTGATCGTTGTGAGTTATTGTTCTTATGTTATGCCACCAAAAAGCTGGAATGAAGAGGACATCACCAGGCGCTAGAATGCACTCATGAGGATTGGCGTGCTGCAAGAGAGGATATTTTTTTAGGGATTCGCTCCAATTGTCGAAATTGTTCACCATAGATTTATCACCCTTAATGTAAAGATACTTGATATCGTCAGGAGGTAGTAGAATGATTCTCTTGGAACCCTCAGTTTGGCACAGGACGTTATTGTACGTGTCAAAATGAGTCCAAATCTGGACGTTCGATGAGGCTATTCGCAAGACACTTGAGTGATATAAGGGATTGCTCGCACCGAACGGAATGAAGCTTGGTGGCTTCAAATCGTCTCTAAGGCTCTGAAAATCGTCCTCGATTCTAGCCGGCTTTTTCGACCTATCATCAGTGCTTATAGATCTCAAGTATATGTGTGAATCTTGTTCATTGACTTTAAGTCGTTTAGAGAACTCAGAGAATTTACATCTTCTGTACTTGAAGTTCTTGCTCAAAAAATCCAAGTCTGTTTGATCTGACTCATGAATGACAATCGACTCGTTGTCAAGTTTTGTGGTTATGTAATCGAGAGTCCATTTATCAATGCACTCGCCAAAATTACACCCTTTCAAGATGGCCGGCCTACTTAGTCTCTGAATATCCTCAAAAGTTGCCTCATCAACAGATTGGTACTCGGCGATAGATTTAAATGGAACTTGGTGCATGCAGTTTGACTTACTATTTAATAGCATTTCACGCTTAACAAGATACTGTTCAATAGTTAGATTAGACTTCGAAAAAAATCGAATTATCTCACAGAATTATTTTAGATATGGTGTGAGCACGCTTGCAGCATGCAAAATATTGTTATCCTTGCTCGAAGCACCATCACATAGTGAATTCAGAGGCATCGATGGCCAACGGGCTTTCGTCGGTATCATCGTCCTGTTTTGGTCTTCCACTTCTGCGCTTCGGTGGGTTGTTTTTGGGTTCAATCTTTTGATGGCAAGTGGGGCATCTTGGTTCACTTTCGATAACCTTATAGGTTTCCAAATTCTTCTCACGCATTTTAGCCATTATTCTGAAAATTGTTGTTCTGGCAACTCCGAGTTGTTTTGCTGCCTCGCGACACGATAAATCGGGGTTCTCTTTGAACAAATTTGCTAACCTATCGAACATCTCTGGGGTGCAAACGGTAACTTTTCGCCCAGTTGGCTTTTTGAACGTAACGTCTCCTCTTTCGTCGTGTCGACGCAAAATATGATAGACTGTTTTCTTGCAGAGGCCTTCATCGATGAAATGTAAATAGGTTTTCTTTTTGTCCTTGCCATGTCTTATATAATACTGTTCAACTCTTTTTGCACGTTCCTCATTTGCCCGGCGAGACATACTGGGATGGGTCATATCATCAAAGGTAATCGGGAGGTATAGATGCTTGAGAAAAATAAGTTTCAGCCATCATCGGAGGAGAATGCGCAAACAAAAGCCAGTATCGCATGACGAGTGCGGTTGTGAGAGCAAAAGCTCTCAGTGCCACTGAACGCTTGCCGACCTGGCGAGAGGACAAAAAATATCTTTGCTGTTATAAATGGTTACTTTCCTGCCACCACAAACTCTGCTGCTATGTATTCAACCGTATTAGTTACCATTCTTATCATTCAAGCCGAATGACATCATCATGCTGGCGTTCGAATTATGATGGCTGAGATCGATTGCGCCAAAGACGATGGGCCGGACTCAGAACCTATCATTGATGACCAACAACCAGAGGCTGATCATGGACTGGAGGCCAAGGGGAACAAAACTGAAAGTGCTTGTTGCGAACTTGTGAGAGCGGAGCTAGAGCATGCTACCGATAAACTCAAAGCTCTGGAAGCTAAGCTCGAAGTAGTCAACAACGAACTTGAGAGAGAGGTCCAAAGACGGTGCGATCTTGAGCAGAGATTCACTGAAGAGGCCAAAAGATCCACTGACCAAATCGAGGAACTAATAGCAAAATCAGATCAGGACGACGCCAAGCTACAAGAACTAAAGAAAAAATTCGAGCTCTATTCCCATGAGACTTCATCGATGATTGAAAATTTCACAACCAACAGGGAGGTGCTCACCAGTCAACTGTTAGATCCAAGACAAGAGAATGACTATTTATTCGGCAAGTATATGGGCAAAAGTCGAGATTTACAAAATTGAGAGATAGACTTGCCGCAAACAGTCGAGGAGTTGCAATTCCATTGTTTGACATTGAACGAGAAGCTCATCCTGGCAACTCTAGCTAAGGAACAGTTAGAGGAGGCCTTGATACAGAATTCAAATGGCTGAGGATGTCCAGTCGCCCCTTGAGGAGGAAGGAAGGTATTGCAATATCTTTTCTCTGGGGAAACCGAGTACATGTACGTGGTGCAAAACAAGTGATGACACCGTAGATCTATAACAATTGATGTCTCGCAATATCGTTCCATTTCTATAGAAAGGCTGCGAAGACAATTTCAGGAGCATAATCTTCATATTTGTAAAGAAAGTCTCCCCTCACCCTCCGTTCCTATTGCAATCACGGTTCCTTGAAAGCTGGCTATCATAAAGCTACCATACGCTTAGTCTCCTTTTTCTTCATTTAGAACCAGATGTTGAGATTCATAAGCTTAGAAAGCAAGAATTTGGAACTCCATCTTGGCCAACTCGTCCGTGCTCTCGAGAGTTAAAAAGTATTCTCTTTAGCCTCAAGTTACAAGTGGGCATCTTTGGACAGATTTCTTAAGGTTCTCAAGTTGATACACTTTGAGTAGCATCTCCAATCAGGCAAACGTCAGTTCGATTTTGTCGGCAATGAAGCTCGCGGCAATGATCAGGATCTCGAGGGAAATGTACGGCGGCGCTGACCAACTTTGTGCCACCTTATCAAGTGGCCGGTTGAAGTCCCCTTCCTACTCATGTATTACATGTGACGCCGCTTTTTGAAAACATGGACGCCGCTTTTTGAAAACATGGACGCCGCCAATTTGATTCACCGTGTCCTTTCGTTGCGTCGAAATTTGAGGACCCCAACATTCTTGCTATCATCTCATTCGCTTCTCTCGAGCTTTCGACATTGTCCGGCCCATCTTTTCCTATTTCGCTTCTTGACCGTCTTGTTTTTCGTTGATAATGCTGCAATATTATTCTGGTTGCTGTGGCGGCGAGTCGGCATCCGGTATTGGAACTCTCTCGTGTGGGGGCGGAGGAGAAGGTGTTGGTGGAGGTGCGGTTCCTCGTTGCAACTTGACCCACACGACCCCGGGATGGGAAGTTGGTATCCGCGCTATCAATATCGAACTCTGCAAATTAAAACTTTTTAGTTACTTTGAACTACATAGATAGATAAATCTTCAAGAGTGAAGTCTTCTAGGCTATGGTGCTCGCTAGTCTGTTTCGGTGTACGAGCACAGATCACGAGCACCGCTCGCAGTTGCTTTGTGTGTCTCTGTGTTTGAATCTCGATGCAAAACTCTTGCGCTCAGATTGCAACGAGCTTACCCGGGTGGTGAACTTCAGACAGATCTTTGATACCTCTGACTGATACTTGCACTATCACAATGCTCAAAAGACCACAATATTGTCACCCAATCTCAAAACCTCAAAACTCTTGAACTTGATTATTCAGACCCAGACGGATCAGCTTTAAAGGTTCAATCAATAATATTGAATTAGTTACTAAAGTACCGATGACACAGCTTTTCTCTGACTATCTGCTCAGAACTTTACTAAGCACAAATCTTAGAAGAGCCAGACCGATAAACCGTGTCTCGGATCGGCTAACTCTGGCCAACCGATGCATGTCACAAGGAGACGGCTCCAAGCAGGAAGATAACCGGGTGACGGTCACATTTCTGAAACCTGACGGCAAGAGTGTAACCGTAAGAACTTATGAGGATAAATCGCTGTATGACGCTGTGATTGAAAACAATGTAGATATTGACGGATTTGGAGCTTGTGAAGGAACGTTATGTTGCACCACGTGTCATTTGATTTTTAAGCAATCTGACTATGAGAAGGTAGGCGAACCTAGCGCTGAGGAGCTCGACATGCTGGATTTGGCCTATGGATTGACCGACACATCGCGCTTGGGATGTCAGGTAATCTTGAAGAAAGAATTGGATCCTTTAGAAGTGGAGGTTCCAGTCAGTATTAATGACGTGCGAGAGAGTTGATTAATTGTTCCTAGTAATTATAATCTTAGGATTTTGCCTCCTCCCATATGTTGCCGGGGGTGTCACCGTTTATTCCTTTCCCCTCAAGGCACCTTGAAGCGAAGAGCCCTCTTTCAACCAGGGAGTATTTAATTAATCTAATATGTTATCGCATTAATGGATCTCCGATTCCACCAGAGCCCTTGCCTAGTGTTCTGTAGAGATCTAGTTATTTCTGAGCGTGCCTCTTAAGAACACTTTGGTGCATCCTCTATCAATGAAGCGGCAGGCCTTGAATCTGATAGTGCTGAGAGTTCTGTGTTTTGCGCTCGAAAGACAGAATAGTCGATGGTAGTGCCACCTGTCCAAGGTTTCCTCTTCTATAGGGACAACCTTGCAACTGGGCGGTAGGACCGCTATTCGATCATCTAGACTAAGTATATGCAGGTCCCCTGGTTGGAGCTCGAACTTTGATTCGACCTTACAATGCTGCCACGGACGGATTCCGCGTGCGGAATAGAGCGGCAAGTAAGGATTTAACCCGAAGTCATTGTACTGATTTGTAATCCACGTTGTCCATTTATAGCGGCCATTGCAGTGAAGCGACTCTATTTCTGAATTAAACAGCTCTTGGCCGGTGGCTATGTACTCTCGATCAACTAGCCTCTCCGTCGGCGCTCAAGGCTATGTTTGCGTGGCTAGTTCCCAATCATGGAGCCTCAGTGTCCATTGTTGCTGGAGTGCAATTATGACTCAAGATCCAGTCCGCTTATGCAGGCCAATTCAACAGCAATCAAGCACTGTTGGTTTCTGCTGAACTTTGGTGAAATGGAGACTGTTGCAGGTATCCCATGCTCACCTTTCTTGCCGCACCTAGACTATTCGAATTGGAACTCATCCGGTCTCTTCTGGAAGAATGAACCATAATCTCGGGGTTTTTGGGTAGGTTATAATTTTCGAAACGTTTTCATGAAAAGAAGAGGATCCAAAACTCAACGCTATCGGCTCAATCGGAACTGACCAAGGCTCTGTTGCTCCTTATTCAAAGATATTTACCACATTTAAGCTTGCAGATACTTGCAAACTAGTCGTTTACCACAGGTAGTGTCAGACCAGGGAAGGGAGGTTGTTGCCGATCGAAGAGCAACGTCATCCCGGAATGGACTAGGAATGTTGCTGT
>ENA-UOVY01000443-UOVY01000443.1-plant-metagenome-genome-assembly--contig:-NODE-443-length-20724-cov-664.314868_pt1 | contig 20724 bp, 14 predicted proteins | sample MGYA00249840_ERZ761561 | MGnify/ENA primary metagenome ERZ761561 (study PRJEB28882, sample SAMN05720143) | plant metagenome | isolation source: Guanajuato, Mexico | place: Mexico:Guanajuato, Mexico...
GCCGAGAGCCGAGCGCCGAGCGCCGAGAGCTCTCGAGGGATCCGGCCGAGCGAGCTTGAATAAGCGCCGCCGAGTCCCAATGCAGGAGGTTGGGCGGCCAATTCGCGCTCGCTCTGGCCGCCAGAGACACGATGATTATCTCATCATTGCAGACGCACGCGAGCCCCTCGCCGCAAGCAAACAGGCACACGAGTGGCCCTCGTCGTACCCCATGCTGCGTTTGGTTGGCACAAGAAGAGGAGGAGGAGGAGGAGGGGGCCACAGGTGCACAGGTGATGCGACAGGTGCGCTGCCTGAGCCGTAAATTTGGGCGAAAGTTCTTTCATGGGAACGCTCGCCTTTGGGCTGTCATAAAAGTTTGCCCGGCCAACCTTGAGCGAGCCCAAACTTCTGCCCCTCCGCCGGCTGGCTTTGGCGCTCCTCGTGCGCGGCCGCCGCCATCTTATCGGCGCCGAGCGGGGCCGACTTGACTTTTGCGCGCCCCAATCAGTGGCTGGCCCGATTGGCCCGCGCGACCAGCTGACTCGGCGGGCCGGCTGCTGGGCGGCGGCTGCGCGCGGAAACCGTTAGCGCGGCAGCTGACGCAGCCGCCGCCGCCGCCACAGCTCGTTCCCACTGGCCGGCCAACGCTTTTGCTCGCCGCCGGCCAGGTGAGGGGCCTCGTTTGGAATGGCGAATTCCAATGCCAGGAATCTATGAGAACCGAATGGTTTCGGCCCTTGGCTGGGCTTGAGGCAAGGCGGCGCTAGTGACACACATGCGCGCCGCTTGGCCTTCAATTTGTGCGCCGATTTGAGCTAAAACTCGAGGCTTGGGTTTGAGTTGCGGACGAAGCGCAAATGGCCACCACTGCTGTTGGTTGTGCCGCGCACCTGTTGCTGGTTCACATGCGGTGCCGCCGCCGCAGCAGCAGCCGGCGAACAGGATGCGCGCGGGCCGCTCGCCGCACTGGCCGACTTGCTGGCTGGCTGGCTGGCTGACTTGCAAGCGGACGAAACTTGTCCACTGAGACCATTTCCCAATTTGGTCATCCTGCAAATGTGGCAACAGTTAGCCGCAGTTGCGCGCTCAAGGCAGCCCGCTCAGGACGGCTCGCAAGGCAGGCGGCGGCCGAGCGAGGGGGAGGCTCGCTCGTGGCCTCTGCTTGCGGCGAAAGTGAGCGCGCTCGCAAGCAGAGATGCCCGCCAAACTGAACTCCTGGCCAACTTCCGCTCGCACCTAGACGAAGGGCGACCTATCTGTCAATAGAATGTTGCTTGGCTTGCGCTCACGCGAGTTTGGGCCCAGGCGGCCTCGTTGCGACTTCTTTCTCACAGGCGAGCGCTGCTCAGCTGGCGCTGAAAGCGACATAGTGGGCGCCGGCCAAACGCAAACTCGGCCAGCCAGCTGTCGGCCGGTTTTGCGGGCGCCGCTTCCGAGTTTTGGCTGCTGGGGCCAGTTAGCCAACTGCGCGCGAGTTACGTTATCAGCCGATAGTTGTGCCGCCCGATGGTTGAGCCAGGCGGCCCGGCTGCGGCAACGGCAACGGCAACCGGCCGGTCAAATGCGCATGTGTTACATAGGGGGCTCTCGTTCGGCCGCTGCCGGCGCCAGCGCAGCAGCGGCAGCAGCAGCCGCCTATTGTCCATATGCTCCCGACGCAAGGCAACATTTGTCCCCCGAGCGCGAGTGCGAGTGCGAGTGTGAGAGAGTGAGAGCGGGCCGAGTGTGAGAGCCGATGTGCTATTGCGCGTATGCTAACCATATGCGGCCGCCGGGCCTCTCGCAAAGGCAGTGTTATTTTTCCCATAGGAAATCGTGGGCCGCGGCGGCTGCGCGCTAGCTAGGCGAGAGGCTCGCCTCGACCTGGCTTGGCTCGTGCGCCTTGTGGAGGCTCTGGGCGCTGAAACCTATGCGGCTCACCTATGGAGTCACGCGTCCCGTCCACTGGCCGGCTGCAGTGGCCGCAGCGGCGGCCGCGTTGGAGGCGGCGCCAGCGGGAGGAGCGCCGACAACATGATACATCTGCGCGCTTGCTAGCGGCAGATGTGACTGACACGGGAAGCAGTTGCCGTGTCAGTGGCGTCGGCGGCGGCAGTTGTTGCAACTGCGCTCACTGGCTCAGCTGGCTAGCCGCGTTGCGAGGGCGACCAAACGGCCAGGGCGCCGCCACCAATCCTTTGGCCATCCGATCGAGGGCGGCTGGTATGTTGCGCAGCCGGCCAACAGCTGCCCACCAGCTGCCCACCAGCTGAGGCCGGCAGGCGAGAGGCGCCCGCCTCTGCGAGTCCAGCGGCTGCGGCGGCGGCGGCGCTCGAGTTGCGCCAGCGCCAGGCCGGCTGGCTGGCCGGCTCGCTCGCTCCTGGGGCCCACGAGAGCCGGCTGCAAAAATGTGGCAAACAGATGTATTGTTTCGCCTCCTCGCTCTTGCAAGCTCGCTTGGCTTGAGGGCAGAAGGAGCGAGCGGCTCCGGTGTCCTCCTGCGAGCTGCCTCCTCCTCTGAGTGCCGATCAGCAAACGGCAAACAAGAGAACGGCAACCTCCGCTCGCCGGCCTCATCTCAGCGCGCCAACCGGAACTTACGCCACGCAGGCAAACGAGCTCCGCGCGCCGGAAACAGGAAGGGCGCCAAGTTGGGTTCAACTGAACTCGGTTACCTGAACTCTCATAATCCCATTCCATCACTCGGTCCCCTTGGCCAGGTTGGCGGCCCTGAGTGCAAGTATTATTTGAACAGTTGCGAGTAAAAGTAAACTCGGCCAAACTCTCGCCTCCCCTCTCCTCTCCCAGCTCGAGCCGCCGTCTCCAGGTTTGGGAGCGCGCGCGCGCTAGCTGCCCTCAGCCTGCCGGCACGAGAGGCCGAGCCAGACGGCGGAAGCGCGCCCGACGACCTCCTCGATCGAACGATAACCAGAGCCAGAGAGAGAGAGAGAGCGGAAAAAATCAACACTTACCCTTCAGTGAGTCCGGTATTCCACAGAGGACGAATCGCTCTATCAGAGTTTTGTGCAAGTGGTCAATATAACGAGCCGCCTCGGTCACAACCTCAACCTTTCCAACATCTCGCTGGCGTCTTAGTGAGGGCACAACCTGGCGTAAACTCTTGTACTCGCTTGCTCTTATTACTTGTGGCCGGCTTTGAGAATTGTTTATGTGGAATTGTTTCTCTACTTGGTGACGGGCTCGCTTGTTGGTGGGAATCTGGTGCCATTGGAACTTCATGTTTGCCCCTTTAGTTGCTCTACTCGGTTGCCCCTTGTTGGTGGTAAAGTTTACTTAGTAACTGTGTGGCAAGAAGGCTGCAGCACTAGGTGTCATGTGAGGTTATCATCGATCCATAGCGCGCTATGAGATGAAAGTAACTGGATCGGCCGAACTGCTGAGACTGACTGCTCGCTTTGGCCAAGAATTGTTCGCTTTGTTGTGCTGCCAGAGCGCATGCGCGCCCAGCAGCCACCAGCTGATAAACTCTCTGTACGATGCTCGTTCGTAGATGCACGAAAACTGGCACAGCGCCCCCCCCCTCCTCGTTACATCTTATTCTAAGGTCCATCTTCTCTCTCAATTATACCCAACCAGCTTAGCCAATCACCAGCTTGAATGATCTTTAGAGAATAAACCTCCACAACTCACCTGACCACTCTCGCCGGAGAATTGTTCTTCCATTCGACATTCTCCAACACCATACAGGCAGTCGCCGAAACTGCGCTCGGAGTTCTGGGTCTCAACATCCCTTCAACATGTAAATACCATCAACTCCTTTACCGACGATCTCTTGAACACTCTTGCTCAAACCAACGGTTTGTCTCTCCAATTGATGGCTCTTTATGAACAACTCCCTGGTTGGAGTCATGCCAGAAGCAGGCTAATACACCGAATACACAATTTCTCTTCGAAAAAACGCGCTCGAACGCTTGGTGTTGGCATATTTGGTCCTTCTTTCATTCATTCACCTCCTAAACGCTCAATGGATTGATGAGTTTGAATTCTCTCGATGCCTCAATTTATCACATTTATTCCCAAATCTACCCCCAGAAAATCATCGGCCAGCCTGTAGCACTCGCTGGTGTCCTAACTCTCGCACTTATTCTGCTAACAACGGCCATCGAGATCAAATCTGATGGATTTCAGACGGGCAAAGTTCTGCCATTTAAGCATCAAACCTAACTTTGAGAGCCCGTTGTTTCATATTGTCATCTGAAATTTAAATACCGCTAATATTGAGAGCAATAATCCGTAGACTACAATTATGAACGCAAAACAACGATCCAATGAGGCCAGGAATCATATGCCAAGAAACAGTAGCCATCCAAACTTGCCGCCCTCCTCCGCTGCACTCCTAAATATTATCTTGCCGCAACCCTCTACCTCGTCCTCCCATTTATCCCAACCCTCAACCTCCGGAGGTGGTAAATCTCAGCTCTGGCAACAGAGTATTGACGATCTCGAAGCTGATGAGAGACTCGCTAGACAATTGGCTGAGGAAGAGGAGGTGTATTATGCGCTTCATGCAAGAGTTAGTAGTCCACAACGGGAAAGCAAACGCCAAGTGGACTATGATGCTGACGAAAAACTGGCTCGTCAACTAGCTAGGGAAGAGGAGGAGCAGCTGCTCAGATCGGGTGATAGGCATACATTCAATCAGCAACAGGCTACCTCCTCCTCAAGCAACCCAACAAGACGCCCCGAACGCAAAGAATACAATCCCATTAATTATAGCAACGTTGTGATACACACTAAGTCGTCCAAGAAACTTGCGAAGCAAATTGCCAAGAAACATCACTTCGACAATTTAACCACGAATAATGATACAGATACTAGCAATAGTCTGGCGGTTATGAGAAGAATGAAGGCAGAACCAGAGCCGAGATACCCTCATGTCTATGATGCTTTACTTGACGCTAAATTCACACTTGCAAGTTTAAACAATCAAAAAGTGTATCTACCTGAGACCTCTGCGAGAAAGTCTTTCAGCGATTATGAGGAGATAACGGTGAAGAAGATGGAAAAGACTGATTTGGTCCCAAAGGAGAAACTGATATCTATAGCTGAGAGTTTTGATCCCATTGGCCGGATCGCATTCTCTACTTGTACGCATCTGAATCCGATGCAATCAATCGTCTACGAAACCGCATACAAGTCAAACCACAACATGCTAGTTGCAGCTCCAACTGGATCTGGGAAAACCAATGTAGCCATGATGGCAGTCTTGAACGAGCTCAGAAACTATTTTAAACCTAATTCAACGGAGATGATCTCTAGTAACACAAGCGAAATGTTCAAAATCATCTACATTGCACCGATGAAATCACTTGCAACTGAGCAGACGGACAACTTCATGACGCGCCTCAAGAGCATTGGTATCAAAACACGCGAATTAACAGGTGACATGTCAATGACAGAGCGTGAAATATCTCAAACCCACATCATAGTCACAACACCTGAGAAGTGGGATGTGGTTACGAGAAAATCGAAGGGCGATGTTGACTTACTTAGTTTAGTGAGATTGCTTATAATTGACGAGGTTCACCTCTTACAATCTGACAGAGGTCCTGTCCTGGAAGCCTTAGTCGCGCGAACTCTTAGATACGTGGAATCCTCTCAGCGGATGACTCGTATTGTCGGTTTATCCGCTACTTTGCCAAATTATGTCGATGTCGCGAGTTTCCTTAGAGTTAACCCTTACAATGGTTTGTTTTATTTTGATAATAGATTCAGACCAGTGCCCTTAACTCAGACTTTCATCGGTGTTCGTCCTCTTGATGCAAGCAGTCAATCAAAGTGTATGGATAAAGTTTGCTACAATCTAGTTCTCCAATACGCTATGCAGTCAAAGCAAGTTATGATATTTGTCCATGCCAGAAACTCGACTCAGCGAGTTGCAACGAAGATGCGCGAAATGATCCAGCTGAACAACAAGATGGAATTGTTTCAACCTGATCTGGTCGCATTTCCTGATGCCGCCAAGCTAGTGTCGAGTCCGAAGAACAAGCTCCTAAGAGACCTTTTTGCCATAGGCTTCGGCATACATCATGCTGGGATGATAAGATCCGATCGGCTCCTCGTCGAGAGGCTCTTCCGGATGGGTGTCTTGAAAGTTCTAGTTTGCACTGCCACTCTAGCTTGGGGCGTTAACTTCCCTGCCCACGCTGTGATCATTAGGGGTACTGAGATTTATGATGCATCAGTGGGAAAGTTTGTAGATGTTGGACTTCTAGATGTTATGCAAATATTCGGTCGAGCTGGGAGGCCCCAGTATGATAGTGATGGTCACGCTATTATAATGACTGCACTCGAGAAGATGGACTCATATCTGAAATTACTCACTAACCAGACACCTATCGAGAGTAATTTTATTAAGCACTTAACAGATAACCTAAATGCTGAAATTGTATCTGGCACTGTATCCACAATCGACGAGGGTATGGAATGGTTGCGCTACACGTATCTTAACGTAAGGCTAGCGCAAAACCCCCTAGTGTACGGTTGCAATCATTTCGAGATTGAAAGCGATCCCTCTCTGGTTCTCATACGCAACAGATTGATCGTCAACGCTGCGCGTCAGCTCGATGAAGCTCGGATGTGTCGCTACAACCAGCAGGATGGTCAACTTGAGGCAACTGATTTAGGTAGGATTGCAAGTCATTATTACATTAATTATGAAACAATTACTCGATACAACGATGTGATCGAAGACCATCTGGAGATGCAAGACATACTTGGCTTGATTGGTGACGCTCAAGAGTTTCAGCAAATTAAGTTTCGAGAAGAGGAAGCCAACGAGCTTGATACACTGCGACGGGCCTGTCATATTCCCATAGCGGGTGGCGCTATTGAGGCAACGAAGGGAAAAGTTAGCTGTTTACTCCAAGCCTATATCAGCCGGTCATTTATTGAATCTCACTCTCTCATTTCAGATCTTATGTATATAGCTCAAAATGCAACCCGTATCGCACGTGGATTATTTGAATATTCCCTAAAGCGAGGTTGGCCTACAACTGCTTTGAATCTTCTCAAGATGTGCAAAATGTTGGAACTGCAAACTTGGAACTTCCACTCTCCTTTTCGGATGTTCGACCTTCCTCCGCAGGTAATACATCGACTTGAAGAGGCCAAATGTTCAGTTGAGCAATTAGACTCGATGAGTGCGACTGAGGTTGGAAAACTGGTCAACTTTCCTGATAAGATGGGTGAAAGTATAAAAGAATTTCTCAAACAGCTACCATACGTTCTAGTCGATGGCAAAGTGAGGCCTCTAAAATCCAATCTGGTGACTCTGGATCTATGGATCAAACCGTATTTCAAGTGGAACGACCGTTATCATGGGAGATATCGCCAAACATTCTGGATACTCGTGGTTGACGAAGAGATTACAAATCAAATCTATTACAGTGAAAGCATAAAATTCAGCAAGGATCAGGTGAAAAGTCAGCAATCGCAGAGTCTAAGTATAAATATACCTCTAGTAGACGATACTCTAGATGACGGATCGATGGGTCAACGTCTGCCAAGTGAATATATTGTTTTCGTCTCATCAGATGAATGGAATGGTTGCGACTATGAATTTCCAATAGACTGCAGGAAGATAATTCTACCCAATGAACCTATCGCATACACTAGAGTTCCCCCGAATCTAAACCAACTCCCGCTTGACGTCGTGCAAAATGAGCAATTCGCTGGTATATTCCGCTCATCTTACCAAAGATCCGCCCCCAATAGAGCTACAATAAGTGAGAACCCAAACCCCCAACCATCCTTGCATATCAATACCATGATACCGTTACATATTGAGGCCTTCAATGTGTTGCAATCTCAAGTATTTTATCCGCTTTATCATTGTGATAGAAGCCTTATAATTTGCGGGCCGACTGGCTCTGGTAAAACATTATTAGCGGATCTGGCAATCTTGAGAGTCTGGGGCAAAAAGATGAATCTGGCTAGACGAAAAGTCATCTACATATCTCCGATAGAGTCCCTGGTCTATCTCAAGTACAGAGATTGGTGTGACAGACTAGGCACGAACTTGCAGAAACAAATCCAAATTTTTGACGACTACACTCTTTTCAGTGATGACGCTTTCGATCAGTCGGATGTCATTGTCTCCTCAGCAGAGAAATTTTTCATCTGGTTAAGCAGATCAAGATCAATCAGTGACTTAAGTCGAGTAGCATTAGTCATCCTCGACGATATGCATCTGATGGGCGACAAGAGGGGATCCAATATGGAACTAGTAATTAGCAAGTTGAATTACCTGAGAGCAGAGAACACCAAGATTCGATTCCGTTATGTCGGTATATCGAGCACAATATCCAACACTCATGATCTAGCGAACTGGTTGGGTCTCAAAAAGAACAGTGCATACAACTTCCATTCAGCTACTTCTAGGCCTATCCAGTTGGAAATCCATATACTTAGCTTTCCCGAACGTCATTATAGCCCAAGGATGTCAACTATGAATAAGCCAATCTTCAAAGCTATACGGACTCATAGTATTGATCAACCAACCCTCATTTTTGTTTCATCAAAGAAACAATGCTCTTTGACAGCCTTGGACCTCATTTCCTGTTTGGTTCAGCACTCTCAAACGGGCGAAAAACAATGGCTTCACATGGAGGAGTTATCGTTAAGTACATTATTGAACGGCATACAAGAAGAAAGCTTGAGGCTATCTCTGGAGTTTGGCATTGGTTTCCTATACCCAAGTATGAAATCTAGTGATAAGAAAACAGTCACTGAATTGTACTTGTATAACAAAATTCAGATACTTATATGCACAACAAACTATGCGTGGCAAAGTGGTTTTAGAGCGCGTCTAGTTATCGTTAAGGGCACAGAATATTACGATAGTGACATGGAAAGATATGTTGAGTACGCACCGTCTGACGTAATGCAGATGCTAGGAAGAGCCGGCAGACCAAACATTGATTCAACAGGTATCGCCGTTCTCATGATAAGAGACGTCTACAAAGAGTTCTACAAGAAGTTCCTTTATGAACCGTTTCCAGTCGAGTCAAACCTTTTGAGGCTAGATGAACTCGTTCTCAGGAACTTTTTTACTCCTACAGCTGGATCTGACTTGACGATATCTCAGATAGAGCCTGACGTTAACAGAACATCAATAGAACATGGGGAATCGGGAACGCTTTCGGGCAAGGAAAAGAAGGATCTAAAACTGATATCCTTGGAAGAACATTCCATGGCCATGCTTACCAACTCCTTCCTTGTGAGAAGATTGAGGAAGAATCCTAGCTACTATGAGCTCAATGACGTTCAAAGCATTGATGAATTCCTGTCAAGATTTATCGACCGCTGTAAGCTTCTGGATGAAGAACCAACGATTTATGTATAGGCCTACATATCATGATTGTAGTAACAGTTTGACATTTGAATTATTTATTGTATTCAGAACACAAGTTGTTCGACTCGATCGGCGCTCGAAACGCACAATGGTGGCAATAAATTTTTCTCAAAATTGTGTCATTTGGCAAATAGGTACTCTAACTAGCACTGTCTTCCACTATTCTTGGTGCACCTTACCAGATAGTAGTTACTTGATAGCTGGGGGCAAGTCCAATTTCATCTGCATTTATCATGCGCAAGAAAAGATCCTAATGAAGAAGATCGCCATGACCTTCAACATGTCAATGGACGGTGTCTTCGACTATATCAGCAACAGACGCCGTAGCGAATTTGGGTACAACCTAGAGCTGTTGGAGCAGAGAGGTGAAGAAAGAACTTTCAAGCCCATCCAGTTACCTGGAGTACGCAAAGGCGACCTCGGCCAGAGGAACGTCAAACCCGTTATAGCTGTCTGCCAATTGGTGTTCTCTCCAACGATGAGATCCTTTGCTGCCGCAACAACAGAGGGCATTCTAGTTTACTCATTGGACGTATCTAAGCGCTTCGATCCATATAAGCTCGTGATTGATGTTGATCCTGAGTCGGTTCGCCGAGCATTGAAATGTAAGAATTTCAGTTCTGCGCTGATTCAGTCTTTACAACTGAACGATAGATGTCTTTTCAATGAAGTTGTGGAGAAAATACCTCCATTAGAACTAACCAAGGCTAACTATAATCGTCTTTGGCACCAGACTGCCCGGTCAAAACTTCTTGAGAAACTCTTCAGCTGTGATGCGTGCTCTTGCGTTAATGGCTAGTTTCATTTCATTGATTTCTCTATCGATTTCCTCTAAAAAGTGTATGATGAAATCTATGAGCTTGTAGCGGTACATCGATTCGACGTGAAAATTTGTTACAAGAAATGAAATATCATAGCTAGGATCGTTAGGTTTTCGTCTCAAAATAACAAAATTATCCGCTCGCATCATCATGAAGCGGGTGAATTTATGGGCTAATATTCTTTCGATATCATCTGATTGTTTGATTGCCACTGATATTCGGACTGAGTTAATACTGGTCTCGATCAGAACCCGCTCTTTTTCGTTTCTTCTAATTATAACAGGATTCAATAGTAACTCCTTGCTGTTTTTCACTTCGATTTCTGGCTTATTGTGTCGTTCGACAACTTGTGAGTTGAAATTTATCAAACAAATTGACGCCTCCAGAGTTCGCCGGATGGCAGTCAGATAGGGACTCAGGGTTTGAGACATGGTCTGTACAAAATAGAGAGGCGTTCATTAGACAAAATAGACGAATAGATATGTTATAAATATTTGGCTTGCTATTCCCATAGTTCGGGCTACGTGAGTGAATGCTGTCGATTCAAATTAGCCAACTCGGTAAGATTATTCGAACGAGAGCAAAACGACCCTGGCGGACACTGCGAGAACCATTCAAACGCATGCGCACGACAAGAGAAACTCGCTCGCCAGAAATACACATTTTTGGTCCTGAATTTCGTAGACTTTTAAAATTTAAATGATGTGCGTTCACAACTGAAATAAATAGAAAGCGTGGAGTATTGTTATGGAGTATGTTTAGAAGATTTCGAGGTCTATAATCAATTTCGAACGAGCTCGGACGTTCGAACATTAGAACGTGATCGAATATTCGAAGCGGTTCCGTTCGAAACGTCGAACGTGTTCAAAGTCCATCTCGAAAACCCTCTCCTCATGTGATTCTGGATGACCGTTTTCTAGTTCTGCTGTTGCATGGTGATTCTCCCCGTCGCACCCCCTATTCAGTGGAGATTCCTCCTTCTCATAATATTAGACTTGCGCCCTCGAGAGCACTTGACTTCAATCAGCACTCACAAATTCAAAAACCTCTCGCAACACGACACCTTCCTGAGGCTCACCTTCGACGTGAATTACAAACAGATCGCTACAAGCTCTGCGATCGTCCGGAGGGTCATTATTATATTCCAGTTGCATTCGGGCTAGAGTTTTAGTTCGAATAATAGATCATAACTTCCAGAAACAGCGGATACCTTCGTCATGCATGAATCTAACTGGTATCTAAATGAGATATAACGAAACGTCACACTCATTCATACAACCACGCAACATGATATTACTTTATAGAGGGCAGAGTTAAACTAGCCCCCGTACTCATACCTGGACGAGATAGATTAGCTTTAGTCTCCAGATTATTTTTCTCCTCTAGCAGTGTTTTTCATTTACTCCTCGAATTGGACTTCATACCAAGACTGCCTCGTGAACTCAGATTGTGTAGAAGTTTTATGGAATCTATTGGAGCAAAAGTTGCCTCGAAGCTCCGGCTTTCTCATTAGCCAGCTTAAATGACTTCCCTATCAAATAAGAGAGAACATGATTGCTCGGATCATGATGACCAAGAACCAGATCCTAAATGCGCCAAGACTCCTGAAGACGTCTCTAATGCTCGATTTATTAGATTGACCGAAGGTAAACACAGACATTTTCAATCCAAAGCTCTTGCTGGGCTAACCGAGCATGAGCTGCAACTTCTTGAAAATGTCAAGACAAGTTGTAGAGATCTGGAATTGATCAAAGCAGCTATTAAATTACGACTGAAAATTCGCCTCAGCGTCCGAATACCAGAGGATCATGATGATTCAACTTATTACATGGAAAACGGGTTGAGGAGGGTCTATCCGTACTACTATTTATATCAAGCCTTCGCAAAGCACCGATGGGTTGGCAAAAAGCTGAAAGATGTTCTCAGAACAGAGTTCCGAGATATTTCTGACGATCAGCTTAATCAACGTTTCGTGAACCAAACAATTCTAGTGAATGGAAACACTGTCGATACTGAATACGTGCTAAAGAATAACGATTTCATCTCAAATCGCAATCACCGGCACGAACTACCTGTGCTGGCTACGCCGATAAAAATCCTTTTCAGAGATAGAGAGACCGTAGTTATCAACAAGCCTCCTTCTATACCAATCCATCCTTGTGGAAGGTATCGTCATAATTCAATCCTTCAGATTATGAGGAAGGAGTACAATATGCCCGACTTGAAGGTTGTTCACCGCTTAGATCGCCTAGTTTCTGGAGTCTTGATATTTGCACTCAATTCGACCCGAGCAAACTTTTTCGAAAGCTCTATAAAAAATAGGGCCGTCCAAAAAGAGTATGTATGTAGAGTCAGTGGTGAGTTTCCATTGGGTGATGCTGAGAACGATGGAGAAATCACTGTAGATCAACCACTTGAGATTATTCCCGGCAAGATAGGTATATCAGTGGTCCTACCCACTGGAAAGCCTAGCGTAACTAGATTCAAGCGCCTCAATTATAATGGCAAAACCAGTGCCGTCCTATGTAAACCGATGAGCGGTCGGATGCACCAGATACGAGTTCATCTTCAATATCTTGGACATCCAATCGTAAACGACAGCTTATACAACTGCGACTCGTTCGGACCTGATAGAGGCAAGAATGCCAACTATGGAAAGGGTATCAAGCAATTATCCGCTGACATAATATCTAAGCATCGCGCAAGCACTTGGATCATGTCTGAGGGCAACGACTTCATTGACGATTTTGAGCCCATTGGAAGTGATACAGAGAAATTGGCTTTGGACAATGAGAGCAAAACAGTTCCTTTTATAAGTGAAAAAGAACGTGACGAGACCACGGCTGCCATCTCACATTTCTTCACCGACGAATCCTGGAAAGATTTGGAATCAAAGTGGAAATTCGATCAGGAGAAACTGATCAACGAGCCAACATGTTATGATTGCCGAGCCAGATACCACGATCCGCCGAACCGAAGCTTATTCATATACCTGCATGCGTTGAGATACTCTGGCACAACTTGGTCTTATGAGAGCGAGTTGCCAGTCTGGGCACAAGATCTATGGCCATATTGATCCTAGCGGTGAGCCTGGCACGTCGTGTATCTGCGAGCTGTAAGAAATATGAGCGTCCATCTTCATCTTTTCCTGACTCGGAGTTCAAAACTGAAACAATCCATTCATCCGGAAATAAACTCCTTTAGTCGCAGAAGTTCGATCCCACAGCTTTAATCGAGCTTTTTCTCATGAATTTCCTAAATTCATAGATGGGTTGAGGGGGACCCATGAAGGCAATCCCACTGATGCAAAATATCGGGTGAAACTTTCAAACTTTTTCAATTTGAATATCAAGTGACAAAACAGGCCGTGCCTAAAACAACATTCAGCCAACTATCATCGAGCTTCATGACTACGAATAGACACGCTCTGAGACATTGAAGATAATCCAGCCTTGATGATACAGAAGACTTTTTGTTGAACAAAGTGTCTCCTACAAGAGATGCGAAAAATTGATTAAGCACAATAGAGAACACTGCCCTCGGGTCCAATGACCCAGATTAGCTACCTAAGATTCGTATCTATTGTGGATTACCCATTCTATTGCTAACCTGGAGTATCGGAAGTGCCCCTAGCTCATCGCTGATTTCTTTCATCTCATCTCTCTGGTTTAACTTCTGAGGATGCCAACTCGTTCGATGTGGCCGATGATTTCAGCTCATCCTTAGATTCCTTGAGTTGTGCTTGCAGGTAGTATATGGTATTTTGCATCCCCTCAACTTCTTCTTCTAGCTCCAACAAGAACTCATCAAGCTCACTTTGACTCTTCTTCATCTCCTCTGAAAATTTCTTCTGTAAAGCCAGATTGCCTGTCAATTGGGCCACCCAACCTGTTGATATCTCCTTCCCAAGTTCTTCATTTTCATTATGAAGTAAGCGGCACTTGGCCATCAGTCTCTTACCTGTCGTACTATCTGGGGTGAACTTCCACGCGCTCAGCTCGTTTTGCATCTCTTCGACCTTAGTTTTCGCTGAATCTACTTCGCACTTCATCTTCTCGAACATAAGGTTTAAGGCTGGATCAATCAGTGTAGCCTCCAATTGGTGACTTGACGGTGCATGATTCTGTGTGATCTGTGCAAGTTTATCCTGTAATTGCGCCAATTTTCTGTCACGCAAAGTTAGTTTCATGCAAACATTATGCAGCCTCTTCTTGTATCTAGATTCGTTGGCCTGCAATTCTTGTTGCAAACTGTCGGCTTGCTTACCTAGCTCCTCGGCTGCATTTTCTAACTGATCTATATAATCTTCCTGCTGATACCATTTGGCCACGAGTCGCTCTCTATCTAATTCAGCGATGCAATCACGACCTAGTTGTACACGCCTAGTGCCCTGGTTTAAGGAACTCATCTTTGACCGTCGACTGATTCCTCTGAACCCAAATGGTAGTGATATGTTAACTTACTCAATAGATTCCATTGAGTAAGTTCCTGTTTCCTCCAACACAGATGAAAGAATGTTCAGCCACTATTTTTTATATTCCAGTCCATACTTTCTACGAGTGCTTAAATTCATTTAGTCTTGTCGCGAGCGTGAGAGGGAATGAGTTTTTTTGCATTGATGTGACCCCGTGGCGGTCGTCGATAATTACTCAGCTCATTGATAATTGACTCAAGAGTACTTAATAGATTGGCTTCGGGTCGTTTAGTGATGCATCACAGTGAGACCAGAGAGAAGGTCGTCGCCAGGGATAAGATTCAGAGCATCAAGACAAGTGTGGGGCTGGTGTTTGGTTGTTTGTCTCTGGTTGCCCGACCAATGAGATATTCCTATAAATGACGTTTCAGGGGACCCTGGCTTCGATCGAAGGGGCGCCTGTGGAACATGGAGTGAAGGCGCTAATTGGGCTCCATATGCATTGAAAGAGTGAGTAAATATCGGAGCGAGCGACAGTGTAAATGGTGCAGCCTCATAGTAAGCACGTGGTTACTTGTTACTAAAACAACTCGTCAATTGCATGAGGTTAGACCCGAAACCAACCAACATGAGGCTATCTTACGAATTCACAAATATTCTAGGGGCTGTCTACCACAAGGGCTCAATCAAATTCGGGCCCGATGGAAGCTCGCTGATGAGCCCAGTTGGCAATAAGATAGTTGTTTATGATTTGAAGACGAACAAGTCTGGCGCGCTTCCACTTCAGACTAACTACAACATTAACAGGATCGCAATCCATCCAAGAGGGACAATCATGTTGGCCGCTTCGGAAAAGAGTCACTTATACATGATATCACTGACCAGCGGAAAGCTACTCCATTTAAAAGAGTACAAAAGTTTTCCAGTGATAACTCATGTCAGCTTTAGCCCAGATGGGAGGTACTACTGTGTATGTGGAGATAATCTCATTTTAGTCTACATTACACCTGGTTCTCTAGTTGTTGGCAAAGGCAGAGAGATTACGCCTTTCAGACTAATGAGGAAGTTCCGGGTCAATCACGATCCTATAGCTGACGTCTCGTGGTGGATCGACTCGAACTTAATTTGTGTTGCCAGTGATGATACTAGCTTGAACATTTACAATCTATCTGATCGGCAGATGCCGGTGAAACGTTTGGCTGGCCATACAGATAGCATCCTAAACTGTTACTTCTCAAATCAATCAGCAATCGACAACAAATTATATAGCTTATCGAAAAATTGCAATTTATTTGTTTGGGATCATGTAGAGGAATCGGACGCGGAAGGAGAACAAGAATTTAAGCGCGCTAAGACAAATCCTAGATACCATCGAGTTGCGAAGCACTATCTTCGCATACCAACAGAGCCCGAGGAAACAAAAATCGCCAGAAATACTCGATCGACGGCTTACCTAACATCAAGCGATTACAGTCCGGCTGCCAAGTTGCTCGTTTTAGGTTATAACACAGGCCACTATTCCCTCTACGAGATGCCAGACGCAACGCTTATTTACAATTTGGATTCTGACTCCGGCTTGATCAGCACCATCAGCTTGAACCCAACTGGCGATTGGATAGCGTTTGGTTCCAGTGTTGAAGCGGAAGTGGACGTGAATGCAGCATCAAACAGGACTCAATCAAGGCTCATAGTTTGGGAATGGCAAAGCAAGTCACACATATTGGATCAAACTGGCTCTGGATCAACGATGACAAACCTCAACGAATGTGTAAGTTACTCGCTTGATGGGACGCATGTTGTTGCCGGTAATCTGTCGGGAAAGATAAATGTCTGGTGCAGTCTCACTGGGCAAACCGTTGCCTCATTTGGCGAGGAACACAGCGGACCAATCAAGGCGATCAAGTTTGCACCGAATAAATCAGGCAAGGTTATCGTATCGGCGAGTCTCGACGGAACTTTGAGAGCGTATGATCTAAACAAATACAAAAACTTCAGAACGTTCAGATCACCTGTCGCTGAGAAGCGACCGGAATTCATATGTCTGGATATCGATTCAACAGGAGAGTTCATCGCAGCTGGCACATACAACTACTTCGAGATTTATCTATATTCGTTACAAACTGGCAAGTTCTTGGAGTACCTTACCGGCCACGAGGGTCCGGTTTCCGGTCTTGCATTCGCACCCTCGTCAAATCTCCTTGTGTCAGCCTCTTGGGATCGGACTGTTCGGATATGGAATCTATTTGAGGGCTCTAAGTGTATGCGAGACACGATAGAGCTTGCTCATGAGGCAATTACTGTAGCGTTTCGGCCGGATGGAAACCAATTTGCAGTTGCGCTTTCAAATGGTCACATTGCATTCTTCAATTCACAGACGTCAGATCAAATTGGTGCCCCCATTGAAGGTGCTGGTGACTTGGGCACGACTCAACTTGTTACAGATGCTTCAAGAGATTCAAAAAAGCACTTCAACTCGCTCAATTACTCGGCAGATGGTAGTTACTTGATAGCTGGGGGCAAGTCCAATTTCATCTGCATTTATCATGCGCAAGAAAAGATCCTAATGAAGAAGATCGCCATGACCTTCAACATGTCAATGGACGGTGTCTTCGACTATATCAGCAACAGACGCCGTAGCGAATTTGGGTACAACCTAGAGCTGTTGGAGCAGAGAGGTGAAGAAAGAACTTTCAAGCCCATCCAGTTACCTGGAGTACGCAAAGGCGACCTCGGCCAGAGGAACGTCAAACCCGTTATAGCTGTCTGCCAATTGGTGTTCTCTCCAACGATGAGATCCTTTGCTGCCGCAACAACAGAGGGCATTCTAGTTTACTCATTGGACGTATCTAAGCGCTTCGATCCATATAAGCTCGTGATTGATGTTGATCCTGAGTCGGTTCGCCGAGCATTGAAATGTAAGAATTTCAGTTCTGCGCTGATTCAGTCTTTACAACTGAACGATAGATGTCTTTTCAATGAAGTTGTGGAGAAAATACCTCTATCAGAACTAGACCCCATAGTGATAGGCCTCGATATTGGCTACGTAAAACGTGTATTAGATTTTATGAGCTATTCATTGTCCAATACTCGGCACATTGAGTATTATCTATTGTGGCTCAAGCTTATCCTCTACAGGCATGGATTGAAATTGAAGAATCTGCCCGCAAATGAAACCACACCTATTGTTAGGAGTCTACATCAGGGCTGCTATCGGGTCCTTCTGGATCTTAAGCAAAATTGTGACTTCTGCAAGTACTCTCTCGAATATCTCTTGAAAGATGAGTCGCTCCCTTTCACGACTGAAAATAAATAGAGTAAAGCACTGCACGGCGACTCGCCATGCACGCACTGAGTATCCATAAGTGCTCGCATAGAATCGTTCGTTGAGCTTCAGACTTTTGCTTGTTCAACTAAATTCCCATGTGAAATTACTAAACCATCAATATTCGTGGGGTAATATCTCGGCTATCTTCTACCCATCAATTCAAAATGTTCACCAGAGTCTCTAGTTCGCTAGTTAGACTAGCTTCCAGGACTATGGCTACTGAGGCTAGAGAGAAAGGGCTTTATTTGACATTTGCCTCGCCTGCCCAATCGTTCTACAAGGACACAAAGGTCAGACAAGTGGATGTACCCTCCTATTCCGGTAATTTTGGTATTTTAGCCGACCATGTGCCTATTTTAGCGGTTATCAAACCTGGAGTTATAACTGTGTACGAGAACGAAGGAAACGCGAAGAAATATTTTGTAGCGGCTGGAACAGTCACCATGAACGAGGACTCTAGTTTATTGTTATTGGCTAGTGAGGCGGTGGCAGTAGAGGACCTGGATATCACCACAGCGCAGCAAAACTTATCGGCATTGGGTTCAGACTCGAGCCCAGAAGCAAAAATACAAGCTGAGGTGAATCAAGCAATCGTTGATTCGGTGCGTTGAGAACCCTGTGGCAGATTAATTTAGATTGATGTAATGTAACCAATATTTCGTTTAGACTTCCTCAATTAAAACACGATGATACCCTTACCACATCGACCCATGCTTCCGACCTTAAGGTCATGCTTCCTCATACCGCCTCAGCGCTCTCTCGTCAGTGACTAGTTCACGTAAGAAATTGGTCAGCTCGAAGTGTACTCGAATTTTATAGTGAGTTTTTAATATAAGAATTCGTTGACGGGTCAATTATAATCATAACATCAATCTCTAATGAGAGCAAAACACACCTCTAGCTGTGCTTTAACTATAGAGGCGTGCTTATCGGATCTAATCGACGACATCAACTGCTCAAACCTGCTCGTGAGCTCTAGTCGATTAGGGCTTATGGTCATTAGGCCTAACGAATTATTATTGTTTGACAGTTGCGATTGCTGTGTTAGATGGGTCTGCATAATGTGTGTCTGTTGCATTGGATGTCCAAGCTGTTGGTCCTGCACAGCTGCCTTCATCGGGGCCAGGGTCACCATAAGGGAATTATCATTCTGAATGATTGTTGAGGTGGTAGCCTGTGGATTTGTATTGACGGAGCTAACATTTACATTATTGTTTGAATTTGGCTGTTGCTGCTGTTGTGTTTGTGCTTGAAGTAGCTGATCGTGATTATGATGGGGATGAGGGGTGTTAAGTGATTGGGCTTGCGCGGACTGTTGTTGCTGCTGTTGGGTGTCATTGGGTACAGCCACAGCTGCGACCGAAGCTGCGACTGAATTTGTGGTTGTTGCTAATCGGCAAGCAATGTCCAGGCGCTTTTTCTGACTTAACGGTATTTTTGCTATCTCACATTCATGCCCAATGTGGGTGGGTACAAACTCGACTTGAACGTTCCTGTCTGTTATTTTGGCTATGATCCTTGATGGACAATGGCGGCCAATCTTGACCGACGACTTCATGGAATTGATCTTGTCGGTTGACGTCTTAGGCAGTCCTGAACGATGGCATCTATAGTACCTGTAAGAATTGTTGCAGCTACGTTTGATATATTTGGTCTTGGAACTCGATGTGATATCTCTTAGCCAAGCTTCAAAATCGGTCAAATCTGAGAAACTGAAAGTCTCTTTGCGAATATCGGCATAATGGACATGTGTAAGATGGGTATCCAATGCATTGTATCTGTCATAACTTTGATTACAATTTTCGATCGGGCAATACAAGGTGACGCATCTATTGATGTCACAATTATGTACCTTTCTCATATGCCGGTACATACTATAAGCTGTACTATAATTATTTTTACATTTTGGGCATTCATAGCCCTGCTGCTTGTTACCTGACATTATCCTATAGTGTCGATTATAGCACCCGATACGCTGAAACAAAACCGCTAAGTTGAAATGTTCTGATAATAAGATTGCGGAATAGGGACATTAATCCGTTAAGATGGTTATTCGCACGACAAACGGACACTTTGAGATGCAAGCAAGTGATCTTGTTGGGCTGTGGAGGTATATCCTTGTTTAAGGTGGGGTCACGAGTTCCTACTCACTCTCTTACTGGATACCAAGAGTAATAAAATTAATGATTATCAACTATTTGAAGATGATATGCATCCATCTGGATGGTGAAATTACTAGCTCGAAGAAAGATATATGCTTCGCTTTGACATAATAATTTCACACGAAACCATCGGGATATTTCGGGATAATTTTCACTATTCAATCCCCAGCCTGGTAGTGCAAATGTATTTAGCCTGACTGTCTGTCGACATTGCGTGCCCATGGCCCATGGAAAAAACGAAACCAAATTTTCATGTGAACGAAAATTCGTTTGAATTACCCGCGTTAATCTCATCTCGTCGAGTACCAAGTTTACTATGATCATTCAATCACATGGTTCTCTTTAGTTTTATTTATGTTAGTCGTGGTTGTCGACTCTTTAACATCAATCAGGGTGGTCAGGAAGATTGGATTGTTTATACGACAATATGACAACTCCCTCGAAGAAAAAGGTTTGCTATTATTATGATGCTGACATTGGCAATTATTACTACGGCCAGGGCCATCCAATGAAACCCCACCGGATAAGGATGGCGCATAATCTCATCCTCAACTATGGACTCTACAGAAAGATGGAGATCTATAGACCGCATAAAGCTATGGCGGAAGAAATGACCAAATATCATAGCGACGACTATATAAAATTCTTACGTAGTATTAGGCCGG